>Ga0075434_100000954_pt1 | contig 23311 bp, 13 predicted proteins | sample RhiMethybrSRZTD3_FD_75298 | JGI IMG/M metagenome (GOLD analysis project Ga0075434, IMG submission 75298) | Populus rhizosphere microbial communities from Tennessee, USA - Rhizosphere MetaG P. TD hybrid SRZTD3 | ecosystem: Host-associated > Plants > Roots > Rhizosphere > Soil | place: USA... | reverse complement strand
GAGCGACAGCAGGTTCGCGAGCAGACGATACGCCCCGGCGACGCCGTACGGCAACTGCCGGTGAAACGCGTAGGCGAAATACGTGTACTGCCCCTTGCCGTACTGCGCCTGAAGCCAGCCGCCGCGCTGGGGCGTCTGGCCGCGATCCCACGTCGCAATGACCGGCGTGTAGCGCGAATCCCAGGATGCCCAGAACTTGCTGCCGCGCTGCTCCACCCATCCCTCGAAATCTGCGGCCGTGATTCGGTTCGGCGCGGTGAGCACCGGCAGATCCGGTGCGAGGATCTCGACCGGCGAATCTTCCTCCGATACCTCCTCGGCGGAGGCCGGCAACTCGCCGGGGTACGGGGCATAGAGATTCGGCACCAGCTCCTGCGTGTTGTAGAGCACGATCAGGTGTCCGCCGTCGCGCACGTAGTCGAGCAGCCGCCGGTTGTACGTCCTGAGGTCGGCCCGGACGGCGTAGGCGCGCGTGCCGGTCACGATCGCGTGAAAGCGCGAGAGGTCGGCCGACGCGAGGTCGCGCTCGTCCAGCAGCTGCACGTCGACGCCGAGTTGCGCGATGCCCGCCGGGACGTCGTCGCCGATTCCCATCACGTAGCCGACACGGAGTCCCGGCGCGATGCGCACGTCGACGCCGTGAACCGATGCCAGAGCATCGCGATAGAGGCGCCGCGTTTCCAGATCGCGGTGGCGGATCACCTGGAACCCCTCGCGGTATTCGCGACCGTCGACAGACGCGACCGCCTCGACCCGATGCGTGCCCGTCCGCTGTGCCGGCGCACGCAGCGTAAACGAATGGAGCGCCCGCTCTCCCGCGCGCTCGAACTGAAACGCCTGCGTCGAAGGTGTCACCGTCCACCCTTCAGGAACGACGAGCCGCACGCTTCCCTTCGAGCTCCCCTCGCGGTTGTTCGCCAGCTCCACCTTCATCGTCAACTCGCCGGAGCTCGAGAGCGGCACGACGGCGTGCGCGGGCGTGAGCGCGACCGATAACGCCGGCACGACGGCCACCGCAGGGAACCCGACGCCGTACGGCACGTTCGATTCGACGCCGGTGACGGGCCGCCGAATTTCGACGGGCACACCGTCGACGATGTAGGTTGCCCGCGCCTGGAGGACCGGCTCCGCGACCGGTCGATGCATGGACTCCGTGTCGGTCGTGGTATAGACGGCGTCCTGAATCGAGTTGCGTGAAAACTGCGGGCGGGTAGCGGCTTCATCCTCGGGAACGGTGACTGTGAACCGCCCCACGCGTCCCGTGGCGTTGGCAGGCGACGCGTCGCGCACGATCTTCCAGCGGGGGCGCGCGTCGAGCGTCACGTCGGCGGTCATGTCTGCTGCGCCTCGTGCGCGCGCGGCGAACGTCGTGCGCACGCTGAACGTCTGACCTGGGACGACCGGCGGCATCGCGGCGAGTACGCTGAACGGACCGGTCTGGGCAGGCGCGTCCGTCGGTTGCGCGATCGCCTCGAGCCGCACTCCGAGCACGGCGTTCAGGGCGTCGGCAATCTGGCCTTCCTTGATCGAGAGCAGATACCGAACGTCGGCGTCTCGTCCAAGCTCGCGAGCGGCCGCGCGCGTTGCGGCGAGCGCGCGCGCAAGCGCCGGCGCCGAAGCCGACGGATTCGCGACCGTGAACGCGCCAACGGCGCTGTGGACCTCGCGGTCGATCGCCGACAGGAGCGCCGCACTGCTGGCAGGGGCTTCGCGCTGCAGCGCCCGATAGATGCCGGGAATCGTGGTGTCGATGCCGTCGAAGAACGACTGCTCGCGGTCGGGCGCGGCGACCTTCGACTCGAGGCGCTTGTAGTACGAGAACGCCGGGCCCGGCTGCGATCCGACGCGGCCGCCGTTCTGTGAACGCTGAAAGGCAAGCCCGAGCCGCGCGAACGCCGCGTAGGAGTCTCCAAGCACAGGATCGTAGGCGCCGGCATCGACCCTGAGCGTCCAGTCCTCCTGCTCGCGCACGCCGCCCATGTACAACTTCAACGGCTGCCATGGACGGAGCCCGCCGGCGATCTGATCGGGGAACGCCGTCGCGTCGCCCGCCCTGGCGAACGCCTCGCGTGACAGCAGCCCCGCCGCCGAGTGATTCCCGTGCCCGTCTCGCTCGTTCCCCTGGAAGCGCGACACGATGACGAAGGGACGCTCGATGCGGATGACGCGAACGAGATCGGCCAGGGCGCGCTCACGGCCCCATTTTTCGAGCGTCTCGTCGAGCCGCTTCGAGAACCCGTAGTCGACCACCGTCCCGAAGTACTGCTGATCGACACCGTAATAGCGATCGGCCAGCGCGAGCTCCTCGGTTCGAACCAGCGCGAGCGCGTCGAACAACTCGGGGCCGATGGCGTTGTCGCCCGACTCGCCGCGCGTCAGCGTCATCAGCGACACGCGCGCGCCTTGTCCTCGGCTCAACCACGCCAGCACGCCGCCGTGCTCGTCGTCTGGATGCGCCGTGGTGTGCATGACGCTTGCGGTCGTCTGCAGCTTCCGCAGTTTCTGCCACGCGCCGGCGACTCCGTCGTCCTGCGCGCGGACGGCCAGCGTCGTGGACGCCGCCACCACGACCGCAAAAGAGAAGACCGCGATCCTCATGTCTCTGAGCTGGTGAGTGTAGTCGATCTTCCGGGTTAACCTTGGTAGATGACCGAACACCAGGATGCGTCTCAGCTGATCGCGGACGCGGAGCGCGCGGCCGCCGCTGGCGACTTCGAATCAACCCATGAGTTGTTGCAGCGCGCCGTTCGTCGTCAAGAGAATGACCTGGGGCCCCTCCATCCGGATCTGGCCAATACGCTGAACAATCTCGCGATCGTCGCCGAACGAACAGGACGCGTCAGCGAGGCCGAGCCGCTTTATCGCCGGGCCGCTTCAATCGCGAAAGCGGCGTTCGCGCCGGAGCATCCGATGGTCGTCGAGAGCCAACAGAACCTCGAAGACTTCTGCCGCGCACACGGCCTGTCAGTTGTTGCACCTGCGGCGGTGCCGCAGCCCGCGGTGCCGCAACCCGCGCCTCCAGTCCCGGCCGCGCCGCGCCCGCATCCTCGCGCCGCCGTGTCACCAGCCTCCCGGCCGTCCGAGCCTGTGCAGAGCTCGCCGCGCCGGTCAGGCTGGCTCGTTGCGGTGGCGGGCGGAGTGGTTGTGCTGTTGGTCGCCGCGCTTCTCGTGCTGCGATCGGGTCGTCCCGGGGATGGATCGCCATCGGGGCCGGCAGCGGCGCCTGCAGCAAAGCAGCCCGCGGAGCCGGTGGCTTCCCCACCAATTCCACCTTCGGCAAATGCCACCAAGCCTGAACAGAGGCGAGGAGTACCGAACGCCACCGTCGACGCGCAACTTTGCCGCACCTTTTCGACGAGTGGTCGCAACTGGCGCTGCGACCCCATCGGTGAGTCCGTCTCGCCGGGACGGCTCGTGCTGTACACGCGGATCAGATCCGCACGAAACGGAGCAGTCGTCCATCGCTGGTATCGCGGAGGCACGCTCCGTCAATCGGTGACGCTCCCGACACGCGCCAGTGCCAGCGAGGGTTATCGCACGTACAGCCGGCAAACGGTCAACGCCGGTGATTGGCGAGCGGAAGTGAGAAGCACGGACGGGGCCTTGCTGCACGAGCAGCGGTTCGTTGTCCGTTGAGAACGGCTGTCGACTAATCCCAGATATCAGGCCTCGCGACACCCATCAGTCGGAGATAACCCAACAACTGCCCGGTATGGACTGCCTCGTGATACGTCATTCTCAGGATGAAGTCACCGGCCGATCGGACGTAGCCCTTATCCGATCGATCCACTTTCACGGTATCGAGCTCCTCCGGCGCGAACGACTCGACGAACTGCAGCAGGGCGGATCGAAATGGATCGGCGAACGAGATCTCGTCCTCGATTGTCGTAAATGGACGCCGTGTAAACGGCGTCGCCTCGTCTGAGACGCTGCGTCGCGTCTTCAACATTTGCGCATAGAGGTATTCACCCTCCAAAACATGCCGGACGGTCTCGATGAAGGTCATGGCCGCCGGATCGGGTCGCCACTCGACACGGTCCTCCGGCACGCTGCGCCAGACCTTCAGACTTCTTCTGCGAACCTCTTCCAGGTTCAAAACGAGCGCATTTATGGCATTCACGGTTCACCGCTGTGAGTATAGTACCGGGCAACAATGACGGTCTCGCCTCCGGCGACCATCGCCGATCTGCAGTCGCGGCTCCTCGAACACGCATACGTCGCGGATTCGGGTCTGGCGATCTCGCTGTTCCTCGCGCTGCGGTTGCAGCGTCCGCTGTTCCTGGAAGGTGAAGCCGGGGTCGGCAAAACGGCTCTCGCGGCGGCCGTCGCCGGTGTCCTCGAAACGGATCTCATCCGTCTTCAGTGCTACGAAGGGCTCGAGGTCAGCCACGCGCTGTACGAATGGGACTACGCCCGACAGCTGCTCGAGCTCCGCATTCTCGAAGCGTCCGAACATTTCGACGCCGACCGCGCCCGCCACGATTTGTACTCCGAGCGCTTCCTGATCCGCCGTCCGCTGCTGCAGGCCATCGATCCAGCGCGCAAGCGTCCGGCCGTGCTGTTGATCGACGAGATCGACCGTGCGGATCAGGAGTTCGAAGGCTTCCTGCTCGAGCTGCTCGCCGAGTTTCAGGTCACCGTGCCCGAGCTCGGGACCATCCGTGCCGGCGCGAGGCCCGTGGTGCTGCTGACATCGAATCGCACCCGCGAAGTGCACGATGCCCTGAAGCGGCGGTGTCTTTATCAATGGATCGAGTACCCAAGCTTCGAGAAGGAGCTTGCGATCGTGTCGCGCCGCGCGCCCGAGGCATCGCACGCGCTCGCGAGGCAGGTGACCGCAGTCGTGCAGGAGCTCCGGACCAGCGATCTGTACAAGAAGCCGGGCGTCTCCGAGACCGCCGATTGGCTCCGCGCGCTCGTGGCGCTCGACGTCCGCGAGCTCGACGCGGCCGTCGTCGATCAAACGCTGGGCGTCGTCTTGAAGGCCAAGGAAGATCTCGACGTCATGCGCGAGCGCGGCACGCCGGAGTTCTTCGAGCGGGCGATGGCGCGTGCCGCAGTTCCTCGATAACCTGCTCGCATTCGGCCGCGTCCTGCGCGGCGCCGGCATCGACGTGCATCCCGGCCGCATGATCGACGTCGTCGGAGCGCTCGGCCACGTCAACCTGGCCTCGCGCGACGAGGTCTATCACACCTGCCGGACGCTGCTCGTGCACGGGCCGGAGCAGATTCCCGCCTTCGATCGCGCCTTCAACGCGTTCTGGCGGGACCGGTCACCCGTCATTGGCAACCGGCGTGACCGCTCGCAGGCCACGATGACCGCGCGTGAAACGCTCGTCGCTGATGCGGCATATGCACACGCGGACTCGGAGGCGATCGCGGATTCGGCACCCGCCGACGCGGCCGTCAGGACCTGGAGCGATCGCGGCGGCGTTGCCCACAAGGACTTCGGCGCGTGCACCGCCGACGAACAGGCGCGCATTGCCGCGGCGCTGGCTGCGCTGCGATGGACGCCCGGTGAGCGCCGCACGCGGCGCTGGATTCCGGGTCGCGGCCCGCGCATCGATCTTCGCCGCGCCGTCGCGGCGAGCCGGCGGACCGGCGGTGACGTCGCAGTGCTGCCGCGCCGGAAACGGCGGACCAGACCGCGTCCGCTGGTCGTGCTCTGCGACGTCAGCGGCTCGATGGAGCGCTACTCGCGCATGCTGCTGCTGTTCGCGCACGCCCTGACAACGAGCAGAACGGGTGTGGAGGCCTTCCTGTTTTCGACCGAGCTGACGCGCGTCACGCATCAGATGCGGCGGCGCCGCCCGGACGCCGCGCTGGCAGCGCTCTCACGGGCGGTGCCGGACTGGTCAGGCGGCACGCGCATCGGCGCAGCGCTGCGCTCGTTCAATCAGCGATGGGCGCGTCAGGTGCTGAACGGCGGACCGGTGGTCGTCCTCATCTCCGATGGGTGGGATCGCGGCGACCCCACGCAGCTCGCGCGAGAGATCGCGCGGCTGCAGCGCAGCTGCCATCGTCTGGTGTGGTTGAACCCGCTGCTCGGCACCGAGCGCTACGCGCCGCTGACGAGAGGACTGCAGGCGGCGCTGCCGTACGTCGACGACTTTCTGCCGGCGCGCACGCTGGCGAACTTCGCGGACCTCGCATCGCATCTGAACGCGCTCGCACGACCCGTGTGGAGAAGCCGATGATCGAGATCAGCCGTACCTACAGGTTCGAAGCGCCGCAGGAACGCGTCTGGCAGCTGTTGATGGACACGAAGGCGCTCGCGTTGTGCATTCCCGGCTGCCGCAGCCTCGATCCCGATCCAAACGCGGAGCACTCCTACCGTCTGAGTCTTTCGGTGAAGCTTGCCGCCGTCATGGGGACGTACGACGGCACCGTGCAGCTGGTGGACCTCGTGCCCATGCGGTCGTACGGACTGATCGCGGAAGGGAGAGGGCGCCCGGGCTTCGTCAAAGGTAAGGCCGCCGTCACCCTCGCCGCCGACGCAGCAGCAACCACGTTGACCGTCACGGGCGACGTGCAGGCCGGCGGCGCGATCGCGCGCGTCGGGCAGCGCATCATCACGAGCGCGGCGCGCCTGATGATGGATCGGTTCTTCAAGCGGGTGAAAGCGATCGCCGAGGCGCGCACGCCCGCGGGTGCCAGCATGGAGCTCGCCGACATCGACGCCGCGCAGCTCGATGTCGCCGAAGAGTTTCTCGATTCGCCGGCCGACGATGCCTAGCCACAGCCCGCTTAGCGGGTCCTGGCCGTTGACAGCCCCACTTCACTCGAGGGCCGAAAAGCGCCGTCACGGGAGGCGGCCCTCGAGCTGAAGCGGGGCGGCCCCGTCAACGGCCACCCGCCACTCGGGTTGCGATACCCATCGAGTGGATGGGGGCCGTTTCAAGAACGGGTGACCGCGAGAGGGGCATCCCCACTCGGCGCGGAGCCCAGTCCCGTGACACGGTGCTTTTGGGCGAGCACCGAGTGGGGAGACTCGCGGGCGGGCCCCGCGAGTGATACCAGCTTGATACCGATCTCTAGCGCGCGCGGGCGAGCGCCGAAGTTAGTGCGCGGTGCGTGAACACCGCGACCATGGCCCGGCGATACTCGTCGCTCGCATGCAGGTCGCTGTTGACGTCGTCGAGATCGGCGCCGGCGTTCTTCGACGCCGCGGCAATCGTCTCGGCGGTCGCCTTTGCTCCGGTCAACTGCGTTTCGACTGCCGACAAGCGCCGTGCGGACGGCGTCGCGCCCGTGACGCCAATACGCGCGGCCTGGATCGTCCCGCCGGACATCTCCAGAGCGGCCGCCACGCCGACGATTGCGAAGTGCGACGCCCGCTGGTGGAGCTTCGCGTACGCCGCCGACCTGATGGGCGTGAACTGCACCGCCGTGATGATTTCTTCAGGACCGAGATTGACGTTGAAGAGCCCGCGGAAGAACGTCTTTGCTTTCGCGACGCGCGTGCCCGATGCGCCCGTGATGTGCACGTCTGCGTCGAGCGCGAGCATCACCGCAGGGTAATCTGCCGCCGGGTCGGCGTGCGCGAGGCTTCCACCAAGAGTGCCGCGGTTGCGCACCTGCTGATCACCGATCGACGCGGCCGCCTCGACAACCATGGGACACGCGTCGCGCAAAAGCGAAGACGAGGCGACGTCGTGGTGGACCGTGGCCGCACCAATCTCGATCTTGTCGCCGACCTGCTTGATGCCCGCCAACCCGGGGATCCGTGCGATGTCGATCAGGACACCGGGCTCGCTGAGCCGCAGCTTCATCAGCGGGACGAGGCTGTGTCCGCCCGCGATCAGCTTGCCGGAGCCGTTCGCATCCTTGAGCTTCGCGATGGCCTCGTCGATGGAGCGCGCGCGCGTGTAGTCGAATGATGTCGAGATCACGACCGCCCTCCTTGGATGACCCGCCACAGCTTTTCGGGCCGCAGCATCATGTCGACGTGCTTGACGCCGAATTCGCTCAGCGCGTCGACGGCCGCTGAAACGACGCAAGGGGTGGATCCCAGCGTACCGGCTTCACCCACGCCCTTCGCACCGAGAGGATTGACCGGCGTCGGCGTGACGGTGGCATCCAGCTCGAATCGCGGGAAGTCGATCGCGCGCGGCAGCGCGTAGTCCATGAACGAGCCGGTCAGCAGCTGGCCGTCCTCGCTGTAAACGACCTCTTCGATCATCGCCTGACCGATGCCCTGCGCCAACCCGCCGTGAATCTGGCCTTCGACGATCAGCGGGTTGATCAGGTTACCCGCATCGTCGACCGCCACGAGCTTCAGGAGCGTCGGTTCGCCGGTCTGTCGATCGATTTCGAGCATCGAGATGTGGCAGCCGAACGGATACGTGTTGTTCGCCGGCTCCCAGAAGGCTTCATCGCTCAGACCCGGTTCCATACCCGGCGGCAGCGGCACGGGCACGTAGGCGTACGCGGCGATCGCCGCGAACGGTTTCGCCGATGCAGGTGCGCCCTTGACCGCGATCGTCCCGTTCTCGAAGACGAGATCCTCCTCGCTCGCCTCCATCATGGCGGCCGCGAATTTGCCCATCTTGGCCTTCACCTTCGAGCCAGCGAGATGGATCGCGGTCCCGCCGACCGCCTGGGAACGGCTCCCGAACGTGCCGATGCCCTGCTTCACGACGCCGGTGTCGCCGTGGAGGATCGTGACGTGCTCGATCGGCACACCGAACTGATCGGCGAGCATCTGCGCGAACGTCGTCTCGTTGCCCTGGCCGTGCGGCGACGCGCCGGTCGTCGCGCTGATCCGGCCATCACGTTCGACGGTGACCTGCGCATGTTCCCAGCCGCCGGTTGGCAGCGCCGCTGACGGGCCCAGGCCGCAGACTTCCACGTACATCGACAGGCCAAGGCCCACCAGCCGGCCCTCGGCGCGTGCGGCATCGCGCTCCCGTTTCAGCTGTTCCCAGTTGGCCTTCTTCAATGCGAGATCGAGCGCCTTGGCGTAATCGCCCGAGTCGTAGACGGCACCCGATTGCGTCGCGAACGGGAACTGGTGAGGCTGGATGAAGTTCTTCCTGCGGAGCTCGGCCGGGTCCATCTTCAGTTCGCGCGCGAGCATGTCCATTGCGCGCTCGACGAAGTAGGTCGCCTCGGGCCGCCCCGCGCCGCGGTATGCGTCGGTCGGCGTCTTGTTCGTGAAGACTTCCGTCAGCGTCGTGCGAATGGCCGGGATGTTGTACGTCGCGTTGGCCATCATCTGCGTCAGCGTCGGAATCGCCGCCGTCAGCAGCATGTTGTACGCGCCGATGTCGGCGATCAGCCGCATCTTGAGCCCCAGCAGCGTCCCGTCGCGCTTCGCGGCGAGATCGACGTACCCGATGATGTCGCGCCCGTGCGTCGTCGCGACGAACGCTTCGGTGCGATCCTCGTTCCACTTGACCGGAATGCCGAGCGCCTTCGAGATCGCCGAGCACACGTACTCCTCGGCGTAGATGTTGATCTTGGCGCCGAAGCCGCCTCCAACCTCCGGCGCAATCGCGCGGACCTGATCCTGACCGAGGCCGTTGAGCGCGGCGATGAACGTGCGGAGGATGTGCGGATTCTGCGTCGACGACCAGATGGTCATCGTGCCCTTGCCCGGTTCGTAGTGCGCGACAACGCCCCGCGGCTCGATCGCGGACGGCGCAAGGCGATGGTTCACCATCCGCTGCGAGATGACGACCTCGGCCTTTGCAAACGCCGCGTCGATCGCCGAATCGTCGACTTTGCCGTCAGGCGTGACGCCTGTGCCTCCCGGCACCAGCGCCACGGCGAGATTGTTCGCAAAGTCCGGGTGAATGACGGTCGGCTTCCCCGTCATCGCCTGTTCGACGTCCACGACGGCGGGCAGCGGATCGATCTCAACCGTGATGGCGTCCGCCGCGTCCCGCGCGACGTATCGATCGCGCGCAACCACCACGGCGACTGGCTCGCCGCCAAACCGGACGGTGTCGACCGCCACCGCCCGATGCTCGGGCGACGGGAACGGCGTACCGATCGGCATCGGGGGCAGGATCTTCGCGATGTCGGCGCCCGTGAAGACGGCTTCGACGCCGTCCATCGCCGCCGCAGCCGTCGTATCGATTGCGCGAATGCGGCCGTGCGCGACGTCGCTGCGTTTGAACACGACGTGCTGCATGCCGACCAGGGCAATGTCGTCGACGTAGGTCCCGCGTCCCTGAATCAGCCGCGGGTCCTCACGGCGCTTCACGCGCTGTCCCACGAGTTTTGGCAACATCGGAGCGGTCGCCATTGCCCTTACCTCACGGGCGCCGATTTGCTCGACGCGTACTGAATGGCGTTGACGATGTGCTGGTAGCCGGTGCAGCGGCAGAAATTGCCGGCGATGCCTTCGCGGATCTCGCGCTCGGACGGCGCCGGGTTCTGCGCGAGCAGCGCGACCGCGGTCATGATCATGCCGGGAGTGCAGAAGCCGCACTGCAGGCCGTGTTCCTGCCAGAACGCCTCCTGCAGCGGATGCAGCTTTCCGTCTGCAGCAAGCCCTTCGATGGTCGTGATCTCGGCGCCATCGGCCTGGACCGCGAAGATCGTGCAGGACTTCGCACTGCGGCCGTCGATGAGGACGGTGCACGCGCCGCACTGCGTGGTGTCGCACCCGACGTGGGTTCCGGTCAGCCGCAGGTGTTCGCGCAGGAAATGAGCGAGCAGCAGACGCGGCTCGACATCGGCAGCTCGTCGCTTGCCGTTCACCGTCAGAGCAATCTTGGCCATGGTTTCCTCCGGGAGGAGCCCTAGCCTATCCCAACCGCCGCGTGTTTGAAATCTCCGGTTTGCTGTGTAATGGGTCAGTTCGAATTGGGTCCGGGATCGGACTCGGGCACCGCGACCGCGTCCGCATTGAGCACTGGCTTTGGCTTGAGCTGTGCTGGGGCTCGAGAGTCGCGGTCCCCATCATCTGGCGGTTCGGGCTGGCGTTCGGCTGACTCGGCGTGGACTCGCGTTTCTGGCCCGATGAAAATCGGCCCGTGCGCGGGGCACTCAGACGTGCGGACGACGTCATAACCCCAGACACCGGGCGACGGCCACGAACAGACAAAGGCCAGATGTGCCTGACACTCTGGGCAGATAGGCACGACGTTGTCGGGAACGCGCCCGGGATCCGCCGTCCCGATCGTAGTGTATTCCAAGAGACGCGACTGCTAGTCTTTCTCCTTCAACGTGGAACGGGAGCCACCGATGCCATCACCACGCCGTGCGAAGGGAATCCGCGGACTCTCGTGGCTTGTGTTCGCGCTCCTCGCGCTCTCCTGGGCCCCTCCGAGCAGCGCGGTCCAGGCGCGCAAACCAAACATCGTCTTCATCCTCGCCGACGATCTGGGCTACGGGGACATCGGGCCATACGGCCAAAAACAGATCCTGACGCCGAACCTCGATCGGCTCGCGTCGCAGGGCGTGAAGTTCACGCAAGTGTACGCGGGCGCTGCCGTCTGCGCGCCCTCCCGCAGCGTGTTGATGACGGGTCTTCATTCCGGGCACACGCCGATTCGCGCCAACGCAGGTACCTTTCCGTTGCGAGCCGATGACGTGACGGTCGCGGAGGTGCTGCAGCGTGCAGGTTACCGCAGCGGCGGTTTCGGTAAATGGGGCCTGGGCGATGCCGAATCGACGGGCGTGCCCACCAGGCATGGCTTCACCGAGTTCTTCGGCTACCTGCACCAGATTCACGCGCACACGTATTACCCGGAGTTCCTGTGGGACAACGACAAGAAATATCCGTTGCCACAGAACATGAATGAGCGGCATGTTGAGTACAGCGCAGATCTGATCGCCGAGCGCGCGCTGCGGTTCGTCAAGGAGCATCGCGACGAGCCGTTCTTCCTGTATGCGGCGTTCACACTGCCGCACGGCAGGTTTGAAGTGCCGAACGACGAGCCGTATGGCGGCCGCGACTGGCCGCAGTCTGAAAAGAACTTCGCGTCGATGGTCACGCGGCTGGATGGGTACGTCGGCCGGATCATGGCGCTGCTCACCGAGCTGAAGCTCGATCGCGACACCATCGTGTTTTTTGCGAGCGACAACGGCGGCATTTCGGGGGAGGGACACGACGTCGCGCGGTTCCGCAGCAACGGACCGTTCCGCGGCGAAAAGGCCACGCTGTACGAAGGCGGCATCCGCGTGCCGATGATCGTGCGGTGGCCCGGACACGTCGCAGAAAACACAACGAGCGACACGCCATGGGCGTTCTGGGATGTGCTGCCCACGGTGGCCGCGCTGGCCGGAACGCCCGCGCCGGCCGGCCTCGACGGCATCTCGATGTTGCCGGCGGTCCTGGACGACAAGACGGCGCGATCGTCAGCGCATCAGTTCTTCTATTGGGAGCACCAGACGTTCGATCGTCAGAAGAACCAACTCCGCGCCGACTCGATGATTCAGGCCGTACGCATGGGTGACTGGAAGGCCGTGCGGCTGAAGCCGGGCGCGCCGCTGGAGCTCTACGATCTCGCGCGCGACGTCGGTGAAACGAGCGATATCGCCGCGACTCATCGCGACGTCGTCGCCAAGATCGAGGCGTACCTCAAGACCGCGCGCACCGAACCGAGGCCGCACGACACGGGTAGCTTCGAGTTCAAACGGTGAGCGGCTCCACTATGGCGGGGCTGTAGGGCGCGGTCTTCAGACCGCGCCAAGGGCGGGGCCTAAAGGCCCCGCCCTACAAGATTCATGTCGATCAAAAGACGTACTTCAACGCCAACTGGATGACACGCGGGTCGCCCACAGTGTTCGTGATCCGGCCGACGCTCGGGGAGCTCATGTTCGCGTCGGGATTCCCAAGATTCTGGCGGTTGAAGAGATTGAAGATCTCGCAACGGAATTGAATCTTGTGGGAACCCTTTACTCCGCGGAAGTCCTTGAACACCCCGACATCGACGTTCGCGTATCCAGGCCCGCGCAGCATGTTGCGCTTCGACGTGCCGAACGTGCCGGCGGGATTCTGGACGAACGCCGCCGTATTGAAGTACCGCTCGATCACCTCGTCGCGGCTCCGATTCCCGGGTAAGTCGGGATCGCCAACGATGTCAGCCCTATCGAGATTCACACCGGATTGCGAGTTGTCCCTGCCCGACACCACTGAGAACGGAGTGCCGCTTCGCAGCAGCACGATGCCCGTCGTCTGCCAGCCGCCGAAGATGTAACGCATCGCGGGGCTCACAGTCTGGAGCTTCGGAAGGTCGTACACGAAGGACGCGACGAAGACATGCGGAATGTCCAGGTCGCTGGTGCCCCTGTCGGCCGACAGATCGAATGGATTGCTGCCGCCATCTCCGTCCCCGGACGCGATGTCGATGAACTGCGACCGGGTGTAGGAGGCCAGGACGGTGAACCCGTGCGTGAGCCGCTTGTTCACGCTGAGCTGCAGCGCGTGGTACGTCGACTCACCAAGGCTCGCGAACGTGGTGATCGGACCGAAGGCAGGCGCGTAGATTCTCCGCGAATCCACCGAGCCCGTACCGGGCCGCGCAGGGTTGGCCTGATAGCTCATGAAAAGATGGTCGCCCCGGTTCCCGACATACGCCACGGTCGCGACGAAGCCCGCGCCAACCTCCTGCTGCACGTTGACGTTCCACTGCTGCACGACGGCATTGCGAAAATCGGGATGGAAATTCGAGATCGTGACCGGCCGTGTGAACACATACGTCTGCGCGGCTGCGCCGCTCGGCGGCGTGAACGGGAATGGATTCCCGGTGGTGGCGTAGAGATTGTCCAGGCCCTGTGGCGGGTTCGTGATCGTCAGCCTCAGAGAAAACGGCTGGGCGAGATTGATGCCGTTGTTCGCCTGCTGCCGGATCTGGGAGTGAAACACTCCGTAACCGCCACGAACACTCGTTCGGCCTGTGCCAAACGGGTCGTACGCGAATCCAACGCGCGGAGCGAAATTCGCGAGCCGCCGCTGGATCGTGGCGCGCGGCACGCCCGGATCTCCGGGAAACACGGCGCCGACGGGCGCGGTTGGAAAGACGATGGATTGGACGCCAGGCAGGAACTGCCCGAAGCGATCCTGCGTGTCCTCAAAGGGAAAGTACGGATCCCATCGCAGCCCGAGGTTCAATGAGAGGCGCTTGGACACTTTCCAGTCGTCCTGGCCGTACGCACCGATCTCCATCGCCCTGATGTTGCTTTCCGTTTTGGCCTGCTGCTCGAAGGTCGACGGCCGGCCGAGGAGAAGGTCGCCGAGGGCGTTGCCGGTGAAGTTGTTCCGGTACCTGAAGAACGGATCGCCGCGGAAGAATTCCGCGCGGTCCAGAACCGAGCGGCTGACTTCCGTCCCGAAACGCAGCTGGTGATCGCCAAAGGCGGCGTTCAGCTCGTTGCCGAACTGGTAGTAGTGGCGGAACTGGTTCAACGGGAAGCGCGAGAAGGCGTTGAAGAACCCGTCCACCTGAGTGTGAATGCCCGCGGGAACGTCATCGGGGAACGGGCGCGTGACCGCCAGTCCGAAGTCGATGTACGTCTTGTTGCCAGGCACAACCGACAGTTGCTCGCGATCGACCCGGTTGTAGGTGAAGCGAACGATGTTCAGGACGCGCGGCGAGAAGATGTGCGTGTCGCTGAACGTGACGTTCCAGTTCGTGTAATCCGTGTCGGCGAAGAAGCCCGGAATATCGCCGGCAGCCTCGCGGCGCCGGTCCTTGTTGTACAACAGCCGTGACGTGAACCTGTTCGAGCCGGTCCACTGATGATCGATCTTCGTGACGATCTGATCCTGATCGAACCCCTGGCCGCTGGCGGTTGCAAGCAGGCCGCCGGGGCCTGTCGGCAACGGAACGAAGGCCGCCAGGAATTGCTGGACCGGTTGATTCAAGCGGTTTTGGGGGATGACGTTGCCTGCAAAAGGCGCGCGTGTCACCGGATCGATGAGGGGTGTCGAGAACGCGGAGAGATCTCCGGCCCGTTGCGCCGCGGTCGGGACGATGGCGGTAATGACGCCGGGGGCGCTGTGCTCGCGCCATCCCTGGTACGCGGTGAAAAAGAACGTCCGATTGCGGTGGATCGGCCCTCCGAACGAGCCGCCGAACTGATCCCGCCTGAACGGAGGGACCTGCGTGGCGAAGAGCGACCGCGCGTTCAACTTCTCGTCGCGCAGGAACTCGAACACCGAACCATGGAAGTCGTTGGTTCCCGAGCGGGTGATGGCATTGATCACGGCGCCGGCGTTGCGTCCGTACGCGGCGCTGTATGCGCTGGTCTGAATGGTGAACTCCTGCAGCGCGTCGGGGTTCGGGAAGACCGACGGCGTGTTGAAGAACGGATCGTGATTGTCGCCTCCGTCGAGCGTGTAGTTGTTCGAGTTCGGTCGCGATCCGTTGATCGACAGGCTCTCGTTCTGCCCCTGTCCGGGCGCGACGACGCCGCCGGCGCCAGGCACCAGCCGCTGCAGCTGCAGCGCGTTGCGTCCGTTGAGCGGCAGGCCGACGATGCGCTCCTGCGCGACGACTTCCTTCAAGGTGCCGGTCCGCGTATCAACTTGCGAGGCCTCCGCGCGGACCACGACTGTTTCCTCGAGCTGTCCCACCTGCATTTGAATCACGAGCGTTCGCTGATCGTTCACATTGAGGACGATGTCTCTGATTTCGGTCGGAGAGAAACCCTGACGGACGGCGGTGACTGTGTACCGGCCCGGCGGGAGCAGCGGAATCGTGAACGCGCCATCGCTGGTGGAGGTCACCTCGCGGCGCTGTCCCGTCTCCACACTGATCGCCGTGACCTTCGTGTCTGGCAATGCCGCGGCATTGCGGTCGACGACGGTACCGGTGAGCGTGGCGGTGGAAGACTGTGCGCGCGCCGGCGCCGCGGGAACCGTGCCTGCGAGGATCAGGCCCAGAGCGAGTGTCCGCGCTCCCATGCTGTCGTCCTTTCGTTAAACAGCTTCCAGCTGCCAGCTGCCAGCCCAGCCGCCAGTCAGATGCGCACGTTAAGGATGTGCGCCGCGTCTGGTCCCGCAATGACCCCTTTGAAGACGTGTTCTCTCCGGGTTTCCGGTTCGCAGATCCTGACCGTGTACGGACCGGGCGCGAAGACGTGCGGGCGCCACGTCTGCCCCGCGATCCGCACGGTATAGACGATCTCGCCGTTCGTCTCGTCCAGGATCTGCACGACAGGATTGCTGACACCCGTGATCTCGAGCGCCGGCAAATGTGCCGCCGCGTTGGCGCCGAACGTCTTGTCGAGATCGATCGTGACGGGCCAGCCAGGCATCTGCGTGCCCTTCGCAGTCACGTCCGCCAGGTAGGGCCAGCATTCGACGGTGATGCGGCGGTTCTTCTTGTCGAAGCGGACGACGCCGAGGCCTGAGGCTTTGTCGTCCAGCAACTGCCTCACGTTTCCCTGGCGCGGCTGGACCGCCCCGTTCTTCACGGCGAGCACCGTCACCGGATGTCCGAAGCTGTCGGTGAAATCACCCGTGACATCGGTACTGTTCTTTGGGCGTGTCCACTTCGCCGCCCACGGTTCGAACCATCGCGGATAGCCGACGTTCATGGCGGGTCCGGCGAACGCGACAGGGCCGTCGCGATGCGCGTCGACGCCGTATTGCACGAGCGCGGGGATGTGTTGATCGCCGGCGATGTGGAACGCGAACGCCTTCCGCATTTCACGCACGGCGCGATTGCGCGGCGTCTGGGGCCACGCGTTCGTGTCGTAATCGGCGCGCAGGATCATGCGCTCGTTGCCGTGTGTCGTGGGGAGCGCCGTCAAGATCGTCTGCGAAATCACCGCCTTCATGTCCGCGCCGCGCCAGTCGGCGGCCCATTCGCGCAGAAACTGTTCTTGTCGGGCGCCGAGCAGTTCGACCCCCGGCACATCGGCCGTTTTCGGATCGAAGTTCGGGTCCATCACGTGATCGCCGCGCTTCGTGTCGGTCGGCGGCACTTTTCCTTCGGGGCCGGACTTGTATTGACGGTCGGCGAGAATCGCGAAACTCACGCGGCCGTATGTCAAGGGCCCATAGTACTGGATGGTTCCGCGCCGCGCCGGCGTCGCGTCGTACGGATCGGGATGATGCGCCGTCTGCGTGCGATAGACGACGTTGACCCACTCGGGGACCATGTCGTAGCCCCCTGCTTCCTGCGTCGTCTTCCGGCCCTCGCCCGCCTCGCCCCACAAGTTGCCCTGATAGACGTCGTGGTCGTCAGGCAGCGATACGCTCGGCCGGTCGCGCGTCAGTTCGCGCCACGTCCATCCGTGCATGTACCACTTGCGGAGGTAATCGACGATCGCCTTGTCGACGGGAGTGCGGATTATGCCGTAGCCGCCGGAGCTCTCGTAGAACTGATCGCCGGTGAACGCGATCAGATCCGGATCGAGCTTCGCCATGTTCGCGACGTACTCCGGGTTCGGGAAGGCCTGGTGGGTGTTGCACGACACGTCGGCCACCGTGATGACGGGCTTGTCCACGGGGTCCCGCCGCACCGTGCCATCCCAGAAGTGATTCACGGTGCGGCCGTTCCTGAAGGTCAGCGTATACGCCACGCGATACGGCACATCCTCGCGATCGTTCCACTTCGGGATCCGAAACGTCGCCGTACGTGCAGCCGGGTGGATCTTGTCTTCGGCGATCGTGGACCAGGTTGCGCCTCTCCGAATCTGAAGACGAACCGTCGGCGAGTCCTGAGCGCCGAGCGGCGGCATCTGCGCCGTCAGCTTCATCACGCCGCCGCTGAGCGTGTATTGCGAAAACAGAATCGGCCCGAACGCCCGATCCTCGTGTGCGTCGACTTTGCTGCCGGAGATGGTCCACTCTGCAAACCAGAACATCGCCGTCTTCGTCTCAGCGGCAGGTGCTGCCGTCGTCGCACTGCCGAAGTTGCACACGAGCGCGAGGTTTCCCACGAGTTGTGCGGGGCGAACATCATCCTTCAGGACAGTGCCCAGGATGTCGCCATTCGCCGAGCGCGCGGTAAGCGTGACTCTGTAGGAGTCGCCGCTCGGCTCGGCTGTCAGTCGAAGTTCGGTGTCATTCGCTATCGTCACCGCTTTCGTGCTGCGGACGTCGCCGACGAACATCGACCCGTCGCCGTTGATGCCAGCCTCGAGTCCACGGCCGAAGATCACGCTGTTGCGGTATTCCGACAGCGGGCCCTGCGCACCGATGCGGAAGCCGACCGAACCCGTCCGCGGCGGCGATTCACCTCCGACGGGTCCGATTCGCACGCTCACGTCGAGCGTGCCGTTGCGATCCGCAAGCTGACGTGTGAGCAAATGGACGTTGCGATCGACCGCGGCGTTGGTGCATTCGATGCGGCCGTTGGCGATTTGCCAGTCCTGCAGCGGATTGGCCCAGTATTCCGGCCCGAGCCAGACACGGTCGGGGCAGGCGTCCCACCCGCTGCGGAACGATGCGGCCGCTTGCGCCGCGTCGGCGCGCAACAGCGGCGTAAAGAGAGATGACGCGGCGATCGACGCGGAGCCGGCGATGAACCGGCGGCGACTGAGTCTGATCCGTGGCTTGGACACGGTCGTAGTTTAGTCGGATTGAAAGAAACGAGTTGACGCAAATGACCATCACCCGCACGTCCGACACGAAGAACTCCCGCGCCGGGATGGTGCGCGGCAGGGAACTGGACTGACACATATCGCTCGGCATATCGTGCTCCCCGTGCCGAGGCGAATGGACTTTCCTGCCTGCAGCGTGTCATCGGCCGCGCAGCAGCGCAGCTGATTGATTCAACCCATCGCCCGCCTTTGACAACCCCGGGGCGGTTCACGGCGAGGTGAAGACGTGCGGTGTCTGCGCGTCACGATCGTTTCCATCATCCTCGGCTGCGCGCTTGGCACAACTGCGTGCGCGGGGCACCGTCCGGGTCAGGGGTCCGCGCGAACGACGGCCGCACGGTCGTCGGTTCTTTCTGCTGAAGACGACGCGATCCTCGAGGACCTGTCGAGGCGATCGTTTCTGTTCTTCTGGGAACAGGCCGATCCGGCGACGGGCATCGTCCGCGATCGATCGCGAACGAACGGGTCGCCGGTGGAGGGCGATGCGCGGGACGTCGGCAGCATCGCCGCGGTTGGCTTCGGCCTGAGCGGCCTCTGCATCGCGGCCGAGCGCGGGTGGGTACCGCGCGCGCAGGCGGTCGAGCGCGCCCGCACCACACTCCGTTTTTTCGCCGACCGTCAGGCTCAGAAGCGAGGCTGGTTCTACCACTTCGTCAATCTCCGGACAGGAGCGCGCGAGTGGAACAGCGAGGTGTCGTCGATCGACACGGCGCTGCTGGTGGCCGGCGTCCTGACGACGAGGCAATGCTTCGCCGGCGACGCGGAGATTCGACGGCTAGCTGACGCGATCTATCGCCGCATCGATTTCCAGTGGATGCTCGCCGGCGACCCGCGGCTGCTCTCGCACGGCTGGAAGCCGGAGAGCGGGTTCCTGTCGTCGCGGTGGGACCACTACTGCGAATTGATGATCCTGTATCTGCTCGCGATTGGATCGCCGACGCACGCGATTCCCGCCTCCTCCTGGCAAGCCTGGCAGCGGCCCGTGATCACGTTCGAGCGCTATTCGTACATTGGCGGCCCGCCGCCGCTGTTCGTCCACCAGTACGCCCATGCGTGGGTGGATTTTCGCGGGTGGCGGGAGGCCGCGGAGCCCAGCACCGACTGGTTCGAGAACTCGGTTATTGCGACCCGCGCGCACAAGGCGTTCAGCCTGAGCCTGTCGAAAGAGTTTCCGGGCTACACCGACACGGTGTGGGGCATCACGGCTTCCGATAGCCGGCAGGGATACGTCGCGTGGGGCGGTCCGCCGCGAACCAGGGAAATCGACGGCTCGGTTGTTCCCTGCGCTGCCGCCGGATCGCTGATGCTCGTGCCAGACATCACGATGCCGGTTGTCCGCGCAATGCGCCGCCGCTTCGGCGATCGCATCTATGGCCGTTACGGGTTCGCCGATGCGTTCCACCCGACCGACGGCTGGGTGAATCCGGATGTGATCGGCATCGACGTCGGCATCACGCTGCTGAGCGCCGAGAACCTGCGCACCGGTGACGTGTGGCAGTGGTTCATGCGCAATCGCGAGATTCCTGCCGCGATGAGACGTGCGGGGCTTCGCCGTTGAGATCCGATCGACGGCCGGCAGCTGTTCGGCCGACAGTACGAGCATCAACGGTGGTCGGCGCTCAGGGACCGGATGTCTCGTCCAGCTCACGCGTCATTTCAATCATCGTCGGCCTGAAGCCCATGCGCGCGAAGAGCCGCTGCGCCGCTTCGTTCCGCTGGGCGGTCGACAGCACGATCTGGCGCGCACCTCGCGCGCGCAGCAGCGACAGCGTCTCCTCCAGCAGGCGGCCGCCGACGCCATGGCCGCGCTCCGCGGGATCGACGAGGATGTCGTGCAGCAGACCGGCAGGGCCGCGGAGCGACTTGTAGTCGAACCCTTCCATCGCCGCGAACGTGTAGCCGATCACGCGTCCCTCGTGTTCGGCGACGAGCACGAGCGCATCGGGATCTTCGAGCTGAGAACCGAGGAACGCGGCGTAGTGGTCCGCCGTCCGACTGCTCGCGGCCAGGAAGCGGCGAGGATCGAACTCGTGATGTTGCTGCACGAGCAGCGCGCCGAGCCGGCCGAGGCTTGGAAGATCCGCGTGCGTCGCACGGCGTATGACGGAAGAGGGCACTGAATATGACATGGTAATCGACACGGATTTGACGACTGCGGACACCGACAGATCCGCTACTGCTTCAGCGTCGCCATCCAGATGTCCGATTCGCTCGTGCCACGCTGGAAGAAAATCCAGCGATCGTCACGGGTGACGGCGGGCGCTGACAGCGTTTCGTTGCGGATGGACAGCAGCTCTCGAATCCGCTTCGACGCAGTGTCGATGAGGTAGATCCTGCCCCCCGACGAGAAGACCAGTCGGCGGCTGTCGCTCAGCCAGACTGGAAACTCGCCGTAATCGGTAAGCCGCGCGTAGGATTTTGCCGCGCGCGAGTACACGACAAGGCCGCCGCCGCTGCGACTGATCCGGTCTGGCCCTGGCGGCGAATCATGTACCGACAGTTCCTGCGCGGTGCGCAGAAAGTGTTGACCGGCAAGCAGCCGGCCGTCAGGAGACCACGACCACACGGCAAACCGCGGATCCCGATCGCTCAGCGGCAGCACCTCGGGCGTCTGGGATTCCCATGGCGTGTCCGGCTGAAAAACGAGGACTCTGCTCTTGCCTACTTCACCGGCGGTGACCGCGATTCTCGACCCGTCCGGCGACCACACAGGCGCGCTGAGGCTCTCGCTGGCGTGTGTCAGCGGCCGCAGCCCGCTGCCGTCCGCATTGATGACCCAGATCTGAAACTCGCCGGTGCGGTTCGAGGGGAAGACGAGCCGCTTTCCATCCGGAGACCACGCAGGACGTCGATCGTACGCGCGATCGTTTGTCAGCCGTCGCAGCTCGCTGCCGTCGGAGCGAACGATGTAGATGTCCTCCTGTCCGATCCCCGAATAAAATGCGACCCAGGCGCCATCGGGCGACGGTACCGGACGCCACCAGATCGTCGATCCGCGCGTGACCCAGACCGGATCGCCCGCGACTCGCTCGAGCGATGGATCGAACGAGACTTTCTGCACGTTCCATCGTTCGACGATCGACGCGTACGCGAGCCGCGTGCCGTCGCGTGAAAAGGATAGATGAACGCTGAACGCTGACGGCGTCGAGATCGGTGACGGACCGTCGAGCACCGTGCCCGAGCGCTCGTCGATCGACGTTCGCCAGACGTTGATGCTGCCTCCCCTGTCGCTGACGAAATACAGAAAGCGCCCGTCCGGCGACCACACAGGATTCCAGTCGACGGCGGCGTCGTCCGTGACCGACGAGGGCGCACCGCCGGCTGCGGGAACCGTCCAGATATCCCGCTGACCCCCTGGACGATCGGCTCCGCGGTTCGTCCAATACGCGATCCGTTGACCGTGTGGAGACCACTGCGGCTGACCACCGATGGCGCCCTCGACCTTGCGGCTCTGGCCGGTGGTGATGTCGACGGTCCAGATTTCACTGCTGCCCACGCCAGCCGGCTCTGTCACGACGTTCTCCGTCGCGAAGACGAGCGCGGTGCCATCCGGCGACCACGACGGGTTGTACCCCCTGTCGGTGACGCGCCTCACGGATTCGCCCGTGCGTCCCATCAGGAACAGGCCTCCGCCTTCGCGTTCGGATCGGAATGCGATCGAGTCTCCGTCGGGAGAAAACACAGGCTGCGTGTCGGTCCCGGGCGAATCGCGGGTGAGATTGATCGACGTCTGGGCACCGATCGCCTGGAGATAGATGTCCCAGTTTCCCGACGCGTTCCCGGCATACACGACCCACTTGCCGTCCGGCGACAGGCTGGGAAACTGTTCGAGATCGGCTTGCGACGTGATTTGTGCGTACGTGGCCGAAAACGCGCTCGCCGCCGCTTGCTCGCGGGGCGCGGTCGAATGCCGCGTCCATATTGCGGCCGTCACGAGGGCGACGATCAGGGCCGCCGCTCCGGTTGCGAGGGTGAAACGCCGCGACGACGCCCACCGCCGCTTTCCGGCAACCTGGGTCCGTAAGTCCTCGAGCTCGTTGCGAAGATCCAGCGCCGTCTGGTAGCGGCGATCCGGATCCTTCGCCAGACAGCGTCGCACGATGCGCGCGAACTCTGGAGGAAGCGCGCGATTGAGCTCGGTGACCGGAGGCGCCGTATCGCGGAGGATCGACGCCAGAATGGCGACGCTCGTGTCTCCTTTGAACGGCTGGCGTCCGGTCGCCATCTCGAACAGAACGACGCCGACAGAAAAGATGTCGGTGCGATGGTCCACGGTGCGCCCTTCGGCCTGCTCCGGCGACATGTATGCCGCGGTGCCGATCATCAGGCCTTCCGTCGTCGGCGACCCCGTTTTCGTCGGCGCTTCGGAGGCTGCGGCGTCAGCTTCCTTCAGCTTTGCGATCCCAAAGTCCAGTATCCGCAGCCGGCCGTCAGCGCCGACGATGACGTTACCCGGCTTCAAATCGCGGTGCACGATGCCCGACTGATGCGCGGCGATCAGGCCGTCGACGAGCTGCAATGCGAGATCGAGAATCCGATCGATTCCCAGGCCGCGGGCCGTCAGGATATCGCTCAGCGGCTGTCCGTCGACGTACTCCATCGTCAGCAGGAGGACGCCGTCGATCTCCTCAATCGAGTACAACGTGACGATGTTGGGGTGCGCGAGACGCGCGGCCGCGCGCGCTTCGCGCTCGAACCGCTCGCGGCGGCCAGGATCGTCGGCGACAGGACCGCGCAGCACTTTCAGCGCGACGCGGCGGTGCAGCCGCGTGTCTTCCGCGAGATAGACTTCGCCCATCCC
>Ga0075434_100000952_pt1 | contig 23322 bp, 24 predicted proteins | sample RhiMethybrSRZTD3_FD_75298 | JGI IMG/M metagenome (GOLD analysis project Ga0075434, IMG submission 75298) | Populus rhizosphere microbial communities from Tennessee, USA - Rhizosphere MetaG P. TD hybrid SRZTD3 | ecosystem: Host-associated > Plants > Roots > Rhizosphere > Soil | place: USA... | reverse complement strand
CCGGGAAGATTTACATGAACGACATCGCGCTCTTTCAAATCCTGCAGCGCCTTGGCGTTTAGCCGCGTGCCGTCATCGAGTGTGACTTCACCCGTGGCGCCGGATTGGCCGCCGCGCAGACCGGGCGCCGCATAAACCGTTCGATCCGCGATAGAGCTGACGCTCCAGCGCCCCGCACCGCGGCGGGCAAACTCGGTCAACTGCCCTAAACCGCCACGCCACTCGCCAGGCCCGCCGGAATTCGACCGCAATTCGCGCCGTTTCATTATCACCGGCGATAGACTCTCGATCACCTCCGCCGGCACACCAGCAACGCCGCTCGGAAAACCGACGGCGCTCAAGCCGTCCTTTGCCGGTCGAGCACCCGTGCCGCCGACCTGGAAAACGGTCAACGTGAACGGCGGATTTTGGCCGCGCCACACGCTGAGCCAGATCGGGTCGGCGCCTGGCGCCATTAACCGGTCTGGCATCGCGCCCGAGAGAGCCGCAAAGATTGCGCTCGGAATGAAGTGACCGATCACCTGCCGGCTCGCTACCGGCGCCGGATCGAGGGCGTTGAGAATGCTCCCGGCCGGCGCGCTCACATGAACCGGGCGGAAGCTGCCGTCGTTGTGGGGCACATCGGGACACACTGCCGCTTTGATCGCGAAGCTAGCATAGGCGTGCGTGTAGTTGAGAACGACATTGATGCCGCGCGTGCTCTGCGGCGAAGAACCGCTGAAATCAATAAAAATATCCTCGTCGGCAATCCTGACTGTGCAGCGCACCACGATCGGCTCTTCAAATCCATCGCTCCAGGTCTCGTTTGTCCATTCGCCGTTCGGGAGCTTGCGAATTTCCGCACGCACGGCCGCTTCGGAGCGCTGAATAATCTCATCAGCGATTGAATCGATCGAGTCGAGTTCGAATTCATCCATCATTTCTAGGAGCGCTCGCCCGCCGGTTTCGTTGCAGGCCGTCTGGGCGTAGAAATCGCCGATGACTTCGTCAGGCTGGCGCACGTTGGCTCGAACGATCTGCATGAGCACGCGATTGGGCTCGCCGGCCTCGAACAATTTCATGATCGGAATACGCAGTCCTTCTTCGAAAACCTCCCGCGCTTCGGCCGAAAGAATGCGCCCGCCGATATCGGCGCTGTGGCAGGTATTCGCGAAGAGCGCGATCAATTTGCTCTTGCGAAAAATCGGCGTCGTAATCGTGATGTCGTTGATTTGACCCGCGGTCTGCCAGGGATCGTTGGTGATCAGCACATCTCCGGGTGCGAGCCGTTCCGGCGGAAAAGCCGCCAAGAAATGTTTCATCGACGTCGCCATGGCGTTAATGTGGCCTGGTGTGCCGCTCAGCGATTGCGCGATCATCCGCCCCCGGGTATCGAAGAGACCGCACGCGAGGTCCTGGCTCTCGCGCACGATCGTGCTGAACGCGGTGCGAATCAGCGCGTCCTGCTGCTCGTTAGCCACAGACATGAAGCGGCTCCAGATGACTTCCAACGTGACCGGATCGATGGCGCTATTTTTCATGATCGAGCTCCACAACAATATTCAGACGCTCGTCGACGCGAGCTTTTCCGCGCGCGCCGATAATCAACGTGGACTCGCGCTCTTCGACGATGGCGGGCCCGATAAATTCCATCCCCGCAGTGAGCGCATAGCGATCGTAGACTGCCGCCTCAATGTACTCGCCGCGTTCGGGAAAGTACGCTTTCCGAATTCTCCGCGCAGCTTCTCCTTCTCTGCGGCTATTTGTCGCCAACTTTAAGTTGAGCTCCGGCCGCGGTCCGCTTGCCACGACCCGCCAGTTGACCACCTCGAGTGGGACGTCAGGCCCTTCGCGGCCATAAAGCGCCCGGTACGCGTCGTTAAAAAGCCTGGAGATACGCGGCAAATGTTCGGCAGATAAAACGCCTCCGGGCAACAGCACTGCGACTTCGTGGCCCTGACCGACATAACGCATATCGGCGCTGCGCTGATAAGTGATTTGTCCGGCACTCAATCCGGAGCGCTCCAGCACGCCGCGCCCCTCCTCGGCCATCTCATCGAGCAGGCGGTTTGCAAAATCCCAGTCCAACTGATCCAACCGGCTATAGGCACTGCGGACAAAATCGAAAGCCAGAGGCGCGGCGAGCAGACCAAAAGTCGAACCGACACCCGCGCCGAACGGAGAAATCAGGGCGGGCAAGCGCAATATTTCCGCCACCCGATAGCCGTGCACGGGTCCGGCCCCACCGAAGGCGTACATGGGCATGCGCCGTGGATCCTTTCCACGTTCGTTTAAATGAGCCCGCGCTGCGTTGGCCATATTCTCATTGACGATCTGATGAATGCCCCAAGCGACTTGCTCCACGGACATGCCGAGCTTCGTGCCCAGGCGTGCGAGCGCCGTGCGGGCGCCTTCCACATCGAGCGGCATTTTACCGCCGAGAAAATAACCGGCGTCCAGATACCCCAGAACGAGATCGGCATCGGTGACCGTCGGCTCTGTCCCGCCCAGCCCGTAGCAGACCGGCCCCGGGTCTGCGCCTGAGCTATCCGGTCCGACTTTGAGCAGACCGAGCGAGTCGATGCGGGCGATACTGCCGCCGCCCGCGCCGATTTCGATCATATCGATGACGGGAACCCGCACCGGCAAGCCGCTGCCCTTACGGAAGCGGTACACGCGATCGACTTCGAATTCATGCGTCTTCGCCGGCTGTCCGTCTTCGATGACACAAAGCTTTGCGGTGGTCCCGCCCATGTCGAACGATAGTAAGTCCCGATGCCCGCAAAGCAGGCCCGCCTGCGCGGCGGCCAATGCGCCCGCTGCGGGCCCCGATTCGAGCAGCCGAACCGGAAAACGCGACGCGGTCTCGCGCGTGGCAATGCCGCCGCTCGACAACATGATAAAAAAGCTACCGGTAAAACCGATTTGATCCAAACGGGCTTGTAATTGCGCCAGGTAATTGGCGACCCGCTCCTGAACATAGACATTCGCCAGCGTCGTGCTCGTGCGCTGAAACTCGCGAATCTCCGCAACCACTTCGGAGCTCAGGGAAACGCGGATGTGGGGCGCGACTTCTGCGATGACCTCCGCAGTACGTTTTTCATGGGCGGGATTGCGAAAGCTGTTCAAATAAGACACCGCGATCGCTTTGATGCCGTTCGCCGATAATGCGGCGACTAAGCGCCGCAGGAGTTTTTCATCGAGTGGTTGAATGACACTGCCGTCGGCGGCGATTCGCTCGGCTACATCGAAACGCAAGTGGCGCGGCACGAGCGGCTTGGGAAGGTCGAGGTTCAAGTCGTAAAGTTCGTAGCGGTGCTCCCGGCCGATCTCCACCGCGTCGCGAAAACCGGCGGTCGTGAGCAGTGCCGTTGGCGCGCCTTTGCGTTCGATCAACGCATTCGTGACGAGAGTCGTGCCATGGATCAGAGTACCGCGGTCGCTTTGCGTGCGACCAGCTTGCAACGCCGGCCGGAGCGCATTTTCCACCGCGAGGCTCGGATCGCCTGGCGTCGTCAGGGTTTTCCCGATCACAGCGACGCCATCTTCGCCGACGCATAGCATATCGGTGAAAGTGCCCCCGATATCGATACCGACGCGGTACATAAAAATTGGTTCAACGTTCAAAGTTCCGGGTTCAAGCTTCGGAGCGCCGAATTTCGACCTTGAACTTTGAACCTGGAACCTTGAACGCTACTCGGCAAACAGATCGAGTAAGCGTTGGGTCTGGTGTGCTGCCGCGGGACGGAGTAGTGGAATTTTTACACCGGCATCGCGGTATTCCTGCACGCGTTTCTTCACTTCATCCGGGGTCCCGCTGGCCGTCATGCCCTCCACGTAGGAATCCGGAATGGCTTTGATCAAACCTTCCATACCGCCCGCGGCGTGGGCTTTTTCGAAAAGCGGAATGTCTTCCTTACGGATATAGGGCTCACCGACGCGCATTTTCGGGGCCGCGATAAACGAGATCTGCACCGGGTCCAACTTCGTCGCCACTTCCCAGCGCACGGCATCGAGCGCTTTTTTGTGATCGTCTTCGATCGAGCAATTGATGATCTGCGCGACTTCAAAATCTTTGATGTCGCGGCCCGCTGCGGCGGCGGATTCGCGGATGATGCGCAAAGCATTCACGGTGTATTCGGGCGAGCACACGGCATTGAGAACGACACCGTCGGCAATTTGGCCGGCGAGCTTTAAACCGGCGGTCGCTGTCGCCGGCAAATAGATTGGAATATGCGGGCGGATCGGCTTCCATCCCAAGCCGACGTTGTCAAAATTGATATATTTTCCATGATAGGAACATTTCTCGCCCCGCAACAAAAGCCGCATGGACTCCACGTATTCCTTCAGGACCTCGGGCGGCGTCGCGCCCACGTCTTGGCGCAGCGCGTGAACGCGCGCATGACTCTTGGTACAGGCGCCGGGCGCAATCGTCATGCGGCCGTCGGTGAGTTCGTCCAAGGTCGCCAGCGATTGGGCCATGACCACCGGCCCACGTAAGCGGACAATTTGCGTGGTACCGAGCTTCAAACGCTTGGTTGCGAGTCCAATTGCGGCAAGTGAAGTGACCGAGTCGCGCATCAGTTCTACTGTCTCGGAAAAGAATGCCATTTCGAAGCCACGCTCCTCAGCCTGCTTCATCACCGCCGCCATTTCCTTCACGTTGGTAAATTTACCGTAGCCCAGCGCGTAACCGACTCGTTCCTTGGCCATCAAGAATGCTCCTTCTAGAGATCGACAATTATTTCAATTATAGTCCGGCTTTCGTCGAAACGCGACGTGACCGAAACGTTGCACTGTTGGAGTACTGGAATGATGGAAGTGATGGGGTCGGTCAACACTCCAGTACTCCACCACTCCATTACTCCGTCTCTATCGGACTTTCATATTCCAACCGAAGATCCGTTCGCTCGGCAGCGGTCTATAATCGACGTTTTTCGCCATACCGAAGAGCAGTTGATGCCGCCACATGAATTGCGCCGGCGCCTCCTCGGTGATCAAGCTCATCGCCTGAGAAAGTAATTTTTTGCGCTTCGCCGGATCGAAGGCCTGCCGCTCGGCCGCCAAAAGTTCGTCCACCTTCGGATTCGAATAACCAATACGTGGCGAGCCGCCGGTTTCAAAGTACTGAGACAAGGCCGCGCTGGGATCGACGACGCCGCCCCGGCCCATATAGTAAAAAGGCACTTTTCCAACCTGTACGTTCGCCCATAGGGTCGCCCATTCCGGGGTGAGCAACTTGGTACGAATCCCCGCAGCGGTCAGCATCGGCACCATCGCTTCCGTAACTTGCTTGTCCAGAGTGTAACGGCCGACCGGGGTTGAAAGTTCGACGTCAACTCCGTTCGGGTAACCCGCCTGCTTCAGCAGCTCGCGCGCTTTCTCCGGATTGTAGGTGTACTTCGGCTGCAGGTTGGGATCATAGCCGTATTGTCCTTCGCCAATAGGTCCGTCCAACCGAGACGCTTCGCCGCGTAACAGCGTTTTAATGATTGTGTCGCGATCGATCGCGTACCCGACCGCCTGCCGAACCAGCTTGTTGTCCCAGGGCTTCACTTTCGGCATCATCGCGAGAAACATGATCTCAGCCGTGTGAAACTTGACGATTTTGTGATTCGGGCTACGCTCGACCCGCTCGCGCAGATGCGGCGGGACAAATTGCGCGATCTGAATCTCGTTGTTCAGGAGCGCCGTGACCCGTTGTTCCGGTTCACGCATCAAGCGAAAGACGATTTCATCGGGCGCCTGCGGATACTGTTTCCACAGTGGATGGCTTTTGTCCTTGCCGATCACGAGTCGCTGGCCGGGAATGAGCTCGCGGAACTTATAGGGTCCCGCGCCTATCGGATACTGTCGATCGGCAACTTCCGGCCCGTATTTGTCGTAGATCGCTTTACTGGTAATGATGACCCGGTCGAAAAGATAGTCGAGCAAAGGCGCCGTCGGCTCTTTCGTGGTGATTCTAACCGTGTACTTGTCGACCACCGCCTCTCCCGCCACTGCTGAGACGTTCTGGAATTGCTTGGTAAAGGGATCGCTCCGCGTTCGTTTGAGCGAATGCACCACATCGTCGGCCGTGACGGGCGAGCCGTCGTGAAAACGGTTGCTTTTCCGGAGGTGAAACAACCAGGTTTTCGGATCTTTTACTTCCCAGCTCTCCACCAGCAAACCGACGTGCTGCCCCTTGTCGAAATCATATGTGCCGAGGCAGCCCAGAACCATGCACCACACACTGTACATCAGTGACACACTGTCCCCGTAGGGATTGAAGGTCTCCATCGTTTCGGTGACGCCGATCGAGATCCGCGTTTCAGCAGCGCGTGCCCGCTCCAAAGAAAGTGTCCATTGGCTCACTGAGAGGATCAAAAGCCCGATCATGGCTCGTTTCATAGTTCCTCCGATCCCATCACTCCATTATTCCATCACTCCATTCCCGCTGAGTCATTTCCAAAGCTGTTTGTAGAATCCCTGGCTATCGAGTTCCTTGACGAAGCGATCATCGTAAAACGCCTCGGGTTTCGCCTCTTTCGCTTTCGGGTTTCGTGCGGCGGCCTGATTCAAAACTTCCTGAATGCCCTCGCGCGTGTTGTAGGGGATCTTGTCGACATAATCGACGGCGTACTGGTAAACCGTATCGAGAGTCTTGGCATCCGTGGCTCGGGCATATTTGGCGATGGCGCGACGGCTGAATTCCTTGTCCGTAAACAGCATGTGCACGCCCTCGCCGTACGCTTTCAGAAAGCGTCGCACGAGATCAGCGTTGGCATTTATGAACGATCGCCGCGCCATGAATGCATCATGGGGAAAGTAAACGCCGGCCTTGCCCATATCCATTAGCACGCGCGCGCCGGCCTCTTCGGCTTTAAGATTCGTCGGACTGGAAAACGGCGCCGCCACAATCGCGCGGGTGCGCAACAGCGCCGCCGCGGCAAACAGATCGCCGGTTTGAATCAGCGTGACATCACGGCCGGGCTCGAGCCCCTGTTTGCGCAGGACATAACGCATCGTAAAATCGGTTGACGATCCGAATCGCGTAACTCCAACGGCCTTGCCGCGCAGATCATCGATCGACTTAATGTCCGGCAGAGCCATAATGTAAAAGGCTGGAACCTTGACCATTGACCCGAACATAATGATATCAGCGCCGCCGAGACTGGCATCGACGGCGGCGCTACCGGCCGCCCCAGCGATCGGCAGATCCCCACCGAGCATCGCTTGAACCATCATCGACCCCGAAGCGATCAATATCAGGTGCGAATCAATATCGTATTTCTCGAAGAGCTTGCCTTCTTGCGCTACCCACAGGCCCGCAAAGACACCGCTTGCGCTCGAGTAACCGTGCGCTAGACGGTCTCGTGCCGAAACCGAACTGCTCAGCGCCGTGATCAGCATCACGGTACAGACGATCGTACGAATTGTTTTGCTCATTTGTTATTTCCTTTCGGCTTGCGCCGCGCAGAAAAAATGATGTTGCCCGAGCCCTTACGTCTCGAGAAAACTGCGGGGCAATTATATTTGCTGGTAGAAAACAGTCGCAAGCCGGCAGCGGACTCGTTAACAACGCGGCATCGAGATTGAGAACAAAGTCCTCGAACACGCGAACTTATTTGCGTCTATAGGCGCTCCATTTTGCTAATTTAAAGACAATAAAAAGGATTACCACCATGGCTATAAGGGGCGCGATAGCTGCCATCCGATGAACCTCCGGAGTTTAGACTAATCCTGGCCCATAGTTGAGCATATACAGAGGATACAGTCCAACTGGCGACCGCCTGCCTTAAAGATCCATTTCACCTATTTGCAATCGCCGGCGCTCCTTCGGTAAAAATAGCTAATCTGTTTGTCGACGATCGGAAATGTCAGGCTTATTAAAAATGGAAATCCAACGATGAGGCAAACTCTCGCCCGACGAGCATTCCATGCGACATTGATCGCTCTAATTTTACTATTGGCCCCTGACCCAAGTGGCTTTGCGCAAGATTTCTACAAAGATAAGACTCTGCGTTTTATCGTCGGCCAAGCGGCGGGCGGCGGCTACGATGCATACACGCGCACCATCGCCCAGTTCATGAGTAAATACGTCCCAGGCAACCCTGCCGCCGTGGTAGAAAACATGACCGGCGCCGGAAGCCTGGTCGCCGCCAATTACATTTACAACAGCGCGAAACCTGACGGGTTGACGATCGGGAACTGGAACAGCGCCTTCGTTCTCAACCAGGCGCTCGGCGATTCCAATATTAAATTCGACGCTCGGAAATTCGGCTGGCTGGGCGCGCCCAGCAAAGGGGTGCCAGTCTGTTTGATAATGGCATTTACCGGGCTCAAAACCTTCGATGAGATTGTCAGATCGACCAAGCCTATTCGCATGGGCGGGACCGCGCCCGGTTCGCACAGCATTGATCTGCCGCTTATGCTGAATAAGATGATTGGCACAAAACTCAACGTGGTTTCCGGTTATCAGGGAACGGCGCAAATCAAGATCGCGCTGCAGCGCCGTGAAGTCGACGGGCATTGCACAAACTGGGACTCGGTGCTTGCGACGCAAAAGGATCTACTCGACGCCAAAGGCGACGATCGCATGGTTCCGTTTTTGGTGCATAGCCGGCTTCCGGATGTCGAGCTCAAAAATGTCCCGCTGTTCAGCGAAATCCTGAAAGGCGACATTCATGCCAGCACATACAAAGCATACATGGCGCAAATGGAGTATCAGCGCCCCTTGACCGTTGCGCCTGGAACAGCGAAAGAGAGACTTGAGATCTTGCGACGTGCCTTCAAAGCAACGCTTGAAGACCGGGAGTTCATCGCTCAGGCGAACAGGCTGCGCCTGGACATCACTTACGTCTCCCCCGAAGAGATCGACAGATGGGTCAATGAAGTACTGAGCATCCAACCCAAAGTCCGCGAGAATCTGCAGTTCTTGTCCCAGAGCAAGTGATTAGAACCGATGCAAGGAGAAACAGATGGCCAAAAATGGATTCAAGGCAATGGATTCCGACATGCACGTCTTCGAACCTGCGGATCTTTGGCAACGATACATCGACAGAAAGTACCTCGAACGCGCACCTAAAGGTCTCAATCGTTCGTTTCGCGACCTTGGCATCGAGCTCGACGGCAAGATTCTGCCGATCCCGCGCAATCCGGAAAATCCTGCTTTGGCTAAATATCGCCAAGACTTTTTCGAAGAAAAATATAGCGAGGCGGGCAAAAGAAACTTTGACGGGATTTCGCAACTACAGGCAATGGACAAAGAGGGTCTCGATGTCGCGGTTCTATTTCCGACGCGCGGCTTGACCGTATTGGGGATCGATGAGCTCGACCCTGATTTCGCTACCGCGGTGGCGCGCGCCTACAACGACTGGCTCCACGACTTCGCCGAGACAAATCCCGAGCGTATGTTTGGCGTTACGATGGTTGCGCCCCACGATATCAGCGGTGCCATCGAGGAAATCCGCCGTACGGTTAAAGAATATGGCTTCCGGGGTATTTTTCTCAGGCCCAATCACGTGAACCGAAGAAAATGGAGCGATCCTTATTACGATCCGCTCTGGGCCGAATGTGAGAAGCTCGACTTGCCGGTGGGCTTCCATGAAGCGGGGAGGGTGTACCTGCCTCAGCCCGCTTTTTTTCACATCTGCTCGACGTTCTCGATGTTCAATACCTTCGGCTTTCCCTTCGCCAATATGCTCGCCTGCGGCGATATGATTTTCGGCGGGGTCATGGAAAGATTTCCAAGACTCAAAGTTGCTTTTCTTGAGGGAAACTGTTCGTGGGTACCTTGGCTGCTCTGGCGCATGGGCGAATACGCCGAGACCACGGGCAAAGCGGAATATCCCTATCTCACCCTCTCACCCCTGGAGTATTTTCAACGACAGTGTTACGGCGCCGTCGAATGCGACGAGATCACGGCAAAGCACATTCCCGAATACGATCTCGAAGACAATATGGTCTTTTCCACCGACTACCCGCATCTCGACGTCAAATACCCGCACGCCATCGACACTTTTCTACAACTGCCGTTCTCAGAGCAGAGCAAACGAAAATACCTGTGGGACAACTGCGCCCGTCTGTATAACTTCGCTTGACCTAGACGCGCGCACCCACGCGGCTCAAGCTTTCTCGGCGTGCTGAATCACTTCGTGCATCTCGAAGACATTGGGTCCGGAAAAGATCTCAGACCGGGGCCGGTTACGGTGCGCTTCCTTGAATTCGGCGCTTTCCGTCCATGCCTGAAATGACGCTTCATCGCGCCAGTGCGTCAGCACGATGTAGTAATCGCTCTTGATGGGCCGGAGAATTTCCAGGCGCACAAAGCCCGGCATGTTTTCCACCAGGCGCGCCCGTCCTTCGAAACGTTCTTCGAATTCTTTCTCATATCCCTTCGCAACTTGAAGCCGATTGGAAACGACGATCATCGCTGCCTCCTTTTGAAGCTATTTCTCGTTAGTAGTGTTCTGGAAATAACAAATCCCGACGGCACGACTGTCAGCGTAGCGATTGCGTCTGGCATTGGCTAGAGAACAGAATGAATAATCGAGAAGCCGCGGAACCCTAGCTTGCGGCTGCTCCGTATCGAAAGCTCAACTCCGCAAGGTATTTTTCCGTGGTCTGGAGAGTTGCGTCCGGCGGCAGCCCCTTCAAATCGTGGATCAGGGTTTTTAAATCCGGCGCTTGTTCGGCGAGTAGCGCGATGCGATCGAAGTAACGATAATAAGCAAGATCATGGCTGAGTTTTGCTTCCAGCACAGTGGGCGGATGCTGGCCGCGAATTTGCCGTTCAAACTGGCGCTGGTAATTCGGATAATGGCTTATCCGCTGGAGGATTTTTTCTTTCGCCGCATCGATGGGCAAGCTCTTCAAAACAGGTATCGCTTCTGCAACCAAGCTGTTGAGCTCGCGGGAGATCTGGCGCTCCTCGTTCAGGTACGTAACAGCATTGCTCGAAGCAGCCGGGTCGTTCTTCCGTTGAAAAAAAGCCACCATAGCGAGGTATCCCAATGGCGTGACCAGGCTCTCCTCGATTTCCCAAGGCAGCGCGAAATTGGCGTCGCCATGCAGATCCTCGTGCAAAACCACCATCACGCGGCGCAGAAGCGGCTCGGCGGCGAAGCCTATGGTGGCGACAGACCGCGAGTCGGAAAATTCATTTCCCTGCCGGTAATAAACGCTATACCCGTCGACCCGATACACCTGCTCGATTTTGAGACGCTCTTTCTCGGCGCTAAACCCGATCGCCAGGCGTATGTCGATAGGTCCGTTGACGGCGAGGGTTCCCACGTGTTGCATCCAGAGCCAGAGCATGGACAGCGCCTGGCTATCCTGCGTTGTTCGACGCAGTGCCGGAGTGGGTTCGATCCCGAGTGATTTGCCGAAACTCTTTACCTCGTCGATGAGCGTGGCTGTATGGGTTAGCTGCACCGTATCTTCAGTGCCGATCGTAGCGAGTCTAGCGCAAGCTGAAATGAAAAGCCCCGCGGAAATCGCCCCGGCGAAACCGATCCAGAGTTTGCGGTGCGACGGTCGTGAGATGGCGCACTGGATTGCGTTAGCGGGACTGAAGCAGCTCACGTGTAGAAGAGAGATGCAACCGGCACCTTGCGCGGTATCTGCCCTACTTCCACAAGCAACTCCATCTCAGCTTCGGCGAGTCGCTGCTCTTTTTCGGTGAAGGTGAACTCAATTTTCGGGTAGCGCGCCGAGGCCAGCAACGCCTCCTTGTCGCCGCCGTAACGGGCGATAAAAGCGTCGGCAATGTCTTCGAGATGCGCCTCGCTGTACGCGAAGGATGCGCGAAATGCGGTGAGGAGCGATTCTTTGATTCCCGGAGAGGTTTGTAAGAGGTCCTCGCGTGCTGCCACCATATGTTTGATCATTTCATCGAAGCCGTGCAATTTTTTCCAGGCTTCGCCATCCGTATAGAGGCAGCGTACACCTCCCGCGACTTCTCCGCGAAAAAAGAAATGATCGAGTAAAACCACGGCATCAGCCTCGCCCCTCTGCAGCACGTCCAAAAGTTTTTCCTGAGGATAGGATGCCCAGCCGAGCTTCGTATCGTCAACGCCGTAAACCTGGCGCAGCAGATACTGATGGATCGCATGCGGCCCCTGATGCGTCGCGATAATGCGGCCTTCGAGATCCTTGGGGCTGTTGATCGGACCATCCGCACGCACAAACACACCATTACCTTTCATTGTCGATTTCCATTCGGTGGCGAGACCGATGATCGGCGCACCTTGCAGTTTGCGCCGAAGAAAATTCGGCAAATAAAGGTTAGCTGCCTGCACGTCACCGCGGATCAGCGCCTCCTCTTGCTCTTTGCTCGGCGGGTCGGGGAGCTCGATGACTTTCATGTTGACGCCCTCCGGCTTCACCTTACCTACCGCGAGGGCATAATAGGTTCGAAACATACAAAAGCGATTACGGTAATGCGCGAAGGTCAGATCCATTCGGCTTCCTAAAAACGTTCAGGGTCAAGCTAGTTGCGCGGATTATGAAACCTTAAACAGGAACTTTGACTTTGAACGTTATCTTTTTGCCACTTCTTCCTTTTTCGTGTTGCAGATTTCCAGGGCCGCTGCGACGTAGACTTTGGTGCAATTCACCATGTTGGTGATGCCGACACCGCGTCGAATCCCGCTCGGCGCATCCCACTCTTCCCCGGCTTTGGTTTCTGTCGGATCGACGAGGTGAGTGCCGAACCCCGGACCGTAGGTGATCGCCGGCACGCCGTACTGGGCAATCCGTGAGCCATCGCTGGTGATGCCGTAACGGATCGGCTGCGCATACGGAACCGCTTGATTGAAGACCGCGCGGTGCGCCCGTTCCATCACTTTGACGAGCGGCTCGCTTTTGGAAATTTCGTATCCCGGCGTGGTGAGATAGAGATCGACGCGAACGTCGAGAATATCCGGCTCGCGTTTGCGCACGCGCTCGCATACCTGCTCGATGTCGCGCTTGATCGCCAGCGGCACCGCCCCGGGCAGCATTTTCACGATGACGAAAATATCCGTGGTTGGACGTGTGCCCGGCTTGAAAGGATTGCCGCCTTCGATGGCGCCAATCTGGATCGTCGGCAACATGAACTTGTGCGGATTCTTTCGCTGATATTCCTTTTCCCAGTCTTGAATCGCCTGCGCCACCTTGCAAGCAGCGAGAACGAATTTGGTTGCTTTGCCATCGACACTTACCCGGGCCCAGAGCAAACCCGAATTGCCGATTTGCAACTGCAACCCCGTAGGCTCTCCGATAATGCACATATCCGCCATGACGCCGTGATCCATCAGATAGCGAGCGCCGACGCCCGCGCCGCGGTAGGTCTTGCCGTGAAATCTGCCGATCTGCGCCTTTTCGATCTCACCGACCACACCCGCTATGATCACGTCGCCCTTGAGCTTGACTCCGGCTTTTTGGATCGCCGATACCGCCTCGATATAACAGGGAAACGCCGCTTTCATATTGACGAGACCGCGGCCGTAGATGCGATCTTCATCCACCACAGTCTCTTGAGGATTGTCAAAATGATCCATGTGCGCGTTGAACATCAAGGTCGCGCCGCCCCCTGTGCCTTTGAGTATTCCCACCACGTTCGGCCTGCCCTCTTCTACGTATTGATACTCCACCTGCATGCCGAGCTGTTCCAACTCGCTGCCGAGATATTTTGCGACTTCCTCTTCCTCGCCCGTAATGCTGACGATATTCGCCAAATTGCACGCCAGCTCCACGATCCGATTGCGATCCACCTGTTGCAGCACTTCTTCTTGCATCTTAAAAAGAACTCCTCTCTTGAATGGAGACCAGCCCTTTTCTGTAACACACGCGCGCAAAGATTGACAACAAACTGACGAGCCGCCGGTGCATCGATGGTTCGACTAGCCTCTATTTAGAAAGTAACGGGACCCGGAGGCGGCGGGAACGCAGCAGTAGTCTCGAGTGTCAGGTTGGATGGTTTGGGATAGCCGGAAGCTTTTAGCTCGCTCGATGGCTTTTCAGCTCGAAGCTCAAGAGCTGATGATCGCCCACCGAAAGCCGTACCCGCATCTCATGCAGAAGCCGTGCACCGGACGAACGTTCTTCACCGGATCGGCGATGACAATGCCCATGACTTCTTTGCACATAGGACAGCGACGAATGAGCCGTTTTGCCGCCGAGGGGTGGGAGCCTAATCTACGCATAACGCCAAGAACAACGGCGGACTGCCGAGCCATGTTCCCTATAGTTTTGATAACAGACTGCATGCAGCGAAAAAAGATGGCTTAATCGGTAAGCGTAAATTACGCCACCGCGATCGCGCAGCCCATGATGATGCGTGGAGAGGCGAACCGAACGAGCCGCCAGTATATTAGTGACTCTGTTCTGCCGACTCGTGTCTACAATCCGAACCCTTGCAACTCGGATGAGATCGGCTAATGGCGGGCGGCGTTTGGGTGGCTGGGTTGCATTCGTAGGTTATGACGGAAACGGCGTCGTCGCCGAGGTAGACGAGCAGCTTTTGCGGTTGCTGGTTGGGTGAAACGAGCCTGCTTCCTTCGATCGTACGCGGCGTCGAAGCATGTCTCTGGACGGTGCCCTTTGCGGCCTCCACGCAATCCGATCTGCTTTTGAATTGCGACAACGGCGTCCAGGTTTCCTGAGACGACGCCGGATTGGTCGTATGATTCCACAGGATCCAGGCGACACTCAATAGCAAAGCGGAGCGTCTCACGACGGATATTCTAATCGAATTCTTTATGCCATCCTATAGCTTTCTTCGGCTCTATGCATGAAATTTACAGAGCTTCATTCCCCCTCGAAAGTAGAAAAAACCCCGTAAGGCGAGCACTCAGTTGAAAAAAACACGCCTAACTTTGTCAAAGTTGACGCCTGGAAGCGATTCGCTTAGATTAAACGACGTTCATGATCGTTGGATTCGACATCGATGGCGTCCTTGCCGATTTCATTACGCCCTTTCTTCAGTTGCTGGCTCAGCGAACCGGTACCCGGTCGATCGATCCCGCATCGGTCATCGACCCGAACTTTCTAGCGCATCCGTTTATTACTCCCGCGATGATTTTCGATTGCATGGAGGCGGTATCGTACGATCCCGAGTTCTGGCGCGCGCTGACGCCGCTTCTCACAGCCAAACAGTGGCGCGAACTCGATCGCATCTGCCGCGCACACCAGACGGTCTTTATTACCCACCGTTGGGTGCGAGATAGTTATGATATCAACCGAGTGACCTGCGATTGGCTCCGATCTCATGGCGTCAGCGATCCTGTCGTCTATTTTACTCAGAACAAAAAATCGGTTCTCGTCCGCGAGCTCGGTATTGGACTCTTCGTCGATGATCGCCACGAGAATTGCCATGACGTCGCGAGCGAAACCGAGGCCGTCGTTTTCATGCCCCATCGACCTTACAATCAGGCCTTCGATCATCCCAGGGTTCGCCGGATTCAGCAGCTCGAAGAACTGTTCGAATATCTTGCAGACAAATAGGACGATGTGAAAGCACTCGACGATAGAATTGCGATCGTGACCGGCGGCGGCGGTGGGATCGGCGGAACGATTGCGCAAAGGTTTTCGCGCGAAGGCGCCAAGGTCGCAATCGTCGACATCGACGGCGCAGCGGCCGCTTTCTGCGCGCAACAAATTGCGGCGGGCGGGAACGTCCTCTCTCATGCGGCTGACGTGACGCACAAACAGGCCGTGCTCGAGATCGTCAGCGCAACTCTGGACTCCTGGGGGCGGATCGACATATTGGCCAATGTCGCCGGCGGCGCCGAGCGTAAGCCCGTCATCGAGATGAGCGCGGCCGATTGGGACCGAGTCGTCGATGCGAACTTAAAATCCGTGTTTCTCTGTTGCCAGGCCGTGCTCCCCGCAATGCTCAAGCAGCGCTATGGCAAGATTGTCAATATTTCCTCCATCTATGGTTTCACCGGGAATCCCACCCGGTCGAGTTATGCCGCGGCTAAAGCCGGTGTTGCCGCGTTTACCAAATCACTGGCGCTCGAACACATTCGAGACGGCCTTAGTATCAACGCCATTGCGCCGGGTCGAATCGAAACACCCCGAGTTCGCGGCCATTACTCCGATGAGGCTTGGGCCGCCGAAGTCGCCAAAATTCCTATCGGGCGTGCCGGGACTCCGGATGAAATCGCCAGCACGGCGCTCTTCCTCGTTCTCGATGAGAACAAATACATCACCGGACAAACGATCCACGTGAACGGTGCGTGGCTGAATTGGTAGCAATATCGTTCAAAGTTCAACGTTCTAGGTTCGAGAACCTTTTACGTCGGAAGGAGATTCCATGTACGGCTGGCGGGCAAAAATTGGTCACGTCGCGCCATCGCGCGGCGATACTTTGGTTTACGAATTTTACAAAATGCTGCCGGAAGGATTTATGATTTTGAACAGCACCGGCACGATCCGGCAGCTTGTCGATGCCGATTTCGAGCGTCAGCTGGAGCGAATTGAGGAAGCAGCAGCGGATCTCGTCGACAATAAATGCGATTCGATCATTATCGGCGGCTCGCCTCTGTTCACAAAACTCGGCTACGGCAGCGACATCGAAATGAGCAGGAAACTCAGCGCGAAGTTCGGTGTACCGGTTTCGCCGGGAATCACCGGTGAAGTCGAAGCTCTAAAATCGTTGAGCATCAAAAAACTGGTCGTGGCAACGCCGCACGAAGATGCGCTCAACGAGCGCATGAAAGCGTTCCTGGAAGCTTCGGGGCTGAAGATATTGAAAATTCAAGGATATGGTATTAGAAAAAACGCCGATCTCACGGATATGGACGTACACGCTGCATACAAAATCGCCAAACGGCTCTACGAACAAGCACCGGAAGCCGACGGCGTGTTCGTTCCCTGCCCGCGCTGGCCGACAATTACCGACGTCGATCTGCTCGAGCGCGAAATCGGCAAACCCGTAGTGACCAGCTGCCAGGCCTACATCTGGCATGCCCTGAAATTGGCTAAGGTCAAACAAACCGTGACTGGATTCGGCCGATTGATGGCATCTCTGTCAAATTGACTCACTCGCTGAAAAGCGAGTGAGTCTTCCTGAGCGATAAGCGAAGGATCTTTCCGAGCATTTTGCACCTTGAGCGATAGCGAAGAATCTTTGCGCGCGGCCCAGTCGCGAATTATTTTTTGCTGAAGACCTCTTTTAAGAGATCCGTAACCGGGCCGACGGATTGGTCCTGATTTTTTTCTCCTCTTGCCCGACAACGAAGAACAGTCCGTCGGTGGTCTTTTCCGTGACGTATTGATTCACGTCAAAAGCGATATTTTTCGAGAACGGCACATCCTTATACTTGCCGATCAGTTCGTTGTACTGCCGATTGACGCCCACCTGATCCATGACGTCCTTGACGTTCGGCAGAAACGCCGCTTGCAGTTTTTTTGAAGTCTTTCCTTTGAAGTAGTCAGTCGCCGCGGTGTCGTTTCCATCGAGAATCCTCCGGGCACCGTCGAACGTCATAGCGCCGATCGCCTCCCAAATATGTCCTTGGCAAAAGCCACGGCCTTCTCCGCCGCACGATTCATCCCGACGACGAACTCATCGATCTGCGGTCCGTAGCCGACAAGCCGCAGAGGCTTTTCAATCGTCTGCAACGATTTGGGCATCAGTATCTTAATCGCTTGACTCTTCAAAAAACCATCCACGGTGCCCGTCTGCACCACAGCGTTTTCGGTGCCTACCTTCAATGCTTCCTGGAGACCCGAGCCGATCTTCGCATCGCTTAATCCGTTACCGCCGGAGAAGCTGCCCAAGCCTTTTAGAACTCTGTCGAACTGTGCCGCTGCGGGTGTCACCGTGACAAGAAGAAACAGCAAAGCTATGCATGTGAAAAACATTCGAATTCCTCCAGGGTCGGTCGTAAGGATCTTATGGACCCTGGTACGATCGGTCAAGTCCGTATCGCGGCTAGAGAGAAACCAGCGGAGGTTTTGTTACAGAGCGCTGTTGAAGCGCGTCGGCGGGCGGCGTTCGCCGCCGAGATCGAAATCATTCAAAGCGGCGGCAAACATGGCGTCGAGCAAAAGATTCATGATTTCCTGTTGCGATTCTTTCGGAGCAAGTCTGAAAGCCGTGCGCAGAGGTTGAATCGCCGCGCGCCATCGACTTTGGCTGTAAGCGCGACCGAGGTATAGGTAAGCTTGAGAAAATTCGGGATCCTCTCGCGTTGCTTCCTCGAGGTAAGGGATAGCCTCATCAAACCGGCCCTGGTTAAACAACGTCAGCCCCTGGTCGAAGCTATGGTATGCCGGACTGAAGCGCGTGGCGCAGCCGCTCGTCCACCCCAGAGTCAAAACAACGAAAGCATGAAAAACTTTTTTTTCATGGTTGTCCGCTCACGATGAGTTAGACGAGCGCCGCGAATAAATCTTAATGACACTTATTTGCCGAGAGCTGACTTGAGGATCGGCTCAAGCTCGCCTCGTTCGTGAAGCTCGTGGACGATATCACAGCCCCCGATGAACTTACCGTCGATGTAAATCTGCGGGATCGTCGGCCAATTCGAATACCTCTTGATGCCTTCTCGTATCGACGGATCGGCGAGAACATCCTCCGTGGCGAAGGGAACGCCATAGGACCTAAGGATTTCGACCGTATGCGCGGAAAATCCACACTGCGGGAAATCGGGCGTGCCCTTCATGTACAACATGACTTTGTTGTTCTTCACCTTTTCATCGATTTTATTGACAACGTCATCTGCCATGGTTTCTCCTTTTGTTCGTTCGTAAATCAGGAACCGAGCTTTTCCCATTGTGACGGGCTAAAAGTTTTTAACGCAAGGGCATGAATCCGCTGGTCGTTCATCGGTTCTTTCAATGCTTCGTTCACAAGCCGATGCTGCTCGAGCAATCCTTTGCCCTCAAACGCCGGCGAAACGATGATCAATTGCCAATGGTCGCCGCCGCCGGTCAGGTCCTGCGTCTCGCAAACCGCTATCGGTAACGACTTTCCTAAGAACTCTTTGATTTGCTCGGGGCTAATCATGTCAAAAAGTTTACCGGTTCGGTTTTGCGCTTGCAAGCTAAGGACAGCCTAACCCACTGGACCCTGGAAATCCGGCCGCACGAGTTTGAGCATGGCCCGGAGATCCATTCTCAACTCGTCCAATGTCGGGCGGCCGAGATACCAATATCCGCAATAGAGATTATGGATCGTCAGATCGGGCATGAGCGAAAACGTGTAGGGCATGGCAGTGACACCGCGGCTCTTCGATGTCTCGGTCATGTCGAGCAGCTTGACGACCTTGCGTTCCTGATCGCTGAGGAAAGGAAAATTAGCCCGAAGCCCGGTCCGAAACGCGTCGTTCACTTCCGGTGAATCCACGCTGACGACGGCGAGCTTGCAATAGTTGATCGCGAGCTCCTCTTGAAGTTCAACATAATGGCGCAACTGCACCTGGCACTTTCCTCACCAGTAGCCGCGATAAAAAGATAGGATGAACGGAAATTTTCCGACCAGAGCCGAAAGCTTCACCGGTTGTCCGTCCTGGTCCGGCAATTCCACATCTGGAAAACGCTCGCCAATTTTCAAGTTCATAGGCTTTTCTCCCTTTCGTTACGGATAGCGTTTGGCCATCTCAGAAACGAAACCTTCCTTGTCCAACTGCTGCAGTAAAGAAAGATCCACAAACTGCTCGGGTTTTGCCGTTTTGGCATTTGGCAAATTGGCAGCGACCTCGTCGAGCAAAAACTGAATTCCTTTGAGCGTCGGATAGGGCTTTTTGGCCACGGTTTTGACGAAAGCGTTGTAGGTCGCGTCCAAAACTTCAGGATCGGCGAGACGAAGGTATTTCGCGATAATTTTCCGACTCTCGTCGCGATTGTGATTGATGTAGTAGATCGCTTCCACATAGCCTTTAAGCGCGCTCAACACAGTGTCTCGCTGAGCTTTGATAAACGATCGAGAAGTCGCGAAGCCGTTACCCTGCACTTCCACGCCGAGATCGACCATGTCGTAGACCTCGACCAGGCCCTGCTTCCGCGCCCTGGGCAACTCCGAGGCGGTGAGAACCGTGGCATCGATCCGCCCTGCTTCCACGGCGGTCAAACGATCGGTAGTCGGTCCGGCAACCACCAGCGTAACATCTTTATTCGGTTCCAGATTGAATTTTTTAAACAGGATAAGTGACGCGTTGTGCGACGCGGAACCAAAGCCGCTCACGCCGAGCCGCTTTCCTTTGAGTTGCTCGATCTTTGTTATGCCCGGACGAGCAACCACGGAATAGTTATAAGCGTTTTCCGACGAGGCGATTAGGACGACATCGTGGCCCTGCAGGCCGGCTTGCACGACCGTGCCGATATTGACGATGGGCGGGTCCCCGGCGACCAGCGCCTGCGTCGCCGTCTGTCCGCCACGGAAGAAGATAATTTCGGCATCGAGACCGTATTTCTTGAATAAACCCGCTTCCTTGGCAACCCAAATATGAATCTGATTATAGGAGATTGCCGGATAGCCGATTTTGATGCGCTTCAACTCTTGAGCGCTCGCCGCCGGAGTCAAAAGTAATACCAAGCAAAGCCCGACAATAATCCTGATCATCGGATCTGAACCCGTTCGATTCGTATAGAACTGCTTAAAAGCGAGACCCAAGTCTCAGTAGGCCTTCGCGCTCGCCTCGGGACTGTTGTCAACCGTAAGCTTTTCTTCGAGTGCTTGTACACGTTTCAAGGCTCCTGAGCTGTGACTGGGATTGTAAAGTTGTTGCTCGACGATCGTCACGACCGAAACGGTAGCACCCCACCAGGAAATCCGGCGAGAATTCCCAGCATCACAGATATAACCTGCGACGCGCCAGTAAAGTGCTGTGTTGTGTGAGATGATCGTCTGACCGATGGCATAATGGCCAAACCTTCTATATCAAGGCCCCTTCTTTGGTCAAATCCGCAGGTCGGACCCAATCACGCGCCTCCAGCGAGGCACCGCTCAGAGTAACGGTATCGTCCGATGCCAGATCGACAAAAATCGGCATGATTTCTTCCGGGCCTGATAAGCTACTTGGATCTTCTTGAGGATAGGCCAGCGCCCTCATTTCAGTTCGCGTCGCGGCGGGGTTCACCGCGTTCGCTCTTACACCGGAGCCTTTGAGTTCGTCGGCCATAATTTGCGTAAGGCATTCGACGCCTGCCTTCGAGACAGCGTAAGCGCCCCAGCGCGCTTTTCCCTTCCGGCCCACTCCGGACGAGACATTGATGATCGAACCCGACCGCTGCTTCAGCATAATCGGCAGCACCGCGTGAGTCAGCAAGAAAATTCCGGTGAGATTTATTCGGATGACTTCTTGCCAGTCTGCCACCGGGTAATCGGCAATATCGACGCGGGGTCCAAGGATGCTGGCGTTGTTCACGAGCACGTCGATGGTGCCGAAGCGATCCGTCGCCCCGCGCACGATGCGCTGCACGTCTTCCGGCGAGCCCACATCTCCTGGACAGCCGCCGATTTCTCCGCCGCTCGCGGCGATGTCGGCGATCGCACGATCGAGATCCTGCTGACGCCGAGCACAAGCAAATACGCGCGCGCCCTCATGCGCGTAAGCTGCAGCCACCGTGCGGCCGATTCCGCGGCTCGCGCCGGTGACGAGTGCCACTTTACCGCGCAATCGTTGTTTGCCGCTGCTTGCGCTCATGAATTCGCTATAACATAGTCAAAGTACGCATGAAATCCACGAATTCACTTAAAAGCCACCAACGCTTGCTCGCGTTTTTGTTGCTGATACTCGCGATCACGTGTGTAATCAGTCCGTGGATGGCTTTAGGCGCGGATTGGATTCATTTCAACTGGCCATCCGTTATCGATGAGCGGGTGCCGTTCTCGCGTGTGTTTAATCGCGCCTTCATGGCTGCCGGCATCATCGGATTCGTTGCTGGTCGCAAGTTTATTTTTTCCCCAAGAATCAAACCGTTGCTCATGCCCGGCCCCGGCGAAGCCGGACGTCTGTTATCGCTCGGGTGGATGCTTGGAACCGCATCCACCGCGCTGCTGGTGAGCCTGATGGCGCTTGGCGATATCTTCGATCCTTTTTTCCGTCTCTCTTGGGGAGAGTCGCTCTCCCGCCTCATCAGTGCGTTTTTCGCGGGTATCTTTGTTGGATTTTTGGAGGAGATCTTTTTTCGCGGAATGCTTTTTCGCGAGCTGCGTGACGATGGTCGTCCATGGACCGCCTATCTTTTTGCTAATCTGTTCTATTCAGCGCTTCATTTTGTAAAACCGGGCGAAGCTTACTTTATAAATGGCGTCGAGCCGCTCGCCGGCTTTCGTCATCTTTTGACGACCTTCGAGCCGTTCCTTCATCCACTGGATCTGATACCCGGAATGTTTGGTCTTTTTTTGATCGGAGTAATTTTGAGTTATGCACTGGCGCGCACGGGCAATCTATATCTTTCCATCGGTCTGCATGCCGGTTGGATATTCGGCTTGAAAGTTATTCGCGTTTTTGGCGATTTCAACCGGCAGGATTTAGGCTGGATTTTTGGTTATACCGACCCCAAAATCGTCAGTGGCCTCGCCACCTGGGTTGGCGTGATCCTCGTCGGCGTGGCGGTTCATCTGCTCACGCGCCGCGGTTCGCGACTCGCACTCGATTAGACGCTCGTCGAGGAACGGCTTGATTTTGTCGGCGATGGATTGACCAGGGGATCGCGATGCCTTGGGATCATGACAGCCGTGATCGCGCGCGATCTGGATTTCTCGTCCGAAAAATTTAACCAATTCTTAAACAAGCGCTCTTCTTCGCTGCGCTTGATTTGTTATTGACCAGTAAAGGGCTATTCTAAATTTTGCCCTCCCGTGAATGCGGCTGTCCATTGCTATGGTTTCGTTCGTCGTCCAGTTACAAGGAGCAAGCCTAGCTTCGGTAACGGCTTGAAAGAACAGAACGGCACACTATCAGGCATTATAAGTTCAAGGTAAGGATTAACTAACTCGCAATAGGAGGATTTATGCAATTGAATTCATATCTCTTTTTCAACGGCCAGTGCGAGGCGGCGTTCAAATTCTACGAAAAGTGTCTCGGCGGTAAAATCGAGGCAATGCTCACTCATGCAGGGACGCCGGCCGAGGGACAGGTGCCGGCCAACTGGCGGGACAAGATTATGCACGCGCGCCTAGTGGTTGGTGACCAGGTCTTGATGGGTTCCGACGCGACGCCGGAGCATTTTCAGCAACCACAAGGTTTTTCCGTTGCTCTGGGAGTGAAAGAGCCGGCCGAGGCCGAGCGCATCTTCAATGCGTTGGCAGAGAAAGGGACGGTGCGCATGCCGATCCAGCAAACTTTTTGGGCTGTGCGTTTTGGCATGCTGGTCGATCGCTTTGGCATCCCGTGGATGATTAACTGCGAAAAGAGCGAATGA
>Ga0075434_100000948_pt1 | contig 23348 bp, 17 predicted proteins | sample RhiMethybrSRZTD3_FD_75298 | JGI IMG/M metagenome (GOLD analysis project Ga0075434, IMG submission 75298) | Populus rhizosphere microbial communities from Tennessee, USA - Rhizosphere MetaG P. TD hybrid SRZTD3 | ecosystem: Host-associated > Plants > Roots > Rhizosphere > Soil | place: USA... | reverse complement strand
CAGCCGGACTGTTGCGCGGGCGAGGACCATAATCAACCCTTAGCTAACCAAGAACGATCAACATCGTTAAGGCGAGTCCCCCAGCACTCATGGCCGCGAGATCTTCCGGACAAGTACAGACCTGTCGTTGCGCGCCCTCAAATGCCACGGTTTCTCGCGAGCCAGACCAGGGCAACCGGCCGCTATCAAGCGCTTGCTGTTCGGCGATGGCAGCCGGCAAGACCGGCGCGCATCTCACACAAGGGCTTGAGCAACGGCACCGCCCTCAGCGCTGCACCAGCCGCGCCAGCGAGCTCGTCGGATTGAGCACCGCACGGGCGAGGATCATGCGATAGTCCGCCATCCACTGCCGGAGCGTGTTGGCCGCCAGCACCTCGCGCTTGAAGGTGCACGTGCCGGCCAAGCCCGCGGGCGTCTCCTGCAAAAGCAGCGTCAGGCAGGTGTTATCCAACGGGAGAACCGGCTGACCTTCCCGCAACCCATTTGCAAAGGATTGGGCGGCCACACCCGGCAACGCAAATGGTCGACGAAAGGCGTTCTGCAGCACGAAAAACGCCTGAATGAGCGCGGTTGGATCGAGACCGTCTTGCGCCAGCCGCGCAATAAGCACATCGAAGGGAAGGTCCTGGTTGGCATGGGCTTCCAAAACCGCCTCGCGCACCCGGCCGAGCGCCTCCACAAAGGACAGATCCGGACGCATGTGGGTGCGAATGAGCGTGGTATTCTGCACCGGCCCAACCAGGTGTTCCGTGCCGGGCCGGGACCGGTTGGCCATGGCGGTCGCCACGCAAAGGTCGTGGCAGCCGCGGCGGGCCAGCAGCAAAGCCTTGAAGCCCGCAAGCAACGCCATGAACACGGTCGCTCCGCAATTGCGGCTCAACTGCCCGAGGCGCGCAGCCAAGTCGCTGGGGACGGCAAACGGTTCGCGGCCGACCGGCGAGCCAAGCAGGGCGGCTGCGGGCTTGGCCTTGCGCGCGAAGATCGGCGCGGCCCCACGCAACTGCGCCCTCCAGTAATTGAACTGGCGCACCCCCGCCTCCGTTTCGCACCACTGCCGCTGCCAACGCACGAAGTGAGAGAATTGCGGGGCGGGTTCCACCAAGCCCGCATCTTTGCCGGTCGCGCGCGCGCTATAGAGAGTGGCGAGCTCCTCAAAGAGGACGCCGATCGACCAGCCATCGACAACGATATGGTGGAAAATCAGCACCAGCACGTGCTCGTCCCGGCCGAGGCGCAAGAGCCGCGCGCGAACGAGAGGGGCGCGCGCGAGGTCAAAGGCTGCCCACGCCTCGATTTCGATCTCGAGCTCGGCGCGCCGGCCCCTGAGTGCCCTGGCTTGTTTGCGGCTCGCTGCGGGGACATCCGCGATCTCCTCAACCCGGAGGGCGCAGGCGATATCCGCCGCGGGTACCACCAGCCCGATGGGCTCCCCCTCCACCCCCGGGAAGTGCGTGCGTAACGCTTCGTGCCGGCGCACGACCTCAACCACGCTGTCGGCAAGGGCTGAGGTGTTGAGCGGTCCGCGCAACGCATAGGCGAAGGGCAGGTTGAACTTGGGGAGGTCCGGGAGTTGCCGCTCGATCCTCAGCATATGCTGCTGTGCGACCGACAGGGGAATGCGGCGATCGTCGAGCCTGGAGGCCATCTCCTCACGAGGATCAAGTCCTGCTGCCGCGCGCGCCTGCCGGATTCGCGCGGCCAGCGCGGCAATGGTGGGAGCTTCGAAGACCGCCCGGATGGGCAGCTGGACCCCCATGGCATGGGCGACCCTCGCCAGGACCCGGCCCGCCAACAGGGAATGTCCACCCAAGTCGAAAAAGTTATCGAGGATGCCGGGTTCCGGGCACCCAAGCAGGCCTTGCCAGATGCGGGTGAGGTCCTGTTCGACGGCATCGCGGGGCGCCAGCTTTGCGCCTGCGGCCTTTGCAATGATCTGGCCGTTCTCAGCCAGCGCCGCGCGATCGACCTTGCCATGCGCATTGCGCGGCAGGTGGGGCAGGAAAGCGATGCCCGCGGGAAGCATATGGGCGGGAAGCCGCATTTTTAAGAAGTCGACGAGCTCACTGACCTCCGGCCGATGGCTGTCAGCGGGGACAATATGGGCGATCAGTCGTGGCTCATTGCCGGGATCGGGCTGGGCCATGACGACGGCCGCCTGCACATCACGATGAGCGGCGAGCGCATGCTCGATTTCTTCGGGTTCGATCCTATAGCCCCTAATCTTGATCTGATGATCGACGCGGCCAAGGAATTCGAGCGTGTCGTCGGCACGGCGGCGCACCAAGTCCCCGGTCCTATAGAGGAAGCGTCCGCCAGGGCTGGCATAGGGATCAGGCACGAAGCGTTCCGCCGTTTGTTGCGGATCGTTGAGATAACCTCGGCTGACCGGGACGCCCCCGACGTAGAGCTCGCCCACCACGCCGGCGGGAACGGGCTGCCTGTGCGCGTCAAGCACATAAAGACGGGCATTGGCAATCGGCCGGCCGATGCTGACGCGCGTGGCGGCGCCGGGCGCCGCCGTAAAGCGGTGCGTTGCCACGTCGTCCGAGCACTCGGTCAGGCCGTAGGCATTGAGCAAGGGCACGCCGGGAAAGCGCTGAAACCATGCGCGCACCAGCTCCGCACCGAGGTATTCGCCGGTGGAGATCAGGCAACGAAGCTGGCCGAGCGACCGGAAGGCCGCTTCGTCGGTGGCCCGTCGCAGGAGCTCGCGCAGCAGGGCGGGCACGACCTGCAATACTGTAATGCCTTCCCGCTTGATCGCTGCCACCAACAGCGCGGGATCCTGAACCTCCTCGTCGCCACAGACATGCACCCGTGCCCCGACCAGCAGGGGGGTGAGGAACTGCCACAGCGCAATCACGAAACTTTGCGGCGCGGTCTGGGCGACGACGTCCGCGCTGGAGAGCTCGAGGTCGGAGATTTTGGAGAGGAGGTGATTGCAAAGCCCCGCCTGCTCGATCATCACCCCTTTCGGAGCCCCGGTGGAACCGGAGGTATAGAGCACGCACGCCAATGCCGCGGCTTCCGATCGGTCGGCCGCAGCGGAGCTTTCCGATGGGCCCGGCCCCAGCTCCTCGAGGTCCAGCAGGCGCGGGCGCGCCGCGCCGGGGAGCTCGGCAAGTGCCTGCTCGAGAAGGCCGGTAGCGGAGTGTGCCCTGACGAGCAGCGATACCCCGCTGTGCCGGACGAGTTCGGTCAACCGCAATTTGGCAAGCGCGGGGTCGAGCGCAAGAAAGGCCGCGCCGGCGCATTGCACGGCGAGTATCGCCACCAATAAGTCGAGGCCACGATCGGCATAAATGGCGATCAGATCATTGCGCCCCGCGCCCGCCTGCCGCAGGCGCGCGGCAAGACGCCCGCTCCGTCGCGCCAGATCGCGGTAGCTGATGCGCACATCGCCCATCGACGCGGCAATGGCGTTGGGTGTGCGATAAACCTGCGCCTCAAATCTGCGCATCAGCGTGCCGAGCTGCGGCAAAGCCGTGGGGCTGGCGTTGCCCTCACCGAGAAGCCGTTTCTGCTCGCGCGACGACAGCAGCGGCAACCGCGAGATGCGTGCATTGGGGTTGGCCACGATCGACAGCAGAAGGGTCTTGAGGTGCGCCGCCATGCGCGCAATGCTCTTCGCATCGAAGAGATCGCTGCTGTATTCGAGCCAGCCCGTGAGATGGTCCTCCGCGTCGACCAGCTCGAGAATAAGGTCGGCGCGCGCCAGGGCCGGGGCGACGGGCAAGAAACTCACTCGCAGCCCCGGCAGCAGCGGGGCCGTGGCGGCCGCGTTTTGCAGAATGAACATCACCCGAAACAGGGCGTTGCGATCGATGTCGCGCGACACCTTGAGGCCGCGCATGACCTCATCGATTGGCAGATCCTGATTGCCGTAGGCCTGCAAGGTCACGCGCCGGACCCGGCCCAGCAGCTCGCTGAAGCTTGGATCGCCGGCTAAATCGGTGCGCAGCACGATGGTATTGGCAAATATTCCCATGAGCTGCTCGATCGCAGCCTGGGTGCGGCAGCCAATCAGCGAACCAACCGCGATGTCGTCATGCCGCGTGTAGCGGCTAAGAAGGCACTGAAAAGCGGCAAGCAGCGTCATGAAGAGGCTGACGTTGTGCGCCCGGCTCAGCGCCTTGATGCGCCGCGACAGTGCGGCTGAGAAGGCCAGGGGATATCGGGCTCCTCGTCCGCTCCAGGCTGCTGGCCGCGGCCGGTCGGTCGGCAAGGGCAGTTCGGTGATCGCCTCGAGTTGCGCATGCCAGTAGGCCAGCTGCTCGCGGGCGGCCGCGGTTTTGAGCCAATTACGCTGCCACTGCGTGAAATGCCGATACTGCAGGGAAAGCTTGGGCAGGCGCGCGCGTCGTCCCGTGACGCGGGCCGCATAAAGGAGGCCGAGCTCTTGCCAGAACAATCGTTGCGACCAGCCGTCGGTCACCAGGTGGTGTAGCCGGATCAGCAGCGCATGGTCATCGTCGGCAAAGCGCAGCAGCTTGGCGCGTAACGGCGGCTCGCTAGCCGGATCGAAGGCCAGCGTCTGGAGCTTGAGGGCATGCCGCTTGATCACCGCCGCGCGCCGGCGCGGTTGGCAGCCGGCAAGATCGACGTGTTCGAGCCGCGGCCAATGTGGGCCAACCGCCTGCGCGGGCTCGCCGTCGCGCTCGGCGAAGGTCGAGCGCAACACCTCATGGCGCTGACAGAGCCGCCGTAAGCACGCCTCCAAAGCCGGCACGTCGAGGCGCCCTTGCAGGCGGGCTACGCTCAGCACTTGCGTGTCGTACCCGGTCGGATCAAGCCGCATCAGCACGTAAATTCGTTGCTGCTGCAGCGAGAGGGGAACGCACTTTTGCCCCGTCGGTGTCGGCGAGGGAGCCAGGAGCGGCGCAGGCGAGGCCGGGGGCGCCGCGCCAAGGCGCGCGGCGAGCGCGGCTGGCGTCGGGGCATCAAAGATGTCTTGGTAGGAAAGATCGACGCCAAATCGCGTTCGCAGGCGCGCCAACATCTGCGCCGCGCTCAGGGAATCGGCGCCGAGCGCGAACACGTCCTCCTCGACGTCGACGTGCTCCAGGTCCAGGAGCTTTGCCCAGGCTCGGGCCAGCGCCTTGGCCGTGGGCATGCCAGGGTTGGCTGGCGGCGCGCGGCCCTCGCCTTGACCTGGCCCTTGTTGCCTCGTGCGCGCCGGCAAAAGCACGGCTGCGAGGTTGGCTCGATTGACCTTGCCCGATGCCGTCTTGGGGATCTCGGCAACAAGCCGGAATTGGCGCGGAACTTTGAAGGTCGCCAGGTGCTGGCGGGCAAAATTGCGCAGCTTTTGCGGGCTGACGTTGCTGTGAGGGCTCAAGACGACGGCGGCGGCGACGTCCTCACCCAGTCCCCGGTGCGGAACAGAGAACACGGCGGCTTCTTCCACGCCGGGATAACGCAGTAGGACCGCTTCGACTTCGGCCGGTGAAACCTTTTGCCCGCCACGATTGATGACATCCGTGCTGCGCCCGACGATGAAAAGAAAACCGTCCTCGTCCAAGTAGCCAAGGTCGCCGGTGCGAAACCAGCCCCGGCGGAATGCCTGCTTGGTGGCGAGGACGTCGTTGTCGTAGCCGCGCGCAAGTGTCGGGCCTCTGAGGGCGATTGCGCCTTGCTCACCCGCGGGCAGCGGCCGGTCCTCGGCATCGAGGATCGCAATCTCGGGTCCCGCCGGGCGCCCGACGGAGCCGGGCTTGCGTTGCGTCAGCGGATTGGCGGCGATTTGCGAGGCGGCTTCCGTCATGCCGTAGGTTTCGAGCAGCGGAACGCCGAAGAAAGATTCAATACCCTCGAGCACGTCGCGGGGCAGCGACGCGGACGCGGAGCGCACCAGCCGCAACGAATAGCGTTGCCTTCCGCGTCGACTGCGCGCTGCGGCCAGCACCGCGCGGTGCACCGCGGGAACCGCGGTATACCAGGTGGGTCGAAAGGCACCGAGCCAGTCGAAAAAGGCCGCGGCATCGAAGCCCGACGTGCACACGACGCTCGATCCGGCCGCCAGCGCGGCGAGTAGCCCGGAAATCAGGCCGTGGGCGTGAAAGAGCGCAAGCACCTGCAACAGGCGGTCGTCCGCCGCCAAGGCCAAGACCGCCCCGGCGTTATAGGCGGATAGACAGACGCTGGCGTGCGTCAGCGGCACCAGCTTCGGTCGCGCCGTGGTGCCGGACGTCAGCAGGATGAAGGCATCGCCGCGGTTGAACTGCAATTCCTCACGCCGGCAAGACTTGGCAGCGGCGCGGGCGGCGCTGAGGTCACCCAGTCCCCCAGCCGCGTGCGGCAGCATGTCGAGCACGGGGATGGCGAGGGCGTGCGCAGCGCGCCGGCTTGGCCAGTCCGTATCGACGCGCATCACGAGCGCGCGCAACCGCAAAGCTTGGAAGTAGTCGATGCATTCGTTCGCCGTGAAGCCTGGGTTGAGCGGCACGCACACGGCGCCCGCGGCAACGGCAAGCATGGTAGCGGCTGCATCGGGGCCGTTCGGCAAGACCACGCCGACGCGGTCGCGCGAGCTGAGGCCGTGGCTTCTCAGGTTGCGCACGGCGCCTTCGACCCATACCCACAGGGCGGCATAGGAAATCGGGGTTAGACCTGGGGCAAGGATCGCCTCCTGCGCAGGCGTTGCTTGGGCGTAGTGAGCCAGGAGCTCGGGCAGACTTGCGAAGATGCGGGTCGCGCCGTCAGACTTTGGCGGCGATCGCAAGGGCCCCTGGAAAATCTTCGACAATCGCCGGCCTTTTTGTTTACGTTAACCTCGTTAACCGAAAGCGTCGTACAGGCCACTCCCCGACGAGAGTAGCACTGTGTCGTCGCGCAACGGTAGAACGTTTACGCCGCAACGGACGCTGTTGAACGCCACAGTTAGCCGATTATGACGAGCGAACACGCGAAACCGGAGACGACCGAGGCGACGAAACAATGGCTGGCGGAAGCCGGACTTAGTCAGTACACCGATATCTTCCTGGAGCATCAGATCCGGCTCGATGTTTTGCCGCAGCTGAACGAAGCCGATCTGGTCGAGCTCGGCATTCCCCTCGGCGACCGCAAGCGGCTGCTGCGCGCCATCGGCTTGCTGGCGGACCGCTCCGGCGGCGAGCGCAGCGTTGCCCGCCGCAAATCGTCCGGCCTTTCGAATACCGGCGCCGAGCGGCGCCAGCTCACCGTGATGTTCTGCGACATGGTGGGTTCCACGGCCCTGTCGGAACAGTTCGATCCGGAGGAATTTCGCGACATCATTGCCGCCTATCGGGAGACCTGTGCCCGTGTGATCGAACGCTACGAGGGCTACGTCGCGCGCTATGTGGGGGACGGGATCTTAGTCTATTTCGGCTACCCCGGCGCGCATGAGGACGATGCCGAGCGCGCGGTGCGGGCAGGCCTGGAAATTGCCCAGACGATCTCTTCGCAGGCGTGGGGATCACGTCCGCCATCAGGCGATCTCGTCGCCGTGCGCATCGGCATTGCGACCGGCCTCGTCGTGGTCGGCGACGTCGTCAGCGAGCGCACCGAGGAACACGACTCCGCCGTCGGCGAAACACCCAATTTAGCGGCGCGGCTGCAGGCTCTCGCCTCGCCGAACTCCGTCGTCGTCGCCGCCTCCACGCGCTCGCTGTTGCGGGGAAAGTTTGAATATCAAGACTTGGGCAGCATTGCGCTGAAGGGCATCACCGCCTCGGTTCCGGCCTGGCAAGTGGTTCGGCCCAAGGGCATCGAAAGCCGCTTTGCGCCCAACGCCAGCCTCGGCTTCACCCCGCTCGTCAATCGCGCCGAGGAAATCGCGCTCCTGCGCATGCGCTGGCAGCAAGCGGATGCAGGTGATGGTCAGGTCATCCTGCTCTTGGGTGAGCCCGGTATCGGCAAATCGCGCATTATCCAAGAGTTGTGCGATCGGATCGAGGGTGCGCCGCCGGCCCAGATTTCCTTTCAGTGCCTGCCCTATTACACGAGCACCCCCTTCCACCCCTTTGTCCAATATTTCAAGGCCATCTCCGGCTTCGATCGCGAAGGTGCTCCCGAGGTGGTCTTGGATCGGCTCGAGACGGCATTGGCGGCAACGACGCCGCGGATGGAATTCACGGTGCCTCTGATTGCGGCGCTGCTATCCCTGCCAACCGGGAACCGATACCCGTCGCTGCAGCTGTCTCCGCAACGGCAAAAAGACGCAACCATCCTCGCACTCGTCGAGCACTTCCTGGCGCAGGCACGGGCGCGGCCAACCCTCATCGTCGTGGAGGATGCGCATTGGATCGATCCCTCCTCCGGCGAGGTCCTCGATTTGCTGGTCGAGCGGGTGCAGGAAGCCCCTGTATTGATGATCATCACCTGTCGACCCGAGTTTCAGCCAAGCTGGAGCCCGCATTCGCATATCACGCGACTGACGCTCAATCGCCTCAGCCGGCAACTGCGCGCGACCATGGTGGCGTCGGTCGCCGCGGGCAAGGCCCTTCCCGAAGACGTCGTGAAAGAAATCGTCATCAAGACCGACGGCATCCCGCTGTTCGTGGAGGAGCTCACCAAAGCGGTGCTGGAATTGAATGTCTTGCGCGAGCAGGATAGCCGACCCCTGCGCCAGCTTGCCATTCCCGCCACGCTCGCCGATTCGCTGATGGCGCGTCTCGACCGCATGGGATCCTTCAAGGAGGTGGCACAGATCGGCGCCACGATTGGCCGCGACTTTTCCTACGAGTTGCTGCGCGCCGTCGCCGAGGCGCCCGCCAGCGAGCTCACCGTGGCCTTGAACCATCTCGAAGGCGCCGGCCTGATCATTCGTCGCGGTTCGCCGCCGCAGGCGGTTTATGCCTTCAAGCACGCACTGGTGCAGGACGCCGCACATTCGAGTTTATTGCGCAGCGACCGCAAGAGGCTGCACGCGCGCATCGCGGCGGTCCTGAACCACACCTATCCCGAAAAGGTCGAGCACGAACCGGAGCTGCTGGCCCATCACCTGACCGAGGCCGGGGAAAGCGTGCGCGCCGTGGATTTCTGGCTCAAGGCCGGCAGGAGCGCTGCGAAAACCCGGGCTAATTTGGAGGCGATCGGTCACCTGCAGCGTGGCCTTGAGGTTCTTGCCGGCGATCCCTCCCTTGCGGACCGCGACGGCAAAGAGCTGGCGCTACGCATCGGTCTCGGGGTTCCCCTGATCGCGGCCAAAGGCTATGCCGTGCCCGAAGTCGAGCAAAACTTCATGCGCGCCCTGCAGCTCGGCAAGCGCCTCGACAAACCACAGGAAATCTTTGCGGCAACCCGCGGCCTCTGGGTCTGCTATTTCATCCGCGCAGACCTGGCCAAAGCCTACGAGCTGAGCGACCAATTGCTCAAACTGGCGGAACGGACCAGGCTCGAGGAGAGGAAAGATCCCCAAGCCACGGGCTATCTGATCGAGGCGCACAGGGCATTGGGCCAAACCATGCTCTATCGCGGCGAATTCGTGGGCTCGGGTCATCACTTCGAAAGCGGGATTGCCCTTTATGACATCGACCTGCACGGTTCTCTGGTCGAGAACCATGGGATCGATCCCGGCATCGTCTGCCTCTCCTACTTGGGTTATCTGAAGTGGTTCCTGGGTCACGGGGATGAGGCGCAAAAATACAGCGACCAGGCGCTTTTCAATGCCGAGCGCATCCGCCACCCGTTCACGCTCGCCTTCGCCTCGACCTTCAGGGCCTATCTCAGTCAACATCTCCGCGATGCCGAGCAAACCCGCAAGCATGCCAGCAAGGCCGTGGCCGTCGCATCCGATCATGGCTTCCTGCATTGGAAGTACCAGGCGACGATGCTGCAGGGCTGGGCGCTGGTCGAGTTAGGCCAGCTCGACGACGGCTTGCAGCAAATCCGGGCCGGACTGGAAGCCTATGAGGGCATGGGAGCCTGGCTCGCCTGCTCGTGGTTTCGAAGCTTGCTCGCCAATGCCTATGCCAGGGTGGGTGAGCCGGTCGCCGCGCTGCGGGCGCTGGATGATGCGCGCAGCATTGTAGAAAAGACGGGCGAACGCTTTTACCTTGCGGAAATCTATCGCCTGCAAGGCGAGATCGCCCTGCAGCATCGCGGCTTGACGGCTGCGGGCGAAGCCGAGCTTTGCTACCGGCGCTCCCTCGACGTTTCCCGAGAGCAAGCCGTGCGCGCGTGGGAGTTGCGAACCAGCGTGAGCTTGGCCCGGCTGTACCAGGATCTCGACCGACCTCAGGAGGCCGCGCGCCTGCTCGTGCCTCTCTGCGGCGACGGCAAACAGGATCAGCAAACCCAAGACGTGAAAGAGGCGATGGATCTCCTGCGCGCCCTGCCCCCGAGCGGCCCCTGAACACATGGGCTTGGAGGCGAGAATACCGATCGGCGATCTGGGCGCAGCGCGCAAGGATTTCGCGCGCGAGATCACGTCGCGTGGCAAGACGCGCTCAGCGCGATTGATGCGGGCCTTTGCGGCCGTCCCGCGGGAGCAGTTTCTCGGCAAAGGGCCTTGGCGTCTCAGGACTTTGACGGGCCGGTACACCCGCACCGTGGATGCCAATCCGCTTCACCTTTATCAAGACGTGCGCGTCGCCATCGATGCGCGCCGCAGGCTTGACAATGGCCTTCCCAGCCTTTGGGCCGAGGCCTTCGCCGCGCTCGATATCAAGGCGGGGGCGCGTATCCTGCAAATCGGCTGCGGTACGGGCTACTATTCTGCGATCCTGGCCGAACTAGTCGGACCCTCGGGACAGGTCGTGGCGCTCGATTGCGCGAGCGGCTTTGTGCGTCAGGCCCAACGCAATCTGAAGCACTACGCCAATATCGAGGTGCGGCACGCCGATGCCTGCCAAGCCCTGGGCGATACGGCGGACATCATCATCGCCCACGCTGGGTTTGCGCAGGCGCATCCCCAATGGCTCGACGCCCTGCATCCCCGCGGTCGGCTGCTCCTGCCGCTGACCAACCGATCGAGGCAAGGCACGCTCTTCAAAATAACGCGCCTCGGCCGCGGCTATAGCGCCTTGGCGCTGGCGGGCATCGAGATCATTCCCGGTCGCGGCTGGGCCACGCCGGCAGCGAGCGCAAGGGTTGCCCGGTGGTTGGACGCCAAATTTTCCGTGCGCTCGCTCAGGCGTGATGTGCATCGCAAAGACCATACCTGTTGGTTGCATGGGGTGAGCTCGTGTTTGTCGAAACTCGCGCCCGCGGAGGAGGGGCGTCGCAGCCAACCGAACCGGCCGCACGACGCGCATTGACCGGGTGCCCGTCGCCTTGGCTGTGCAGCTGCCTCCTCGCGCATCACGCCCGCGCTCAATCCGAAGTGCAAATTCCGCTCAAATGCAGAACCCGGCTCAAATGCAAGAACTCCTCCTCGCGCGCTGGAACGTCGAACACGAAGGTATCGATGCCCTTCTGCACCAGTTTCTCGAGCGTGCGGGCAACGAAGGCATGCTCGCCCACCAGATAGGGGCAATCCGCATGAAAGTTGGCGAATGGTTGCAGCCAAAACCCGTCTTTGGCTCCGGCGTTGTGAGCGGATGAGGCCTGCATGCGGTGCTTCCATTCCGCATCCGTATTCGCCATCGAGAGTTGGAGCAGGCTGCGATTTTCGGCATTTTCGGGAAATAGCGCGCGGGCTGCCTGCCAAGCCGCCGCCCGGGTTTCCCGCGACACGATGCCAAAGTGCATGCCGGAGACATCGGCGAGGCCGCTGTCGAGCGCGGGGGGAAGCATCTGCAGACCGGTGGCCCCGGTCGCCGCACAAACGCGACGGGCCGCGGCAGATTGGCCGGACAGCAGGAACTCGGGTGCGTAAGGAGCGGGTAGCCCCGGGAACAATTGCAGCTGTTCCGTGCGATAGTGCGTGCCGTTGAAGGTCACCGGCCGCGTGCTGCCAAGCAAGAGCTGCACGATTTCGATGTACTCGCGCAGGCGGTCGTAGCGTTCATCGTGGGTGAGCGTATCGCCCATGGCCCTCTGGTAGCTGAGCGCCGTGCCGGTGATCATGTTCAGATAGATCTTCCGGGTATACAGGCGAACCAGGGACGCGATCGTCTTGGCAAGCGTAAAGGGATGCAGGTAGACCGGGTTAACCGCCACCAGCGGCGAAATCGCGCGCGTGCGATTCAGCACGTCCTGCGCGACCACCCACGGCTCCAGATAGGTATCGTTTCCGGCAAAGAGCAGGACACCGGTGAGGCCAGACTGCTCGCTGAGCTGGGCGACCTTGCAGATGTCTCGCCAATAGTCATCGACCTCGCGCGTGCGCGGACTGATGGTAAATACGCGAATGTGTCGGTGCCTGGTCATGGCGGGGAAGTTGTCGTTGCGGCGAGACGGTGGGGAGCTGAGGCCCGAACGGGTTCGATCGGCATTGCCTCGCCATGCGGCCCGAGAATGCCTGCATCGAGCATGAGCTCGGCACCCTGATCCGGCGCGATAGCGAGGGCAACGCGGCTCTCGGGCGAAGGTCGAAAGAGGCCGAACCACCACGCCCTCGCGCCCTCGGTTGTGAACGCAGGTAGGATCATCGCCGCTCGGCTGAGGTCGAAGGCGATGTTTGCCAGGCTGGCATCCAATCCCGTGCCGCGGGCCTTGAGATAGGCTTCCTTCAACGCCCACAAATCCAGAAACAAGGGGACCTGCGCCGCCACCGGCGCGGCGAGGACTTGAGCCTGCTCCTCGGGGGAACAGACGCCCTCAATCAGCCTGCCCAAATCGTTAATATGCGACCGGCTTTCCGCGTCGATGCCGATGTCCGCCGCACGGCTGACGGCGCACGCCACGCATCCCCGCGTATGCGTCAGGCTGAACCGGAGCGACGGACCCTTCCTGTCGGCCACAGATAGATAGGGCTTGCCGTGCGCCGTGCGGGCGAAGGTCCATGCTTCAGGTGAGTGACCGGGCTCCAAGGAGGTCAGGGTCCGCCGCAGCAAGGCGTGCGCGGCCGCATAGTCGCGGCGATCCTCGGCGATCAAGAAGCGCTGATGCGTGTCGCATTCCCCGGGGTCGAGCAGGCTGACGTCGTTGCCCCGATCCGCATCCCTCAACGCCGCAGTAATACGACAGCGCAGCCGCAAAAGCGAAACGTGCGTCATAACCCGGCAGGGCCCCTAGCTTGGCGCGGACTTCCGGCGATTTTAGTTGCCGAGCCAATGCCTTGCCAGGGGCATTCCCAGGGGTTGGCTGCCTCTAGCGCTTCTTGATGAACGTGCCATCCTGCAGCTCGCGCAGGGCCTCTTTCAATTCAGCCTGGCTATTCATGACGATCGGCCCGTACCAGGCAACGGGCTCCTGCAGCGGCTTCCCCGAAACAAGCAGAAAGCGAATGCCCGCGTCGCCGGCCTCTACCGTGACCTCATCGCCGCTGTCGAACTCCACGAGCGAGCGATTGCCGGTGCTCTCGCGCGTGATGATTTCAGCGCCGTCGACTTCCTTCTCGGTCAGCACGCCGAAGGGTTGCGAGGCACCACGAAAGGAACCCGAGCCTTCGAACACGTAGGCGAAGGCATGCCGCTCGGTCTCGACGGGCAGCGTTTTGCGCCGCCCCGGGGGGACCCAAACGTCGAGGTAGCGGGGGTCGGCGGCGACACCCTCGATCGGCCCGCGCCGGCCCCAAAACTCGCCGCACACAACCCGCACGCGCGTGCCGTCATCATCGACGATCTCGGGAATTTCCGGCGCCTTGATGTCCTGGTAGCGCGGCGCCATCATTTTCAAGGAGGCCGGCAGATTGGCCCAAAGCTGAAAACCATGCATGCGTCCGCGCGTATCGCCCTCGGGCATTTCCTGATGCAGAATGCCGCTCCCGGCGGTCATCCATTGCACGTCACCGGCACCGAGCGTGCCCTTGTTGCCGAGGCTGTCGCGGTGCTCCACCGTGCCCGCCAGCACATAGGTGATGGTCTCGATACCGCGGTGCGGGTGCCAGGGAAAGCCGGCCCGGTAGTCCTCGGGCCTATCATTCCTGAAATCGTCGAGCAGCAAAAAGGGATCGAAGGCGGTCGTATCGCCGAAACCGAAGGCGCGCCGCAGCTTCACCCCGGCGCCTTCGACGGCGGGTCTTGAGAGCGACACCCGCTTCACGGGACGTATGGACATGAGGAGGCCTCCAGTTGGTTCAGGCCGCGATGGGGCGCGTTTTCGTCATCGTGCGGTGGGCAAAATCGGCCAAGCGCGTGACGAAGGACTGCAAGAACCCGTGCGTACCAGCATCGGCAATGGTGTTCCTAGCATCGATGAGATCGGGCCTGTAGCTGATGTAGGCCTCCCCACCCATCACGAGTGCACCGAGGTTGCCTAGCACTTGCCGCAAGTGCTGCTGCGCGGCGGCGGTACCGATCGCTCCCGGCGAGGCACCGATGATCGCCACGGGCTTGTCCGCCCAGGCATTGTGGCCATAGGGCCGCGTCCCCCAATCGATGGCGTTCTTGAGAACCGCGGGGATCGAACGGTTATGCTCGGGCGTGAAAATGAGAACCGCGTCCACCGTCTCTACCTGCCGCTTGAAGCGCGCGACGCTCTCCGGCAATGGGCTTTCCAGATCCTGATTGTACATGGGCAGGTCGTCGATTTGCACGAACGTACTCGCGAGCTTGTCGGCGGCAAGCTGCGTCAACGCCAGGGCTAGCCGGCGATTGATCGAATCGCGGCGATTGCTTCCGACCACGACGGCTATATTGACCTTTGGCATGGTTCGCCCCATCTCAGTTACAGTCTGATACTGGGGCTAAATAGATGCCCGGCAAGCGAACACAAGAACGCACAGCGATGTTACCCGGTAACCTGCATGTGCCCGGCGACTGCCGCGCCGTCAGCGAGGTGCTTGACCGTGTCGGTGACAAATGGAGCGTGCTCGTCGTCGTCATGCTGGGGGATGGTCCGAAGCGATTCAACGAGCTTCGCCGCTCGATCGCCACCATTTCACAACGCATGCTGACCCTGACGCTGCGGGGCTTGGAGCGGGATGGGTTGGTGACGCGCACGGTATTTCCAACCATCCCACCACGCGTTGATTATGCCTTGACCGATCTCGGCCGCTCGCTGCTCGGGCCAGTCGATGCCCTGGGGCGGTGGGCGCGCCAACACCACGCCGCGATCGTGCGGGCGCGCGAAAAATTCGACCAGTTGTCGATGGCACGCAGCCGCCAGCCCGCTGAGTGAGGGATGGCGCCTCGGGCGCGGCGAGGCTGCCTCGACCTCACAAGCGCGCCTAGACCTTGTCGATCGGCACGGTGCCAGCGAGCGGTGGCGGGATTGGGGGACCAGGCCACAGCACGCGCTCCTCCTCGATCTCTTTGTGGAACCAGTGGTGAAAGCCACGCGCCAAAAGCCATTCGATGCGGTCACCGCGCCAGAAGATGCGTTTCTTCTCCACATCCAGCTTTTGCATCTGCGCCAGATATGCTCTGGCGCGCTGCAGATCGGCCGCGCAAACCGGCAGCGAGCGCATGCGCTTGAACCAGGCTGCGAGCTTTGGATGCGATTGTGCGGTAAACTCAACCTCCATTGCCCTCGCGCTCGCCAGGTGAGGAAAGAGCGCGATGTCGGCAATCGAGAATGCTCCGCTCACATAGTCCCGTTCGGCGACCTCCCGCTCGAGCGCGTCATACACGCGCTCCAGGTCGGCGCGCGCCGCTGCGAGCAAACCCTGGGGCATGTGGTCGGGGCGGTCGGCCCATTTCCAATAGGAGATGTCGACGAGAATGGGATCAATGAAGCTGTCGGCCGCGCGCTCCCAGGCACGCGCATGCACGCGCGCGGCGGGAGTTTGAGGGTAGACGGGCGCGCGGGGATAGCGATGCTCCAGGTAGGCGACAATATCCGCCGAATTCACAACCATGACGCCCGCATCGACGAGAGCCGGTACCTCGACGCGTCCGTTTACCTGCTTCAGGGCCTCATGATTGGCTTTGAGCAGACCATCGAGCGCCTCGAACTCGAGGCCCTTGAATTCGAGGACCATTCGAACCTTGCGCGCAAATGGGCTGAAGGCGCTGTCGTAGAGCTTGATCATGACCGGCTTATCCTGACGAGGGGCGTGGACCACGACAGCATGTCGTGGAGGCCTTGACAAGCGAACACCGGGTATCCCAGGCGCAGCACTTTTTTGCGGCCACGCGGGTTCCGTCCTGCGGCGTCATCTCCGCAACAGGCGCGCTGACGGCAGGTAACAGCTCTCAGATGAACCTGGCCTCGAATGCCGTCTTTACGCCTCTTGCCAATCCCGCTCCCTGATAGAAGCGCAGCGTCTCTTCCCGGCGCGATCCGGTCATCAGGTTGACCCTGTAGCACCCCTGTTGGCGCGCGAGCTCGATTGCGTGCTGAACCACGCTTCGACCGTAGCCGCGCCGGCGATAATCGCGAAGGGTAACGACGTTTTCGATCAGGGCGAACGGACGCCCTCCCCTGCTGAAATTGGGGCAGACGAGGAGCATGCAGGTACTGACGCTGACACCCGCAACTTCAGCCAACAAAACCGTCGTTCCCGCCTGTCGCAGCACATTTCCCAACGCTTCGGTCGCGGCCGCGTCGGACGGCCACGGTGGGTCGGCGGGATTGAGCTCGCGGTAAAGCGCGCTGAGTGCCCGCTGATCGCTCGGCTGCGCTGCTCTGATGGTGAGGCTCATGGCTCCTGTCGCCTTGCACGCCCTGTCGATGCTTGGGGGAGTACTCTCTTCGCACGTATGGCTTTGCGGCGCTGCGGCTGGTCCGGCCTTAGCGCAGCTCCTTGCGACGCACGCTGATTTGGCCGTTGTTTTCGAGAATGGCAAAATGCACGTCGGTCACCGCCGCACAGCCCGCGGCCCGCAGCGCTGCCTCGAGTTCATGTTGGGTCAGTCGCTCCCGGTGCATCACGTCGCGATAGACGTGGCCGTCGTGGATGATGATCTGTGGTTTGCCTTCCACGAATTGCTCAAAGCGCTTGTTCCTGAATGTTGCATAGCCAATGACCCAGTTCAGCGCCACCAACGTCGCGGCCGAGATCAATCCGCCGATCACCGAGTTATCCCCCCCGTTCATGGAATTCTGAACGGCGTTGCTCAACACCAGAAGTAAAACCAGATCGAACGGTGCAAGCTGGCCAACTTGACGCTTGCCGCTCAAGCGCAACAGAACGATCAAGAACAAATAAACGATGGCGCCACGCACCAGAAACTCCCACCAAGGCAGGGCCATGTTCCACATGGGTTGCTCTCCTTTCCGTCTTGCCGGCGCGTCATGCGCCATACCTCATGCCCCCAGCGGCGAGCCTGCGTCTGAAACCGGCGGCGGACTGGCGCGAACACGCGCAGGCCGTGGCTCTCGCACGGGGATCGTCAGGCAGAATTGAGCCGTGCCCAGCGCCGGGGGTTGGTGGTGATGACCCGCAGCCGTGCTGACGCAAGCTCTAATCTTGCCTCGATTTTTTTGCCCGGGATCGGTCCAGCACGGACCGTCGCCATCGCCCCAGTTGGGACGCCCAATCGATCGGCACGACCTGCCGCACTGCCATACTTTAATCGTCTTTTCACGGCATAAATTGCGCTTGGGGTGTCCAGCGCAAAGGCTGGAGCATATTGCGGGTGTCTGCTCTAGCGGACGGTGCGGGCCGTCAAGCCCCACCCTTGCGCGTGCGTCTTCACGCCAGCGCCTTCGGGGCTCGGCAACCCACGCGAACATTGAGCGCCACACCTGCCCTTGCAACGCGCCCCCAGCCATCCCCAGCAACAGATTTGCCTGCGCGGTCATGCGCTGCAATCTCCCCATTCCCCAGGTTGCAGCTTACCACCAATACTATGCGCCGGTGCGCGCCCCTCGGAGAGATGCGGCTGGTCGCCTGTCGACGACGACCTGAGCCCCTGGCCTCCTCCCGTCCGCAGCTGAGGCTCGCTAGCCTTTTCGCCGACAGGTCTCAGCCGCTGGTCGCGACGCAGGCAGCGCCTGCAGCCACGACCGCTGCTCGCGACCTTAACCTCAAGCGCGCCCTGGCCTGCAGCTTGCACGGGAACCCTCTGAGCGTGCTAGCAGGTGATGCGGCGCCTTCTGACAACGGCCTCGAGGTTTTGCTTTTGGGGGGTGGTCGACGGACCAATCCGGGCCTGCCCAAGGCCGATGGGGCTTCTACACCACCAGAAGGGGCACGACCAGCTTGAGCCGTCCGCGCTAGGCGTTTCAGCCGCTGGCGCTAACACCGCGTTCGCCGAAAACGGCATCCGGCTGGAACTCCTCTGTGAAAGGCCTCCACACCTCGAGCCGAGCGCTGACGCCGCGCGCAACTAACCCCCGGCACGCCTCGAGGTTTCATCGATCAGTACGCCGTCACCGAAGTAAACCCGGTAATACCGCCCGCGCTCGCTCCGGATCGATGTGGGCTCGATGATCGTGCGGTGCGTGGTCATCAGGACCATTGCAAACTCCATTGTCGGTCCGAAGTCGCTGGCCCACCCGCTGGCCTGTGAATGTGCAACTCGTTGCCCCATTTGCAGCTGGATCGCTTCCCGGTGCCGTCGCCTTAATTCTGTCTGTCGAGTCAGTCCCCTTTACCGAGGAGGCGCGAGTTGGGGAAGGCAGCACTGGCCCCGAAACCCGAGATTGTATCTCCGGGGCGCCTCACCACCACCAAGCTCGATGGCACTCCCGATGGACGAGGCGGAGATTGATGATTTGCAGGTCGAGGACATCCTTGATCTCCTGAATGATGCACTTGGCGGGTAAAGAACTCTGGTGCGGTGGACCTTGGCGATAATCATCACCGCCATTCCGGACTGAAGGGGATTATCCCATCCACGTCCGGCGCGGGCGGCTGGGATTGCTCGCGATTGCCGTGCGCCGGCGGCGCCTGTTTCGACCTTGCAGGGGCGTCGTCCGCGCCGTCAGCCTCGCGCGTAAGGCCGCACTCGCACGGGCACCCACTACAGCACGGCGTGCCACCGCGACGTTTTGCGCCTGGAGCTTTGATCTCGATCAACTCTTGCGGGAGTGGGTGGCTCTACATGAAAGGTGCTGACCGCAGACCCCTCACGTTCCCCCCGTCTTCTGCGGGCAGCGGCTTGCTAACCAAGACTGCGCCTCGGGTTCAGGATCATCCGCCCGAGGCGCAATTTTTACGCCATCATCCATGCGGTTCTCCTCGCGCCAAAGTAGACCGCGAACCGATCCATTGCTAATAGCGCCGTGCAAGACGCTTCGACGCGTTGGCGTATGGCCCGCCAACTATTGCAGCGTTGGGCACAGGAGGGGGTCGGCAGTGTCCACCGGTGACTTCATCGCTAACGGATTTATTGTGGTACGCAATGCTGTGGCACCCGACATCGTGCGCGCGTGTCTAGAGGCAATTGAGCAGCAACTGCACGTGATCGGTGTCAATCCCCGTGATCCCACGACGTGGGTTGCACCTGTTGTTCGTATGCTTTGCCCCGAGGGCCCCGCGTTCACTGCCGCGGGCACGGCGCCAGTGCTCCATGCGGCGTACGACGCGCTCCTCGGACCAGGCCGTTGGATTCGGCGGGAGGGTGTGGGAGGAAGCATTCCGGTGCGCTTCCCCAGTATGCAGGATCCGGGTGACGCCGGCTGGCACATTGACGGGAGCTACGAGGTGGATGGCCAGTGGTGGGTGAACGTTCACAGTCGCCACCGCGGGCTCCTTGCGCTGTTCCTGTTCACGGATGTCGGTCCAGAGGACGCCCCGACGGAGCTACTCGTCGGCTCGCACCTCGACGTCCCGCGCGTGCTCGCGCCCTTTGGCGAACGAGGAGTGTTCTTTGGCGACGTGGTCGGATACTTGCCTGCGTCGACCTTCCAACGCCCGCGTACCCATGCGACAGGCCGCGCCGGCGACGTGTATATCTGCCACCCCTTCCTCGTCCATCGCGCAACATGGCCACATCGTGGCGCAGGCCCACGCGTGCTGGCCCAACCCGAAATCGCCCACCGCGAGCCATACGCATTGCATGACCGTACGGGCTTATGCGAGGTCGAGCGTGCGATCCTGCGCGGCCTTGCGTAGCCGACCACGAACAAGGAAACGCCTGAGCGAAATTCTAACCACCCGTACCTTCAGCAACCTGCCAACTTTTGTTGCCGCGGCCTGCTTGGTAGATTGCGGCTTCACTCCTGCTGGGGTCTCGCCGCGAGGCAACCCAGGTGCTGACGTTGGGTCGTGGCGATGCGGATGCGGATCCAGGATGCTTGGGAAGTAGGACCCTGGCGCAGCTTGGTGATCCTTAGATCGATCCGGCCGGCGCGTGTCTCCCAGGGCCGATCGCGATAGCCATTGCGATGATTGACCCTGTCAGGGCTGCGCTCGCGATGGGTGGCGCCGGTAAGGGCCTCGACCTTTACGTCATCAGCCGATCGACGGCAAACGCCAACAGTTCGCGCACGCGGCATCGGCACGCTTCTCGATCAGCTCGAATAGTGCTTGTCTCTCCTCGGTCATCGTCTGGTCCTTGGGTTTGCGTTGGAGGTTCGCAACCCGACCAAACCTCAAGAACCGACGGTAGCCAGCCTGTGGACTGCGCTGCGCGGTGGAAAACTCCGCGCAGCCCACAGACTGGAGTGAAAGCTCGCTACACGATTTCAGGGGAGCCTTGCTAGGCCCGCGCTAGCGGCCGGAGGTCATGGCATGAGCCTTATCGGTGTCTGTCGTCGGATTGCCCGCCGAACCTTCGGGATCGAGCGGCTCCGCCGCCAGCAGGAAACCGCGATGATTGCGACCCTCGAGGGGCGCGACGTGCTCGTGGCGCCTCCGACGGGCTTCGGCAAGTCGCTGGTCTATCAAGTTCCCGCACTAATCCTCGAACACCGACAGTCGTGATTTCGCGCTCATTGCTTTGATGGCCGACCAAGAGCAGGCCATCAAACGCCGCGGTCTCCCCGTCGTCATGCTCCACAGCCGTTTACGCCCTAGCGAGCGGCGCGCCGCCCTCGCGAAGCTCGAAGCCGGTGGGCACCTCGTCGTCCTCACCACGCCCGAGACACTTGAGTCACAGACCACCGCGCCCTTCTTCGAGAAGGCCCGGCCCGCGCTCCTCTGTGTGGACGAAGCGCACTGCATCTCGGAATGGGGTCACGACTTTCGACCGTCCTATCTGCGGCTCGGGAAGGCCCGCGAACGGCTGGGCAATCCCCCGGCACTCGCACTGACGGCGACCGCAACACCGCGCGTCCGCCAGGATATTATCGAGCGGCTTGGGTTGAAGGATGCGGTTGTGCTGAGCGCTCCGGCGCACCGCGAAAACCTTCGCTTGAGGGTGGAAATCGTGCCCGGACCGGAGAAGGCGCGTGCCGCCGGCCGACGCATCCGGGGACTGCAGCGGCCCGGCATCATCTACTGTGCGACCACCACCGCCGTCGATCAGCTCGCGGGTGCGCTGGGGCAGTACGTACAGGAGATCGGGCGGGCGGGGCGCGACCGGCGGCCGGCGCACTGCATCTTATTGTTCGGCGCGGCCGATCTCGAAATCCAGGAGCGGCTCCAGGCCTTGAGCCGACCGAGCATCAGGCACCTCGAGCGGCTTGAAAGCGCGCTGACGGCGTGGGCAGCCGAGCAGCGCACCCCCACGATCGCTGCGCTCGCCTTCTCGGCCGGGGTACCGATGCGAATTTGTGAGGTGTTGCTGGCTGACCTGGAACAGGCCGCACTGATCGCGCGAGATGTAGAGGGGCGCATCAGCCTCGTCGTCTCGCCGGAGCAGTTCGAGGCGGGCGTGCGAGATCTGCTGAAGAACCTCAAGACGTTACCCTTTGAGGGCGAACGCCGGCTTCGCACCGTCGCCGATTATGCAAGATCCGAAGATTGCCGAAGCATATTTCTGCGCCGATATTTCGGAGAAGCGCGCCCCCCGCGCTGTGGTACCTGCGACCGCTGCCGCGCTCAACGTGCGGCGACCAGCCATGTCAGCCCGGCACGCCAGGGCCATTCGGGACGGGCGAACCGCACCCATGGCCGGCAGCGAAGACCAGCGCATTCCGACGGATGAGGGCAAAGCGATATGCCGGGCGAGCGTGGCGGAGCCACCGACATGTTATGGTCCAAGACCGTTGCTCCCTGAGGCGCGAGCGAATCCGGTCTCGGCTGGATTGCTTGCGGCTTAAAGCTTGAATATCCGTACCGAGCGTGCGACCCATTTTGCTGGCGAGCCCCTCGTGCTCCGCCCACCACAAGCGACGCACGACCTATCGAAGGCTCTCAGCCATGCGATCTTCGCATGGGATCGGCTCGCCATCCCTTAGCACCCGGTGCACGCCGCAGATGAATGAACGCAAGAACCAGCAGATGCAAAGCGAGACCGCTCTCGCACCTCTCCTCGACGCGGTGCCGAAAGATGCGCCGGGCAGCCAGGAAATCGGCTTCTCCGTGCCGTCCGCCTACAACGCCAGTGCCATTCTATTCGACAATCTGGAGCGCGCCGGCAGCCGCTGCGCGATCATGGGACCGGCGGGCTCGCGCACCTATGCCGCACTGGCTACCGATGCCTGCGCCTACGGGGCTGAGCTGCTGTCGCTGGGGCTGCAGCGTGGCGATCGTGTGCTCCTATTTCTCGACGATACGCCCGCCTACCCCGCGGCGTTGTTCGGCGCCATACGCGCCGGGCTGGTGCCGCTGCTCATCAATACGCTGACCCCGCCCGACCTCTTGCAGTTCTACCTCGCCGACTCCGGTGCCAAGGTCGCGATCTGCGACGCCGTTTTCGTGGACCGATTCAATAGCGAAGCCTGTCGAGAGACCAAGCTGCAGCAGCTGGTGGTCAGCAACGGTCAGGCCGTTGCGCCTGGCCCCGTGCAGTCTTTAACCGCCGCGGCGTGGTTGGGCGAACCCCCGCCACGCTTTGCCCCGGCCGACACGCGCCGCGACGACATGGCGTTCTGGATGTATTCGTCAGGTTCCACGGGCCGGCCGAAGGGAATCGTGCACCTGCAGCACGACATGCTCTTCACCCACCTCTCCTATGCCCGTCATCTCCTGAAACTGACAGGAGAGGATATCTGTTTTTCCGTTCCCAAAATCTTTTTCGCCTATGGCTTGGGCAATTCCATCACCTTTCCGTTCGCGGTCGGCGCCTCAAGCGTGCTGCTTCCGGGGCAGCCCAAACCCGCCGCCATCTTCGAGACGATCGCCCGCTACCGTCCGACCGTGTTCTACGGATTGCCGACGCTCTATACGGCCTTGAGCGCCGCCCCCGAGGCCAGCGCCGCCGACTTGTCGAGCCTTCGCCTTTGCGTCTCCGCAGCGGAAATACTTGCTGCCGAGGTCGCCAACGCATGGAAAAAGATCTCGGGGCTGGAGATCATGGAAGGCTTGGGATCGAGCGAGGTCCTTCACATCTATCTGTCGAACAGCGCCGAGGCCAAGAGGCTTGGCTCCGCGGGCAAGCGCGTGCCCGGTTACGAGCTTGCCCTTC
>Ga0075434_100000947_pt1 | contig 23360 bp, 12 predicted proteins | sample RhiMethybrSRZTD3_FD_75298 | JGI IMG/M metagenome (GOLD analysis project Ga0075434, IMG submission 75298) | Populus rhizosphere microbial communities from Tennessee, USA - Rhizosphere MetaG P. TD hybrid SRZTD3 | ecosystem: Host-associated > Plants > Roots > Rhizosphere > Soil | place: USA... | reverse complement strand
GGGTCGAGCGGGACGGTTTTCCTCAAGTAGGGCCCACGCCAGTTACGCGCCTCGGGCTGGCCCGTCGGGCGCGTGCGCAGCGCTTCGAGGCCCTGCGCCGTGGACGGGTAATAGTCGTTGTCGAGCCGATAGGCCTCGAGGCCCAGCCCGAACAGCTCGATCTGGGCGCGTCCGGCCGAGGTCTTCGCGTCCCCCACGTGACTGAACACCATCGGCGCGACGAGCCCGGCGAGGATGGCGATCACCGTGATCACGACGAGGAGCTCGATGAGGGTGAACCCGAACGCGGAACAAACGGCCGCGCTCCTGTACCGCGTTCCGACCTCCGCGTTCCGCGCTTGCTCAGCGGTCCGTGACACGCAGCACCTCCTCGACCGTCGTCAGCCCCGCCTGGACTTTTCGCCACCCGTCCTGCCGCAACGTCGCGATGCCCTGTGTGTGCGCGATGTCGCGTAGTGCCCCAGCGTTCGGGCTTTTCAAAAGCGCTTGCTTGATCTCGTCGGTGACGAGGAGCAGCTCGAACAGCCCGGTACGGCCGCGGTAGCCGGTGTGGCGACAGGCCGCGCAGCCGCGCCCGCGCTCGAGCGTTACGTGTCCCACGGGCTGCTGCGCGAGCAATGCGACTGCGCCGGGATCGGGCTTGTAGCGCTCCCGGCAGTCGGGGCAGATTTTTCTGACGAGGCGCTGGGCGAGCACGCCCTCGAGGGTCGCGGCGGTCAAGTAAGGCTCAACCTTCAGGTCTACGAGCCGGGTCATCGCGCTCGGCGCGTCGTTCGTGTGCAGGGTGGAGAACACGAGATGACCTGTGAGCGCCGCCTGCACGGCGATCGCGGCCGTCTCTCCGTCACGCATCTCGCCGATCATCAGGACGTCCGGATCCTGCCGCAGGATGCTGCGCAGCGCCCCCGCGAACGTCATCCCGGCTTTCACGTTCACGGGTACCTGCGTGACGCCTTCCAGGTGGTATTCGACCGGATCTTCGACGGTGATGATTTTCTCCGCGGTCCGGTGGCGCAGTGCGAGGGCGGCGTAGAGCGTGGTTGTCTTGCCGCTGCCGGTGGGGCCGGTCGCGAGCAAGATCCCGTGAGGCTTCTCGGCAAGGCGCCGGAAAGTGTCGAGCGTCTCTGGTGCCATGCCGAGCTCGTCCAGCCCTACCGGGCTCCCGCCACGATCGAGTAGTCGGAGTACCACCGACTCCCCATATAGCGTGGGCACCGTTGAGACCCGCAGGTCCAGCTCGCGCTCCTCGAGCCGCACACGGATGCGCCCGTCCTGCGGCGCCCGTCGCTCCGCGATGTCCAACTCGGCGAGCAGCTTGATCCGGGATACGACCGCCGCCTGGAGCCCTTTCGGTGGACTCGGCAACTCGGTGAGCACGCCGTCCACGCGGAACCGCGCCGAGAGACCGTCTCTCTTCGATTCGAGATGAATGTCGGACGCGCGGGCGTCGTGGGCTTCCCGGATCAGCAGGTTCACGAACCGGATGACGGGGGGTTGGTTCGCGAGGTCGCGGGAGTCGGCGAGCTGGTCGTCCCCTGCGTCGGCGGCGGGCCCGAGCTCAGCGTCCAGATCCTTCATCAACTCAACGACGGACTCTGCAGCGGCGAAGGTGCGGCGGATCGCGTCGAGCAGCTCGTCCCTCGACACCGGCACCAGTTCGACCGGCACGCCGAACGACGCCTCCAGGTCCTCGATCACCTCGCGAGCGGGGTCGCCCGTCACGGCCACGCGGACGCGGTTCACCTCCACCTCGAGCGGGAGGATCCCCCAGTACTCGAGATAGGGCGCCTCGAAGGCTTCGTGGAGCGGCAGTTTGGAGACGAGCGGCGCGGTCATGCCGCAAGCCGGAAGCACGCGCCGTGCCATTCATGGTTCCTCGACTGCAGAGGGATGCGCTTGGGACGTGACGAGTTACACCCGCGTGTACGGCGTGCGAGGGCGGGCGGGCGGGACGGTTGCACAATTCACCATTCCGACTTGTGCAATGAATTGAGCACGGTTGCACAAATCGCCCGTCAGATGTGTACAATCCCACGATCCAACGCTGCCTCGTGAAGCAGCGTCGCTGCGAAGCGTTCGGGGTCGACCCGAGGACCGCTGCACAATTCGACCCGACCACGTGTGCAATCCAGCGGTCTCGGAGCGGGGAACCGCGCGGTGATCGTGCGGAAATTCAGCGGTTCGGTCGGTGGCACGTGGCGTGCCTGAGGACGGGCGACCCCCTTCCTCGGAGTCTCCGGTGCTCGCCCGACTCAGTTTTGCCTCCTTTCTCGCCTCCGTGATCCACTTCGCCTCGCCTCGCGTTTGGGCGCCTCCGCTGGCAGCCGGACAGCTGAATCTCCACAACGACACCTGGGACACGGTGCAGGTCGAGGTACGGATCGGTGCGGCACAAGACTGCGACGTAAACCAATCAGTCGGTGTCCGTACCCTTAGGCGCGGCAAGGTCTGGGCGATCGTCGTCGATCAAGGGGTGTGTTGGCGCCGGGAGGCGAACCCAGGAGACGGGAGTGGTAAGTGGACGCCGTGGGCGTCCCGTGCTCAGCTGCTGAACCCGATCGAAGATGTGAGCCTGTAGCCATGCGCGCCCCTTCGGTCGTCGCCCTCGCTGCGCTCCTGCCCATCGCCGTCTCGCTGTCGCCTGGTTGGGACCGAGAGGGCGAGGCCCGCATGCCCGGTGCTGGTGCCGCCGTCCTGACCTACAAGGTTACCGTCACACCCAAACCCGGCCTTGGGCCCGAGCGGTTCGCGGACAGCTCCGGCTTCACCGCACAGTTTACGGTCACGAATACCGGGACTGCGACGGACACGTACACTCTCACGTGCTCAGGCAGTAGCGTCGTCTGCACGAACCAGTCAGCGACCGTCGCGACGCTGGGCCCTGGACAGTTTCTGAACGTCACCGTCACCTACAGCACAAGTCACACGACGGGAACCGCCTACCTCGACTTCTATGCCGAGAGCCCGAACACCCTTGTGGGCCACGGGTGGTGGATCTTCACGCTCTGGACCAAGGTCGCTCACGCAGTGAGTGTCACGCCGGTCAACGCGGTCGCCCCGAACCGGACGAGTTTCACGTCGGGCTACACGGCGGCGTTCACGGTGAAGAACGTGGGCACGGCGCGCGACAGCTTCAACCTCTTCTGTCAGCCGGCGTCGAATGTCACCTGCAGCAGTCAGACGCTCACCACGACGCCTGGGCAGAACAGCTTCGATTCTTCCGTGGTGACGATCACATATGCGACGGGGCCGAGCGGACCTGGCTTCGTCAATCTCGAGGCCGTCAGCGCGAATGCCTCTGGTACCGGCACCTGGAACTTCACCGTGCTCGTCGGCTCATCGACGGCGGTCGCCGTTATCCCGGACGGCCAAGCGATCGGCGTGTTGGCGAACGTCGCCGCGACGCGCCGGTTCACCGTGCGCAACCCCGGCACCGCCTCGAGCACGTACAATATCACCGCAAGTTGCAGCGGTGCGGCGGTCGCGAGCGGTTGCACGCTCTCCCAAGCATCGCTGACACTCGGGCCGGGAGCATCGGGGACGGACACCGTTCGCTACACCTCCGGCGCGCTCGGCACCAGCGGGCGGATCCTCTTGACGGCCGTGCACTCGGTCGATCCCTCCGTGAAGGACACCGGGTGGGTAACCGTGACGACCGGAACCGCTCAACAACCCGCGGTCGCCGTCGCAGACCCTGGTGGCGCCACCCTGGCACGGGGTCTCTGCCTGACTGTCGCCATCGGCCAGGGCGCCGCGTCCGAGTGCGGCGATCTGCGCCTGGCGCACGCGCTCCCCGCCGTGCGCACGCTCGGGCTAGTGCGTACGCCGACTCTCGAGTACTCGAGCGCCACCGCGCACCCGTATCCGCTCGTGGCGGGGAACGTGACGCTCCCGACCGGAGCCGCGAATCCGGACAGCCTAGTTGTGCGACTGCTGGTCGGCCAAGACTTGACGCAGAGGGCGCGCACCTCGTGGTCCGGGAGCGGCATGAGTCCGGGGCGTGCCAGTCGCGTGGTGATCGGCTACGATGGGCTTACCGACGCCACAGGGATCTACAACTACACTCTTGAAGTGGTGAGCTGGTACGCCGGCGCAGCACAGCCCGCGGTGAACACGACCGGACAATACGTCGTGGTGAATCGCAAGGACAGCCCGTTCGGCGCGGGGTGGTGGCTCGCGGGGCTCGAGCAGCTCAATGTCGGGAGCTTGGTATGGGTGGGTGGAGACGGGAGCGTCCGGCAATATACCGCGAGGACCACGCAGGCCATGACGAATTGCGTCACGGGCCAACCGTCGCCTGCCCTGAACGTCTACGTGGGTCCCAAGGTCGACCGGCCTGACACGGTGAAGTTCGACGGCGGCTGCTACACGCGTTTCCTCCCCGGTGGTGCGAAGGTGCGCCTCGATGCGCAGGGCCGCCAGATCGCGACCGTGAACCGGCTTGGCGACACCACGAGCTTCCACTACAACACCGCCGGCCGCCTTGACACGCTTAAGGTGCCACCGGCGAGCGCCGCGGCGCGGTACCTGTTCAGTTACGACACCACCGTTACGCCACCCCGTCTGAAAACCGTCACAGCACCGCCCGCCGGCGCGTCCGCGCGCATCGACAGCCTCACCGTGAGCGCGGGAACGATCACCGCAATCAAAGACCCTGACGGCACGACGGTCGCCTTCGGCTACGACGGTACCGTGACGAATCGCGCCGTGTCGCGCACCAACCGCCGGAGTACGCCGACGAACTTTGCCTTCGACGCGGGCGGCAAGGTTGCGGGCAGCACCGTCGATCCAGGTGGGCTCGCCATCACGACGGCACTCCGAACCGTCGAGTCCGCCGGCTTTGCGGCGACCCCTTTAGGCGCGGTGGTCGATACCGCCGTTGCGTACTCGCTGCTCGACGGCCCGCGCACCGACGTGGGCGACTCGACGCTCTTCTGGGTGGACCGATTCGGGGCGCCGCGCCGCATCCGGAACGCCCTGGGAGCCGAGACTATGCTCTCCCGGACTGACACAACGTGGCCGGCCGCCGTGACCCGCGTGCAGTCCCCCAACGGACGCGTCGTCACCGCCACCTACGACGTGCGGGGCCACCTCAAGACCTCGACCGATTCTGGGACGATCGTGAACGGCCAAGCCGCCACCACGCGGTACGAGTGGAACATGACGTGGGACGCCGTGGAGCGGATCGTCCCGCCGGAACTCGATAGCACGGTGATCGGGTATGATGCGGGTAACGGTAACCGGGTGTGGCAGCAGGACGGGCGCGGTATGCTGAGCCGCGTGACGTTCGGCTACAGCGCGAGCACCGGGCTGCTCACCAGCATGCGCCTCCCCGCGGCCACGAAGGCTGATTCGCTCCATTACGACCCCGTCCGTGCCAACCCCGACTCGAGCTGGACGCCCCTCGGGTTCCGCACGGTTACGTTCACTGACGCCATAGGACGGGACACGCTGGTGCTCACGCCGATTGACAGCGCCCAGACCCTTGTGCAACGACAGCGCAGCGTCTACGACCTGGCCGATCGCGTCACCGACCGATGGACGATCAGTCCGCCGCTGAGATATCAGCTCGACTCGGGCTTCACGACCTTCATGCCCGACACGACTCGGGTGACGGCCGAGACCCTGTTCGTGGCCAACACCTACGATGGCGAGGGAAACGTCACGCTCGTCGACTCGTGGACGGCCCCGGCCCACACGATAGACTTGGAGCTGCTGGATTTTCGCAAGTATGATACCGCGAATCGGCTGCTTTCGCGCCGGCTCGGCTCGGACGCGACGAGCTTCAACTACGACCCCGCGGGAAACGCAATCGGTCTTGGGTTCACGAATGGCGCTGTGGTAACCCAGACCTTTGACGTGCTCAACCGCCTCGTGAACCGCGTGATCCCGTCCGCGGATTACGCCCAGACGACGTGTGACGCGCACCAGGGCGTGAATGGCCCGCTCACCTCCCCCCAGTGCTCGCTGCGTTTCCCGCTGTATCCCAACAACGGCACCGGATACCGCGTCGCCGCAGATACCAGCACCTTCACCTACGATGTGATGGGCAACCTGCTCGAGGCAGACAACGCCGACGCCCGGATTTCGCGCACCTACGCCCTTAACGGGACGGTGCAGACGGATACACAGCGGCTGCGCGACGTGCTCGGCAACGCCTTTTCGCGCGTGTATGGCATCCGCTACGGCTACGACCGCGACCTGCGGCGCGTTTGGACGAAGCTGCCGCTCATGACGGGTGACAGCGTGACCTACTCGTTTAGCCCGTCCACAGGAGGGCTAAGCCAGATCCGTGACAATCGCGGCCGTCTGTTCACGTTTGCGTACGACTCCGCTGGTCGCCCCGATACACTCCGGACCTATCCCGCGGCGGGACAACCCGCCGGGATCACGGAGACACGGACGTTCGACCCCGACGGCCGTATGGTGCAACGCGTGCGCGGCAGTCTGGTCAATGCCTCCCTGCGCTACGATGCGCGCGGCAAGGTCATTCAGGCCCACACCACGGACGCGGCGCATAACCACGAAGACGAGCTGACCCTGCTCGCCTATGACGGCCTCGGCGCGGTCGTGGGCTCTCAGGTCGTGAACCTCCGTTACCAGATCTGGGACGCCCAGGAGTATCGCTACGACGGCTTCGGCAACGCCTGGTGGAACAAGCACTCGTCCGACCACGCCGCCGAGCTGCCGCATCTCAGTTCGTTCAGCTCGCGCAGCGGGGCGCTCACATATAAGGTCGAGTCCCCCCCGAATCCGGGGCAGCAATGCGCCAACAGCGCGATCCGATTTGACTCGGTCTACCAGAAGCTCGACTTCGCGGGCAGCGTGCGCGACGCGGGCGAGATCGTCTGGATCTGCTTTCCGAACTGGGGCTTCAGCCGCCAGATCGCGACGAGGTACTTCAATCGCGCCGACAACCGGTTGAAAGTCGTGCAACGCTACGACCAGTTCGGCGGGACCGACAAGAACGGCACATGGGAGGAGTACCGCTACGACGCCCTGGGTCGCCGCGTGCTCGTCCATGCCCTGCGCGACTCGCTGTGCCGGCTCAGTCAGCCGGGCACCGACTGCACCTCGTTCGACCAGCGCACCATCTGGGATGGCGACCAAGTCCTCGCCGAAGACCGCCTGAGCAGCTCCGGCAGCACCGAGACGACAGGGACGGTGGCCTACATCCACGGGCGCGGCCTCGACCAGCCGCTCGCGATTCTCGACTCGCGCTCAGGGATGGACGGCCGCGTGCCCAACTCCAACTGGCGGGGGCTCGGGGAGTCGAGCAGTTGGACCGACGGCACGCCCGCCGACTGCAGTGTCACGGCTGGCGCGTGCACGACCATCAACTGGCCCGCGGGCGAGGGAGTGTATTTCGAGAAGCCGCTGTCCCAGTCTTGGCCGCCCCCGGCGACGTGGGTGGGGAGCCTGGTGGGAAACGGTGAAGATGGGACGAGCTTGCTGTACCGCCGCAATCGGTTCTATGATCCCGCGAGCGGGCAATTCACGCAGCAGGACCCGATTGGCCTCGGCGGGGGCATGAACGTCTACGGGTTCGCCGCGGGTGACCCCGTGAACCTTGGGGATCCGTTTGGCCTGAGCTGCGAGGGGCAGTGGAAGGATGAGGTGGCTGGACTGTGCAGGGCACGCACCGCTGCCGGATCGATTATTGTGGATCAAGCGATTGCCGGTCAGGCGGTATCCTTTATCAACGATGCCGTGGAGTGGGGGATGAACCCCAAGAGGCTTACCAGTGATTTCCGTGACTCGGCGAAACAGGGGCGGATGTTTATCGCGAACGCGCTATTCATAGCCGTGGGTATGGGCCCACTTTACAAGAAAGGTGTCGCGCCAATGGGGAGTAGCGACCATGAAGCAGGACTCGCGTTGGACTTCGACTGGGAGCACATGGCGGCTGGCGAGCGGGATGCCCTTAGTGCGGCCGCCGAAGCGAATGGCTTCATTCAAGATCCTGGCGGGGACACCTATCATTGGTACATGCCGGGCGGGGACGCGAGACATGCAGACTACGGCGGCTACGGGAGTCGTAAGAATGCCATTCGTGAGAATCAGTCATTCTATTCCTCACACTCGGGAGACGTCCCCGATTGCCCCTAGGTCGGGGCGCGACTCATATGGTGACCAAGACCAGGTGGGCGTTCTCGCTCCATTGCTTCTACACGGCCTCGGCGTTTGTGCTGTCGATGCTCGCTTGCCGTCCCATGGCAAAGGGCAGTAACACACACGAACAACAGATCGAGACTCCCGGTTCACGTGAAAACAACGCTCGATCGGCTCCTGCGATCAGTGCCGAATCGATCGGCCTCCTTCGGGTGGATTCTACCCTAGGGGCGTTGCGACGGCGGTTTCCGGGAGCCGAAGACACACTCTGGGAAGTCGGAGAGGGCTATCCCCCGCATGCTGCGCTCAAGTTCGCGTTGTACGGGTTAACCGCAGTCGCTTCGCAATTCTCCGATTCGATAGACCCGAATAGACCGGCGGAGGCCTGGATGGTGCCAGTCGGGGACGCACGACTTCCAGGTGGTTTGCGCATGAGAGCGACCTGGAGCGATCTCCGGAGAACTTACGGCGGGCGCGCCACTCTGGTGTCGCACGCGCTACTGCCAGGAATCCGATTCTGTTCTCTTCCCAGACTGATCTTCTTCCTGAAGGCGGACGGCGATGCGATCGAGGTTGATTCGTCGGGCCCTACAAACATCCCTCCTGAAGCGCCCGTCGCAGCGGTCGAGATCATCCGAGGAATCGTTGGTTTCGATGTGTGCGCAGCGGATCGCAGCGTTCGGAAGCCGTGAATCGGCCGCGTCATAAATGCTGCCAGACTTCGGGACACGCACGCCGGCTGCTGACTTGCCGAAACGCTCTGCGTGCACGAACCGACCCTGCCGCTACGTTCTGCGTTCCAGTCCAAACCGCTTTAGCGTCACTCGCAGGCTAGCGACGCGGCCAACGTGGACCGGGACTGTCGCACAACTCCCCTCGTTGAAGACGCGCCCCTCGCGGAAGGCGCGCTGGCCAGCAAGACTCAACGACTCGCACAATCCGATGCGAACACTGGCTGAGTCGTAGAGGCGGAAGAGGGCGCCCGCGACGGCGATCGTAGAGTCGTTGGACCGCACGGTAGCTGACGCAGCCACAACTGTCTCCCATTGACCATTCAAGAGGGTATCGAGGTGGGCGTTCCTGACCTCCGCTCGGACCGTGTCGATCGCGACGACTCGTGGAGACCCGACCAGACGGCTGATCGAGCGCAGTATTGGCGGCTCTCTCGAAGGAACCGTGCCCGCTTCACACCAAACTCGCACTCGCTCGCTCGGGGCGATGATCGTGGATGTTCTGCACGCCATGACCCGCGTATCACGGGAGCGAATTGCCGTCAACAGGAATTCTGCCTGCAGCCAGTCTTGTCCGCGGTTCTCCCACAGGGCGCCGACGCGTAGCAGAAATGCGCCCGAGTTTGACGCTACGTCATACCACGCATCCGTCGGGGCGACGGCGACAAGCTTTGCGCTCCCGGGTGCGTCGCGAAGCTGACCGGCGAGCGCGCCACCGACCGCCGTGGCGCTCACGAGTAACATTACGAAGCGGAGCACGCAGGAACGTGCAGCCGAAATTGATCCCAGCGCAAGGCCCTTAGTGGTACTGTCCATCACGGACCGCGGGAGCACAGTGCGTGCGACTCTTTCGACACCGCGTAAGGTCGCGCCGGGCAGGCTCGGCCCGGGTCGAGCGAAGCGACGCCCTCGGGCGCCGGATTCTTGGTACGCAGCCGGCGCGAATTGGAAATCGCTCATGGATTTTGACCCAGGGTGGCAATGGGCGCGATCCGGTCCAAACCGAATGGCAAGGGCTGGAACGAACAGCATCGAACAACAACGTTGGGCGTAAGAGAAGTGAGGAATGCGAGTAGCTGCCTGCGGAGATGATGCTGTATCGGCGCTCGCGAGCCCGTCATCCTCGCGCCACGTTGTTGGCCACGGGGCCCCGTCCCCGCAAGCCCACTGTCAGCGTTGACACGGTGTTTCGGTGTGCACCAATGCGCTCGGCCGCCTTCCCGACGTGACCGCCACTCGCCCGCAGTGCCCATTCCGCCAAGCGGAGCTTCGTTTCGCGGTCCAGCCGCCGGTCGTATCGTAGCGGGATCCGCACCCATTCCGGCAAGTGCTCCAAACCGACCTCGTGGCGACCACGGGCCCGCAGGTACCCAGCCTTCACGACCTCTCGTAGATCACGCAGATTCGCGGGATAGTTCGCTACTTCCAACATGCTGAGGGCGTCAGGGGAAAAGCCGGTCGGACCATCGGCCGCGTGCATCACAGCAGGACACTGTCTCAGGAATTGGTGCGCGAACGACGCGATCTCGTCGCGACGCTCGTCGAGCGTGGGCACGCGGACGATGCACTGACCGAGGCGTGAGCGCAGGTTCGCCCGCATCCTCCCGCGCGCCACGAGCCGATCGAGGCCTTCCTCCACCCCGACCACCACCGCGCACGTCACCGGCACGTCACGCTCATAGCCGATCGGCCGGTATACCCGCCGCTCGAGCGCTCGAATTAGCATGGCCTGCTGGCTGCGCCGGAGCAGATGGAACTCGTCAATCAGGAGCGTGCCCCCTTCGGCCTCGGCGAACAAGCCACGATGTCGCGCCATCGCACCGGTGAACGCTCCCCGCACGTGCCCGAAGAACTGGTCCAGCGCTAGGCCGGGCTCGAATTCCCCTGCGGATACGTCGACCAACGCGCCACGCCGGCCGCTGGCTTGGTGCAGCGCCTGCGCCAGGTACGACTTGCCCGTTCCCGTCGCTCCTTCGAAGACGACCGTCTCCGCCGGCGCGAACAGATGAATCTGTCCCAGCACGGCGGCCATGACACCGGAGACTGCGACGGCCTCTTGCAGCAGGCTGGCGGAGGGCTGCGGATCCGCTGGCACCTCGACAGCGGTAAGCGACTGCGTTACGAAAGTCTGGGTGAGCTTGCTGCGATCCCGCGCCGGCATCCGCCGCCGCCTCCACAAGTCGCGTTCATTGCCGCAACAGTCGGACCAAATCTGAAACGACACCCGCTGACCCGCGAGTCAGCGTGTTCCAGCTAGCGACGTTGCAATTTGCAACTAAACTTGCGGGACTGTCGCGATGTTGCGCTGCCAGCGAGCAACACCGGCGAAGGGTATCGTCGCGGCCGCGCCACGCCAGTTCGTCAACGACCGCGCGCCGCCACCTCGAACTCCCCCTCCAGTCCCCCCACTGAGCTCCCGCCGACGAATACCCGGAACTTGCCCGGCTCCACGACGAACTTCATGTCCCGGTTGTAGAGACCCAGCTCTTTGGCCGTGAGTTGGAAGTCCAGCGTGCGCGCTTCGCCCGGCTTGAGTGAGACCCGTCGGAACCCCGCGAGCGCGCGGACGGGCCGAGTCACGCTCGCCACCTCGTCGTGCACGTACAGCTGGACCACTTCGGCGCCCTCGCGCGCACCGGTGTTGGTCACCGTGACCGACACCTTCAGCGTCCCGGCCGGCGCGATACGGGGCGCGCTGAGTCGCAGGTCTGAGTAGCCGAAACTGGTGTAGCTCAACCCGTGGCCGAAGGGGAAGAGTGGCGTCACGGGCAGGTCTGTGTACTTGGACGTGTACTTTTCGGGCCCGGTGGGACGCCCGGTGTTCTTGTGGTTGTAGTAAAGAGGTATCTGGCCGACGGAGCGCGGGAAAGTCGCAGGCAACTTGCCGCTCGGGCTCACGTCACCGAACAGGACGGCGGCGAGCGCGGGGCCGGTCTCGATTCCGAGGAACCACGACTCGAGAATCGCGGGCACGTGCTCCGCGGCCCACGGTATGGTTAGGGGGCGACCGCTCATCACGACGAGTACGACCGGCGTACCGGTTGCGTGAATCGCCTCGAGCAACTGCTGTTGGACGCCGGGCAAGTCGATGTTGGCGCGACTCGCCGCTTCACCGCTCATGTCCCCAGCTTCGCCGAGCACCAGCACCGCGACCTCCGCCTGTTTCGCCGCCGCGACCGCCTCGGCGAATCCCGCTGTCGCCGTGTCGGTGATGCCACTGCCTTTCGCGTACACGACGCTGACGTTCCCGGCGCGCGCCTTGATCCCTTCGAGGGGGGTTACCGCGTCCCGCGGGTCGCCGCGGCCGGGCCAGGAGCCGAGCGCCGAGACTTTGTCGTCGGCGAGGGGCCCGATCACGGCAATGGTCTTCACACTCGCTCCAAGCGGCAACCGCTGTCCGTCGTTCTTAAGCAGCACGATCGCCTCTTCCGCCACGCGACGCGCGAGCTGGCGGTGCTCGGGGGCGAGCAAGGCCGCCCGCTCGCGCTCCGGTGTAGCGCCGTGGTAGGGATCGTCGAACAGCCCGAGGGCCGCCTTGCCCCGGAGCACCCGGCGCACCGCTTCGTTCACGACGGCCATGGGGACACGCCCGGCGCGCACCAGCGCGGGGAGATCGTCCACGTAGATGCGACTCACCATGTCCATGTCCACGCCGGCCGCGAGCGCGAGCTTCCCCGCCTCGGCGCGCGATCCCGCGACGCCGTGGTTCATGAGCTCCGCGACTGCGGTCCAGTCGCTCACCACGAAGCCCCGGAAGCCCCACTCCCTGCGCAGTAGTGTGGTCATGAGCCAGGGGCTAGCGGTGCTCGGGATGCCGCCGATCTCGTTGAACGACGTCATGACCGTGGCGGCGCCAGCGTCCAGGGCGGCATGGTAGGGTGGCAGGTACACCTCGCGCAGCGTCCGCTCCGAGAGATCGACCGTGTTGTAGTCCCTGCCGCCTTCGGCCCCGCCGTAGGCCGCAAAGTGTTTCACCGTGGCGAGCACCGCGTCGGGGGCGCGCGGGTCGGCGCCCTGAAACCCCCGAACTCGTGCCGCCGCCATCGCAGATCCCAGGTACGGGTCTTCCCCCGAGCCTTCGGCGATCCGGCCCCAGCGCGGATCGCGCGCGATGTCCACCATGGGCGCGAAGGTCCAGTGCAGGCCGGCCGCCGCGGCCTCTTTGGCCGCCACGTGGGCGGCCGCCTGCACGGCCTCCGGATCCCACGAAGCCGCCTCAGCGAGCGGAATCGGGAAGATGGTCCGGTAGCCGTGGATCACGTCGTGGCCGAAGATCAACGGGATGTGGAGGCGGGACTCCGTCACGGCAACGCGTTGCGCCTCGTGCGTCGCGGCCGCCCCCGTGAGGTTAAAGAAGCTGCCGACCAGGCCCTTGCGGACCAGCTCCAGCTGTTCGGCGCTCGGCTGATTGTCCACTGAGAGCTGGTTCAGCTGGCCGAGCTTTTCCTCCAGGGTCATGCGGGCGAGGAGGGAGTCGATGTTTCGTACTGGGGCGGGCGTTTGGGCCGCGAGGGTCGCCGAGCCGCCGCCCCCGAGGGCGAGCGTGACGACAATGCACAGGGTGTTGCGCGGGCGCAGCAGGGTCATGGGAATCGTCAGGTTAAAGGGTGATCAGGAGCGTCCCAATCTACGCGATCGTCGTGCCACTGGTAGACGCCGCGTTGTCTTGACAAAGTCCACGCGGCGCGTGATAACGGTGGCAACGGAGGGATCAACCATGAGAGTCTTGTTTGTGTTGCTGCTGGGCGGCGTGCTGGCCGGGTCGCTCGCGCGAAACGCGTCGGCGCAGACCAGCACGGGGAGCATTCGGGGATACGTGACCGACTCGAGCGGCACACCGATCGCGGGAGCCCGCGTCGTTGCGGTCAACGCCCAAACGTCCTCGCAGCGCGAGGCCACAACGCAGAGCAACGGGTTCTACGCGATGCTCGGCCTCGTGCCGGCCGAGTACGATGTGACCGCGCGCCAGATCGGCATGGCAGCCCAGAAGATTCATGTGCGGGTGTTGATCGGCGAGGTGTACCCCTTGGACTTCAAGCTCGCTGCCTCGGCGATCCAAGTCGAAGCTGTGACGGTAGTGGCGGCCGCGGGTGTAGAGACACGCACGTCCGAGGTTGCCACCAACGTCACCCAACAGCAGATCAATACCCTTCCCTCTTCCAGCCGCAACTTTCTGGACCTCGCGGCCCTCGCTCCCGGCACTACGATCCAGAATGATCGCCTGAATGGAACCGCGAGGGCTTTCTCCGCCGGTGCGCAGGGGTCCGACCAAACGAACCTGTTCATCGACGGCGCAAGCTACAAGAATGACCTGATCCATGGCGGTTCGGTGGGCCAGGATCGCAGTCGCGGCAACCCATTCCCGCGGAACGCGGTGCAGGAGTATCGGATTCTCACGCAGAACTACAAAGCCGAGTATCAAAAGGCTTCGAGCGCCATCATCACGGCGACGACGAAGTCCGGCGGGAACGAGTGGACGGGTAACGCGTTCTACTCCTATCAGAACAAAGACCTCGTGGCGTTGGATACATTCGCTCGTGCCGCGAAGACGCCGAAACCTGACTACAGCCGGAATCTGACGGGACTGAGCCTCGGCGGGCCCTTGGTCAAGAACCGGCTGCGTTTCTTCGGCTCGTATGAGGGGAACTACCAGAATCGCAGCAACCAGGTCAACATCGTGCCGCCGGCCGGGTTCCCGGCACTCGACACGATCAATTTCGCCTCTCGCAATGGCTTCGCCGGATCCCCGTTCCGCTCGACTCTCGTGTTCGGCAAGCTCAGCTACGACGCCAGCGCGAACTCCACGGTCGAATTCAGCCTCAACACTCGTCACGAGACTGACATTCGCGACTTTGGCGCTCCGGACAACATCAGACGACCGCTCGAGTCCGGCGTCCACTTCAAGAACGATGTCACGACCGGGATCTTGAAGTACAACCACTTCTCGGGCCCCTGGCTGAACGAAGTCGCGGTGAGCTACCAACGTTCTCGCGACAACCCGAGCCCGCTGCCGGGCAGCGAGCCCGTCAGCCGACTCTTCAACAATTTCCCGGGCGGCGATGCGCAGCTCGGTCCCGACATCACGATCCAAGACTTCACCCAGAAGCGGCTCGCTCTGCGAAATGATCTGACCTACTCCGGACTGCAGTGGAGCGGGCAGCATGTTCTCAAGACCGGGGTAAGCATCGACTTCATGAATTACAGCGCCATCAAGGAGAACGGCGTCGTACCCCGCTTTTTCTTTCAGGCGATCGGTCACGACGCCACACGACCCGATAGCTTCAAGCTTCCCGACCGCGTGGAGTACCGCATCGGCAATCCGAACTTTTTGGCCGACAACACGCAGCTCGGCGTTTACTTTCAGGATGATTGGAGCCCCACCCCGCAACTGACGCTGAACCTCGGCATCCGGTGGGACTACGAATCGCGCGCGATGAATTTCGATTACATCACTCCCCAGTCGATCGTCGACTCGCTGACGAAGTACTCCGACAGTCTCTATATCAAGGTCGACCCGAATCGTTACTTCACGGACGGCACGCAACGCCCGCGCTTCAAGGGCGCCTTCCAGCCGCGGCTCGGCTTTTCGTATGCCCTAGACCAGGGAAGCAAGACGACGGTGTTCGGGGGCTTTGGGATCTTCTACGACCGGACCCTGTTCGATCAAGCGATCGACGAGCAGTACGCGTTGCAGCAGCCGAACATCGTGATTCGCTTCCGGCAGCCAGGGGACCCGGCCGCCGGCCGCGTGGACTGGGACCCTCGCTACCTGGCTGGCCGGGCAGCGCTCGACTCGCTGCGCATTGCGAATCCGCAGGCCGGGGCACCAGAGGTCCACCTCCTGCCCAACGATCTTCGGCCACCCAAGTCACGGCAGTTCAACGTCGGTGTGCGCCGGCTCTTCGGGGACGTGATGGTCGAGGCTGCGTACGCCGGTGTACGGAGCTCGGATGTGTTCACCTACTACTTCGCGAACATGAATTTCACCTGTCCGCAGCGGTCGTTCGGCGTCCCGGGGTGCTTCGTGGTCCATAACATCCCCGGCTATGGCACCATTCTCCTGGCGACACAGAACGGAAAGACGTGGTACAACGCGCTCCAGGCAAGGGTGGACCGGCCGTACCGGCCTTCGGCGACGGGGCATATCGGGTGGGGCGCGGGACTGGCGTACACCTTCGCCAAGCGCGAGACCGAAGGGTTCAATGACGACTTCAGTTTCCCCAACCCGGCCGACTATCCCAAACAGGCACGGAACGACGAGCGTCATCATCTCGTCGCGAACTGGATCATGGACCTGCCCTTCGCTGCCGGAATCCAGTTCGGCGGCCTGGTGACCTTGGGCAGCGGCGTGAAGCAGGACGTGGGTGACCGTTTCGGAAATGAGCTTGATCCGACGCAGCGCCCGTTCGTCCCCGGCGGCTTCGATTCGCCGATGTTCAAGAATGTCGACCTCCGCCTACGGAAGGAGTTCCCTCGGTTCGGCGCGAGCTCGGTGGCGCTGACGGCGGATCTCTTCAACGCCTTCAACTGGCAGAACCTCGGGTGCTTTAACAACCTGAATTCGCGGATCGGGGACCCGACCTTTAGCAACGCGTTCTGCACCATCAGCGATCCGCGCCGGTTCCAGATCGGCGCCGAGTACGGGTTCTAATCTTCACTTATCGCGGGTCACCGGTGCACGGCACCGGTGACCCGCTCGAGCGAGCCCAGGGTAAAGGAGGTATCGGGAGGGGAGCGTCTCATGAGGTCGATCAGAGCAACTATTCAGATCCCCGGTCCGCTTGCGTTAGCCCTTTTGCTCGCGTCATCGCCCGCAGTGTGCGCGCAGAGTTTTTACGGGCTCGCTGGTGGGCTGAACTACGCCGGGCCAACGTCCCTGAGCAACCACTACACCAGTGGCTTTGCTCTGCAGGTGTCCGTCGGACACCAGTTTGGGGACCGACTAAGCGCGCGTCTGGACGCGTTCATCAATCGCTTCGGGATCGAAGGCCCGCCCGCGGGCGTCGGAGTAATGTGTCCCAGCAGCGGTCCCTGCGGGCGTCCTCCTGGGAGCGATGGTTTTGCAGAACCCATCGGGATTTCGGGGCTGACGGCGAGCATGCGCTTGATTGTCGACCCGCCGCAAGCCGTGAGGATGTACCTGATCGCAGGCCCCGGTGCCTACTATGTCTATCAGCATCCCAGCGAGACAGGTGCAGTCCGACCAGGTGTGTCAGCCGGCGGAGGGTTTACGACGCGGGTAGGCAGCCGATCGGCGGTGTTCGTGGAAGCGCGATATCACCACCTCTTCAGCGTTCCGAGCCACCCCACGTGGCTCGTGCCCCTCACGCTGGGCTTCACCTTTTAGGACAAACCTTTACGCGTGGCGGACCACTGGTGCAGCGCACCGGTGGCCCGCACGACGGGTCTGCCGCGATATTTCCAGTACATGACGCGTAGCACACAGCTCGCCGCCGCTTTCGCCGCGGCGATCCTCGCGGGGTGCGGTGTAAACCACTCCGAGGGCCCACCCCCGCCCGACTCCACCCAGGCCGCCGGCTTTCTCGATACCCTCGAGGAGCGCACGTTCCACTACTTCTGGGACCTGACCAATAGCACCAACGGGCTCACGCCGGACCGGTCCCCCACGCCGTCGTTCTCGAGCATCGCGGCGGTGGGCTTCGCCCTCACCGCCTACCCGATCGGTGTGGAGCGCGGGTACACCAGCCGCGCCCAAGCGGCCGCCAGGACACTGACGACGCTACGGTTCTTCTGGACCGCCACGCAGGACTCGAGCGCCGGCGGCGCCACCGGTTATCACGGGTTCTTCTATCACTTTCTCGACATGAGCACCGGGAAGCGCTACCACACGGTCGAGCTGTCGACCATCGACACAGCGCTGCTGCTTGCGGGCGTACTGTTCTGCCAGTCGTACTTCGACAACGCCACCGATTCGAGCGAGGTCGCGATCCGCCGGCTGGCCGATTCCATCTATCGCCGCACCGACTGGCAATGGTTCTCGCCGCGGCCGCCAGTCGTGGCGCTCGGCTGGCACCCGGAACCGGGGACAGGCTTTCTCCCCTACGACTGGCGCGGCTACAACGAGGCGATGATCCTCTACCTCCTGGCCCTCGGCTCCCCCACGCATCCCGTCGACACCGCCGCCTGGTCGCAATGGACGTCAGCCTATCAGTGGGGCACGTTCTACGGCCAGAGCCACGTCGGCTTCGCCCCGCTGTTCGGCCACCAATACTCGCACGTGTGGATCGACTTCCGGGGAATCCACGACGCCTACATGCAGGGGCGCGGCCTCGACTACTTCGAGAACTCGCGCCGCGCCACGTACGCGCAGCAGGCGTACGCCGCGGCGAACCCGGGCGGCTGGACCGGCTACGGCAGTCGTATCTGGGGGCTCACCGCCTCGGATGGACCGGGCGACGTGACGCTCACGCTCGGCGGACGCCAGCGCCAGTTCCACAGCTACTGGGCGCGCGGGGCGTCGTTCACCGAGACGCCCGATGACGGCACGCTCGCGCCCACCGCGGCGGGCGGCTCGATCCCGTTCGCGCCCGAGATCGCCGTCCCCGCGCTCTGGGCCATGCGCCAGACCTACGGCGCCAGCCTGTTCTCCACCTACGGCTTCCGCGACGCCTTCAATCCGACCTTCACCCAGAGCAACGCGGCCGGCTGGTTCGACGTCGATTACTTAGGGATCGACGAGGGACCGATCATCGCGATGATCGAGAACTACCGCACCGGGCTGGTGTGGCGCGTCATGAAGACGAATCCGTATATCGTGCAGGGGCTGTGCCGGGCAGGGTTTACGGGAGGGTGGCTCGCGGGCAAGTGTCCGTGAGGGTGGACTGCCCTAATCTCTCTGCCATCGTGATTCCCACGCTCAAGCGTGGGCCCATCGGCTCTCAGCGATGAAGTGGGTTGTTGGTGTCGCCCTGATGGCCGTGCCACACCTTTCCGCTCAAGGCTCCGGTACCCGGACCTACTGCAATCCGCTGGACATCGAATACCGCTACAGCCTCAAGCAGATCGACCAGAAGATCTCGTACCGGGCGGGCGCAGATCCCGTCATCGTCAAACACAAGGGTGCGTACTACCTGTTCGTGACCAACTCGGGCGGGTGGTGGCGCTCCACCGACCTGGGCCACTGGCAGTTCGTGAAGCCCGACCGGTGGATCGAGGGGGACATCAATGCGCCCGCCGCCCTGTCGGTGCGGGACACGTTGTACCTCTTCCCGTCGGCCTTCGAGCCCGCGCCGCTCTTCTTCACGACGACGCCCGAGACCGGGCACCTCGAGCTCCTCACCCCGCTCATGCCGGAGCTCCCGGGAGCCCAGGGACCGTGGGACCCGGACATCTTCCACGACTCGGACACCGATCGCTGGTTCATGTACTTCGGGTCCTCGAACCTGTATCCGATCTATGGGATCGAGCTCGACCCGCAGCGTCGCCTCGCGTACATCGCCCGGGCGCGCGAGCTGTTGAAGCTCCGCCCGGCCGAGCACGGCTGGGAGCGCTTCGGTCGGGATCACCGCGATACGATCACGCCGTTCATCGAGGGCGCCACGATGACCAAGTACCGCGGCAAGTACTACCTGCAGTACGCGGCGCCGGGCACGGAATACAACGTCTACGCGAACGGGACCTATATCGGCGACAGCGCGCTCGGCCCCTTCACGTACGCGCCATACAACCCGATTTCTTACAAGCCGGGTGGGTTCGTCCACGGCGCCGGACACGGCAACACCTTCCAGGACAACTTCGGGAACTACTGGAATACCGGCACGCCATGGGTGGCGGTGAACTGGAACTTCGAGCGTCGCGTCGCGATGTTCCCCGCCGGGTTCGACGGCGACGACCAGATGTTCGTCAACACCCGCTTCGGTGACTTCCCGCACTATCTGCCCACAGGAAAATGGACTGATCGCAACGCACTCTTCACCGGGTGGATGCTCTTGTCCTACCGCAAGCCGGTCACCGCGTCCTCGGTGCAGGATACGTTCGCGGCCGCGAACGTGACCGACGAAAATCCGCGGACATTTTGGGTGGCACGACAGAACGCCCCGGACCAGTGGCTGACAGTCGACCTGCAGGGCGTGTTCGACGTCAAGGCCGTGCAGGTGAACTACACCGACTACCGGTCGAACATCTTCGTGAACGATTCGACGGTCTATACGCGGTTCCGTATCAGCGGGTCGACCGACGGCCGGAAATGGCGGCTCCTGGCCGACCTGAGTCACGAGACCCGCGACCGGCCGAACGCCTACATCGAGCTGCCCACTGCGGTCAAGGCGCGCTACATCCGGTACGAGCACGTGTACGTCGCGGCTCCGAACCTCGCCATCAGCGACCTCCGGGTGTTCGGGAACGGCGCCGGCAGCGCGCCGGCCACACCCCGCGGCCTGGCCGTGCGGCGCGACACGGATCGCCGCAACGCGTTCATCACCTGGGAGCAGGTGCCGGACGCGGTCGGCTACAACGTTCTGTGGGGAATCGCACCCAACAAGCTGTATCAGACCTATCAGGTGTTCGCCGATCGCGGCGACACGCTCGAGCTTCGGGCCCTGACCGTGGGACAAGGCTACTACTTCGCGGTGGAGGCGTTCAACGAGAATGGGGTGTCGAAGCCGGGTGATGTAATCTCTCTGCCGTGATAATTCCCACGCTCAAGCGTGGGTCCAGTGACCCGCTGTGCTAAAGCACATCACGCGTTTAGCGTTGTGTCGTGCCGGGCCCACCCTTTCAGGGTGGGAACACCGAGGCGCGGTCGGGTCTGCTGCTGAGCGCAGTGCATCGAGGACATCATGCCGGAGAGCGCCAACAGATGAAGCGGATCGCGGTGCTGACGAGCGGAGGCGACGCGCCCGGGATGAACGCGGCGCTCCGGGCGGTGGTGCGCGTCGGTGTGTCGAGCGGGCTCGAGGTGATCGGGGTCCGGCAGGGCTACACCGGGCTGATCGAGGGCAAGGTCCAGCCACTCGGGCCTCGCGACGTCGCCAGCATCATCCACGTCGGCGGCACCATGCTCGGCAGCGCCCGCTGCGCCGAGTTCCGCGCCCCCGAGGGGCGGAAGCGCGCGCTGCAGGTGCTCGAGCAGAACGCGGTGGAAGGGCTCGTCGTGATCGGGGGCAACGGCTCGCTTTCGGGCGCGCACGCGCTGTCGCAAGCCGGGTTCCCAGTCGTGGGCGTCGCCTCTACCATCGACAACGACCTGAACGGCGCCGATATCACCATCGGCGTCGACACCGCCCTCAACACGGCGCTCGAAGCGATCGATCGCCTGAAGACCACGGCGACGTCCCACCAGCGCGCCTTCGTGGTCGAGGTGATGGGACGCTCCCACGGATATCTGGCGTTGATGGTAGGGCTCGCCGGGGGAGCGGATGTGGTCGTCATCCCCGAAGTGGAAAGCGACCCCGACGCGGTGGCCGCGGCCCTACGGGACGCCTACGCCCGCGGCAAGCGACACGCGATGGTGGTCGTGGCCGAAGGAGCGAAGTGGAACGCGACGGCGCTGGCCAACTACGTCACGAACCACCGGGAGCGGATCGGCTTCGAGCTGCGCGCCACCATCCTCGGGCACGTGCAGCGCGGCGGCGGGCCGGGCGCGTTCGACCGGCTGCTGGCCAGCCGCACGGCCGCGGCGGCAGTCGACCTGCTTGTCGCCGGCAAGTCCGGCGTCTACTCGGCGCTCGTGAACGGAGCGATTTCCGCCTTGCCGCTCGAGCGCGCGCTCATCCCCAAGCCACCACCCGACCCCGAGCTCGTCAGACTGGCGCAGCGGCTGGCGCGCTGAAGCGCGCTGCGCGGCTAAAGCCGCGGCTCGGCGCTTACCGCTGAAGCGGCAGAACGGCGTCAGTTTACTGACACGTGCCGAGTCGCGGGTTTACCCGCGGACTCGGATCGAGTTGCGATGTCCTTCGGTGGTCATCAGCATCGTTGATGTGAACTCGACCGAGAATCGGCTCCTCGTTCGCGGCTAAAGCCGCGGCTCGGCGCTTACCGCTGAAGCGGCAGAACGGCGTCAGTTTACTGACACGTGCCGAGTCGCGGGTTTACCCGCGGACCGACCGACGCTGCAGCCTATCGCCGTCCCGCGATCCACTCCCGCACGTCCTGCTCCAGCAGATCCATGGGGAGGCCTCCGTTCCGGAGTACTTCGTCGTGAAACGCGCGGATGTCGAACCGCGGGCCGAGGGCGGCGGTCGCCGAGTCGCGCAGCTCGCGGAACTTGAGCTGGCCGATCTTGTAGGCGAGCGCTTGGCCGGGATTCACGATGTAGCGATCCACCTCGACGATGATGTCCTGCTCCGCCTTGGGGGCGTTGTCCTTGAAGAAGTCGATCGCCTGCTGGCGCGTCCACCCCATCGCGTGGATCCCGGTGTCGAGCACCAGACGGACCGCGCGCCACATCTCGTACGTGAGCTGGCCGAACTTGGAGTACGGGTCCTGATACATGCCGAGCTCGGGCCCCAGGCCTTCGGCGTATAGACCCCAGCCTTCGACGAACGCGGTATAGCCGCCGTAGCGGCGGAAGTCGGGCAGTCCATCGAGCTCCTGGGCCAGCGCGATCTGCAGGTGGTGCCCGGGCACCGCCTCGTGCAGGCTGAGCGCCTCCATTTCCCACTTGGGTCGTGACTTCAGGTCGTACGTGTTGACGAAGAAGTACCCAGGCCGCCCCGCCTGGAGCGAGCCGCCCTGGTAGTAGGCCGTGGTCTGCGACTTCGCCACGAACGACGGGATCGTGGTCACGCCGTAGGGCAGGCGCGGCAGCTTGCCGAACAGCTTTATCAAACCCGGATCGGCGCGCTTCGCGATGTCGCGGTAGGCGCGCACCAGGCTGGCCGAGTCGTCGTAGAAGAACTGCGGGTCGGTCCTGAGGAACCGCGCGAAGTCGGCGAAGCTCCCCTTGAATCCAGTGGACGCGATGACGCTGTCCATCAGCGCCCGGATGCGCTTCACCTCGCGCAGGCCGAGCGCGTGAATCTGGTCCGGCGACAGAGTCGTGGTGGTGAACTGCCGGACGCGATAGGCGTACCAGGCCGCGCCGTCGGGCAACTCCCTCATCCCGATCGACTCCCGCGTCTTCGGGACGTAGGTACCCACCAAATAGTCGTACAGCTTGCGATAGGCCGGTGCCACGCGCTGCGTGTATGCCTCGCGCGCCGCTCGGGTGAGTCGTTCGCGCTCGCTCGCCGGGACGCTCGAGGGAAACTGTGCGAACGGCTGGAGCAGCGGGCTGGCCATCGGGTCGTCGGGCGTGATGCCACGGACCTGGTCCGGCACGTCGCGCAGCGTCACCCGCGGCGGTGTGATCCCGGCCTCGAGCCCCTTCCCCAGCAGCACGATGCTCTGGTCCACCAGCGCCGGCACGCCGTTCAAGCGCGCCAGGATGTTCTCGTAGTCCTGGACGCTCGTGGTGGGCATCTGCGCCAGGAGCTGACCCACGTCCTGCTGCACCCCGCCGAGCTGGGTGACCGCGAGGTATTCGTCCTTGAAGCGGTTGCCTTCGATCTGCTCCTC
>Ga0075434_100000945_pt1 | contig 23389 bp, 20 predicted proteins | sample RhiMethybrSRZTD3_FD_75298 | JGI IMG/M metagenome (GOLD analysis project Ga0075434, IMG submission 75298) | Populus rhizosphere microbial communities from Tennessee, USA - Rhizosphere MetaG P. TD hybrid SRZTD3 | ecosystem: Host-associated > Plants > Roots > Rhizosphere > Soil | place: USA... | reverse complement strand
GCGAAGTGCGGGTCCTCCTGCACGCACTGGAGATACAGATCCCGGGCCACTTGAACGGTGGCAAGCTCGCGACTCAACTGGTTTCCGCGCAGGTAGAACTCGTACGCCCTGGCGCTGCGTGGCACGTCGTGCGTACGTGCGGATCGTTCCCTTCCCGACAATGGCAGCGAGAGCGACTCGATGATGCGCCGTGAGAGATCGTCCTCGAGCTGCAAGATGTCGCCGACCTGCACCTGACAGGAATGTGACCATCGAAGCGTGCCGCTCGGAGTCTCTACGAGCTCCGCGCTCACCCGCAGCCGATCGCCTGCCCTCAGCATCGTGCCGCTCAGCACGAGATCGACATCTGCCTCGCGCCCAATCGCGTTGAGATCGGGCACGCTGGTGGCAAATCGGGCAGCCGCGAGCGGCGATCGCATCACGATCGATTCCAGCGATGACAGCGAGTTCGTGAGCGCGTCGGCGAGACCAAACGTGAGAAAGGCGAACTCCTCGTCTGGCCGCAACCAGCGGAAGGGCAGCACAATCAGGCGAGCGACCGGGCGCGCGAGCCGTGGCTCCGGTTCGATGAGCGTCGGCAGCGTCCGGAGATCGGCGGCCATCGCCGCCGCGCTCACGTATCGTGCTGCTGGTGCTTTGGCAAGGGCCCGGTGGATCACGCGATCGGCCGCGGCGATCTGCGGCGATCCGGCGAGCATCGGCGGATCCGCACGAAGAATCTGATCGGCGAGCGCCACGAGCGACACCGCGTCAAATGGCGCGTGGCCCGTGAGCATCTCGTACAGAATGGCGCCGGTCGCGAAGATGTCGGTCCGCGCGTCAACCGGGCCACCCTGAACTTGCTCGGGAGCCATGTATTTCGGCGTGCCGACGATCGTTCCGGGCAGCGTCAGTGACAACTGCGTTTCGGCCACGTCGTCATGGGCTGCCCGGGCTACGCCAAAATCGAGAAGTTTGACGCCGTGGCGCGTCACGAAGACGTTGGCCGGCTTCAAGTCTCGATGCACGATACCGTGGGCATGCAGCGCCTCCAGGCCGCTGAGTACTTCATTGCCAATGCGCACGGCATCCGCCAGCGGGAGTGGGCCACGCGAGAGACGGACTGCGAGCGACTCACCCTCGAGTCGCTCCATGGCAAAGAAAAGGGCCCCGTCGGCCTCGCCAACCTCGTAGATCTGACAAATATTTGGATGATTGACGGTGGCGGCCAGGCGAGCTTCCCGCCAGAACCGGTCGCGTGCTAGCGAATTGTCGACCGCGTCCCGGCGAATGGTCTTCAACGCGACTGGTCGTCCGAGACGCGTATCGACTGCGTCATAGACGAGACCCATCCCGCCTTCACCGAGCAGGTCGATCACACGAAATGAGCCGATCTGTTCCGGCAGTCTTGTCACAACGGACGCGATTTTACAGTCCGACCATCGAATCGGATGTTCTCCAGTGCCTCTGCGCTGACCTCTTCTTCATTTGCCGGACGGACCAGAGATCGTGTCGTGCACAACCTTGCCGTCGACAACGGTCAGCACGGCCTTGATCTTCTTGATCGCATCGTCCGGGACGCGCATCGGATCGAAATAATCGTCGCTGAGCACGACGACGTCGGCGAGCTTGCCGGGCTCGATGGTGCCGATCGTCGCTTCTTCCTTGAGGAACCAGCCGTTCTCGGCGGTGTAGAGACGCAGCGCCTCCATGCGGGTCAGTTGTTGCCCGGCGTTGATGAGCGATCCGTCCAACGCTTTGCCCGTCACTATGTACGAGATTACCAGCCACGGGTTCAGCGTCGAGATCTGTGCCGAGTCCGATCCCGCGCCAAGCTTGATGCCGCTGTCGACCAGTGTGCGAAGCGGAGGACCGCCTCGTCCACCGGCGAGGAATTGAAACGGATGCACCGCTATGGCGGCGCCGATCGCCTTCAGCCGATTGATCGTTGCCGCGTCGACCGTCCCGACGTGCGCGAGTGACCATCGCAGGTTGGCGATCGGCGTGGCCTTGTTGACGGCTTCAAACGTACTGACCGTGAGCTCGTTCTCGGCCGGCGAGAGACTGTGCTGCTGAAACGCCCACCCTTCTTTCGCGATCCGCGACAGTGCGGCCTGGTAATTGTCTGGCGGCTTGTTGCCGAAGAGCGGCCAGCTCGACGCGAACTCGCCGATACCGGAGATGCGCATCATGTCGTCGCCGAAGCCGTCGAAGTCGTTGCGCAGGCGCTCGGACAGGATCGGCACGTCCTGCCTTGTATCCATCGTCAAAAAGAACACGCGCAGCCGCGTCGTCATCTTGCCCTCGCGGTGCAGCGCGACCACCGGGTCGTACATCGTGAACTGGTTCGCGCTCGCGAGCGTGTCGGCCTCGAAGGAGCCCTGCAAGTCTGGCGTACCAGGCAGATTGAACGCTCCCATGTCGGCGCTTGTGGTGACGCCGACACTGGCGGAGTACGCCATGGCATCCTGGGTTCCGCGTTTCTTGTCGTCGAAGGTCTGCACCGCACGCAACGCATTGAGCGCGGCGAGCGAGGGAGCGTTGATGGCGATCTGGCCGGTGTCGCTGACGGCAACACCCTTGCTCGCGAAGAATTCCTTGCCTTTCGTGTTTGTGGCCGCCGGTCCGGTGAACGACTGGTAGACAAGCACGGGGTGATCCGAGGTGGCGGCATCGAGCTCGGCCAGAGTCGGGAGCCGCTTCTCCGCGAACTGCGCCTGATTCCATCCGCCCATCGACGTGATGAAGGCACCAGCGGGAACGTTCTTCGCGCGCGCTTTGATCACCGCCTGCACCTCGGCGATCGACGCGGTGCCTTCGAGCGGCGTGTGATACCCGGGTCGAATACCGAGCAGGACGATGTGGTTGTGGTTGTCGATGAGGCCAGGCACGACCGTTCGGCCGCGAAGATTGATCTCGCGCGTGCACGGACTCAGTCGCTGATTGCCGCGGGGGCCGACGGCGGTGAACCGTCCATTCTGTATGGTGACCTCTGTCGCCGTGGACCCGCGTGCATCCATCGTCGCGAACCTGCCGTTCGCGAGGTGCAGATCACGCGCGCCGGCGCACGGGTCGGCGGTTGCCTGCCTGGCCTGACTGAGGACGGGAATTGACGGGAAAGCGGCGACGCTAAACATTGCGACGGCGCCGCACCACACAGCGAGTTCTCTGTAATGAGAAGCCATGCGGCGAATTGTAATCGGGAGCGAAAGACGCCGGGTCCAAAAAGCAGGACCCGGCCTACGCTGTAGTGTAGGGCGCGTCTCTACGTCTGCAGTGTAGGGCGGGTCTTGTTTTGTAGACCCGCCTTGTGGTGATGGTCGAAGGAACTACGCCGTAGCGGGTGCAGGGTTCGCCGCTGCGAGGACCGCTGCCTTGTTCTTCGCGAGCCACTGGTCGAAGGTATTCGGCGATCCACCAACGAGCGCGCGCGTCTGTTCGACGCTGCGGATCTCGTTAACCTCTTTTTCGAAGTCGCGATAGACCTGGAACATGTTGCCGTATTCGTCGGCGCCGGGGAAGCCGAAGCTCCGGAACAGATTGGCGTCGAGCGCGGTGTACTTGACCGGGCCGACTCCGAGACCCTTGCTCAGCTTCTCGCTCATCTCGTCAAACGACACGTGCTCGCCGGCGATGCCGATTCTCTTGCCGATGTACTGTGAGCCGCCTTTGAAGATGCCATAGGCGGCTCTGCCGATGTCGTCCTTGTCGATACCGGCCAGCTTGGCCGTGCCCATCGGGAACGCCCAGCTGTGTACGCCCGTGTCGTCCTTCTTCGGCGCAAGCCCGAACATGTAGAGGTTGTCCCAGTAGAACGACACCAGGAGGTAGGTGGTGGGCAGGCCCGCAAACGCCGCGTCGGCCTCCGACTTCGCATCGAAGTGTGGGACGCGGAACCTGCCCTGGAGGATGGGCATGCGCGTGTCGTCAGGCGACATCAGTTTGCGCGTGTCCTCGAGCGTCGACCAGACCACGTGCTTCACGCCGGCGGCTTTCGCGGCCTCCGCGATGTTCTTGGCCTGCTGGATTTCCTTATCACCGGAGAAGTGTTCCCAGAAGTTGGTAACCGCGAACACGGCGTGCGCGCCCGCGAATGCCTTCTTCAGGCTGTCGACGTTGTCCAGGTCAGCGCTGACGACCTCGGCACCAGCCGCGGCGAGCGCCTTCGCCTTGTCCTTATTGGTGTCGCGCGTGATGGCGCGCGCACCGAAGCCACCATTTGGATCGGCGAGGATTGCGCGCACAAGTCCGCCGCCCTGCGATCCCGTCGAACCCACTACTGCAATGATCTTCTTGTCAGCCATTTCAGCCCTCAATCAGTAATCAAAAATGTTCTAGACGCCCGCGACCTCTTTACGAACGATCGCCGCGCCTTCGGCCAGGGAGTTCAGTTTCATCTTCGCAACCATGCGGGCCAACGGCTTCATGCCGCAGTCGGTGCTGAGCGTGACCTTGTCTGCAGGCACGTGCTTGACGACCTTGCGGATGCGCTCGGCGATCTTCTCCGGCTTCTCGATCGCGTTGGTGCGGATATCGAGCACACCGATCTGGACGCCCTGGTTGGTGGGCAGGTTCTTCAGGAACTCCACGCCATCCATGTCGCGATTTGCGTAGTCGAGCACCCACTCATCGATGCCGGCGGCGCCGAACAGGTGCGGGAGCACGGTCTGATAGCCCTGCGGGTAGCTTGCGCTCAGGATGTCGTTACCCCAGGCGTTGCCGAAGCAGAAGTGCCAGCCGATCTTGGCGTCGACGCCGTCGCAGCACATCTCGGTGACCTCGCGGACCCACTTGAAGTCGTCCACGTTGCCGGTGAAAAGGCCCAGCCAGGGACCGAGGTCTTCGAACTGCAGGTACTTGGCACCGGCGGCTACCAGGTCTTTCATTTCCTTGTTGAAAATCGGTGCCAGCGCGAAGCTGAGCTCCTTGGGATTCTTGTAGTGATCGAAGTAGACGTGCCACGCCAGGTTCGCGGGGCCGGCGCCCACTGAGACCTTGACCGGCACTTTGGCGTGCTGCTTGGCAATCTTGTAGAGGTCGGCAAGCCGGATCGGACCGTGAGTGACAGGGCCGCTGTTGATGACGCCGCCCCAGTCGTCCATGATCGTGTGGATCTGGCTGGCGTCTTTGTTGACGTAGGCAGGATGCGGTTCGCGCGACGGCTCGAAGCCGCCGATGCGCTCGTACATGTACCAGCAGAACGAGCCGATGACGCCGACATAGTCGTCGTACCACATGTTGCCGTCGGTCACGATGTCGAGACCGGCCTCTTCCTGATCGCGAATGACTGTCGCGACGGCGTCGTGATACGCCTCTTCGTGCTGGACTTCCTTGAATGCCACGCGGATGTCGCGGCCGAGCAACTGGTGCCTGAACCAATGCGGACGTGGATACGACCCGACCATCGTGGTCGGGAGAAGTGTGTCAACAATCTTCGTTGCCATGTAGCCCTCTACCTTTTAGGCGTGTCGATATCGGCGGGGTGTTCCCGCGTGGCGGCCAATGCGTGGCTGTTTCCGGCGTCGCGGCCGGTGCCAAGCCGACGATTATTGCACTAGATCACGAGTCGAAGGCAACTGCCAGTACGGGATGCTGGGCGGTCGTCGACGATCCACAATCTGACAGCAGCGCTCCGATATGATGAAGTGTAAGCCCGTGTTTCATCCTCCCTTGGAGAGCTGAATGTTCATACGTGTTCTTGTCCGTGTCGCGTTGGTTACGCTTACAGTCGCGGTTAGTGCCTGCGGTGGCGGGTCGCAATCCCAGCCAGAAGGTGGCGCATCCGCGCCCGCGACGGCGCCGCCTCCGGCGCCGATCGGGAACAGCACCATCAGCGGAACCGTCAAGCTCGAAGGCACGCCGCCCGAAGCTCGAGTGATCCGAATGGGGTCCGATCCGCTGTGTATGCCGGAAGGGCAGTCTTTGTCAGAAGTGGTTGTCGTCGGACCGGGTAACGGGTTGCAGAACGTCTTCGTCTACGTCAAGGACGGCCTGGGAGACCGCAAATTCCCGGCTCCGTCGACGCCGGTCGAGCTCGATCAGAAAGGCTGCAAGTACGTGCCGCACGTCTTTGGCGCGCAGGTCGGTCAGCCGGTGAAAATCGTCAACAGCGACCCGACCCTCCACAACATCCATGCCCTGCCGAAGGACAACACGGAGTTCAATTTCGGCCAGCCGCTGAAGGGGATGGAAACGACGAGGATGTTCGACAAGCCCGAGGTCATGGTGCGGTTCAAGTGTGATGTTCACGGCTGGATGGCGGCCTGGGGCGGCATCGTCGCGCATCCGTTCTTCGCCGTGACGAAGCCCGACGGCAGCTTCGAGATCAAAGGGCTGCCCGCAGGAACGTTCACCATCGAAACGTGGCACGAGCAGTTCGGTCTCCAGACTCAAACCGTGACCGTGGACGGCACGTCGCCTGGGACCGCGGCCTTCTCGTACAAGGCCAGCTAGCGCTCTTCAATACACCGCGGGCGCGTGCGCTCGCGGTGCTCGCCCGCCCAATTCCCGTTCAACGGCCTCCTGCATCTCGAGCGCGGCTTCGGTCTCGAAGCCGCGATGACGGCCGTCGTCGAAGGACTGGAAACCGGCGTCCTCATAGAACAACTCCATCGCTTCGACATCCTGAATCTCGGGCCGGTCAGCGATTTCGAGCGCGTGCTGCAGCTCGTGTGCGAGCAGCGCGATTTGGCGACGTGGCGGCAACATCACGTTGATGTCCACGCGCACGTAACGAACGTCGTTGACGCTCGTCACGAACGTCAGTTGCGCGCCGAGGCGCTCGGGCATCCGCATGTCGCCGTCGACGAACACGAGAATCGATGAGGCCTCGACTTTGTCGACCTGGGCGCGAAGCGTTGGCGATTGCGTGAGACCGTGATCGAACAACGATTTCAGGCGCGCATCGAGCACGCGGACGCGTGGGGTCGTTTCCGCCGAAGCCCCGTATGGAAGGACGAATGTCAGCAGGAGGACGAGAGACGAACGTGGAATCATTCTTTCAGTGTATCGGCGCAGCACGCCAGATCCCTACTGAACACGTCATTACTTCCAAGTCAGCGCCGGATTCAGGGTCGTGTCGAGGTGTGAAGCGTGACGATGGCGTTAAGGTGACGAGGCCGCACCCTCGGGACCTTCGCGCCTGTGGTCTGGTGTATATTGCTCGACGCCTTTTGAGGTCGCTGGCACACCTTTCGATCGAGGAGTTGAGTCCCATGCGTTTGTCTCCGTATCGCGTTGCCCTGGGTTCGGCGTGCCTGCTATTGGCCGCCGCGTTTGCCGGGTGTGGCCAACCTGCCAGCGCGCCCGCGCCCGCAGCGGCGCCCGCGGCTCCTGTCGAATCACAGATCGACCGCGGTCATCGGCTGATCATTGGCGGTGGGTGCCATGACTGCCACACGCCGAAGAAGATCGGCCCGAACGGTCCCGAGGCCAACATGGATCGCATGCTGTCCGGTCACCCCGAGAGCGAGGGTGTGCCGCCGCCATTCAAGCCAATCAAGGGCAGCCCTTATGTCATCCACATCAACGGTCACCTGACGGCGTGGAGCGGCGACTGGGGTGTGTCGTTTGCCGCAAATTTGACGCCGGACATGAACACCGGCCTCGGCATCTGGACGGAGGACATGTTCGTCCAGGCGCTCAAGCAAGGGAAGCACATGGGCAAGAGCCGTCCGATTCTGCCGCCGATGCCGTGGAACTGGTACGGTCAGCTTCCCGAAGACGATCTCAAAGCGATGTTCGCGTACCTGAGATCGATCCCGGCAATCTCCAACCATGTGCCCATGCCGCTCACACCCGACGGCAAGCCGATCGAGGCGCCCTAGTGCACTTCTTCAGCAGTTTCGACCCGGGGGCTCTTGGCCACCATCCTTTATACGAGGGGCACAGCGAAGGCTATGTTCATGAGTCGCTGGTGGCCCGCGAGGAAGGATCCGTCCACACCGGCCTGAGCGTGAACGAGCTCGCACCGGGAGGGCGCATCGACCCTCACGTGCACTCCTTCGAAGAGAGCTTCTATCTCCTGAGCGGAGAAGCTCTCGTCACGATCAACGGTAGCGGCTATCACCTCGTGACAGGCGATTACGCGGTGGTCAAAGTGGGGACTCCGCACGCCTGGCGCACCATGGGAACGGCGCCGGTGCGCTGGCTGCAGATGGCCGCGCCCCAGCCCAAGCCGATCGGCGCCGAGCGCGATACGTTCTTCCTCAAGGATCGATCATTTCCCGCGAGCGCCCCGCACCTGGATCTCAAGGATCTCAAAGGCAACCTGCTCGGCCATTTCGACGCGGGCCAGATTCCGCCAGTGTCGCTGCGCCCGCCATCGTTGACCGGCCTCGAGGGTGTCTTCCTCAAATGGCTCATCGATGAAGAGTTCGGCGCACGTCACCATCGGCTGCTGTTTATCGAGTATCAACCGGGCGTCCGTCTCGGCCTGCATGACCACACGTTCGAGGAGTCGTACTTCATCCTCAGTGGCGAAGTCGAAGGTACGATGGACGGCAGGACCTATATCGGTAAACCCGGTGACGTCTTCTGGACTGGCGTTGGCTGCGTGCACGGGTTCGCCAACATCGGCAATCAGCCGGTGACCTGGCTGGAGACGTTCGCGCCGCAGCCGCCGAAAGAGAACGTCTTCCGCTTCATGGCGGAGTGGGAAAAACGCGCGAAGGAATTGGAGGGCTGACCATGGCGGCTGAGACTGCACCGCGCACGCGCCCGTACACCGGCGCCGAGTATCTCGAGAGTCTTCGCGACGGCCGCGAGATCTGGATCTACGGCGAGCGCGTCAAGGACGTCACGACCCATCCCGCGTTCCGCAACACGGCGCGGATGATCGCCCGCCTCTATGACGCGCTTCATGATCCCGCCAGGCAATCGGTGCTGACGACGCCCACCGATACGGGGACGGGCGGTTTCACGCACAGGTTCTACAAGGCTTCGCGCAACGCCGAGGAACTCGTCGCCGCGCGCGACGCGATCGCCGAATGGGCGCGCATCACGTATGGCTGGATAGGCCGCAGCCCTGACTACAAGGCCGCGTTCCTCGCCACGCTCGGCGCCAACGCTGCGTATTACGCCCCCTACGACGAGAACGCGCGCCGCTGGTACAAGAAGGTCAACGACGAGGTGTCCTTCGTCAATCACGCGATCGTGAACCCGCCTGTCGATCGAGACAAGCCGCTCGACGAAGTGAAAGACGTGTACATGCACGTCGAGGAAGAGACCGACGCGGGCCTCGTCGTGAGCGGCGCCAAAGTGGTCGCGACCACATCGACGCTCACGCACTTCAACTTCATCGCCAATAACGGCGCCCTGCCCATCAAGACCAAGCCGTTCGCCTTCGTCTGCATGGTGCCGACCGATGCCAAGGGCGTAAAGCTGTTCTGCCGTCCATCCTACGAGATGACGGCAGCCGTGATGGGGACGCCGTTCGATTACCCGCTCTCGAGCCGGATGGACGAGAACGACTCGATTCTGGTCTTCGACAAGGTGCTCGTGCCGTGGGAGAACGTCTTCGCGTACGGCGACATCGAGAAGGTCAACAACTTCTTCCCACGGTCGGGATTCCTGCCGCGGTTCATGTTCCAGGGCTGCACGCGCCTTGCGGTCAAGATGGACTTCCTGGCCGGCTTGCTGCTGAAAGCCGTCGAGGCGACCGGCGCCAAGGACTTCCGCGGGGTCCAGGCTCAGGTCGGTGAAGTGCTGGCGTGGCGCAACCTGTTCTGGGGGCTCACCGACGCGATGGCGCGGACGACGACCCCGTGGACGGAAGGGTACGTCCTGCCGAATCTCGACTACGGGCTGGCGTATCGCGTCATGGCAAGCCTCGCCTACCCGAAGATCAAGGAGATCATCGAGAACTCGCTCGCCAGCGCCCTCATCTATCTGCCGTCGAGCGCCCTCGACTTCAAGGTCCCGGAGCTGCGACCGTATCTCGATCAGTTCGTGCGTGGATCCAACGGCTACTCGGCGGAAGATCGCGTCAAACTGATGAAGCTGATGTGGGACGCGATCGGGAGCGAGTTCGGCGGACGCCACGAGCTCTACGAACGTAACTACTTTGGCAACCACGAGAGCATCCGGTTCGAAACGCTTCTCGTCGCCGATGTCACCGGCGCGACGAAACGTTACAAGGGTTTTGCCGAACAGTGCATGGCCGAGTACAACCTGGATGGATGGATAGCGCCCGATCTCGTCAAGGCGGACGACGTCAGCGCGATCGTCAAGAAGATCGGGACGCAGGCGTAGCGTCCGGCGTCTGCCGGACCCGAATGAGATGTCGATCGACCCGCGGACATTCCGGCAGACTGTCGGCCAGTTCGTGACTGGCGTGACGGTCATCGCGATGGAGGTCGAAGGGTCGATTCGCGCGCTGACGGCCAACTCGTTCACCTCGCTCTCGCTCAACCCGCCGCTCGTGCTCTTCTGCCTCGGCAAGGGCACCAGGGCGGGGCAACTGATTCAGGACGTCACCGAGTTCTCCGTCAACATCCTGAGCCGGGACCAGCAGCCGCTCTCGTCGTACTTTTCGGGCGCCTGGAAGGGAGAGACTCCTCCCCCGTTTTCATTCACACGCTCGGAAGGCGGGCCGCGTCTCGATGGCGCCGTCGCAGCCCTCGGCTGTCGTGTCGACGCTGTACACGAAGGTGGCGATCATTGGATCGTTGTGGGACTGGTCGTCTCCCTTCATCGCAGCGAGCTGCCGCGCCCTCCGCTCGTGTTCTTCGGTGGGCGCTACTCGTCGCTGGCCGGCGAGGAGACCTCATCGGAAGAGGCGGGGCTGCTGATCGCGTGGACCGAGCCTGGAAAGTAAGAAGGTTAAAGTTCAAAGTAGGGAAGTAAGTTGGAAGTGGAGCTGAGGCATGTTGGAAGGAGTTGATCGTCTTGTCGATCTCGTTGGGACGCGGTCCGCGGGTTTGACCGGCGCGCCCGATGCGCAGATCGCCGAATGGACAGCCCGGTGCGATGCGGAGTCACTGGCCAGAACGGATGGTCACTTCGCAGCGGTTGGTCGCGACGGCAGGACAGTACGGCTCGCGCGGACGATCGGGATCCCGCTTCGCTACTTCGTGGCGAAGATGTATCACGGTCCCTTCCTGGTCGTTGCCCATCGCATGGATCAGATCTTCTCGTGGTGTCAGGAGCAGCGCATCGCCTGGCAGTTCGAGCCGGCCTACACCCGCATGGTTCCCGCCCACTACATCGTCGAGCTCGATCAGGTGGGATGCCCCGACCCGTCGCCGCGGTATCGGCGCTTCTTCGATCCGCTGGTCGGACAAGGTTCAACGGATCTAAACGAGGCAGGCGCCGCTTACATTGCCGGCGCGCTCGGGGTGTTGAAGCGCTGGATCGCCCTAGTGCCTGCGGACGAGCCGATTGCCGTCGCGTTCTCGGGCGGCATCGACAGCACGGCGACGCTGATCCTCGCCAGGCACGCGTGCGCAGAGCTCGGTCGCGACCCCGATCGCGTCAGGGCGTTCAGTCTCGATTTCGGTGGTGGCGAGGATGCGGCGCAGGCGGCGCGCGCGGCCCACGAGCTTGGTCTCGCCGCGAGTTGGGAGCGCATCGATGCCGCTCCCGACAGCTACGACCTCGAGGCCGCCATCCGTCTCATCGAGGATTACCAGCCACTGGACGTGGAGTGCGCCGCGACAGCGTTGTGCCTGCTGCGGGGAATCCGCGAGCGATACCGCGATCTCAAGTTCCTGATCGACGGTGACGGCGGCGACGAGAACCTGAAGTCGTATCCGCTGGAGGACTCTGATCTGACGCTGTCGAGCGTCCTGCGAAATCCGCTCCTGTATCAGGAGGGCTGGGGTGTCGACGCGATCAAGCACAGCCTCGCCTATTCAGGGGGACTGTCCCGCAGCTACGTGCGCACCTACGCGCCTGCCGCGGCACTCGGCTTCGACGCGTTTTCGCCATTCACCGTCCGCTCTGTCATTGCGTCGGCCGTCGCAATTCCCTTTGAGCAGGTGCTCGATGGCCGCGCGGAGCGTTTGCAGACACTGAAGCGCGACGTTGTGTGCGCTGGAATCAGGGCGGTCACCGGCATTGACATGCCGGCCAACCCGAAGCGCCGCTTTCAGGACGGCGCCGCTGCCACGCCGCGCGCGCGGGTCAGCAAAGCGTCGTGCCGCCGCACCTTCAGCCGCATCTGGCAGGAGAGGCTGCGGGACGCCGAGGCGCTGGAACGGAGATCGGGGAATGAAGCCTCTGTTCCTGCGCGATGATTTTGTTCTCCAGCACCGACCAGCCAAGCATCCGCTCGATCCGTATCGCGCGTACGCATCGATGTGGGAAGAAGAGCGCGATTCGCGAGGCACGCTCGCTCCGACGGCAGTCGTCTTCCTGACCAACCGCGAGTGCCCGTTCCGATGCGTGATGTGCGACCTGTGGGTCCACACCCTCGACGAGACGGTGCCTCGCGGCGCAATCGCGCATCAGATTCGGGCGGCGGTCGCGGAGCTGCCACCGGCGCGACAGATCAAGCTGTACAACGCAGGCAGTTTCTTCGACCCCGGCGCAATCCCTCCCGACGATGACGAACAGATTGTCCAGGCCGTGGCCGGGTTCGATCGTGTGATCGTCGAGTCACACCCATCGTTCCTGACCGGCGTACACGGAGAGCGCTGTCTACGCCTTCGCGATGCGATCGCGGGTCAGCTCGAAGTCGCTATCGGGCTGGAGACCGCGCATCCCGGCGTGCTCGCCCGGCTGAACAAGAAGATGACGATTGACGCGTTCAGACGCGCCGCCGGTTTTCTCAGAGAGCACGACATCGCGCTGCGTGTGTTCGTGCTGCTCAGTCCGCCGTTCATGGCGGCAGATGAGGCGATCGACTGGGCGTGCCGCTCGATCGATCTGGCGCAGGACTGCAGAGCGACGGCATGCACCGTCATCCCGACACGTGGTGGCAACGGCGCGATGGAGGCAATCGGCGATCTGTTCGCGCCGCCGCGATTGCCGGCGCTCGAGGCCGTGATCGAGTACGGGTTGTCGCGTGCCGGCGTGCGCGTGTTCGCTGATTTGTGGGATATCAAGCGCTTGTTCGATTGCGACTGCTCGCGTAAGCGGGCGGAACGCCTGCGAACGATGAACCGCGACCAGATCGCTCCGGCGCCGGTAATCTGCAGGCAACCCTCTTGCGCTATGGGGCGATGATGCGAACGGTGGGGAAGTAGTCGCGGTAGCGTCGCGCGTCGCGAGTCAGAAGGGTGAGCCCGGAAAGGGCGGCATGCGCGCCGATGTAGAAGTCCGGCATCGGCGAGCGACGGTTGCCGCCGCGACGCTTGTATTTCATGAAACACTGGCCCGCCAGAAACGCCGCTTCGAACGGCAGCGGCACGCGGCGGTAGTAGTTCACAGGCAGCGCGTCGTCCAGTTCCTCAATCCGTTCGAATCGGGCAGACACCTCCGCGTAGATGATCGGATTGATCACCAGCATGCCGGAGTTGGCCGATTCGGCCAGTTGCGTCGAAGACCAGTTCAGCCACTCATCGTCCTCAGTGAGGATGTCGAGAATGACGTTGCTGTCGACTAGGGTGTCGCTCACCTCAGCCCCGGGTCAGCTTCATGATTTCTTCAGTGGTGATTCGGCGCGTGCCACGCCCCCGCATATGCTCGATCAGGGCGCGGCCGCGATCGCGCACGCTCGGCGCGACGGCGCGCTTGATCCGGACAGCGTCCCGATCCAGTTCGAATTCAACCTCGGTATCAGGCAGAAGACCGAGCTTCCGTCGTATCGGGAGAGGAATTGTGACCTGGCCTTTGCTGGTGATTCGCAAGTCGTACTCCTACTAGTAAGAGTATTACCAAGACGCTGCGTGGGTCAACGTCAGAGAATGCTCCGACGCCGCGAACGCAGTACTGTCAACCCCATCAGGCATGAGCACTATCCGAACACGAGAAGATAGAAGCGTGCACGACGGTGTGTTCGATCTCGCGATCGTGGGGTCCGGATTCGGCGGTTCGCTGCTCGCGATGATCGCGAGAGGCCTGGGACTGCGAGTGATGCTGCTCGAGCGCGGACGACATCCGCGGTTCGCAATCGGCGAGTCGGCGTCGCCGCTTGCCGGAATCCTGATCGAGCAGCTCGCAGATCGCTACAACCTGCCGCGGGTCCGGCCGCTTTCTGCATTTGGTACGTGGCAGCGGACGTACCCCGATCTCGTCTGCGGATTGAAGCGGGGATTTACCTACTTCAAGCACGAGACCGGGCGCTCGTACACGGCGGACCAGGAGCGGACGAATCAGCTGCTTGTCGCAGCCAGCCCGAGCGACGAACTATCCGACACACACTGGCTGCGCAGTGACGTCGATCACTTCCTGGTGAACGAGGCGATTGCGCTCGGCGTCGACTATCACGACCTCGTCGAGCCCGACGGCATCGAATGGCAACCATCAGGGGAACCACTGCTGAAAGGAACTCGACAGGGGCAGACCTTTCGCGTGCGCGCGCAGTTCGTCGTGGACGCATCGGGGCCGCGGGGATTTCTGGGCAAAGCTCTTGGTATTGCAGATCGCGGGTTCGCCGCCTATCCACGAACGCAGGCTCTCTTCTCGCACTTTACAGATGTCGCACGCTGCGACGAGATGCAGGACTACGATCCCGTATCCGACGGGTCCCGAGTTCCGAGTCCCGAGTCCCGACTCCCGACTCCGTACCCCATCGACGACGCAGCCTTGCATCACGTGTTCGACGGCGGCTGGATGTGGGTGCTGCGATTTGCGAACGGCGTGACCAGCGCGGGGTTTGCCGTCGAGGACTGGCTTGCTGACGATGTGAAACTGGCTGAAGGCGAGCCGGCATGGCACCGGTTGCTGGCGCGATATCCGTCCATTCGGGCACAGTTCGCTGGCGCGCGTCCGATCAGGTCGTTTGCGTGGATGCCCAGGCTCGCCTATCGAGCCGCACAAGCGGCCGGCGAGCGATGGGCGATGCTGCCGTCGGCGGCGGCGTTCATCGACCCGTTGTTTTCGACCGGCATTCCGCTGACGCTGCTCGGGATCGAACGGCTTGCGCGAATCCTGGAGGGGGGCGTGGACCAGGCGGGCCGGAAGGCCCGCCTCTACACTGCCAGTAGCGGCGGGTCTTCAGACCCGCCGTCGTATAACGACGCCACGTTGGCAGACGCTGATCGGACAGCGCAATTCATCGCAGGCAGCTACGCGGGGTTCCAGCGGTTCCCGCTGTTTACGTCGTACTCGATGTTCTACTTTGCGGCTGCAAGTTACAGCGAGATGGCGCGCCGACTGGACTCACCGAAGACGCCGCGCGGTTTTCTCTGCGGCGACAGCGACCGATTCACGGGCGCTATGGCGCGACTGTCGCCGGCCATCGCGAGTCGCGCTTCAGGCGGCGGTTACGACAGCGAGGTGGCCGCAGCGATCGCTGATTGGAACGTTGCAGGGCTCTGCGATCCAGAAAAGAGGAACTGGTACGACGTCGATCTCGACGACACAATCCGCGGCGCGGGGAAACTCGGGCTCACCCGGAAGCAGGTGCGCGATCGCCTCGGTCCTGTAACGTGTGCGTTCTAACCAATCACGAGTCCCGAGTCCCGGATCCCGAGTCCCGAGCTCAGCTCTTCTTCACCGCCATCTGCTCGCGGATGAGAGACGCCATTCCCGCGGCCGCCGGAGTCATGTAGCGGCTTCGAGACGAAATCAATCCCACTGTCACCGAGAGTGACGGTTCGATCAGCAGCGCCGAATGGCATCCCTCGCCCCACTGAATTTCCGGAATGCAGCCCGAGGGGAGAATGCCGATCCCGACGCCGGCAAACACGTGATGCAGGATGCTCAGCAGGCGATCGACCGTGACGCTGTAGTGCAGCCCGAATCCCGCTGACATGGCTGCCGCGTCGACGAGGCGGCGCAAGTAGGTGTCGTTGGGCGCCGACACGAGAGGTTCGTCCCTCAACTCCGCCAGCCGTACCTTCGGTTTCTTCTTGAGCGCCAGCGGGTGAGATGAGGGAATCAACACGTAGAGCGGCTCTTTCTTGAGGACGGTCGCTTCGAGCAGATCGGGGAGCGCATTCACGTAGCCGATCCCGAAGTCGGCGGCGCCGTTGCGCACGTCCTCGACGATCTCGGACTGCCGGCCCTCCCGGATGCGGACCTCGATGAGCGGCCTCGTCTCGCGATACCGTCGCACCAGCTTCGGCAGAGGGTTGACGGCAAACGCTGAGTACGTCGTGAGCGTTATTCGTCCGCGCTGTTCGTTGGTCACCTCGCTCAGGTTGCGAACGGTCAGGTGCAGCTCGTTCAACATCCGCTCGGCCACGGCAACGAATTCCCGCCCGGCCGCCGTAATCTCAACACGACGCGTGTTGCGCGCGAACAACGTCACGCCCAGCACGCGCTCGACGCGCTTGATCGTTCGCGTGAGTGCCGGCTGCGAGGTTTTCAGATACGCCGCCGCTGCCACGAAGCTGCCATATTCAGCCAGTGCCATGACGGTCAGCAGTTCCCTGGCACGAATGTCCGGTACGTCGGAGGGGTGCATACGCTAGGGTGATATCGATTTATTCGAGATACGCAATTCTAGCCATAGTCGGGTCGCATGTAGAATAGGCAGTTGGAAACGACACCGGGTGTGATTTCAGAGAACCATACGAAATCACACCCGGTGTCCTTGCGGAGACCCCTATGAAACCATTGCGCCTCGTTGCGCTCGGCGCGTGGCTCCTTGCAGGCATCAGCGGCCCGGCCTTCGCCCAGGCCGGCGCCGATTTCTCCGGTGTCTGGCAGCCGCGTTACCACGAAGATCAACCGGACCGGATCCCCGGACCCGAACTAACCGACTATACCGGCCTGCCGATCAACGAGTCAGCCCGCCAGTACGCCAACAGCTGGGACCCGTCCCGTCTGACGCTCCCCGAAGAGCAGTGCCGTGTGCACGTCTCGCCATACATCTACCGCGGTCCGCTCAACCTGCGCATCTGGGAGGAGAAGGATCCCAAGACACAGGATCTGATTGCCATCAAACATTACAGCAGCACGTATGAACAGACCCGCACGATCTGGATGGATGGCCGTCCGCATCCCGGTCCCAACGCGCCGCACACCTGGATGGGATTTTCGACCGGCCGTTATGACGGCGACATGCTCATCGTCGAGACGACGCATCTCAAGAAAGGGTGGGTCCGTCGCAACGGCGTGCCGATGAGCGATCAGGCCAAAATGACGGAATACATGGTCCGCAACGGCGATGTGCTGACCCACATCTTCGTCCTCATCGACCCGGTCTACCTCACCGAACCGCTCGTGAAGAGCCAGGAGTTCGTCCGCAGCACCAGAGAGCTTCCCGCCGGCACGTGGCTGTGGGTCTGCGACCCTGTGCTCGAGATCCCCGACCGCCCGGAAGGTGAAGTGCCCGCGTACATCCCAGGCGAGCACCCGTTCAAGGACGAGTACGCCCGACGCCATCAGCTTCCCGAGATCGCCGTGCGCGGCGGGGCCGCGACGATGTACCCCGAGTTTCAGGAGGTCATGAAAAAAGCGACGATTCCTCCGCCGCTGCCGAAGCCGCAGCCAGGGGCGACGCGAGTCACAGGCGCGGGTCAGCAGCAGGGTCGGCAATGAAGGTCTGCGGTCGACGATGCCAAAAACTAATCGTAAGAACTACCCTTCATTGCCGGCAGTGTTGGCTTGCCCCGCGTCGCGGGGCTGGCCATCTCCAAGGGCCCAGCGTTACAACCTTGCTTCATTCGCCGCGACAGTGACCTTGGAGATGTCCAGGATGATGCCAATTCAGACACGCATTCCGCGCAAGACTCGTGTGCTGTCCGTCGCCGCAGCACTCGCCGTCGGCGCCGCGCTGGCCGTCGGAACGGCGGTGGCACAGCAGAATCAGAATTTCGACAACGTGCAGATCGACACCGTCAAGGTGCGCGACAACGTCTACATGCTGGTCGGCGCCGGCGGCAACACGACGGTGTTCACCGGTTCCGATGGCATCATGGTGGTCGACACGCAGTTCGCTCCGCTCAGCACCAAGATTCTCACCGCCATCCGCGCGATCAGCGACGCACCCATCCGCTACGTCGTCAACACGCACATGCACGGCGATCACATCGGGGGCAACGAAGCCATTTCCAAGGCCGGCCATTTCCGCGCCGGCGGGAACGTCGTGGGCGATCTCGGCGCGGCGGCGACCGCGACGGCCGTCATCATCGCACATGAAAACGTGTTGAAGCGCCTGAGCGCTGACCCGGCACCCGGACAGGCGCCGGTGCCCTTTGCGGCATTGCCGACGGAAACCTTCATCACCAAGAAACGCGAGTTCCTCTTCAACGGCGAGGCCGTGCAGATCATCCATGAGCCCGACGCGCACACCGACGGCGACAGCGCGGTGTTCTTCCGGCGGTCAGATGTGCTCGCGACGGGTGATCTGTTCACCACGGTCATGTTTCCATTCATCGACGTCGCCAACGGCGGCACGATCGACGGTTACATCGACGCGTTGAACGCGCTGATGGATATCACCGTCGCCAGCAACGTCAACGAAGGCGGGACGATGATCATCCCGGGCCACGGGCGGCTTTCCGACGAACAGGATCTCGTCGAGTATCGCAACATGACGACCATCGTCCGCGACCGGATCAAGGAGTATGTCAAGCGGGGCATGACACTCGATCAGGTGAAGGCGGCGAAGCCGACGCTCGATTTCGATCCGCGCTACGGAACCGACACCGGCTTCTGGACCACCTCGATGTTTATCGAGACGATCTACAAGCAGATGGTCGAGAAGCATCCGCCGGCCAAGCCCGCGCAAAGCAAGAACCAGCAGAAGGGGAAATCAGAATGAGCGCGCGTACTCTGAGAACAGTGACGGCGCCTCTGATGACGGCGGTAGTGTTCGCGTTGATCTTCACGGTCGTGATCGAGCCGGAGGCGAGGCAGCGCGCCTCCGAGGCGTCTACTCCGGCAGGTCAGGAGCCGCCAGCCGTGCCTGGCGGCGGTGGTCGAGGCAGGGGCCGTGGGCCGACCGGGCCACCTCCGCCAGCGCGCCAGGGCGCGCCGGTGGATCTGACCGGAAACTGGGTCTCGATCGTGACCGAGGATTGGCAGTGGCGTATGCGCACGCCGCCCAAGGGTGACTACGCCAGCGTGCCGATGACACCGCAGGCGCGACAGCTGGCCGACACGTGGGACCCGTCGAAGGACGGCATGTGCGAGGCGTATGGCGTCGGCGGGATCATGCGCATGCCAGGACGGCTTCGTATCAGCTGGCAGGATGACAACACGCTGAAGATCGAAACCGACGCCGGACAACAGACGCGCCTGCTGCACTTTACTCCCCCGGGAGGCCAGCCTGAAACAGTGTCGGCCATTGCCGCGCAGCCGAGAACGCTGCAGGGCTACTCGGCCGCCGAGTGGGTTCGCAGCGGCGGTGCGTTCGACGCGTTCCTCGAGCGCGGGGCAGGCGCCGCTCCGCCGCGCTGGGGATCGCTGAAGGTCGTGACGACGAACATGCGGGCCGGGTGGCTGCGCCGCAACGGCGTGCCGTACAGCCAGGATGCGGTGATCACAGAGAACTTCACACGGTTCACCAACCCCGATGCCGGCGACTGGTTCGTGGTCACGACCACGGTCGAGGATCCGAAGAACCTGGCGCAGCCGTTCATCACGAGCTCGAATTTCAAGAAGGAAGCGGATGGGGCGAAGTGGAATCCGCAGCCTTGTAAAACGTCATAGGTCAAAAGGCAAAAGGCAAAAGTCAGGTCAAAGGTTCGAGGTTCAAGGCCATGCGCAATTCAACGCTCTGCCTGATGTCATGCTTCGTGTTGTTCGTTGGACTGAGTTCGCTCTCTGCGCAGTCGGGTGCTGGGCGAAGCGGGTCGACGACGCGAAGTGGGTATTCGCCGTCGAAGACTCCTTGGGGTGAGCCGGATCTGCAGGGCGTCTATACGAACGCGGACGAGAACGGCACGCCGATGGAGCAGCCGCCGGATCTCGCGGGCAAGCGCCTCGAGGATTTCGGCGAGAAGGAGATGGCGGCGCTGCGCGCGGAGCGGCAGAAGCGCGCGCAGGCGGGTGCCCGCAGCATCGGTGGAAGCGCGGAAGAAGATACCGGCGCAGGCCCGTCGCATTGGTACGAGCACCTGACCGCCAACAACGCCCAGCCGTGGCTGGTGTTCGATCCGCCGAGTGGGAAGATTCCACCGATCACTGCGGCAGCACGGCAACGAGCTGGCGCGCGCCAGGCTGCCCGGAAGGGCCGCGGGCCGGCCGACTCGTACACCGATCGGAGCCTGTACGACCGATGCATCTCGCTCGGCGTGCCCGGTTCGATGACGCCGATGATTTACGGCAACGCCTACGACATCACGCAGAGTCCCGGGTACGTCGTCATCCGCTACGAGATGATCCATGAGGCGCGCGTCATCCCGGTTGATAACAGCCCGCATCTCCCCTCAACGATGAAGAACTACATGGGCGATGCGCGTGGGCGTTGGGAAGGAAATACGCTGGTGGTGGAGACCACTAACTTCCACCCGCTGATTGCGTTTCGCGGCGCCAGCGAGAAGCTCAAGGTGACCGAGCGCTTCACGCCGGTCAACGCCAGCACGCTGCGGTGGGAGATCCGCTTCGACGATCCCGATACGTGGGAGCAGTCGTGGGCGTACGCGATGCCGCTGAAGCGCGACGCCGAGCACTCGCCCTACGAGTACGCGTGTCACGAAGGCAATCGCGGCCTCGCGAATATCCTGAGCGCGGCTCGGGCGGAAGAGAAAAAGCAGTAGCGATCACGCAGTAGACTCTAGAGAATGCAGTCGACAATCCGATCGTTCGATCTTGCGCACCTCGGGCACCTGGAAATCCTCACACCCAAGCCGGACGAGAGCCTCAATTTCTTCGTCAACGTCATGGGAATGACCGAAACCGCACGCCGCGGCGAGTCGGTCTACCTGCGCGGGTGGGACGACTACGAGCATCACACGCTCAAGCTCACCGCTGCGAAGACAGCCGGGATGGGTCACTTCGCATTTCGGACGACCAGCGCCGAAGCGTTGCAGCGACGTGTGGCGATCATCGAACGAGGCGGAACCGGGAAGGGATGGACCGACGGTGACCTGGGCCACGGACCCGCGTATGCGTTCACCACCTCCGATGGTCACAACATGGAGCTGTACTGGGAGACGGAGTGGTACAAGGCTCCTCCCGAGTTGAAGCCGTCACTCAAGAATCAGGCGATGCGCTTCCCGGCCAGGGGAGCCAACGTCCGGCGTCTGGATCACCTGAACCTGCTGACGTCAGATGTCGCCCGCCTGCAGCGTTTTTTTGAAGACACGCTCGGCATGCGTACGACGGAGATGATCAAGCTCGATAGCGGTCAGCTTGCAGGCGTGTGGGTCACGAGCAACAACAAGACCTACGACGTGGCCTTCACCGCGGATCACTACGGCGTACGCGGCCGTTTCCATCATGCGACGTGGGCGGTTGATTCGAAGGACGAGGTCCTGCGGGCGGCTGACATCTGCCTCGAGCACGGGATCCACATCGAGACCGGCCCGCACAAACACGCGGTGCAGCAGACGTTCTTCCTGTACGTGTACGAGCCCGGTGGCAACCGCATCGAGTTCGACAGTGCGGGCGCTCGACTGATGCTCGCTCCCGATTGGCAGCCGGTGGTGTGGACCGAGGCCGAGCGAAAAAAGGGTCAGGCGTGGGGCCTGAAGACAGTGGAGACTTTCCACACTTACGGCACGCCGCCGGTTGAGAAATAGTTTGTGGCGCAGAGAGCCATCCCGTGCACGATGATGCGAGGCGGCACCTCGAAGGGCGCCTACTTCCTCGCATCTGATCTTCCGACTGACATCGCCGAACGCGACCGGATCCTGCTGTCGGCGATGGGCTCACCCGACCCTCGACAGATAGACGGCATTGGCGGCGCGGATCCGTTGACCAGCAAAGTCGCCGTGATCTCGCCATCGTCGCGCCCAGGCCTCGACGTCGACTACCTGTTTCTTCAGGTCTGGGTCGATCGTCCCGAGGTCTCGGACAAGCAGAACTGCGGCAACATCCTCGCCGGCGTGGCGCCGTTTGCGATCGAGCGCGGCCTCGTGCGCGGGTGCGATCCCGTCACACAGGTGCGGATCTTCATGGTCAACACGTCGCAGACGGTCGTGGCCACGGTGCAGACGCCTGGAGGAAAACCGGAGTACCAGGGAAACGCGTGCATCGATGGCGTGCCGGGCACGGCGGCGCCGATTCCACTCAGCTTCTCAGACACCGCCGGATCGACGTGCGGCGCGTTGCTGCCGACTGGCCGCGCCGTTGACCTCGTAAACGGCATCGCAGTCACCTGCATCGACAACGGCATGCCGGTCGTCGTGATGCGCGCGTCAGACGTCGGTCGTACCGGCTACGAGACGCGCGATCAACTCGACAAAGACACCGAGCTCAAGGCGCGGATCGAGGCCATCCGTCTCGCGGTCGGTCCGATGATGAACCTTGGCGACGTGAAGGATCAGACGGTCCCGAAGATGATCCTGCTGGCGCCGCCGCGCGAGAGCGGTGTGGTCTCGACGCGGTCTTTCATCCCGCACCGCGCCCACGCCACGATCGGTGTCTTCGCCGCCGTCAGCGTCGCAACCGCTTGCCTGCTTCCCGACAGTCCCGCCCATTCGCTTGCTCGCATTCCCGATGGGACGACGAAGCTGATGCTCGTCGAACATCCGACCGGCGCCAGCCCGGTGTCGCTCACCACAGACGTCCACGACGGCAAGACGGTCGTCACCGAGGCGGCCATCATCAGCACGGCGCGCGCGCTCTTCGAGGGAAGAGTCCTGGTTCCGTAGCCTCGAAGGCTACACGGCAGGTCTTCGTCATCGCCGTGCTCACGGATCAGGGGCAGGTGTCTGCCGTGTTTCCCTGAAACACGTTCTCCGTCAACGTGTTTCCGGCCAGCGGTCCTTTGAGCCCGCATGTATTCAGGGCGAGCGTGTTCTCGCGCAGGGTATTGCCGGTCGACGATCCGGTAGGAGTGATCAGGAACTCGATACCCGCTGGATTCGATATCGCGATGTTCTCCGCGAGAAGGTTCCCGGTGGCGATCACATTCACGCGAATGGCAGCCAAAAGATTGGAGGAGAGCGTGTTCTCTTTCACGGTCGCGCCGCTGGTACCAAACAACAGGATGCCAACCCGGTTTCCGGTGAATGTGTTCTCCTTGATCTGGTTCGCGCTCGTGTTGCTTCGGAGCATGATTCCCCGTGCCAGGTTGCCCTCGAAGTAGTTCTCCTTGACAGTATTCCCGACACTTCCGGCCTGGAGATCGACTCCATCACCGCCGTTGTCGACGATTCGATTGTCCTTGATGACCACCGTCGTGGAGTTCATGACGAGTACGCCGGTCGTGAAATTGCGTACTGTGCCGCCGCTTATCGACACTCCG
>Ga0075434_100000943_pt1 | contig 23394 bp, 22 predicted proteins | sample RhiMethybrSRZTD3_FD_75298 | JGI IMG/M metagenome (GOLD analysis project Ga0075434, IMG submission 75298) | Populus rhizosphere microbial communities from Tennessee, USA - Rhizosphere MetaG P. TD hybrid SRZTD3 | ecosystem: Host-associated > Plants > Roots > Rhizosphere > Soil | place: USA... | reverse complement strand
CTGCACGGCGGCTGCATCGATCTTCGGCAGCCGCGACAGGAATCGCGCGAGCTCGAACTTTTCTGCCAGCCGCAGCAGTCCCGTGGTCAGCAGCGACGTGAGGCCCACCGGAAGCGTGTGCCGCTGACCGCCGTGAATCGCAAAGCCGCCCCCCGTCGGCGGAAGCTGGCCGTGGACCTCGACTCCCAGCGCTTTGAGCGTGTGCTGCATCTGTCCGTGCCGATACAGCGCGTGCGGACCGAGATTGAAGAGGAATCCGTTTCGTTCGCGCGTGGTCGCGCGGCCGCCGACGGCCGAAGCCTTCTCCAGCAGCACGACAGTTGAGCCGTTTCGCGCGGCGGTCGTCGCGGCGACCAGTCCTGCCAGGCCCCCGCCGACGACGATGATTGGTGCGTGTGATATGGACGTCATACCCCCATCACGTTTCAAGTGGTCGAAAGGTTACAGGGCGCACGTGCTACGATAAGGGTTTCGAACCCCGGCGGAATTCTCAACTGTATGGCTCACGACTGGATCGCGGTCCGTGGCGCGCGCGTTCACAACCTGAAGAATATCGACGTCGACATCCCGCGCCAGAAGCTGGTGGTCATCACCGGTTTGTCCGGCTCCGGCAAGTCGTCGCTCGCCTTCGACACGATCTACGCCGAAGGACAGCGCCGCTACGTCGAATCGCTCTCCGCATACGCGCGCCAGTTCCTCGAACAGATGGAGAAGCCCGACGTCGATCTCATCGACGGCCTGTCGCCCGCGATCTCCATCGAGCAGAAAACGACCGGATCGAACCCGCGATCCACGGTCGGAACCGTCACCGAGATTTACGACTACCTGCGCCTGGTGTTCGCGAACATCGGCGTGCCGCATTGTCCGAACTGCGGAAAGGAGATTGCCAGCCAGTCGCTCGAGCGCATCGTCGACATGGTGATGCTCTACCCGCAGGACGAGCGCATCAACGTTCTTGCGCCAATCGTGCGCGGGCGGAAGGGCGAGTTCAAGAAGGAGCTCGCGGCGCTCAGGCAGCGCGGCTACACGAAGGCGCGCGTCGACGGTCAGTTCCGCTCGCTCGAAGAGGACATCAAGCTCGATCGACGGCGCAACCACACGATCGAAGTCGTTGTCGATCGCGTCATCGTTCGCGGCGGCGTCGAGCGCCGGCTGACCGAGTCGGTGGACACCGCCCTTCAGCTCGCCGACGACATCGTCGTCATCAACTCGTACGAGGGCGGCGACCGGTTGTTCTCGCGCCGGCTCGCGTGCGTCGACTGTGGGCTCAGCATGCCCGAGATGACGCCGCGCGCGTTCTCGTTCAACTCGCCGCACGGGGCGTGCCCCGAGTGTCAGGGACTCGGCGCGATGATCGACTTCGATCCTGCGCGCGTCATCCCCGACGAATCGAAGTCGCTCGCCGACGGCGCCATCGCGCCGTGGTCGCGCGGTGACAAGAAGCTCGTGCGCGATCAGCTGCAGGCGTTGTCGCGCGATTTCGGCATCGATCTCAACATGCCGTTCGGGCGGCTGCCGCGCAAGGCGCGCGAGATCCTGCTGTTCGGCAGCGGCAAACAATTCGAGGGGCTCATCCCGAACCTGCGCCGCCGATTCGACGAGGGGAGCTGGGCGGAGCAGGAGGAGCTGGAGCCGTATCGATCGCTGCGTCCGTGCGCGACGTGCCACGGCGAGCGGCTCAAGCAGCAGAGCCTCTCGGTGAAGGTGAAGGGGCGGACGATTGCAGATTACGTGAATCTGCCGATCTCCGAAGCACTCGACGTCTTCGATGGACTCTATCTCACGGATCGCGAAGCGATCATCGCCGAGCGGATCCTCAAGGAGATTCAGGAGCGGCTTCGCTTTCTGCACGATGTCGGAGTCGGCTACCTGACGCTCGGACGCAGCGCGGCGACGTTGTCGGGCGGAGAAGGGCAGCGGATCCGGCTCGCGACGCAGATCGGGGCGAACCTCGTCGGCGTGTTGTATGTGCTCGATGAACCATCGATTGGCCTGCACCAGCGCGACAACCGGAAGCTGCTGTCCACGCTGTCGCGTCTTCGCGATCTCGGGAACACGGTCATCGTCGTCGAACACGACGAAGAGACGATCCGAGTGGCCGATTACGTCATCGATCTCGGTCCTGGCGCCGGCGACCTCGGCGGCCACGTCATCTTCCAGGGGACGCCGAAAGCGTTGATGGAGGATCCGGAGTCGATCACGGGCGCGTACCTGGTCGGCACGCGTTCGATACCGACGCCGAAGGCGCGGCGGCCGTCGCTCAAGGGCGAGCTGGTCATTCGCGGCGCGCGCGCGAACAACCTGAAGAACATCGACGTCGCGATTCCGCTCGGCGTGCTGACGGCGGTCACCGGCGTGAGCGGTTCGGGCAAGTCGACGCTCGTCAACGACATCCTCTATAAATCGCTGGCGCGGACGTTGTACAAAGCCGGCGACGAGCCGGGCGCGCACGATCGCATCGAAGGGATCGAGCTCATCGACAAAGTGATCGAGATCGATCAGTCACCGATCGGCCGCACGCCTCGATCGAATCCCGCGACGTACACGGGCCTCTTCACCTTCATTCGCGATCTGTTCGCGATGATGCCGGACGCAAAGGCACGCGGTTTCAAGCCGGGGCGGTTCTCGTTCAACGTCAAGGGCGGCCGCTGCGAAGCGTGTCAGGGGGACGGGGTCATCGCGATCGAGATGCACTTTCTCCCCGACGTCTACGTCACGTGCGAGCAGTGCAAGGGTCGCCGCTACAACCGCGAGACGCTGGAGATCAAATATCGCGGCAAGTCGATTGCGGACGTCCTCGATCTGACCGTCGACCAGGCAGTTCCGCTGCTCGAGAATTTTCCGGCGATCGCGAACAAGCTCCGCACGCTGCAAGACGTCGGGCTTGGCTACATCGAGCTTGGCCAGTCGGCGACGACGCTGTCCGGCGGCGAGGCGCAGCGCGTGAAGCTGGCGAAGGAGCTCTCGAAGCGCGGAACGGGGCGGACGCTCTACATCCTCGACGAGCCGACGACCGGCCTGCACTTCGAGGACACGCGCAAGCTCCTCGACGTGCTGACCAAGCTCGTCGACCAGGGAAACACGATCGTCGTCATCGAACACAACCTCGATGTGATCAAGTCGGCCGATCACGTCATCGACCTCGGTCCTGAAGGAGGAGTCGGAGGCGGGCGGATCGTGGCAGCGGGGTCGCCGGAGGAAGTGGCGCAGCAGGAGGGGTCGGCGACCGGCCGGTTCCTGGCGGCCATCCTCGGCGATCAACAAAATCGTATTCGGACGGCAGCGGGGTAGTTGCCGCTGTGGTAGAATTGCCACAGCTTTAACTCCCGTCGCTGTGGTGTCGGTACCACAAAACGGTAATCAATCGGCTCGTTGGCGTCGTGCGTATAGCGACTAACTTACTTCTAAATCAACGTCTTACAGGCACACCCTCCGAAAAGACCCGCCGGGCATTCTCTTTGCTGAGTCACCTGTGCTCGTCCCCCCACGCCTGAGAGGCTATGGACGCACAGCGCACACTTCGTCGACAGATTTCTTGCGTCGGAATCGGATTGCACTCCGGCAACAAGGTCAATCTCACGCTCAAGCCCGCGGCCGCGAATTTCGGCATTCGATTCCGGCGGACGGACCTGGGTGATTACGAGGTCCCGGCCACGGTTCACAACCTGGCGGGCATTCAACTGGCGACGGGTCTCGCCCGCGACCAGGTGTCGGTCGAGACGGTCGAACACCTGCTGGCGGCGCTCGTCAGCGTCGGCATCGACAACGTCGCAATCGAGCTGAACTCGCCGGAGGTGCCGATCATGGACGGCAGCGCCGCGCCGTTCATCTACCTCATTCACGAGGCGGGTGTGAAGCGCCTGCCGATCGCCCGGAAGTATCTGAAGATCATCCGGCCGATTGCGATTTCACGCGGCGACAAACGGATCGCGCTCTATCCGTCGGATCACTTCAAGGTCACCTACAGCATCAGCTACGATCATCCGCTGCTCCGGCATCAGTCGCGCACTCTGCGCGTGACGGAGGATTCGTTCGTCGAGGAGCTGGCGCCAGCGCGAACCTTCACGTTCCTGAAGGACGTCGAGATGCTGCGGCAGAACGGGCTCGCGCTCGGCGGGTCGCTCGACAATGCCATCGTGCTCGGCGAGACCGGCGTGCTGAACAACGCGTTGCGGTTTACCGACGAGTTCGTGCGGCACAAGATGCTGGACGCCATCGGCGATCTCGCGCTGGTGGGGCATCCGGTCATCGGCCATCTCGTCGCCCATCGCGCCGGACACGCGCTCCACACCGAGTTCGCGGCGAAGATCCTCGAGGAGTCGCATTCGTGGCGGCTCGTCGAAGCGCCGTTCGAAGCGCCGGTGCCGATCGGCGCCGCCGCCGTGAAGAGCGCAGCGCCGCGTCTGGCGAATTGATTTCACAGACCAGCTGAGTCGATGCCCATCGACTCGCCGCCTGGCGCGTTTTCGATATTGATGTAGCGCGGGGCTTTCAGCGCCGCGAGACGCCGCCCTGAAAGGGCCGCGCTACACGCATCTGGAAACCGCACCAGGGTGAGCCCTTCATGGTGAGCCCTTCGACTCCCGCTCATGGTGATCTTGTCGAACCATGAGCGGCTCCTTGGACCGGCTCGGACGGCGGTCGTCAGCTGCGCGTCAACTTCTTCATGTAGGCCTCGAGCTTGTCGTTCTCGTACTTCACAGTATTGAGAAACAGGCTCTCGGCGAGGTAGGTCCGCCGCTCGGCCTCGGTCATCTGTCCGATGAGGTGCTGAATCTCCTGCACCATGTCCTCGAACGAGCGATCGAGGCCGCGCCGCGCGGTCACTTCCTGGTAGAGCGCTTCCATGACGGCGAGCAGATCGCCGTCGAGTGTGATGGAGGTGCCGCTGGTCGTCTTGATGGTGCGCATCGCTAGGCCTCGAAGCTCTTGACGGCGGTCGGTTCGTCGGCATGAATTTCGATGAAGTTCTGCGCGCCGGTCATCGTCAGCATCGTCTCCACGCGTTTCTGAACCCCCGACAGCTTCAAATGTCCGCCGGAGGTGTGGACCTGGCGATAAAGGTCCATCAGGCAGCCGATCGTGGCGCTGTCGACGTAGGTGACCGGTGTGAGATCGATCAGGATCTCGTGTTTGCCCGCCGCGATCAGCCCGGTGACGGCGGAGGAGAAGTCGCCGAGTATCGGATACATCAGCCGCGATTCACCGACTCTGACGATCGACACGGCGCCGCGATCTTCGGTCTTGACGTTCATCAGTAAGCTCCCGTGCGTTTGGGCATCGTGCCGCTCGGACTGAAATCGGCGCCGCGCAGCCTGCGGATCTGACGGGCGAGCTCGGTGCGGCCGCGATTGATGCGCGACTTGACCGTCCCCTCGGGGAGCCGCAGCCGATCGGCGATCTCCTGATACGACAGCTCCTGGATGTCGCGCATGAGCACCGCCGTACGCAGCGTCTCCGGGAGCGCCGCCATCGCCTGCCGCAGCAGCGTGACGCGATCGCGCTGCTCGAGCGCGGCAACCGGCCCGGGATCGGCAGACGCGGGCGTCAGCTCGTTCGCGTCGACGTCGCGATCGATCGTCTCGCGCTCCTTGCGCACGCTGCGGTAGTGATCGATGCACAGGTTGCGGCTGACGCTAATGAGCCACGTCTGGAAGTTCGCGCGGCGATCGAAGGTGTCGAGCGACTTGAAGATCTTCAGGAAGATGTCCTGCGTGAGATCTTCCGCCTCGTCGTGCTTGCCGACGAACTTGTAGGCGACGTTGAACACCTTGCGCCAGTACGTGCGGACGATCTCGTCCCAGGCGCGCTGATCGCCGCTGAGACAGCGCTGGATCAGCGTCTCGATCGCGTCTCCCGGGGCTCCTGCAGACGAGGAAGCGGTCGGCGAATCCGACGACATGAGGGTTGACTAGCGGAGTGTCTCCCTGGTTTACGACCGGCCGCTCCGTTGGCGCGGCCGGCCAACCGCGTTCGAAGACATCGGTAACGAGTACTGCTTCTGCCGATACGGTCCAGTAGAATAGCGTATCACGTTGCCCCGAGCGGCCGGCTTCCACAGGCACGACACCGAGCTCGCGTGCGACGGCGTGCCGCTCGCGGAGATCGCCGCGCACGTCGGGACGCCTGTCTACGTGTACAGCGCGCCGCTCGTCGGCGAGCGCTACTCGGCCATTGATCGCGCCTTCCACGGCTATCCGCACGCGATTCACTATGCGCTGAAGGCCAATTCCACGCTCGCGATCGTTCGGCTCCTGCGCGGCCTCGGCAGCGCCGCCGACGCGAACTCGATCTGGGAGATCGAGGCGGCTCGACGCGCCGGATTTCAGCCGAACGACATCGTGTTCACCGGCGTCGGCAAATCGCCGGTCGAACTCGAATGCGCCGTCGCGCTCGGCTTGAAAGCGATCAACGTGGAGTCGGCCGGCGAGCTGACGCGCATCGAGGCGATCGCGTCGCGCCTCGGGACGGTCGCACGCGTCGCGGTACGCGTGAACCCGGACATCGACGCGCGAAGCCATCCGCACATCTCGACCGGCCTGAAGATCAACAAGTTCGGCTTGCCGCTCGAGCAGGCTGCGGAGGTATTCGATTCGATTGCGACGCGCAAGGCGTTGAGGCTCGTCGCCGTGCACCTGCACGTCGGATCGCAGATCACGTCGCTCGAGCCGCTGCGCAGCGCGGCCGCCGCGGCGGCTCGCCTGACCGCCTCACTCATGCAGGCCGGCATTCCGCTCGAATACGTCGACGTCGGCGGCGGTCTCGGCATCGCATATGACGACATCGCGCCGCCGCCAATCGAAGAGTACGTCAGCGCGCTCGTCGAAGAAGTTCGACCGACGAATCTGCCGATCGTCGTCGAACCCGGCCGGGCGATCGCCGGTCCCGCGGGCGTGCTCGTTGCGCGCGTCATCGACCTGAAGCCGCGCGGCGACGATGGCGAATTCGCCATCATCGACGCGGGGATGACGGAGCTGCTGCGGCCGGCGCTCTACGGCGCGTATCACCGCATCGAGCCGGTGTCGCTGCGATCGGGCGAGGTTCGCCGCTACGAAATCGTCGGGCCGGTGTGCGAGAGCGCCGACGTCGTCGGCCGCGATCGGGATCTGCCGCGGCTGCAGGTCGGCGACCTCGTGGCCATCCGCGACGCCGGCGCGTACGGATCGGTGATGGCGTCGAACTACAATCGTCGTCCGCTGCCGCCGGAAGTGCTCGTCGAGAACGGCCGCTGGGACGTGATCCGGCGGCGGCAGACGATCGACGATCTGCTGGCGCTCGAGAGTTGATGTCCGGTTACTTAATAGCATTCGAAGGACTCGATCAAAGCGGCAAGCAGACGCAGGCCGAGCTGCTGCGCGATCGGTTGAAGCAGGAGGGGCGCAAGGCGCGGCTCGTGTCGTTTCCCGACTACGGGACGTCGATCGGCGAAGAGCTCGCGCGCGCGCTGCAAGGCGAGCGCGAATACGGTCCCGACGTCATGCAGCTGCTCTACGTGGCGAACCGGTACGAGCGAAAGCCGGATCTAATCCGGTGGCTCGAGGGCGGGCTCATTCTCGTTTGCGATCGCTACATGGCATCCAGCGTCGCGTATGGCGAAGCACTGGGACTCGATCCGTCGTGGCTCGTCGAGATCCAGAGGTTCCTTCCGCCGGCGTCGCTGACGATCATGCTCGACATCTCGCCGGCCACCGCCGTCCAGCGGAAGGCCGTGGACCGCGATCGCTACGAGCGGGACGTTGCCATGCAGGCGCGGGTGCGCGAGAGCTATCACCGTCAGGCTGCGGCGAATGGCTGGGTGTTGCTCGACGGCGAGCAATCGAAGGATGCCATCGCGGCCGAGGTGTTCAGCGTGGTGACGTCACGACTCGGGCCGCCGTAAGCGCACGCACTTCCACCGCACCGGCCGCCGTCAGCGTTCGGGCGCACGACTCGAGCGTCGCGCCCGTCGTGCTCACGTCATCGATCAGCAGGACGACCGCACCAGTCACGAGGCGGCCCTGTCGGGTCAGCGCAAACGCGTCGCGAACGTTCCGATGACGCTGCGCGGCGGGCAGGCCGGTCTGCGTGGTGGTGGCGCGAACGCGGCGGAGCGCATGGACAACCGGTAGATCGACGTAACGCGCGAGGTCGGCCGCCTGATTGAATCCGCGCTGACGCCGCCGCGACGCGTGCAGCGGGACCGGCACCGCGCAATCGGCGCCGTCGATGACGTCCGCGCCGCGGCGGCGCATCATCGCCGCGAGACGGCGCGCGAGCGATCGACGCCCGTCGTACTTCAACGCGTGGACGATGGCGCGGAGCGCGCCGTCGTACGATCCGATGGCGCGCGCACGCGCGACGACACGGCGCGTTCGCCGGCAGCGCGGACACAGCGCAACGGGAATGCTGATCGCGCGCCACGTCGGCAGCGGATCGCCGCAGCGATCGCAAAGTGGCGGAGTGAGCGGCAGGATGGAGCGCCAGCAGATGTCGCACACCGGTCCGCGCGTTGGATGATCGAGAAGTGCATCGCACGCCGCGCACGACGGCGCCAGCACGACGCTCAGAACGGCGTCTAATCCAAGCCGTAGCGCTTCCGCTTTTCCCATAGCGCTTTGCGGCTGATGCCGAGCAGGCGCGCGGCGTCGGTCTGGTTGCCGCGTACGTGTCGAAGCGTGGCAGCGATGTAGCGGCGTTCGACTTCGTCGAGTGTCGGCCGATGCGCGAGCGCGCCGTCGGCGCCGAGTGCGGGTGCTTCGAGGATGTCCGCCGGCAGGTGCTCCAGGGTGATCGTCGCGCCGTCGGCCGCCTGGAACGCGCGCTCGATCGTGTGGCGCAGCTCGCGGACGTTCCCGGGCCACGCATAATCGCGCAGCGCCGCCGCGGCATCACGCGACAGCGCGGGAGCATCGCGACCGGCATCCGAGGCGGCGCGGACGAGAAAGTACTGCGCGAGCGGCACGACGTCTTCCGGATGTTCTCGAAGCGGCGGCACGAGAATCGGCAGCACGCGGAGTCGGTGATACAAATCGTGGCGGAACGCGCCGCCTCGCACGGCGTCTTCGATGTTCGATCCGGCTGACGCGACGACGCGCGCCCCGACGGCAATCGACGTCTGACCGCCGAGCCGTGCCACGCGCTTCTCTTCGACGATGCGCAGCAGCTTGCCCTGCGCTTCGATCGGCAGCTCGGTCACCGCGTCGAGGTACACCGTGCCGCTGCCGGCAATCTCGAAGCGTCCCGGCCGCGCCGACACGGCATCGGTGAACGCGCCGCGTTCGTGGCCGAACAGCTCCGAATCGATCAGCGAAGACGAGACGCTCGCGCAGTCGATCGTGACGAACGGCTGCTTCGCGCGCGGCCCGCGCACATGCAGCTCGCGCGCGACCGCGTTCTTGCCGGTGCCGGTCTCGCCGGCAATGAGCACGTTCGAGTCTGCGCGCGCGAAGCGCCGCACCTGCTCGACCAGGTCGCGCATCACGCGGCTATGTGCGACGAAACGTGGCGGCGGCATCGTGACGGTGACCGCGGACGACGTGGGCTACCGCGCGGGAACCTCGACGAGTTCGGCGCTGCCCCACAGCCGCTCGAGGCCGTAGAACACCCGCGTCTCGGGCGCAAAGATGTGGACGATGAAATCGAAGTAGTCGAGCAGAATCCACTCGGATCGATCGTAGCCCTCGATGTACGCGGGCTTCGCGCCGTCCGCGGCCAGCGTTTCGATGACCGAATCGGCAATCGCGCGAATCTGCCGTGCGTTGCCCCCTGAACAGATCAGAAAGTAATCGGTGAAGCCCGCCGCTCTTCGCAAATCGAGTACGACCAGATCCGTCGCCTTCTTGTCTTCGGCCGCACGCACGGCGGTCTGCACCTGCTTCGGAAGGCGAGGCGATTTGCGGCGCTTCTCAGTCTTCACCATGCAACCTGCCTGCCGCGGGATGCCGCGGCGCGTCCGCGTGCCGAGTCGCCAGCGGCGTGGACGTGTAAAGTCCCTGCTGCTCAATGTATTGCCGCACCGGCGGCGGCACCATGCCCTCGATCGGCTCGCCGTTGGCGATCCGCTCCCGGATGGCAGTGGATGACACGTCGGCGGTTGGTGCGTCGATCAAAATGATCATCGGACGCGACGCTGCCGATGCAGCTGCCGGCGACGTGACCATGCGGCTGGCGAGGCTCGGCAAACGGCGGGGCAGGTCCGCGACGGGGTATCCGGGACGCGAGACGACGGCGAATTGCGCGGCGTCGAGGATGTCGGGGTAATCGCGCCACGCGGCGATCTCACCGAATGCGTCGGCGCCGATCACGAAGAACAGCTCGAGGCGGTCGTAGCCCTGCTCATGGAATGCGCCCAGCGTCTTCGACGTATACGACGGTCCCGCCGATCGCAGCTCGACATCCGACACACGCCATCCGCGGCGCCCGGTCACCGCGAGCGTCACCATCGCGAACCGATGAAAGCTCGATGCGACCGGCTGCGGCCGGTGCGGCGGTACATTCGCCGTGACGACGACGATCTCAGTCGGTTCGAGTGTGTGTTCCGCGGCGCGCGCGAGATCGACGTGGCCGCAGTGGATCGGATCGAACGTGCCGCCGAGGATGCCGATGCGTCGCGCCGGAATCATGCCGCCGACTGGCGCGCGGCGGCGAGCCGCGCCCACATCGCTTCGAGCAGTTCGGGGACGCCTGCGCCGGTTGCGCCGGAGATCCGGAAGAACGGCAGCTTCAGTTCGGCCGCGCGGCGCGACAACGCGTCGATGGCCGGACTCGCCGCCGGATCGATCGCGTCGATCTTGTTCGCCGCGACGATCTGCGGCTTCGACGCGAGCGCTCGGTCGAAGAGCTCGAGCTCGCGGCGGACGGCGTCGAGATCCTGCAGTGGATCTCGTCCGCTCGCGCCCGAGACGTCGACGAGGTGCACGAGCACTTTCGTGCGCTCGAGATGCCGCAGGAACTGGTGTCCGAGCCCGAGCCCGCGATGCGCGCCCTCGATGAGTCCCGGCACGTCGGCGACGACGAAGCTGCGATCGTCACTCAGGCTGACGACGCCGAGATTCGGCGTCAGCGTCGTGAATGGATACTCGGCGATTTTCGGACGCGCCGCGGAAATGCGTGAGATGAGCGTCGACTTGCCGGCGTTCGGAAATCCGACGAGGCCGACATCTGCGAGCAGCCTCAGCTCGAGGCGCAGATCCTTGATCTCGCCCGCCTCGCCCGGCTGCACCTTGCGCGGCGCGCGGTTGGTCGACGTCGCGAAGCGCGCGTTGCCGAGACCGCCCCGGCCGCCGCGCGCCACGAGCACGCGCTGACCCTCTTCAGCGAGATCGCCGAGCAATCGATAGCGCTGTTTCGGATCGCCGGTCTTCTCGTAGACGAGCGTGCCGATCGGCACGTCGAGCTCGAGATCGGTTCCGTCGTGTCCGGTGCGGTTCGATCCTTCGCCGTGGCCGCCGCGTTCGGCGGAGAACTCGGGATGGAAGCGGTAGGTGACGAGGGTGTTGACGTGGGCGCTGGCGACGACGAAGACCGAGCCGCCGTGTCCGCCGTCGCCGCCGCTCGGGCCGCCGCGCGGCACGCGCTTCTCGCGGCGGAACGCGAGACAGCCGCGGCCGCCGTTACCGGCTTCGACGTGAATGTCGACTTCGTCAACAAACATAAAATTGGCGAGCTGACGCGCGGGCAGGCCGGCGAGCGCGACTCACCGGATCGCCGACGCACCAGGTCACCAATCAGTCGGCCGGCTGAATGCTGATGACGCGGCCGTGCGCGCCATGGTTCTCGAATTTCACGCGGCCGGCGATCTTCGCGAAGATCGTGTCGTCCTTGCCGATGCCGGCGTTGAGGCCGGGGCGGAAACGGCGGCCGCGCTGGCGCACGATGATCGTGCCGCCGGTGACGAGGTTGCCGTCGTGTGCCTTCACGCCGAGGCGCTGCGAATTCGAATCGCGGCCGTTGCGGGAACTGCCTTGTCCTTTTTTATGAGCCATGAATCTCTCGCTCGGACCTTACACGATGATGTCGGTGATTCGCACGCGCGTGAACACCGCACGATGACCCTTCGTCCGGCGCATGCCCTTGCGGCGCTTCTTCTTGAAGACGCGGATCTTCGGGCCGCGCGCTTCGCCCTCGACGACCGCGACGACGCGGGCGTTGGCCACGAAGGGCGCCCCGGCCATGATCTCGCCGCCGTCCTTCTCGACGAGCAGGACGTTCTCGATGGTCAGCTGTTCGCCCGGCGACCCGACGGTTCCGTCAATCGTCACGTATCCGCCCGGCGTCACCCTGGTCTGGTGGCCGCCGTTCTGGATGATTGCGTACATAATCGGCACCTGTAGAAAGGAGTCAGTGTACAACCGAAGTAGCTCAGTTGTAAAGGTTTAGCTGAGAAAGCGTAGTGTCGCACTTACCCCGTAGGACGCTGGCCCCATGACGGAGTCGTAGAAGAAAGCCGCTGACTGCGACTGCGCCTGCCACAAGGAGGCAGTGATCGTCCATGGAGTCCCGTGCTGTAGTCGAACGGCTCCGATGCTCCGCGATCCCAAGCGACCGAAGCCGTCAGAGCCTTAGAAATGAACGGGCAAACTGAAGCACTGCCGTGAGGCTCAACGCGGCTGTCTTTTCGATCCGACGAACACGAAGTACGCGACCATCGTGCTCGCCGCGATACCAGCCGGTACCCATGTTCGCGATTCGAGTCCAGTCAGAACACTCAGCGTCGCTCCCGTCGCGAAGCACACCAGAGACGCGGCAATCGCGAGAGCCAGTCGACGCATTCTCAACGGAATAGTGTGCACGCGATAGTGCCCGCTCGCCTGAAAGGCTCGCGCTACTTCAGGAGAATGCGCGTGCCTTTGATCTTCTGCGAGCTCAGCGCGCTCAGGAAATTCGGCACGAGGCGATCCATCAGCTCGAAGTACGACGACAGTGCCGGCGTGTTCTGCTGCGCGTTGTAGAGAATCTCTTCCCGGTAGCTCTCCGAGTACATCGTCGCGCCGGTGCGGCCGTCGATGAACACGAACTTCGGACGCAGGATGAAGCCTTTGCGTTCCTGATACGTGCGCGTCGGTACGACGCGGCGGCGGCCGAAGCTGTCGTACACCTCGGTGTCGCGCTGCACGAACCCGGAGCGCGAGTGCGGCGTGAACAGCACGGTGCCGGTGACGATGAGCGGGTTCTGATATTCCTCGCCGATCTTCTTCCAGTACGCGGTGTTCGCGAAGAGACGCTCGTACGGCTCGAGATCTTTCTCCTCGCGGATCTTCTGCGGCAGCGGAACGGTCTGCTGCGTCTGCGCGTGCGTGTCCTGTCCGCCTGCGCCGTTACCACTTGGTCCGCCGTGCGATTCGCGCGGCGTGTCGTCCGTAGCCCCCGCGGCGGCGCTGCGATTCTGATCCTGCGCGATGTCCATCAGCGGCAGGACGTCGGCGTCGATGACTTTCAGCGAGGACTTCGTCCGGAGCTGACTGCGCAAGAGTCGAACGGTTTCCTGGTTGGCGTCGACGTCCTCGCTGCCGCCCGCGATGAATCCGGCGACCAGCACACGTTGAAACGGCGACACATCCAGCTTCGGCTGGATCGGAGTTTCGATCGGAATTTCGTAGTAGTCGGTGCCGCACGCGATGCCGACCACCGCGACGATCGCCGCGAGAGCCGCTGCCGCGAGCAGCGCGCTACTTGTCTTTCCCCGAACCGGTCCGGTCATTGATTTCCTTGAACAGCTCGTAATTCTGCCGCACCTGTGAGTTGTTCGGGTCGAGTTCGAGCGCCTTCTCGTACGCCTTGCGCGCCTTGTCCAGCTGTCCCTCGTGCTCGTACGCGATCGCGAGGTCGTTGAACGCCGCCGCATATGTCGGATCGATCGTCGTCGCTTTTTCCCAGCGGTAGATCGCTTCGCGCCACAAGCCGCGGGCCGCGACGTTGATGCCGAACTCCACCTGCGCGCGCGCGTCGCTTCTTGCGTCGGCAAGCGACGGGGAAGCTGACGCCAGCATGGCGCCGGCCACGAGCAGTGCAAGACGCGCGGACATGTTTTCGCTCACTATGCCATCGCCCCGGGGCACTTGCAAGGCATTTGGCGGTCGCTCGAAGAGCGGGGAGCAAGCCATGTGCCACGGCTGGGGCTGAAAATCCTTGGAACTTTGCGCATCGCGCTTGCGCGGGTTTACGAAACGTGGTCAGAACTGTCATCCACGTGGAGGCAGCGTGCAGCGAGCCCGACGGCAACCGACGCGTCAGCCGCTATAATAAATGTTGGAGGTCGGGACCCGCGCGGTTTCTTGCGGCGCCCGCGACTTCTTTCTGGTTTTTGGCGCGCGCCGCGTCGCGGTGCGCCATGACCGAGCTTCAGCACTTCATCGCGCTTTCTCTGCTTCCATCCTGGTGCTGGCTCCACGTTGCCGAGCGTTTACGCGCCGGCGACTCGGCAGCAGACGCGCTCGTCCGCGTCGTTGCCGAGCACTGGCGGGAACAGCCGGGCAAAGCCGCGTCACTTCAGGCGTTGGCGTGCGCTGCCGGCGTTCGGGGCCAGAGCGCCGGCCTCACGGCCGTTCCGTGGAACGACCCGGCGTATCCGCCGGCCTTGACGACGATCGTGGATCCGCCTCCGGTGCTGTGGGTGCGCGGCTCGGCGGCATCGCTTGCGACACAAGCCGTTGCGATCGTCGGCGCACGCGCGGCTTCGGCGTACGCCTTGTCGGTTGCCGAGCGGCTCGGATCGGATCTCGCCGCCGCCGGATTGACCATCGTCAGCGGGCTGGCGCGCGGGGTTGACTCCGCCGCGCACCGCGGCGCGCTCGCCGCGGGCGGCACCACGATCGGCGTCCTCGGATCGGGCGCCGACGTCATGTATCCGCCCGAGCACGCGGCGCTCGCGCGCGAGATGGAGCGGCAGGGTGCCGTCATCAGCGAGGCGATCCCGGGCGCGCCGCCGCAGCCCTATCTGTTTCCACGGCGCAACCGGATCATCAGCGGCTTGTCGCGCGCCGTGGTGGTCATCGAAGCGGGCGAGAAGAGCGGATCGCTCATTACTGCACGCTCGGCGCTCGAACAGGGGCGCGACGTGCTTGCAGTTCCGGGCAATGTGCTGACAGGCCGTAACCGCGGGGCCCATGCGCTCCTGCGTGACGGTGCAAAGATCGTGGAGTCCGCGGACGATATTCTGGAAGAGCTGGCGATGCCGCCGGTCGGCGGCGCCGCCGGCGCTCGCGCACACGCGCCGAACGACCCGCTGCTGGCGTGCTTTACGCCCGGAGAACCGGCGGATCTCGACGCAATTTCGGAGCGATCGGGGCTCTCGCCCGCGCGGCTGCTGCCGCGTTTGTTCGAGCTCGAAATGAGCGGCGCGGTGGCGCGCGTGGGGGGCGGCCGATTCGTCCGGGTTGACACTTCGTGCTAGGGTGAAAAGAAGGGGTGGTGCAGGAACCGCCTCAGGTAACGAGAACAAGAATGGCAAAAGCACTCGTGGTGGTCGAATCGCCGGCGAAGGCCAAGACCATCAACAAATACCTCGGCCGCGACTTCAAGGTGATCGCGTCGATGGGACACGTCCGCGATCTGCCGAAGAGCAAGCTGGGCGTCGACATCGAGAACGATTTCGCCGAGGAGTACGAATCGATCGCCACGCGGAAGAAGGTCATCAAGGAACTCAAGGACGCCGCGAAGGACGCCTCTGACATCTACATCGCGACCGACCCGGACCGCGAAGGGGAAGCGATCGGCTGGCACCTCGCGCAGGAGCTCGGCGGACGGCGGCGGAAGATTCACCGGCTCACGTTCAACGAGATCACGAAGAAGGCCGTACAGGACGCGCTGAAGCAGCCGCGCTCGATCGACGAGAAGATGGTTGCCGCGCAGCGCGCGCGACGCGTGCTCGATCGGCTCGTCGGCTACAAGATCAGCCCGCTGCTCTGGGACAAGGTGCGCCGCGGCCTCAGCGCGGGGCGCGTGCAGTCGGTCGCGCTGAAGCTCGTGACGGATCGCGAGCGCGAGATCGAGAAGTTCGTTCCGGAGGAATTCTGGAACGTGTTCGCGCGGCTCGCCGGTCCGCAGCCGCCGGAATTCGAAGCGAAGCTGCTCAAGAAAAGCGGCGACGCGATCAAAGTCGCCAACGAGGAGCAGTCGAAGGCCGTCGTCGCCGATCTCGAAGGCGCGTCGTGGGTCGTCTCGTCGCTCGCCACGAAGGAGCGCAAGCGGAACGCGCCGGCGCCGTTCATCACGAGCAAGCTGCAGCAGACCGCGCGCTTCCCCGTGAAGAAGACGATGATGATCGCGCAGCAGCTGTACGAAGGCGGCATCGAGATCCCGAACCTCACCGGTGGGCTCATCACCTACATGCGAACCGATTCGGTGCGGGTGTCGGACGAAGCGCTCGCCGCCGTCCGCGATCAAATCAAGACGCGGTTCGGCAGTGAGTACCTGCCGGAGACGCCGAACTTCTTCAAGTCGAAGGCGGATGCGCAGGATGCGCACGAAGCGATTCGACCGACGTCGCTCGAGCACGATCCGGAAACCGCGAAGCCGTACCTCACGCCCGATCAGTACTCGCTCTATCGCCTCATCTGGAATCGCTTCGTCGCGTCGCAGATGAATCCGGCGACGTTCGACGAGACGATCGTCGACGTGACGGCCGAGACAGGCTCAGGGCGTGGTGATTACGTGTTCCGCGTGAAGGGCACCGTTCCGAAGTTCGCCGGATGGATGGCGACCTACGGTCTCACGCCCGGTGAAACCGAGGAGAAGGACAAGAGCGACGACGACGAGGAAGGGACGTCGGGAGTGCTGCCGCCGCTCGCGGAAGGCGATCGCCTGGAGCTGAAGGCGATCCGCCCCGAGCAGAAGTTCACGCAGCCGCCGCCGCGCTACTCCGAAGCGACGCTCGTGAAAGAGCTCGAGGAGAACGGGATCGGCCGTCCGAGCACTTACGCGTCGATCATCGCGGTGCTGCAGGACCGCGACTACGTCACCAAGGCGGAGGGGCGCTTCAAGCCGACCGCGCTCGGCGTCATCATCGCCGACCTGCTCACGAAAAGCTTCGACGACATCATCGACGTCGAGTACACGCGGTCGCTCGAGGACGATCTCGACAAGATCGAACAGGGCAAGACCGACTACGTCCGAACGCTCGGCGAGTTCTACAAGAAGTTCAAGAAGGATCTCTCCAGAGCCGGCAGGGAGATGGAGGATCTGAAGAAGGGGGTCGAGATCGGCGAAGCGTGCGACAAGTGCGGCTCGCCGCTGCTGAAGCGCGTCGGCAAGTTCGGGCCGTTCATCGCGTGCAGCGCGTATCCCGACTGCACGAACACGCGCGAGGTTGAAGAACAGCAGCCGGAATCCGAATCGGGCGAGGAAGAGATCGAACCGTGCGAGAACTGCGGCAAGCCGATGGCGATGAAGCGCGGCCGGTTCGGACAGTTTCTGGCGTGCACCGGCTATCCGGAATGCAAGACCACGCGCAAGCTGATTGCGACCAAGCAGGGCGGGCTGAGGGCCGCGAAACCGGATCAGGTGCTCGACGAGAAATGTCCGCGCTGCGGCGCGAATCTCGTCATCAAGCAGGGGCGGTTCGGCGAGTTCACCGCGTGCACGAGTTATCCGGAGTGCAAGTACATCAAGCACAAGACGACCGGCGTCGTGTGCCCGAAGGATGCCGACAAGGGCGGCGAGATCGTCGAGCGCAAATCGAAGCGCGGCAAGATCTTCTTCGGCTGTTCGAACTATCCTGACTGCGACTTCGTCCTGTGGAACCGCCCCGTCGACGAGAAGTGCCCGAGTTGCGGGGCGCCGTTCCTCGTCGAGAAGAGCACGAAGAAGCACGGACGACAGCTGGTCTGCCACAACGAGGACTGCGGCTACTCGCGGTCCGAAAAAGTGCCGGAAACCGCGGCGTAAAACGCCATGCTTCGCATCATCGGCGGCGGTCTCGCGGGATGCGAGGCCGCGTGGCAGGCTGCATCGCGCGGCGTACCGGTTACGCTGTACGAGATGCGACCAATGCGCCCGACCGCCGTCCACAAGACGGATCGGCTCGCCGAGCTGGTCTGCTCGAACTCGTTCCGCGGCGACAAACTGGACAACGCGGTCGGTCTCCTGAAGGAGGAGATGCGGCGGCTCGGGTCGCTCGTCATGCGCGCGGCCGAAGACAGCCGCGTGCCGGCCGGCGCGGCGCTTGCCGTCGATCGGGAACGGTTCGCGGACCTCGTCACGCGCGAGATCGGCGATCATCCGCTCATCACGATCGTCCGCGAAGAGATTGCGGCGATCGCCGAATCGAGCGAGCGCAGCCCGATCATCGTCGCCACCGGCCCGCTCACGTCCGATGCCCTGTCAGCCGACATCGCGCGCATCGTCGGCAGCGATCATCTGTACTTCTACGACGCGATCAGTCCGATCGTCCTCGCGGAAACGATCGATACGACGAAAGTGTTTCGCGCGTCGCGGTGGGACCGGAGCATCCGTCGCGGGTCGACGTCGCAGCCGGCGTGCGGTGTCGATGACGGACAAGGCGACTACCTGAACTGCCCGCTCACGCGGGACGAGTACGATCGCTTCTACGATGCGCTGACGACCGCAGAATCGGCGACCGTACACGACTTCGACAAGGAGCGGTTCTTCGAGGGATGCCTGCCGATCGAGGTGATGGCGCACCGCGGCAGGGACACGCTTCGATTCGGGCCGATGAAGCCGGTCGGTCTCGTCGACCCGCGCACCGGCCGCGAGCCGTACGCCGCCGTGCAGCTGCGGCAGGACAACCTCGCCGGCGATCATTTCAGCCTCGTCGGGTTTCAAACGCAGATCAAGTGGGGCGAGCAGGCTCGCGTGCTGCGGCTGATTCCCGGTCTGGAGCAGGCGGAGTTCGTCCGGTTCGGGATGGTGCACCGCAATACCTACGTGAACGGACCGATGGTGCTGGCGGAAACGTGGCAGGTGCGGAAACGTCCCACCGTGTTTTTCGCCGGGCAGATGTCCGGCGTCGAAGGCTACGTGGAATCGGCGGCATCGGGCCTCATCGCCGGGATGAACGCTGCCGCGCTCGCGAACGGCGAGCCGCTCTCTGCGCCGCCGCGAACGACGGCGATCGGCGCGCTCGCCTATTACGTCTCGCACGCCGATCCCGCGCACTACGAGCCGTCGAACATCACGTTCGGCATCATGGAGCCGTTGCCGAAGCCGCCGCGCGGCAAGATGGAGCGCAAGCTCGCGCTCTCAGAGCGCGCGCTTCGCGATCTGGACGCGTGGCAGGCACAGCGTCAGACTCGTGTGTCCTCCGTGTCCGCCGTAGTGGAGAGGTAAGTGACCGAGAGCGAGCCGCAGCCGGTAACCGACCATCTCAAATCTTTTCTCCGCTTCATCGAGCTGAATCGAAACGCATCCGAGCACACCGTCCGCGCGTACGACAGCGATCTCTCTCAGCTCCTCGCTCACGTCGCCGGCGAAGCGGGACTGAAACACAGCGAGCTGACCGCGGCGCACGTCGATCGCGCGGCGCTGCGCTCCTTTCTCGCCGCGTTGCACCGCGAGGGACACTCGCGCGCCACGGCGGCGCGCAAGCTCGCCGCCGCGCGCACGTTCCTGAGGTATCTGAGACGCGAGGCGGTCATCGACGACGATCCCGGCGCGCTCGTCGCGACGCCGAAGCGCGACATCCGGATGCCCGCGCACCTTTCCGAACGCGAAATGAACGAGCTCGTCGACGCGCCGGCGGAGACGCCGCTCGGCCGCCGCGATCACGCAATCCTCGAACTGTTCTACGCGTCCGGCCTTCGCCTGAGCGAACTCGTCGGCCTCGACCTCGACGATGTGAATTTGAGCGGGCGGATGGTGCGTGTGCTCGGGAAGGGACGCAAGGAACGGATTGTTCCGTTCAACGCGAGCGCGGCAAAGGCGATTCGGACGTATTTGAAGGACAGGGAGGCGTTGGTTCGGGGTGGGCGCGAGCGGCACGACGGGCGGGAAGGGCAGGATGGGCGGGAAGGGCGGGAGCGCGGTGCACGGCGGGACGCGCGACAGTCAAATCGGCGCGATCCGTTGTTCGTGAATTATCGCGGCGGACGGTTAACCGTCCGGAGCGTCGATCGCCTGGTGCGGCGCTACGTCGCCGTGACGAGCACGCGGATGGGCATCAGCCCGCACGCGCTGCGTCATTCGTTCGCGACGCACCTGCTGCAGCGTGGCGCCGATCTGCGCGCGATTCAAGAGCTGCTCGGCCATGCGCGGCTCAGCACGACGCAGCGTTATACGCACGTCGACAGCGCGCGGCTGCTCGCGGTCTACCGCGACTCGCATCCGAGGGCGGGGCGGAGTAAACCGTAAATTTGGAATTAGGAATTTGGAATTTGGAATCTGGAATGCGTGAAGGAAGTAGGAATTTGAATACGCATTCCAAATTCGGATACGCATTCCAAATTCCTACTTCCAAATTCCAAATTCACGAGGCTGCCGCCACCGGCGGATCCTGGGGCTGCTGCAGCGGGGCCGCGCGGCGGCCGCGCGGGAACTCGATGCCGAGCGTCTTGATCTTGTAGTTCATCACGCGCGGGCTGATCGCGAGCAGCTCCGCGGCGTCCTTCTGCACCCAGTTCGACATCTTCAGCGCCTCGATGAGCGCGTGGCGCTCGATGTCCTCGAGCGGAATGCCGGTCGGCGGAATCTTCACGACAGGCGCGTGTTCGCTGCGCCCGCCGGCCGTCGGCACTTCGCCGAGCCGGAGATCGCCCGACGCAATCGCGCGCCCCTCGGCGAGGAGGATCGCGCGTTCGATCGTGTTCTCGAGCTCGCGGATGTTGCCCGGCCAGTTGTAGCGCATCAACAGCTTCTGCGCGTCCGGCTCGAGCCCGTCGATCTTCTTCTTCAACTCTGCGGCGAACTTGCGGATGAACGTCGTCGCGAGCGGCACGATGTCGTCCTTGCGCTCGCGGAGCGGCGGCATCTCGATCGACACGACGTTCAGCCGGTAGTACAGGTCCTCGCGGAACTGTCCGGACTGCACCATCGCGGGCAGATCGCGGTTGGTCGCCGCGATCAGCCGCACGTCGACGCGCAGCGTGCGCGTGCCGCCGAGGCGCTCGAACTCGTGCTCCTGGAGAACGCGCAGGATCTTCGCCTGCGTGCTCGGGCTCATGTCGCCGATTTCGTCCAGGAACAGCGTGCCGCCGTCGGCCTGCTCGAAGCGGCCGATGCGCTGCTTGTCGGCGCCGGTGAACGCGCCCTTCTCGTGGCCGAACAGCTCGGACTCGAGGAGGTTCTCCTGCAGCGCCGCGCAGTTCACCTTCACGAAGTTGCGCGACGTCCGCAGCGAGTTGTGATGGATCGCGCCGGCGATGAGCTCCTTGCCGGTCCCCGTTTCGCCGCGGATCAACACCGTCGTGTTGCTCTTCGCGACCTTCTTGACGATGTCGAGCACGCGCTGCAGCGCGGGACTGGAGCCGATGATGCGGTCGAAGTCGTAGATGTCCTGCTGCGTGCCGCGGAGGTAGTCGAGCTCGTTCTTCAGGCGCTTCACTTCGAGCGCCTTCTCGATCTTGACCTCCATCTCCTCGATCTCGAACGGCTTCTGCACGTAGTCGAACGCGCCGTTCTTCATCGCCTCCACGGCGGTGTTCACCGATCCGAACGCGGTCATCAGGATGACGGCGGTCGTCGGATGCAGCGCGCGCGTGGTCTTGAGCACCTCGAGGCCGTCGGAGCCTCCCATCTTCAGGTCGCTGAGCACGACGTCGAAGTAGCTGTCGTGCAGCCGCTCGATCGCCGCGTTTCCGTTGGAGGCCTCTTCGATCTCGTGCCCCGCGTCGGTCAGCCCGCGGACCAGTCCGCGGCGCAGCGCATCGTGATCATCGGCGATAAGGATCCGGCCCATGTCGTAACCTTTCGTTATTTGAACCAGCCCGAAGCGTTCGTTACCGGCAGCGTCACACGAAACCGCGTGCCCGCGTTGGGCCCGCTACTCACGTCGATCGTCCCGTCGTGCGCGTTCACGATCTTGCGGACGATCGGCAGCCCGAGGCCGGAGCCCTGCGGCTTGGTCGTGAAGAACGGATCGAAGATCTTGTCCGTCGCATCCGCCGGCACGCCCGGCCCATCGTCGGCCACCTCGACGACGACCGTCGGCAGCGGCGGCTGCACGCCGCCCATCGCCGGGTCGCCCTCAATCGCGCTGGTCACTGCCGTGATCGCGACGCGGCCCTGACCGCCGAGCGCTTCGAACGCGTTCGTCAGCAGGTTCGTGAACACCTGTACGAGCTGATGCTGATCGCCTTCGATCATCGGCAGCCCGTCTTCGATGTCCACGGTCATCGCAATCCCGCCTCTCGGCACCTTGCCTTCCGCGAGCGTGACCGCCTGCTGCAGCACGTCGGTGATCGCGGTGCGCTCCACCTGCAGCCGCACCGGCCTGACGAACTCCAGCATCTCGACCACGATCGCGTTCGCCAGCTTGGCCTCGCTGATGATGTCGGCGATCAGCGACTGCGCCTCGCCCGATACCTGGCGCCGCAGCAGCCCCGCCATCACCTCGATGCCGGCCAGCGGATTCTTCAGTTCGTGCGCGATGCCGGCCGCCATCTCGCCGAGCGAGGCGAGGCGATCGCGCAGGCGCTCGCGTTCTTCCAGCTGCTCGACCTGCGTGAGGTCCTTGAAGAACATCACGGCGCCAATCGGCCGCCCGCTCTCGTCCTTCACCTGCGAGAGCGTGTAGCCGATGACGCGGCCGAGCTCCTTCAGCCGCAGCTCGCAGCGGTTCGGCAGGTGGCTCAACTCGAACGCGCCCGCGAGCACCCTGACGACCGGCGGAACATCGCGCAGGACGTCGGTCAGCGGCTGCCCGATGTCGGCGTCGTTGCGCGTCAGCCCGAAAATCCGATACGCCTCGTCGTTCATCAGCGCCAGCGTTCCGTCGCGATGGAACGCGATGACGCCGTTGCGCATGCTCCGGACGATCTGGCGGAAGAACCGGTCGTCCGGTGCCACGGTGCGGCGCGCGGCCGGCTGCGCTTCGCTCCTTTTGGCGGACACGGGCGAGCGACGGGCTCGCGCGTCGGGACGCGGGGGCGAATCGGGCATGTCGGCGCGCACTACAGCTCAGCCGGACCGGGGCAAACCATGTGCCTGAGTTCCGGAAGGGACGAAGCGCTCAAACCCACGTAAAATCAGTCGGTTACGTACGCCGTCGTTTGGCGCACGTGACAGAATTGTAATCCAATTACGAATACGTCAGGCTTCTTTAGCGAGGTCGGCCTGCGACTGCAGCGCTTCCCACTGGTGCATCAGGTCGCCGACCTGCCACATCAGCGTCTGATGCCGGTCGATGACCGGCTGCGCGGCCGCGCGATCCTCATAGAAGCCGGGCGCGGCCATCGTCTGCTCGATTTCGCGGATGCCGGCTTCGCATTCGGCGATGCGCGTTTCGAGCGCGGTGATTTCCGCCTG
>Ga0075434_100000941_pt1 | contig 23404 bp, 20 predicted proteins | sample RhiMethybrSRZTD3_FD_75298 | JGI IMG/M metagenome (GOLD analysis project Ga0075434, IMG submission 75298) | Populus rhizosphere microbial communities from Tennessee, USA - Rhizosphere MetaG P. TD hybrid SRZTD3 | ecosystem: Host-associated > Plants > Roots > Rhizosphere > Soil | place: USA... | reverse complement strand
GACGGTCGAAAGGCGATGTGCGATGACAAACGATGTCCGGTTGAGCATCAACGTCGAGAGCGCGTCCTGCACCAGCATTTCCGACTCGGCGTCCAGCGACGACGTCGCCTCGTCGAGGATCAGGATCGGCGCATCGCGCAGGACCGCCCGAGCAATCGCAATCCGCTGCCGCTGTCCGCCCGACAGACGCTGACCCCTCTCGCCAATCATCGTCTGATAACCGTGGTCGAGCGCCGTAATGAATTCATGCGCGTGCGCCGCGCGCGCAGCCGCCTCGATTTCCGCCTGAGCCGCGCCAGGCCTGCCGTACGCGATGTTCACGGCAATCGTGTCGTCGAACAGGACCGTCTCCTGCGTGACGATGGCAATCTGTCCCCGAAGGGAGGCGAGCGTCACATCGCGCAGTTCGTGGCCGTCGATCGTGATGGCGCCGCTGGTCACGTCGTAAAACCGTGGAATCAGGTTCACGAGCGTCGTCTTGCCGGCGCCGCTTCGGCCGACGATCGCAAGTGTCTGTCCTCCGCGAACGATCAACGACACGCCACGGAGCGTGACATCTTCCGCGCCGGCGTACGAGAAATGCACGTCGCGGAACTCGAGGACGTCGCGGAAGCGCGGCAGCTCCGCGGCGCCGTCGCGCTCGCGCACCTCGCTGTGCGTATCGAGCATCTCGAAGATGCGCTCGGACGCGGCAATCGCCTGCTGCAGGTTCGCATTGACGCGACTCAGCTTCTTCGCGGGACCGTACATCATGAACAGCGCCGCGATAAAGCCGACGAACTCGCCCGTTGTCAGCCGCCCGGCGCTGATCTCCTGGCTGCCGTACCACAGCGCAATGGCGAAGGCGACGCCGCCGATGAATTCCATCAACGGCGGCAGCACCGACAGCGCGCTCGTCACCTTCATGCTGGTCCGATACAGCCCTTCGGAGGCTGCGCGGAACTTGTCGGTCTCGCGCTCCTCCGCGCCAAACGCCTTGACAATCCGATGTCCCGTAAACGCCTCGGCCGACACGTGCGTGATCTGCGCCAGCGCTTCCTGGCTGCGCCGCGTCGTCCGCCGCACGCGCTGTCCAAGCCTGACGAGCGGATACACAACGAGCGGCGCTCCGGTCAGGCAGACCATCGCCAGCCGAGCGTCGTAGTAGAAGAGCAGCACCGCGAACCCGATCAGCGCGAGCGATTCGCGCGCCAGATCCCCCAGCGTCTCCGAGACCGCCTGCTGAATCTGTGCGACGTCGTTGGTGATGCGCGACATGAGCTTGCCGCTCGTCTGGGTCGAGAAGAACGCAGCAGACTGGCCGAGAATGTGTGTGAAGAGCAGATTGCGGATGTCGCGGACGACACGCTGGCCGACATCCGTCATCAGGTAGCCGGAAAGATACGCGCCGATGCCCTTGATCAAATAGAGGATGAGAATGGCCGCAATGATCTGGCCGAGCTCTTCATGCCGCGGCAGGACGCGGTCGAGAATCGGCTGGATGAGCGCCGCCACGCCTGCCGACGCGGCCCCGTACACGATCATGGCGGCTGCCGCAGCCGCCAGCCGGCCTCGGTACGGCCGCGCGTAGGAGATCAGTCGAAGGAAGGCATTCACTCGCTGAATCGGTATCGCAACAGGACCCACAGCGCGACGACCCCATCGCGCCATCCGATTTTCTTCCCCTCGTCATAGCCGCGACCGTCGTAGGTAATGGGAATCTCGTACACACGGTAGCCGCGCTTGAAGATCTTTGCCGTGAGCTCGGGTTCGATGCCAAACCCGTTCGACCGAAGCGTCATCGACCGCAGCACGTCCGCCCGCATCACCTTGTAGCAGGTCTCCATGTCCGTGAGCATCGTGTTGTACAGGACGTTGGTCAGCAACGTCAGCAGCCGGTTGCCGAGATAATGCGTGAAGAGGAATACCCGATGCCGGCCGAGAAACCGCGAACCGTAGACGACGTCGGCACGTCCCTCGCAAATCAGCTCGATCAGCGACGGAAATTCTTCGGGCGAGTACTCGAGGTCCGCGTCCTGAATGACGACCAGATCGCCCCGAACGGAGCCGAAGCCCGTACGAAGTGCCGCCCCCTTGCCGCGGTTTTCCGGCTGCAGCAGCAGCGTGAACCCGAGCTCACGCTCGAGTCTCGTGAGAATATCTCGCGTCCCGTCGCTCGAACAGTCATCGACGACGATGAGCTGGGTGCGAACCGGGACCGCCACTACGCGACGGATGATCTCCTCGATCGTGGCCGATTCGTTGAAGACGGGCATGACGACCGACAGGAGTGGATCGCTCAGCTTTCCGCGCAGACCACCCATCAGCCTACCGCCGGGACCGATCGGAAGCCGCGAGGGTGGGCCTCGTGCCACTTCCAGGCGTCCGAGACGATCGTGTCGAGCTCCGGACGTCGTGGGGTCCACCCGAGTTCGGCGCGGATCCGTTCGGCCGACGCAAACAGCACGGCAGGATCTCCCGGCCGCCTCGGTGCGGATGTTCGGGCAACGGTTCGGCCGGTAACCCGCTCGACCGCCGCGAGCACGTCGCGTACAGACGACGGGCATTCGGTGCCGACGTTGTAGGTCGTGGACGCGCCATCGCTTTCAAGGCGCCGCAGCGCACGCAGGTGCGCGTCAGCCAGATCGGTGACATGGATGTAGTCTCGCAAGCACGTGCCGTCCGGCGTCGAATAGTCCTCGCCGAAAATCTCGAACGGCGCACCGCCGCTCGCGGCGTCGAACGCGCGGGGGATCGCATGAATTTCAGGCGAATGATCCTCACCAAGCTCGCCATCCGGATCGGCGCCCGCGGCGTTGAAATAGCGCAATCTGATGGAGCGGATGCCGTACGCGCGCTCGAAGTGCGGCAACGCGTGCTCGATGGCGAGCTTCGTCTGGCCATAGGCGTTGACAGGGAGCGTCGGGTTCGTTTCGCGGATAGGTGTTTCGAGTGGCTCGCCGTAGACGGCGCAGGTCGAGGAAAAAATGAACTGCCGGCACTGTTCCGCGGCCATCGCCTCGAGTGTGGCGAGCGCGCCACCCACGTTATTGCGGTAATACCCGATCGGATCGCTGACCGAGTCGGAGACCACCAGCCACGCCGCAAAATGCATCACCGCAGACGCACCGCTGTCGCGCAGCGCGCGGCGGACGGCGTCGACGTCGCGAATGTCGCCCTCGATCAGCGGCGCGCCGAGTGCGGCGTCGCGATGTCCGGCGGAGAGATTGTCGTAGATCACGACGCGATAGCCTGCCTGGCGCAGCGCCTTCGCCGTATGGCTGCCGATGTAGCCGGCGCCGCCCGTCACGAGCACGGTGGATCGACTAGTGCCGGCCAATGGAGTAATAGGTGAACCCGCTCTGCTTCATTTGCTCGGGTGTGAAGAGGTTGCGGCCATCGAAGATCACGGGCGATCGCATCAGCTTTCGCATCTTCTCGAAATCGGGCCGTCTGAACTCGCTCCACTCGGTGACGATCGCGAGGCAATCGGCGCCCTTCAGCGCGTCGTAGTTCTTCGTCGCAAACGTGACCTTGCTGCCGAAGATGCCCTTGGCCACCTTCGTCGCTTCGGGATCGTAGGCCTGTACGGTGACGCCTTCGGCGAGCAGCGCCTTGATCAGGGGAATCGACGGCGCCTCGCGCATGTCGTCGGTGCGCGGCTTGAATGCAAGCCCCCAGATAGCCACCGTCTTGCCCTTGAGCGTCCCGAAATGCGCCCGCATCTTCGTCGCCAGCCGCGTCTTCTGCGCGGCGTTGACCACTTCGACCGCTTTGAGAATCTTGAACTCGTAGTCCTTCTCGCCGGCGAAGTGGATCATGGCTTTCACGTCTTTGGGAAAGCAGCTGCCGCCGTACCCGACGCCAGGAAATAGAAACGACGAACCGATGCGTTTGTCGGAGCCGACGGCGCGACGTACCTCGTCCACGTCCGCGCCGACGGCTTCGCAGACGTTCGCCATCTCGTTCATGAACGAGATACGCGTCGCGAGCATCGCGTTCGCCGCGTACTTCGAGAGCTCCGCGCTGGCGCAATCCATCATCATGATCGGCGCGCCGGTACGCGTGAACGGCGCGTAGAGCTCCTGCATGATCTCGCGCGCCCGCGGGTCCTCGGCACCGATGACCACGCGATCCGGCTTCATGAAGTCGTCGATGGCGGCGCCCTGCTTGAGGAACTCGGGATTGCTCACCACGCTGAAGGGATGCGTCGTCTCGCGGCGAATCACCTCGCGCACCTTCACGGCCGTGCCGACGGGGACGGTGCTCTTGTCGACGATCACCTTGTACCCGTTCATCGCACGCGCGACTTCCCGCGCGACGTCGAGCACATGCTGGAGGTCCGCGGAACCGTCATCGCCCTGTGGAGTGCCGACCGCGATGAAGATGATGCCTGCGCCGCGGACCGCCTTCGGCAGCGTCGTCGTGAACGTCAGCCGGTTCTCCTGGCGATTGCGGCGGACGAGCTCCTCGAGGCCCGGTTCGTAGATGGGCATCCTGCCGGCGCGCAGCGTCCGGACTTTGGCGTCATCCTTGTCAACGCACACGACGTCGTTGCCGCTTTCCGCAAAACACGCACCTGCAACGAGCCCGACATAGCCGGTACCAATGACCGCGATTTTCATCCGTTTTGTGTCTCTAAGGCCTGTGATTGTACCCTGCCGTCGTGCGCATCCTCGTCGACTACCGGCCCGCCCTGCGGCAGCGAACCGGCGTGGGCGAGTACATTCACCAGCTCGTTCGCGCCTACACGGCGTCCTTCACCGACGAGGAAGTGCTGCTCTTCACGAGCTCCTGGAAAGATCGGCCGTCGGCTACTGTGTCGGCCGATACGGGGGCCCGCGTCATCGATCGGCGTGTGCCAGTCAGCATTTTGAACTATCTGTGGCATCGTCGCGAATGGCCGCCGATTGAAAGGCTGGCCGGCGCCGTTGATGTGGCGCACGCTGCGCATCCGTTGCTCATACCTGCACGAGGCGCCGCGCAGGTCGTCACGATTCATGATCTGTTTTTTCTCTCGAGCGCGGAGCACACGCGTGCGGAGATCCGGCGCGATTATCCGGCCCTGGCCGCCGCACATGCGCGGCGCGCGCATGCGGTGATCACGTCCACCCAGTACGGCCGGAGTCAGATTGCCAGTCGCCTTGGCGTCGATCCCGATCGTGTCTACATTTGTCCGCCGGGCGCGCCGGCGTGGCACACCCTCGGGCGTGAACCGAACGTCCCCGAAGACGGCTGCATCCTGTTCCTCGGCACCCTCGAGCCGCGCAAGAACGTCGGCGTGCTGCTGGATGCCTACACCCGTGCACGTGCCCGCCGGCCGGCGCTGCCGCGGCTCGTGCTCGCCGGCCGCGCAACGCCGGCCGCATCCGAATGGCTCGCGCGATTGCGGACCGCGCCGCTCGCCGGACATGTCACGCACCTCGGATATGTGGCGGATGCCAGCCGCGAAGAAGTGTATCGATCGGCGCGGGTCCTCGTCATGCCGTCGCTCGACGAGGGTTTCGGCCTTCCCGCACTCGAAGCGATGGCGGCAGGCGTGCCCGTGATTGTTTCCTCCCGTGGATCGCTGCCGGAGGTCGTCGGCGACGCCGGGATGCAAATCGATCCCACCGACGTCGATGCCCTGGCCGATGCGATTGATCGCGCCGTCGTCGATCGCGAGTGGGCAATGCAATCGGCGCGTGCCGGACTTGCGCGTGCGCGGACGTTCACATGGGAGCAATCCGCGCGAACGCTGCACCGCGCGTATCGCGACGCCGTGATGCGCCGCGCCGGGTTGACGACCGCAACGATCGGCGGCGCCGATGAACGTGTCCCGCCGAAGCGGAGCGGCGGATGAGAATCGCCATCGACGCGCGCGAGCTGGAAGGCAAGCCGACGGGCGTCGGCCGTTTCCTCGGCGAGCTCCTCGCCGCCTGGAAGACGATGGCGGAGGCGCAGGCACACGACTTCGTGCTGATTGCTCCACAGGGTCACGACCGCGGCACGTTCTGGGAGCAAATCAACCTGCCGAAGCTGGTGCGCGCCGCGCATGCCGACGTGCTTTTTTCGCCCGGATACACCGGACCCATCCGTTCGCGGGTGCCGATGGTGCTCGCAATCCACGATGTCTCGTTTGCCGCGCATCCGGAATGGTTCTCCTGGCGGGAGGGGGCACGGCGGCGCAGCGTCACCCTGCTGGCCGCACGAGCCGCCCAGCGGGTCATCACCATTTCAGCGTTCTCGAAACGCGAGATTGTGACGCATCTCGGGATACACGAGTCGAAGGTCTCGGTTATCTATCCGGGCATCAAGGCATTCGATGCAGGGCGACGCCCCACAGGGGGTGTCGGGCGCCCCGTCACGGGGCGCCTCACCATCCTCTTCGTAGGCTCCATCTTCAATCGCCGCCACATTCCGGAACTGATCGAAGGCGTGGCCCGCCTCGCGCAAGCTCATCCCGACATTCACCTTCAGATCGTCGGAGACAACCGGACGTCTCCTCACATCGACGTGCAGGCGCTCGCGCACGCGACCAAGCTTGCAGACCGCATTCATCTGCGTTCGTACGTCCCCGACGACCAACTGCGCACGCTGTACGCAGAGAGCGCGGCATTCGTGTTTCTCTCGGAGTATGAAGGCTTCGGACTCACGCCGCTCGAGGCGCTGGCGGCCGGCCTGCCCATCCTGCTGCTCGATACACCGGTCGCACGCGAAGTGTGCGGCGACGCGGCGGCATATGTGAAGCGTGCAGATCCGTTGTCAATCGAAGAGGCACTGCGCCCTCTGCTGTTCGACGGCGTCACGCGCGACCAACTTCTTCGAGCGGCCGAGGGCGTTCTTCCCCGCTATTCCTGGACTGACTGCGCAAGGCAAGTGCTGCGCGTATTGGTCGATGCAGGGTCGCGTGGACCTGAAGGGTCTACGACTCGATGACCGAGAACCTGCAAATGCCGCGGCTCTCGATCGTCATCGTCACATACAACTCCGCGGCACATATCGACGCCTGCCTGCGCTCGCTCGTCGAATGTCCGTCACGAGTCGATCATGAAATCGTGGTGGTCGACAACGCATCGAGCGACGGCACGGCCGCCGCAATCCGGGCGCGCTGGACTGGCGTCCGGGTCATCGATGCCGGCGCCAACCTCGGCTTCGCACGCGCAAACAATCTCGGCATCCAGCAATCGTTCGGCCCCCTGATTCTGCTGCTCAACCCCGATACGGTCGTCCCCGCCGGCGCGATCGATACATTGGTCGCAGTCCTCGACGCGCGTCGGGATGTCGCCATCGTCGGTCCCCGACTCGTCAACCCGGACGGCCGCGCGGAGCTGTCATTCGGGCGAATGATGTCGCCGCTCGTGGAGCTTCGTCAGAAGTTTCTCGTCCGCGGCAGTCACCACGCGGGGCCAATTGCCATGTACGTCGAATCGGTAACCCGGCGCGAGCGTGAGGTGGAATGGGTCAGCGGCGCATGCCTGCTCGTGCACCGGACTGATGCGGACGCCGCCGGCCTGATGGACGAGCGCTATTTCATGTATGCGGAAGATGTCGATTTCTGCGCGGCCGTGCGCGCTCACGGACGACGGGTCCTGTTCACGCCCGCGGCGGAGGTCATTCACCTGCGCGGTCAATCCCGTGCGACGGCATCGGCCGCGACCGAAGAGGCATACCGCCGGAGCCACGTTGCCTTCTACGAAAAGCATCATCCCGGCTGGGCCCGATGGCTCCGCTGGTATCTGAAGCTGAGGAGGAGATTACCCGATACACCGATGAAGCCATGATTCAAGCGACCGGCGATCACTTCTCCTGGGGCTGCCCTGCGTGTGGGCGGCGCGTGCCGACGCGCTTCGAGGAGTGCCGGTGTGGTTTGAAGAAGGAGGAGCTGCCGCCTGTCGTTGTCGAGGAACCTGTGCAGCCGCCCGCGCGCAGCGGCGCGTCGTCCTCGTTGCTGGTTATTCTCGGCGCGGCGATCGGACTCGGTGTCGCGGTCTACATCGTCCAGTCACAGAAAGATCAGCCTGTAACGCCCGCCCAGACGCCCGTCGCGGCCGGGCCACAGGCCGGCCCGATAGAACCGGTCGCACCAGCAGAGACATTCGTCGCGCCTGTAACCGGCAGCGTCACGCTGACGCGCCCGTCCGCAGCATCCACCACGACTTCCACCATCGCGTCGGCATCAACCGAGGACATCGTTGGCGCCGCGCTGCCCGCGGTGGCGTCCATCGATACCGGCAGCGGAAGAGGCAGCGGCTTTTTCATTCGGCCGGATCTCGTCGTGACGAACAATCACGTGATTGAGGGCCAGAACTCCGTGACGCTGCAGGCGGGCGGCAACAAGTACACCGCGCGCGTCACAAGCGCATCAGCGGCTGTGGACCTGGCACTCCTGCAGGTGTTCAATCCGAATCCGGAGCAACCGACGCTGCGTCTCGGCAGCGTCACAACGGCGCGGCCCGGTGAAGAGGTGATCGCCATCGGATATGCCCTCGGTACACTGTCCAATACGGTCACGCGCGGCATCGTCAGCGCGGTCCGGCAGACGACGAGCAACGTCACGCTGATCCAGACCGATGCAGCCATTAATCCAGGGAACAGCGGCGGCCCGCTGCTCGATCGCACCGGCACCGTCATCGGCGTCAACTCGATGCGCAACAACGGCGGCGAAGGCCTCGGCTTCGCAATTGCAATCGATCACGCCATCGCTCTCGTCAACGGACGTGCGCCCGCATCCATGACAACGCCGTTGGCGGGCCTGAGACAGGTGCTGGGCGGACCGTCGGAAAGCGACGCGGCGCGCGCGAAAGGCTCGGACGAGTACGAGGAAGTCGTGCAATGGGCGGCCAGAAATGGCGACCAGATCGACGCGAACTGGCAACGCAACTCGAAGTTGTGCGTCGCCGGCGTCGCTTCCACCTCCGGCGACCGGGCATGGTTCGGTCTCTTCGTCCCCAACGGCGTCAAAGTTGCGGTGAGCAACGCGTACGACTGCTTCGGCTGGATCGACCAGATGAAGTCCAACGCGATCGAGATCAAGGGGCAAATGGATAAAGCCGCCGAAGCCGCCCGCCGCGACGGCGTCTATCCGGGAACGCTGCGCCAGATCCGCCAGAAGTACCGGATGGACTGGTCCGGTTGGAATTAGCCGCAGATACCAACGTTCTCTGTCATCATTTCAACGATGCGAGTGGCCATTGATGCCAGAAAACTGCACGATTTCGGCATCGGCACCTACATCCGGAACCTTCTGAGGCATCTGGCGCGCATCGATCGGGAGAACGAGTACGTCCTGCTCTGCCACGAGCCCGACATGGGCGTGGCCGAGACGCTCGGGCCCAACTTCCGCACGATCCTCGAACCCTCGGACAACTACTCGGTCAGCGAACAGATTCACGTCCCGTGGGTGCTGATGCGCGAGAAGCCCGACGTCTATCACGCACCGCACTATGTGCTGCCGGTCGCAGTGCGCTGCCGGTCGGTCGTCACGATTCACGACTGCATCCATCTGATGTTTCCGCAGTACCTCCCGAATCGCGCGGCCTACGCGTACGCCCGCGGCGCGATGTGGAGCGCGGCGAAACGATCGGATCGCATCCTCACGGTATCGGAGGCCTCCAAGCGCGACATCCTGCATTTCTTCAGCGTGCCGCCAGACAAGATCTCCGTCGTCTATAACGCCATCGACGAACGGTTCTGGGTCGAGCCGACGGCCGAGGAAATCGATCGTGTCCGGGAGCGGTTCCAGTTGGACCAGCGCTTCGTGCTCTACGCCGGCACGATCAAGCCGCACAAGAATCTTGTGCGCCTCATCGAGGCGTTCGCCGAGCTGCGCAAGGGTGAGTTCGAGGAATTGAAACTGCTGATTATCGGAGACGAAATCTCCAAGCTGCCGGCGCTGCGCCGCGCGGTGCACAGCCATAAGCTTCACAAGCATGTCCGCTTCCTCGGCTTTCTTCCGGACGAAACGCTCGCTGCGCTTTATCGCCTTGCGGCGGTCTTCGTGTTTCCATCGTTGTACGAGGGGTTCGGGCTGCCACCGCTCGAAGCCATGGCGAGCGGCACGCCGGTCGTCACCTCCAACGTCTCCTCGCTCCCGGAGGTTGCGGGTGACGCGGCGGTGCTCGTCGATCCCTATGACGTGAGCTCAATCGTGGCGGGCATGCGGCGCGTGCTCAGCGATCCGCAGCTGGCGAGCGAACTGCGACGGAGGGGTCTTGTGCGTGCGCGCGATTTTTCGTGGGAACGTTCCGTCGCGCGAACCCACCAGATCTATCGACTCGTCGGCGGGTGGCAGTGAGCGTGCGCGTTGCGCTCGTGCATGACTGGCTGACAGGAATGCGCGGGGGCGAAAAGGTGCTCGAGCTCCTGTGTGAACGCTATCCCGACGCGGACATCTTCACACTGTTCTACGTGCCCGGCTCGGTGTCACCGGCGATCGAGCGGCACCGCATCATTACGTCGAGCCTTCAGAAGCTGCCGTTCGCGCGCACACACTACCGTCGGTACCTGCCCCTCTATCCCACCGCGATCGAGCAGTTTGACCTCGATCGCTACGACCTCGTGTTGAGTGTCAGCACCTGCGCGGCGAAGTCGGTCGTGGTTCCGGGACGTGCGCGCCACATCTGTTACTGCAACGCGCCGATGCGATACGCCTGGGATCAATTCGACGCCTACTTCGGGCCCGAGCGCGTCGGGGCATTCGCGAGCCGGTGGGTGTACGGCCCCATCCTCAGGCGCCTGGCGCGATGGGACGCAGCGACGGCCTCGCGTGTGGGGCGGTTTGTCGCCAACTCCGGCAACATTGCGGGGAGGATCCGCCGATACTACAATCGCGAGGCGACAATCGTGTATCCACCGGTCGACACGACCTTCTACCATCCAGACAGCACGCCACCCGGTCAGCATTTTCTGATTGTGTCAGCGCTCGTTCCGTACAAGCGGCTCGACATCGCCATCGAGGCCTGTCGCCGCGCCGGAGCGCGGCTTCGGATTATCGGCGAGGGCCCCGACCGCGCGCGACTCGAGCGGCAGGCCGGCGGCGACGTCGAGTTCATCGGCCACGCGAGCAACGACGAGATTCGCGAAGAGTATCGCCGGGCCCTCGCGGTGCTGCTCCCTGGCGAGGAAGATTTCGGCATCGTGCCGGTGGAGGCGCAGGCGTGCGGGCGTCCCGTGATCGCGTTCGCGCGCGGCGGCGCGCTCGAAACCGTGATCCCTCACGAGACGGGCATCTTCTTCGACGAACCGACGGCTGCGTCGCTGACGGCGGCGCTCGATCGGATGCAGACGACCCGCTTTGATCCGGAACGGCTGCGCGCCAGCGCGGCGCGCTTTTCGCGAGAGCATCACGAAGAGGCCATGCGCACCGTCATCGACGAAACGCTTGGCTGCCCGGCTGGAACCACATGGTAAGACGCTACAACCGCGTCCTTGTCGCCTTCTACATCGTGGGCGACGCACTGCTTGCCGTGTGGGCATTCGTTCTTGCGTACGGGATCCGCTTCGAGAGCGGACTGATACCCGTCACGCATGGCTACCCGCCGCTCGACCAGTACCTGAACATCGTCCCATTTGTCGCCGTGCTGACGCCGCTCGCCTTCCAGCTGCAGGGGATCTACCGGCTGCGGCGCGGACGCTCGCGCGTTGACGATTTCTTTGCAGTCCTCATCGGCAGCATCCTTGCGGTGGTCTTCGGCGTCGTCACGACGACCTACGTGTCGGTCTACTACGTTTCCGCCGACGAAAAGGCGCGAGGTGCCTACGAAGTCTCTCAGATTGTCTGGGGGATCTTCCTCGTCCTCAACGTCGTCTTCACGTATCTCTCGCGTGAGGCGGTGCGTGAACTGCTCGAGCGTCGCTGGCGCGCGGGTGTCGGCCTCAAGCGGATTCTTATCGCGGGAGCCGGCGACCTCGGACGCATGGTCGCCGACAGGGTCCTGCAGCATCGCGAGTTTGGCTTCCAGGTCGTCGGTTTCGTCGATGACCGCGCAGGCGGCGACCACATCGGATATCGCGGCCTTCCGCTGCTCGGCACCCTGTCGGAGGTCGGCGACATCGCCCAGCGCGAGCGCATCGATCACCTCTATGTGGCGTTGCCGCTCGAAGAGCACCCGAAGCTGCTCGACCTGGTGGAGATCACCAGCCGCGAATGCATCGATGTCAAGATCGTTCCGGATCTGCTCCAGTTCATCACCCTGCGAGCGCGGCTCGAAGACCTCGACGGCCTGCCGATCATCAACATCAACGACGTGCCGCTCCAGGGTTTCAACGCGTGGCTGAAACGCGTGATCGATATTGGACTCTCGGCCGCGGCGCTGCTCGTGCTGGCGATTCCGCTGGCGGTCATCGCCGCGCTTGTGAAGCTCACGTCACGCGGGCCGGTCTTCTACGCGCAGGAGCGCATGGGACTCGACGGCCACGCGTTTACCGTCTACAAATTCCGCTCGATGTACGAAGACGCCGAATCGGAGAGCGGTCCCGTGTGGGCGCGCGAGGACGATCCGCGCGCGACACCGGTCGGCCGATGGCTGCGCAAGCTCGACCTCGACGAGCTGCCGCAGCTCTGGAATGTGCTCCGCGGCGACATGTCCATCGTCGGCCCGCGGCCCGAGCGGCCGTTCTTCGTCGAACAGTTCAAGCACCACATTCCGCAGTACATGCTGCGCCACAAGGTAAAGGCGGGCATTACCGGCTGGGCCCAGGTCAACGGCTGGCGCGGCAACACGTCGCTTGAAAAACGCATCGAGTACGACCTGTATTACATCGAGAACTGGTCGGTGACGCTCGACCTGAAGATCATGTGGCTCACCGTGTTCCGCGGACTGTTCCAGCGCGTGTGAGGACTGTCGTCACCGGCGCCGCCGGGTTCATTGGATCCCATCTGACCGAAGCGCTCCTCGACCGTGGGCACTCCGTTATCGGCATCGACAACCTGCTCACCGGCGACCTCGCCAACATCGCCCACCTCAGAGACCGCGATTTCGAGTTCATCCGGCACGACGTCACACGGCACATCGACATCGACGGGCCGGTCGATTTCGTTCTGCACTGGGCGAGTCCCGCGAGTCCGATCGACTACCTCGAGCTGCCGATTCAGACGTTGAAGGTCGGCTCGCTCGGGACACACAACGCGCTTGGGCTGGCCATGAAGAAGAAGGCGCGGTTCGTGCTCGCCTCCACGTCCGAGGTCTATGGCGACCCGGTCGAGCATCCGCAGAAGGAAACCTACTGGGGCAACGTCAATCCCATCGGGCCGCGAGGCGTGTACGACGAAGCGAAGCGCTTCGCGGAGGCGATGACGCTCGCGTACCACCGGTATCACGGCGTCGATACGAAGATTGTCCGCATCTTCAACACCTACGGCCCTCGCATGCGGTTGCGCGACGGGCGGGCGGTCCCCGCGTTCATGTCGCAGGCATTGACCGGACAGGACGTGACGATCTTCGGGGACGGCACCCAGACGCGAAGCTTCACGTACGTCAGCGATCTGGTCGACGGAATTCTGCGGCTGATGGAATCCAACACCAACGATCCGGTGAACATCGGCAACCCGCACGAGGTGACCATCGAGGAGATTGCGCGAACAATCATCACGCTCGTCGGATCGAAGAGCACCATCGTCTACCGGCCGCTGCCGGTTGACGACCCGAAGCAGCGGCGCCCCGACATCACGCGCGCAAGGACGATCCTGAAGTGGGAGCCGAAAGTTGGACTCGAGGAAGGACTGCTGAAGACGGTCGCGTATTTCAAGATGAAGTTGGCGTTGCGGTAATCACCGCAGGTCACTTCGTCTCCGCGTGCTTCGTGACTGCCCGAAGGGCTTTCGAGGTTCCGACCGCTCTGTATCCAACTAATGTGGCCCGACGTTGATGAGCCGCCGGAGTCTGAAGAAGTAGTCCCCCGCCGACGCCACCGTCAGGACCAGCGCCAGCCAGATGGCCGCATCCACCAGCGGCGACTGCTGCATCCGCCAGTTGAAATACATGATGACGACGTTCGCCAGGATGAACGTCGCGGTGGCGACCTTGCCGAGAAATGACGGTCTGAAGGTTCTCGGCCCGACCGCGAGATTCACGATCGCCACGACGCCAACGATCACGATGTCACGGCTGATCACGAGGATGGTCAGCCACAGCGGGACGTGATTGGTCAATTCGATCTGCGGCAGCGTGAGCACGATGAATGTCGTCACCAGCAGCAGCTTGTCCGCCATCGGGTCGAGCCATGCGCCGAGGCTCGTGGGGTGGCTCGCGAGGCGCGCGATCAGGCCGTCGATCGCATCGGTCGCGCCGGCAATGAAGAACACCGCCAGCGCGGCACCGAGATGTCCGTACACCGTCAGGAGCACGAACGCCGGGATCAGCATGATCCGCAGGATCGTGATCTGATTGGCAAGCGTAAGGTAGCGCACGTCGTTAGCGCGACTGCTCCAGTGCGCGGAGCCGATCGATGGCCGCGATCGCCTCGGCCCCGGAGACAGGGCGATCGATTTCGAAACGGCCGCCATCGAGCAGCGGCAGAACACCTGCGGCGACGGCGGCCGCCACGGCCGGGTAATTGAGGTGCGCGGCGCTCATGTCCGCGATGGCTGGCTTCGCAGCCAGTCGTGCCTGCAGCGCGGGATTCGTTCGCGCGATCAGCTGCAGCAGCGTGCTCACCGCTTCGGCCAGGTCGGCGCGCCGAAGCGCCGCACGCGGCTGGAATGTGTGGTTGTCGAACGCCGGAAGGACGCCGGCTGCCACGACCTGCGCAATCCACGGCGCCGCCCAGTGTCCGGCGGTATCGGTGGTCACAACGGGTGTACCCGGAGCCAGCCGCAGGACGTCGTCGAGCCGGATGCCGATGAGCGCCGCAAGATCGCCTCGTGTAATCCGGTCCGCCGATGGCAGCGCGCGAAATTCCTGCGGCAGACGCGCGTCACGCGCCTTGGCGGCGGCGGCCTCCGCTTTCCTCTCATAGCCGGCGAACGGGTCTGCGTTCGCCGCGTTGCGATAGGCGGTCTCCGCGCCGGCGAAGTCGCCACGCTCTTCGAGCAGCTCCCCCGCCTGCGCGAGGGCAATCGCATCGGCTGGATCGAGCGCGACGGCGCGGTTGAACTGCTCCAGCGCGGCCGCCGCGTCTCCGCGCCGCCGTTCGACAATCCCAAGCTCGCGGTAGAGCACCGAGCTGTCGGGTGTCGCGGCGATGGCGCGCTGATACGCCCCCCGTGCCTCCTCGAGACGGCCGGCACCCATCGCATCCCGCGCGGCGGCAATGAGGCTCTGAATCTCACGGAACTTCAGGACGTCGATCCGCGACGCGAGATTGACGAGTGATGGATCCGCGGCGAGCGCCGCCTCGAACGCGGCGCGCGCCTCGGTGTCCCGGTTCAGCGACAACAGCGCCTGACCTTTGCCCGCAAGCGCGGGCGCGTACGAAGGCGCGGCACGCAGCGCGAGATCGAACTGACTCAGGGCGCGCATATATTCCTGGCGCGCGAGGGCGACGTAGGCCTCTCCCGTTCGGGCCGGCGCGAAATCGGGAATCGCCTTCAGTGCAGCAGAGAACTCACGGTCGGCGTTGACGAGATCGTCGTTCTGCAGGTACCGCCATCCGCGATCGACGGCGGCCGCCTGCGCCGCCGCCGCAGGAACGGCACTCGGATAGACGAACTCGGGATACTTGAGTGTCGGCGGCAACGGCGGCGCCGTCTTGACCGCGCACGCCGTCAGAAGTGCGAAGGTCGCCATGAGAAGCGCGAAGTACGCTCGAACTTCCATCAGGGCTGCTCCGCCGCGTCGACAGTCGTCAGCCGCTCGATGAAGCGACGCGGCACGTCGGCCTCGATGACGACTTTTCCGTTGGTCGCGACATGACTGATCACGCGTGCCACCCGATAGAGGCGGCCAATCTGCTGCCGGTCGAACTCCTTGCCGCTGTCGAAGGTGATCGTCACGCGTCTGGTGTCGAGCGCGAGCCGCGATGCAATCATCTGCAGCAACTCGCCAGCTCCGGCTCCGGTGGTCGCCGAAATGAGCGCGGCCGCGGGATCTGCATCGCGCAGCCGGCGCCGCTCGTCGACGGTAATCGTGTCGATCTTGTTGTACACCGCAATCATCGGCACGTCAGCGGCGCCGACCTCCTCGAGCACGCGGTGCACGGCGGCCATCTGCCGTTCGCGATCGGCGCTTCCGGCGTCGATGACGTGGAGAATCAGGTCCGCCTCGGCCACCTCCTCGAGCGTCGCGCCAAAAGCGGCAACGAGTGCATGCGGGAGCCGATCGATAAATCCGACGGTGTCGGACACCAGAAGTTCGCGGTTGTCCGGAAGACGCACCCGGCGAACCAGCGGATCGAGAGTCACGAACAGCGCGTCGGAGGCGACGGCCGTTTCATCCGTCAGCCGATTGAAGAGCGTCGTCTTTCCGGCGTTGGTGTAGCCGACCAGCGCGACGGTGGGAACCGACTGTTTGTGCCGCCGCTCGCGCAGCTGCGAACGGCGCTGACGGACGTGGCCGATTTCGTGTTGAATCGCCTGGATACGCACGCGAATCCGGCGGCGATCCGATTCGAGCTTCGTTTCGCCGGGTCCCCGCGTGCCGATGCCGCCGCCGAGCCGCGACAGAGCGGCGTTGGATCCCACCAGACGCGGGAGCAGATATTTCAGCTGCGCCAGTTCCACCTGCCACTTGCCTTCGCGGGTCCGCGCACGGCGCGCGAAGATGTCGAGAATCAGCTGCGTGCGATCGATGACCTTCCGTTCGAGCCGCTCCTCGAGCTGCCGGAGCTGCGCCGGGCTGAGCTCGTTGTCGAAGATGACGACATCGACTTCGGCTTCGTCGCACGCGGCCGCCAGCGAGGCGACCTTCCCCGCGCCAATGAAGGTCGCCGGGTCCGGCTTGGGCCGCTCCTGCAGCATACGCAGCACGACGCGAGCGCCCGCGGCGTCCGCAAGACCGGCGAGCTCCTCGAGTGAATGATCGGCATCGCTGCGGCTGGACGATGTGACGAGACCGACCAGCGCGGCGCGCTCCACATAGGCAGGCATGCGCGTCTTTAGCTTACGCTACGCATATGAAGCGGGCGAACACGCCGACGGCGCCGCTCCCCCGCTAGAACCGGATTTTTGCTCCGATCGAAGTGGAGTCGGAGACGTGAATGCTGTCGATGAAGCGAATCCGGTGCGGGTTGGTCTGCATCACCAGCGACGTCGTCCGGGTGCCGTCGCCGAAAAAGCGGACGCCTTTCATCAGCGACCCTTCCGTCACGCCCGTCGCCGCGAAGACGATGCTCTTGCCCGGCGCCAGGTCTTTGGAGCGGTAGACCCTGCTCAGATCGGTAATTCCCATCGCTTTCGCGCGCTCCTCGTCGCCGGGTTTCGCAATGACCAGGCGCGCGTAGATCTCGCCGTTGAGGCAGCGCATGGCGGCGGCGGTCAGCACACCTTCCGGCGCGCCGCCAGTTCCCATGACCGCGTGAACGCCGCTGCCGACGACGGCGGCGGCGATGCCCGCGGACAAATCGCCATCGCCGATCAGCCGGATCCGCGCCCCGGTCTCGCGGATTTCCGCGATCAGCTTCTCGTGACGCGGGCGGTCCAGCACGATGACAACGAGGTCCTCCACCCGCCGCCCGAGCGTCTGCGCAATCGCCCGCAGATTGAAGCGCACCGGCGCATCGAGATCGACGACGTCGCGCGAGCTGGGGCCGACGACCAGCTTCTCCATGTACATGTCAGGCGCGTGGAGAAGTCCGCCGTACTCCGACGCGGCAAGCACCGCGATGGCATTGGCCGCGCCGGTCGCGCACAGGTTCGTGCCCTCGAGCGGATCGACGGCGATATCGACCTGCGGAAATGTGCGGCCGTTCGGCGACTTGTTCGCCATGCCGACCTTCTCGCCGATGTACAGCATCGGCGCCTCATCGCGCTCACCCTCGCCGATGACGATGGTCCCGTCGATGGGCACCGAATCCATTTCCTTGCGCATCGCCTCGACGGCGACGGCGTCGGATTTGTGCCGGTCGCCCTGTCCCATCGTTTGCGCACACGCGATGGCGGCCTGCTCGACGACTCGCAGGAAGTCGAGTGAGAGATCTGAATCAAGCATAGGGAGGAAGCTCGCAGCGGGTTGGACGGTCCGTCCGATAGCCGAGCAGATAGTCGGCCTGCATCAGCTTGTGAATCTCACGCGTGCCTTCGTAGATCACCGCACCCTTGCAATTGCGATAGAACCGGCCGACGGGATACTCGTCGGAATAACCGTTGGCGCCGTGAATCTGGACGGCGTCGGAAGCCGCGCGCTCCGATGCGACGGTCGAAAACCATTTGGCAAGCCCTGTCTCGCGGGTGTTGCGGCGTCCGAGATTTTTCAGCCAGCCGGCGCGCATCCAGAGCAGGCGCGACGCCTGATAGTCCGACTCCATCTGCGCGATCATTTCCTTCACCAGTTGATGTGACCCGATCTCGACGCCGAAGGTCTTGCGCTGCCTGGCGTACGCGACGCTCGCATCGCGGCAGGCGCGAATCAGCCCCGTCGCACCGGCGGCCACCGTAAAGCGTCCCTGGTCGAGCGCGAACATCGCTATCTTGAAGCCCTCACCTTCACGGCCGACCAGGTTCTCCTGTGGCACCTCGACTTCATCCATCTTGAAGAAGCCGGTGTTGCCAGCGAGAATGCCCCACTTCTCCTTCAACGTGCCGCTCGAAAAACCTTTGAAACCGCGCTCGACGATAAACGCGCTGATGCCGTTGGGGTCCCGCTGCCTCTTCTTCTCGAGGTCGCTCCACGCAAAGACAAGAAAGTTGTCGGCCACGTCGCCGAGCGAGATCCACATCTTCTCGCCGGTGAGGACGTACCGGTCGCCTGTCCGGATCGCGACCGATTGAATGCCGCGCGCATCGCTGCCCGCCGATGGCTCGGTGAGCGCGTAGGTGGCGATCTTCCTGCCCTGCGCCTGCGGAATCAGATAGCGCTGCTTTTGATCGTCGGTGCCCCAGGCGAGCAGCGTGAGGCAGTTCAAACCGACGTGCACCGAGAGAATCACGCGCAGCGACGTGTCGACGTATTCGAGCTCCTCGCTCGTGATTCCGAGCGACAGGTAATCCATGCCCGCGCCGCCGAACTTCTGCGGCACGCAGACGCCCAGCAGCCCGAGATCCGCCATCTGCGGCAGAATGCCGCGGTCGAACTGGTGCGCCCGATCGAGCTCTCGGATTTTCGGCGCGACGCTGCGCGCCGCCCACTCGCGCACGCTGTGCTCGAGCAGCTGCTGCTCTTCTGTGAGGTCCAGGTTCATCATGCGGAAGCGTCGAATCGTACCACCACCGGCGCTCCGCGCGTAAGCCCGAGGCGCTCCGCGGCGCTGCCGCCGCTGAGCGCGATCTCGAGGTGATCGCTGCTGCCGAAGAGCGCGCAGACCGAGCCGGCGCCCGAGTCGGCGTACGTCGCGACGACGCTGGCGATCGGATGATCCGCCGCTGCAATCTGAACGCGCCTGCCTGCGGCGAACATGTCGAAGGTGCGACGATCGATATTGGTCACGAGGTTCCCGAAGCGATCGACGCGTACAACCACGCCCGACAACTGCGCCCGGTCCGCATGCGGCGCGGGCACGTCGATCGACTGCCAGTCCGACAGCGGCGCGCCAAACGCGCTCAGCTCGACGCCCTTGGCCAGCCACGCCGCGGCCGGCGCAAAACGATCGCGGCCCTCGAAGGTGCGGCTGACCGCCGGCCGCGCATACATCCGCTCCGTGAGCTCCACCACCTGCGTCGGCTCCGTCTCCTTGAAAACGATCGCCAGCAGGCCATTGTCGGGCGCCACGAACTGATAGCCGCCTGCAGCGGCAGCAATGCCGCGCCTCGCCGATCCGACGCCCGGATCGACGACGCATAAAAAGACGGTGGCCGGCGGGAAGTATCTGAATGCGGCGGCGAGCTCGAGGGCGCCGCCGAGAATGTCCTGTGGCTCGATGTCGTGCGTGATGTCCACAAGCGTCGCATCGGGGCAAATACCGAGCGCGACGCCTCGCATGGCGCCGACGTAGTGGTCGCGCGTGCCGAAATCAGTCAGCAGCGCGATGATCGGGCGCACTGGCAGCGGCGGAAGGCTTTCGGAACAGGACCTCTCGCAGGTTGTTCTTGAGCAGGAACTGTTCGGTGATGCGCAGCGGCTCGAACATCCGCTGGATGTCGCGATTCGGCAGAGCGACCTGTTTGCGCCGCGCGGCCGCATAGGGGCGGTACTGCAGGCTCTGCTTGTCAACCACTACGTACCGCGTATAGGTCGACGGCGCCGTGGCTGTCGGCTGCGCGGTGCTGAATTGCGCGAACAGCGCCCCGTCGGCGGCGAGAATGCGCACCAGTTGACCGGCAAGCGCCTGGGCCGACGCCTTGTCGAGGTAATCAAAGATGTCCCAGCAGAGAATCCCGTCCACGCTTGCATCGTCCTGTGGGAAGCGCCGCGACAGAAACGCTGGAAGCTCGTCGAGCTTCCCCTCCGAGATATGGCGGTCGACGTCCTTGAAGACGTTCTCGACCAGAATCTTGCAGCCCAGCTCCTCGCCGAAAAACGTGACGTTGGTCCCGACGACGGGGCCGAGATCGAGCAGCAGCGGCTGCGATTTTCCAGCGAGGCTCGAGAGGAATCTGCCGAGCGCCTTGGTCGGATGTACGGGCGAGTCGGTCTTCCCGCCGTCGGCGGTATCCGCCTCGTCCTTCCGTTTACGGGAAAAGAGGTCTGAGAGAGACAACGACGAATGATAATCCGTCGTCAGTGGTTGGTGGTTAGTAGTTCGTGGACGGCCACAAACCGCTAACCACCCCCCGGGCTAGTGTGCTGCGGCCGGCTGTACCGGCACACTCGACGCCTGCGGCTGGGCCTGTTGCTGCCCCTGCGACGGACGGGACTGCTGCGCCTGCGGCTGTCCGCCTTTGCGCTGCATGTCGACGCTGCCGCGGAAGTGCGCCCCTTCGGCAATCGCGACGCGCGGCGAGACGATGTCGCCGTCAACCGAGCCGCCGTCGCGAATGTCGACCTTCTCGGTGGCGGTGACGTTGCCGTTGACTTCGCCCAGCACGATGACCGCTTTCGCGAACACCTGCGCCTTGATCTTGCCGTTTGGTCCGATCGTCAGCACGTGATCGCGAAGCTCGATCTTGCCTTCGACGTGTCCTTCGACCGTGAGGTCCTCACTGCCATTCAGCTCGCCCTTGATCACCACCGACTTGCCGATATTCACGACGTCTCTCTCCATCATCTGCTGCCGCCGGGAATCCGGCTGTGCCGGCACATTCGCCTGCGTCTGCTGTGCAGGTGCGGCCGGACCCGCCGGGGTCGCCGGCCCTGTCGGCTTCACCGCTTCATCGCGCTTCCACATCTGGTCCTCCGACTTTAGGCAGCCCCACGCAGAAACCGAGGAGCTTGAGTGAGCTCGTACTCGACGTTTACCGTGGCAGGAGCCCACTGAGTATATCGGCCGCTCGAAAAAGTTGTCTAGGCTTTAACCACCAATACTTACGGCGAGATGCTACGATTTCAGAAAAGAGCCGTGCAGCGCATCTACCTGGACCACAACGCGACCACGCCGCTGCTTCCGGCGGCCCTCGACCGGATGCTGGTGGTCCTGCGCGAGGAGTTCGGGAACCCGTCGAGCGTCCACCATTTCGGTCAGCGGGCAAAGGCAGCCATCGACGAGGCGCGCACGGACGTCGCGAATTTAATCCGTGCCGAACCGTCCGAGGTCCTGTTCACCAGCGGCGGGACTGAAGCCGACAACATCGCCATCCGCGGAGCTGCGGAAGCACTCGAAACGACAGGAAAGCGTCACCTGATTGCCACCGCCATCGAACACGAAGCGGTCCTCAACACGCTGAAGGCCCTGGCAAAGCGCGGATGGCGGACGACGCTGCTCCCCGTCGACCGAAGCGGGATTGTTTCGCCGGCGGCGGTCGGAGACGCCCTGACCGGCGACACGGCCCTGGTTTCGGTGATGCATGCCAACAACGAGATTGGCACTATTCAGCCGATCGCCGAGCTGGCGCGTATCGTTCATCAGGGAGGCGCGCTCTTTCACACGGATGCAGTCCAGTCGGCCGGCAAGATTCCAGTCAGCGTGAAAGGCCTTGGCATCGACATGCTGTCGATGTCAGCGCATAAGTTTTATGGGCCTAAGGGGGTCGGCGCGCTCTGGATTCGACGCGGCCTCCGGGTGCTGCCGCTGCTCACGGGGGGACGCCAGGAGCGCAGCCGGCGCGCCGGGACCGAAAACGTTGCCGGGATCGCCGGAATGGGCGTAGCCGCCCGGGCTGCCGCCTCGAAGATGGCCGAAGAAGGCCAGCGCCTCGCGGCGCTCCGCGACCGGCTCGAAGCGGGCGTCCTCCGCACGGTATCCGGCACGGCAGTCAATGGTTCGATCGAGGCGCGCGTACCGAATACCACCAACATCAGCTTCGACCGGATCGAGGCCGAGTCGCTGCTGATCGCGCTCGACCTCGAGGGGATCGCCGTGTCGACCGGCTCCGCCTGCTCGTCGGGCACGCTGGAGCCCTCGCACGTTCTCAAGGCGATGGGCTTCAACGCGCACCGGACGCAGAATTCGATCCGCTTCAGCCTTGGCGCCGCCAACACCGAAGCCGAAATCGACCACGTGATCGGCGTGCTGCCGGGGATTGTCGAAAAGCTTCGCAGTCTGACGCGGATGCCGGCAAGAGCTTGACACCACGAAAGCCCTTCGGGCAGTCACGAAGCACACGGAGACGAACAAGTCCTCTTCGCGGTCTTCGCGCTTGCCGAACGGCCTTGGTGGTTTGAAACAAATGCGCATCGTCGTTGCAATGTCGGGAGGCGTCGACTCCTCGGTCGCCGCGGCCCTGCTCACCGAGCAGGGTCATGACGTCATCGGTCTGTCGATGCAGCTCTACGATCAGCGCGGCGGCGAGCAGACATGGGGCAGCTGCTGCACGCTGGACGACCTCAACGATGCGCGGCGCGTGGCTTCCGCCCTGGGCTTCCCTCACTACATCGTCAACTTCGAGCGCCAGTTCCGCGAGACGGTAATCTCGAATTTCGTCCAGGAGTACGCTGCCGGGCGGACGCCGCTCCCCTGCGCGCATTGCAACAGCGATCTGAAGTTCTCGACGCTTCTCGATCGCGCGCGCGGCCTCGGCGCCGAGCATGTGGCAACGGGTCATTATGCGAGGGTCGAGGCGGCGGCGGACGGCCGCTGGCTGCTCAAGCGAAGCGCCGATCCGGGGAAGGACCAGTCGTATTTCCTGTTCACGCTCACGCAGGATCAGCTCGCGCGCGCGGTCTTCCCGATCGGCGGCCTGTCCAAGCCGCACGTTCGCGAGCAGGCGCGCCGGCTTGGGTTGGCCGTCGCCGACAAGCCAGACAGCCAGGAAATCTGCTTCATCCCCGACGGCGACTATGCATCGTTTGTCGAGCGAAAGGAACCGGCAGTCGCCCGC
>Ga0075434_100000938_pt1 | contig 23449 bp, 18 predicted proteins | sample RhiMethybrSRZTD3_FD_75298 | JGI IMG/M metagenome (GOLD analysis project Ga0075434, IMG submission 75298) | Populus rhizosphere microbial communities from Tennessee, USA - Rhizosphere MetaG P. TD hybrid SRZTD3 | ecosystem: Host-associated > Plants > Roots > Rhizosphere > Soil | place: USA... | reverse complement strand
ATGGACTGGGCTGGGTCGCGGCGCCGCGGCCCCCGTCGGCGCGCTTGAGCCAGGCCTCTCGCCAGAACATGAGGCAGCCCGCCTCGCATCCGCCGTGTCCGGAGCCGTCGCAGCGCACGCCCTGGAGGTGCACGGTCTGGTGCAGGCGACGTCCGCCGGTCTTGAAGACCGTGTCGCACGTCTTGTCCGCTCGCTTGTGGATTTGAAAGCGCTGCCCGGAGAAGCGGAGCATCTCGGGCATGAGCGGGAGCGCGTCCAGAGTCGCGTCCGGACCGAGCGTCGCCAGGATTTCTTCCTTGCTTCGCACCTCGACCCATTCACCGGGTCGAAGGCCGAGTGCTGCTGAGTGTTCCGGCATCATGTGAAGCCCTCTACGCCGCTGTGCGGAGTGTCGCGTCTGATATCGATTTGGACCGGGCGTCCGGAAATTGCGGTGCGGTCGCGGTGCATCGGAGCACTATGAGCGGCCGCCGGCAACACGTCACGTATGATCTTATCCCCGAGTGGCTCGCGCCGTCATCGACAATCCGCCCCTCGAGTACGAGTTTCTGAAGCGCTGGTTCTATAATATGCCGAGGGCGCCGCCCAGGCGCCTCAGCGGAGACGATGTGGCACTTCAACCTATCGTGAGCTCTTCAAGCGACGCAGTGTGACCCCGCTCGTCGTTTCCCCCGGGCCTCGCCTGGAGTGGAAGGCCCTGCGACCCGGCCGGCGACGCGGCGAGCGGCCCGCGCCCTTCGACACCGCGCCGACTCACTACGTATTCTCGGGCCGCACGGCAATCTTCCACGGTCTTCGGGTGCTCGGCATCGCGCCCGGCGAGCGCGTTCTCGTCCCGGCGTTCAACTGCGCCTCGCTCGTCGAGCCGATACGCCGATACGGAGCCAAGACCGCGTTCTACAAGATCGACGCCGACTGCTCGGCTGATTTCGACGACATCGAGCGGCGCATCGACTCGACGACCCGCGCGGTCGTCGTCATCCACTACTTCGGTTTTCCGGAACGGCTCGAGCGGTTTCGCGAGCTCTGCACCCGGCGCGGCGTCTACTTGATCGAGGACTGTGCCCACGTGCTCACCGGTGCCGCTGGGGCGATCCCGCTCGGCGCGACCGGTGATGTCAGCATCTTCAGCTGGCGGAAGTTTCTTCCGGTCGGCGACGGCGGCCAGCTCGTCGTCAACAATCGCACGCTCGCGGCGGACGTCAGATTGGACGCGCCGAGCGCTGTCGTCAGGCTGAGGGCGGTCAAGGACGCGGTCGACCGGATCCTCGAGTCGCCAAATGCCTTCGCTCGCTGCGCCAATCTGCTCTGGCGGCTCCCCTCGATCGCCCGACGTCGGCCCCCGGCGCCGGCGGCGGAGGCGGCGTCGGAATCGGCCGCGGCGAGCACGCCGGCGACCGATGAGCTCGACCTGGGCTGCCCGTTCACGCTCGTGAACCTCCCGATGTCCGCGTTCTCGCGATTCGTGGCCGATCACATCGACCTCAGGTCGATCATCGAGCAGCGGCGACTGAACTACCGCTATCTCTTGACGGTCGTCGGGGCCCTCCCGGGCATCGTCCCCTTGTTCAGGGAGCTTCCTGACGGTGTCTGCCCGCTGGCGTTTCCGTTCTTCGTCGAGGGACGGAAGGACTTCCATCTCCTGTTGAGATCGAAAGGCATTCCGGCCTCGACATGGGGTGGCGTGATCCACCCGGACCTTCCGCTCGAGGAGTTCCCGGAGTCGCGGGCTCTCTATGACGGACTCATCTATCTGCCCGTCCATCAGAGCCTCAGCGTTCACGAGATGGACACGATGAGCCGTGCAGTGCGGGAGTCGCTATGAGCCGGGTGCTCATGATCGCGTTTCACTATCCGCCTTGCTCCCAGAGCAGCGGGATCCACCGCACGTTGAAGTTCTCGAGATACCTGCCGAAGACCGGCTGGGATCCGATCGTCCTGTCGGCGCACCCGCGAGCGTACGAGAGCCGGAGCGACGACCAGCTGCACGACATCCCGGCCGAGGTGCCGGTCACGCGCGCGTTCGCGCTCGATACGAGCCGCAGCCTGTCGCTGCGCGGCTTCTACCCACGCTGGCTGGCGCTGCCGGATCGCTTCATCTCCTGGTGGCTCGGCGCCGTTCCCGCCGGGCTTCGGCTCGTGCGTCGCTATCGGCCGGCCGCCATCTGGTCGACCTATCCCATCGCCACCGCGCACCTCATCGGGCTCACGCTCCATCGGCTGACCGGCGTTCCGTGGGTCGCCGATTTCCGCGATTCGATGGTGGAGGAGAGCTATCCGCGCGATCGCGTCCAGCGCCGGATGTTCATGTGGATCGAGCGCCAGGCGGTGAGCCACGCGTCACGTCTCGTGTTCACGGCCGAGTCGACGCGCCGGATGTATCTCGAGCGGTATCCGAGCCTTCCGGCCGAGCGCTGCCTGCTGATCCCCAACGGCTACGACGAGGAGGACTTCGCCGATTTGAAGCGGGCCGCGCATGTCACCGACGGCGCCGAGCGGCCGCTGCAGCTGGTCCACACCGGCGTGATCTATCCGGAGGAGCGAGACCCCACGGCGTTCTTCGCCGCCTTGGCAAGGCTCAAGCGCGACGGCCGCATCGACGCGACCCGGGTGCGGATCAATCTTCGAGCCTCAGGGTTCGAGGACCGCTACGCGGACGCGCTGCGTGAGCTGGGCATCGACGATATCGTGCAGCTGACTCCTCACCTGCCCTACCGGCGGACGCTTCAGGAGTGCGTCGACTCGGACGCGCTCCTGCTGCTGCAGGGCGCCTCGTGCAACCACCAGATCCCGGCGAAGGCCTATGAGTATCTGCGGGCGCAGCGACCGATCGTGGCGCTCACGGCGGACGAGGGCGACACCGCCTCGCTGCTGAAACGAACCGGCGGCGCGACGATCGTCGACCTGGCGGGTGAGACCGCGATCTACGCGGCGTTCCCGGACCTCCTGAAGGTCATTCGCGCCGGAGCGCACCCGCTGCCCGCGATGCGCGAGGTCGAGCGGTTTTCGCGCCAGCACCAGGCCGTCACGCTCGCCGAGGCGCTGACGACTCTCGGCGGCCGGGCCTCGCGGCCGGCGCCAGGCGCGTAGCCCGAGGAGAGCTCGCGACGCCCCGCCTCACATCGCGAGGCGGCGCGTGGGAGTCGTCGTTACCTCGCGATCACGTTGATCGGCGCGCCCGGGGTCGCCTGGGGGGCCGACGGCGCATGCTTGTAGAGATAGACGTGGCCCGTGCCGGCGTCGTCGTGCTTGACGTACATGACGACGCCGTACGTCGAGATCGGCGCGGAGATCAGGCTCTCGGCGGTGGAGTCACCTTGTGTGAAAAAGGACGGGACGGCGACGCTCACGGTCCGCCACGAGCCGGTCCCGACCGGATTGAACTCCGCCATGGTCGTGCCGTTGATGAACAGCAACACGCCCGTCACGGGCTCGGTCACGATCGACGTGCCGCCCGGACCGATCCGGAACTGCCCGCCATTGGGAGCGCCTGACTTCGACAAGGTCGTGAAGCTGCCGTTGCTGTTGAGCTTGTAGAAGCCGACGCCCCCGCCGAAGACGACGCACTGGCAGAGCGGAGAGTAGTGCGCGAAGACCTGGTACGGGTCAGCTGAGAACTGCGGCAGGTTGGTGCCGTCTGCTCCGTTACCCCGTGAGAGCTGCGTCCAGGAGTTGGTGGCGGGGTTGTACGCCCGGATGCCCCAGTCACCGTCGTAGTGAATCAGACGCCCGCCGCTCAAGTCGGGGAACCACGCCTGGGCGCGGCAACACTGGGCGTTGCCGCCGCGCGACGCGAGCGTGGTCCAGGTGCTGCCATCGCTGCTCAGACGAACCAGATTGGTGGAGTTGTAGTAGGTGTAGTAGTGCTCACCGGTCGCCGGGTTGAGGGTGTTGTGGTCGTAGGAGTGGCGCGGATCGTTCTTCGAGTTGGGTGGCGTCGGCAGTTGGCCCCACGAGTTCGTCGCGTCGTCGTAGAAGATCGCCATCTCGTTGGTGCCCGAGCACGGCGCGTGCGGCGAACCCGAGAACTGGAAGCGCTTGGTGATCGGGTTCCACACCGCCTTGTTGGCGAACTGCGTGATGACGTCGCCGCGCGTGCAACCGGGCGGATTGAGCACGGCGCCGTTGTTGAACCCGGTCGTCGCCGTGAGCTCGGCGAACGTGCCCGGCGCCATCTGGGCGGCCTTCGTCGAGAGGTTGCTCGCCGCCGCCATGGTGGTCGTGAAGAGGAACAGCACGCCGACGGAGACCGCGGCGACTCGGGCCGCTCTGTTTCTCCGTCTCCCCTGCGTTACCGCGTCTTGCCGCCGGACCTCGAGACCGCGCATACGTTTCGCCCTCGTCTAGTAGCGATCCGGCCAGGGGTCAAGCCTGGATCGCGACGTTGCCGTACGGAGTTAGACAGAAATCCCGCCATCCTTCCGAGCCGAGCCGCCCTCTGCGGGAGAGGAGACCGGGTCGCCCGGGCGCCGCGCCGCACGCCGGCGCCATCGCCGGGCCATGACGATCGCGCCGAGGATCAGGATCGGCGCCGGACTGAGCTCGGTCACGGTCAAACAGCACGGCGCCGTGGGTGCGATGCCCGACGAGGGCACGCCGGGATCGGCGATGTCCTGCGTCGAGATGACCAGCTCGTCGTACCAGACGTTCGCCGAGGAGAGACTCGGCTGGAGGTTCGTCTGATAGGGGTGCAGGTAGATCTTGCCCATCTTGTAGACGGACGAATTGCTGTTGACCAGGAACCAGCCGTTGGCGGCCTGGGAAAAGTCGCGCGTGCACTTGACCGGCTGCGACGCCTCGCAGTCGATGATGAGATCGAGCGGCTTGCCCTCGCGCCCGAGCCAGACCTTGATCGGCGTGCCCCACGAATTCCACGCGATGGGCCCGAGCATCATCTTGATGGTCATCCACTCGTTCGCGAAGAGGCGCTTGCACGCCGTTTGGTTGGCGCCGGTGCTGCAGCCCGTGATCATGGTCTGGAAGTTCGAGTCGGCCGACGGCGGGATCGTCGGGGCCGCCAAGCCGACGAAGGCCGCCGTGCCGTTACAGTTCGCGTACGAGAGCGGGTAGCCGCGCTGGCTGCCGTTCTGGATCACGAACTCGAAGCCCTGGTCGGGGCACGAGGTCGGACAGTTGACGCTGTCCGGACTGGACGGGTTGCAGTTCGGCAGATCGCCGAGCCCGACGTCCGAGAGCTTGGCGCCGTCGCTGTTGGGCCAGTTCGACTTCACCAGCAGCTCCGGGCTCCAGCGGATCCGGTACTGGATGAAGATCCGCTCGCCCGTGCTGATCTGCCCGGTCTTGTTCGGGCCGAAGTGGGTGAACCACGAGCCGGCCGAGGAGCTGGTCGATCCGACCGGAAAGGTGAACTTCATCGAGCCCGTGCCGGAGGCCTTCGTGGTGGTATCGATGGTCGGCACGTTCGGGTTGTTGCCGTTCGCCATGACCCCGAAGTCGCTGCCCCAGCTCTCGTGGCCGAGGGGATTGTTGCGCGGAACCGAGGCCGCCGTGTCGAAGCTATGGCAGCGCAGCACGCCCGGAGCCGCGCAGCGCGCCGCGAAGTCGGCGTCCGCGGTGAGGGCGTCCGCCGCCGGCACGACCACGTGGGCGACGAGCAGCGCCACCGCAACGATCAGGACTGGCATGGTTGAGCCTCCGCGGGGCCCACGGTAACGTGCGGCGTCATTCTTCTCAAGCGTCGATTGCGCCGCTCCGTTCGACGCGGGGCCATCACCCGCACGGTCACCTGGCGACCACGTTGCCGGGGACCCCCGGGATGATCTGTGGAGTGGAGGGCGCGTGCTTGTAGAGAAACACGCGGCCCGTGCCGGAGTCGTCGTGCTTCACATACATGACGACGCCGTAGGTCGAGATCGGTGCGGAGATGAGGCTTTCGTTGACCCCGTTGCCGGCGTTGAAGAAGGACGGCACCGCCGGCCCCCGCGACCACGTGCCCGTCGCGGTATTCGTCGAGCCGGGATCCAGCACGAACATCGTCCCGCCCTGGACGATGACGATCAGAAATCCCGAGACCGGGTCGACGACGACGGACGCGTTTCCGGACGGCGAGATGTTGATCGAGCTGGGGCCGCCGGCGTGGGTGAGCGCGGTAAACGTGCCGTCGCTGTTGAATTTCTCGAGGACGGGGCCGTTGCCGAAGATGATGCAGCGGCAGCGTACCGAGTAGAGCGACCACGAGGGCTGGCAGACCGAGCCGCAGGAGAACCCCGGCAATCCCGAGATCGACACCTCGGCGCCCGCGCGCGCGGTCCACGAGTTGGAAGAGGGCGAGTATTCGTAGAGGCCGAAGCTGCCGTCCCACCGCAGCAAGCTGTTGCGATCGGGGAAAAACGCCTGCGAGTTACAGCACTGGGTGCTGTTCGGGAACGGAGCCAGCGATTGCCAACCACTCCCTCCGTTCGCGAGTCTCAAGTTCTGCGTGGAGTTGTAGTTGTGGTAGTAGTGCTCGCCCGTCGCCGGGTTCATCGCGTTGTGACCGTAGCTATGGCGCGGGTCATTCGCGCTACCATTCGGATTCGGCAGGGTGCCCCAGCTATTCGCGGCGTCGTCGTAGAAGACCGCCTTCTCGTTCGTGCCCGAGCAGGGCGCGTGCGGAGAGCCCGAGAACTGAAACCGCTTGGCGATCGGGTTCCAGACCGCGGTGTTGGCGTACTGCGTGATCGCGTCCTGCCGGCCGCAGCCCGACGGCGTGAGGATGCCCCCGGTGTCCCAGTTGGTCATTCCGGTTAGCTCGACGAACGTTCCCGGTGCCATCTGCGCCGCCTGGGTCGAGAGGTTGCTCGCCGCCGCCATGGTGCTCGTGACGAGCAGCAGCGCGGCGATGATGACCACGGACACCACGGCGGCTCGAGGCGGATAGCCTCCACCTCGTCCCTGCTTCACCGCATCATGCCGACCGACACTGACACCTTGCATGTCCGTTCGCCCTCGTGTTTGCGCACCCGGCCAGGGTCAACCCCTGATCTCGACGAGCTAGCCTCGAATGCCGTGGGATCGAGGCCGATGCTCGCCATCCTCGGGAGCCGGACCGCCTTCATCCGGAGAGAACGCAAGGTCGTCGGGGCGGCGGGTCGCCCGCCGACGCCACCGCCGACCCACCAGGATCAGGCCCAACGCCACGAGCGGCACCGGGCTGAGCTCGGTGAGCCGCAGGCAGCACGGCGCGGTGGGAGCGAGTCCCGGAGTCGTCGCGCCGGGGTCCGCGATGTCCTGCTTCGAGATGATCAACTCGTCGTACCAGACGGTCGTCTCGGCAAGCGGGCCGGGCGCGTCTACGCCCTGCCGGGTGACGTAGGGGTCGAGCCACACCTTGCCGAGCTTGTAGAGGCCCGTGTTGCTGTTGTAGAGGAAGAAGCCCTGGACGGTCGCGTTGTTGTTGTCCGAGCAGTTCACGCCCGGCGCGCAGTTGATCAGGAGCTGGAGCGGCTCGCCCTCGTGCGCCGCCCAGATCTGAATGGTGTTCGTCCAGGTGTTCCACGCATTCACGTGGATGTGGTACTTGATCGTGTGCCACTCGTTCGGGCGGAACACGAAGCACTTGGGCTCGTTGTAGGGACCGGGGTAGTTGCACGAGCGCGCCGGGCTGCCGGTCCAGTTGGGGTGCCGATCGTAGGTCTGGCCCCCATCGCGCGTGACGGTCAAAATCGGCTGGCCGACCGTCCCGTTGTTGCAAGTCGTGTAGGCCCCCAGGCGATTCCCGCCGGTGCTATCCCAGTTCGGTTGGACCACTACCTCCATGTCGGAGCACGAGCCGGGGCAGTTCGCGGTGTTCTTGCCCGTGCCCGTGTTGCACGCCGCGGTGTCGCCGTCGCCGACGTGCGAGAGCTTGAAGCCGGGACTGCTCGCGATCGGAACGTTGGAGTTCGACAGGCTCAAGGTGGCGGGTGAGGGCCGGTAGCGGAACTGGACCCACACATCGTCGCCCGGCCCCACCTGCCACGCAGTGGCCGGGTTTGAAAAGTTGGTGAACCACGAGCCGCCGCCGCTGGAGCCCGAGAGCGGCGGCGTGGTGAATTTGATCGATCCCCCGCCGGAGGCTTTCACGGTCGTGTCGATCTCCGGCATGTGCTGGCCCGGCGCGAACGCCCCGAAGTTGCAGCCCCAGCAGTCCTGCCCGTTTGCCGTGGGGATATCCGCATTCGTGTCGAAGGCGAAGCAGCGCCCACCCGTGGCGATCGCGGCGTTGCAGCGCGCCGCGAAGTCGGCGTCGGCCGTAACGGCGTTCGCCGCCGGCGGCGCCATGGATGCGAAGAGCAACAGCATTGTGACGATGAGACCTGGCACCATCGAGCCCACGTTGCGCCGCCCAGCGTTGACGCCTCGCATAGTCCCTCGTGTCCTCATTTTTGCGAAAGCCGCCAGGGCTCAGCCCTGACCGCCGGCAACTTGACGACCAGTGGCTGTGGCGTCGTACGCTAGACGCATCACACCCACGTCTGCTGCGTCCCGAACCGTTGCAAGCGACAAGCCGGGAATTGTCGGCGCGATGGAAGCCCAAGAAATATCGTTTGAAATCACGCGCTTTAGGAAGCGCCGACCGCGACGATCGCCAGGTGCGTGCCTCTCGTCAGCGTCAAGCACCCAACAATCTGTGTCCGGTTGGCAGACTGTGCCGTTGCGATCGAACACCGTGGGAATGGCTAAGCTCTCGGAAAATCTGACGGCTGCAATGCCCGGGACGTCCCGTCGGGCACTGATCGCGTCAGGAATGATAGAGTCGTAGAGCGTGCTCCACGCCGTCACGTATCCCGGACTCTCCGCCCTCCCCGACGCGTACGCGCGCGTCTTCGAGGACGGATCACGCCAGAGCTTCTTCCTGACCCTCGACTGGTTCCGCAACTTCTTCGCGACGGTCGTGCAGGAGCCTCAGCACGAGCACATCGTCGGTGTCGAGACCGACGACGGCCGGCCCGTCGCCGTCATGCCGATGATGTGGGCGCCCGGCCGAGACGGGGCGCTGTCTCCCGTGACCCTGAGCGGGGCCTCCAACTACTACACCTGCTGTTTCGCCCCGGCGCTGTCCGACGCACAGGATGGCAGCGCCGCAGCCCGCGCCCTCGCCGCCGGACTCTGGAGCCACCGGCGGCAGTGGGACGTCGTGACCCTGCAGCCCCTCGATCGGGGCGCGGCGATCTATGCCGACCTCGCCCGGGCATTGCGTGACGTCGGGATGGTGACCCAGACGTATTTCTGCTTCGGGAATTGGTATCTCGAGGTCGCGGGCCGGAGCTATCTCGAATATCTCGAAAGCCTGTCGTCCGTCCTGCGGAAGAACGTGCCCTACAACATCCGGCGGCTGGAGAAGTCGGGACGCTCCCGCATCGAGATCGTCACCCGAGAGGCCGAGCTGGAGAGCGCGCTCGACGCGTATGAGAAGGTGTACAACTCCAGCTGGAAGATCCCCGAGCCGTACCCGCACTTCATCCGCGGCCTGGCGAGACTCGCGGCGCGAAACGGCTGGCTGCGGATGGGCCTGATCCACATCGATGGCGAGCCGGCGGCCGCCCAGATCTGGATCGTGCACGGGGGCGTGGCATCGATCTACAAGATCGCCTACGACGAGCGCTACGCAAAGCTCTCCACGGGAACCGTGTTGACCGCGAAGCTGATGCAGCACGTCATCGATGTGGACAAGGTCAGGATCGTCGACTACCTGAGCGGGGACGACGACTACAAGAAGATGTGGATGTCTCACCGCCGGGAGTTCTGGGGCGTCGTCGGGTTCAATCCGCGGAGTCTTCGCGGCGCGGCGCAGATCGTCAGACACGTCGGCGGGCGGTTCGGGAAAGAGCTGGTAGCGCGCACGAAGCGGCGCTGGGCTCGAGCCCCGGGCCCAGGCTGAGGGCGAGCCGATCAGTCGAGACTGAACGGGTAGCCGACCTGAATACCAACCCTCACGCGGTTCTGGTCGCCGTCGACCTGAGTCGTCGACTTCGGCCCTGTGCGCTGCCGTATGTAGTCGTACCCGCCGAAGATGTTCACGTATCGGCTGAGGCGGTACGCGAGTCCGAGCGTGATCCGGAACGCCTGGACGTCGACCTGCGAGGAGCCCTGAGTGCTGTCGAGCGACTCTGATTTCTCCCAGGACGGGCTGAACAGGAATATCAGATCCCGGATCCACGTCGGCATCACGACCGTGGCGACCGCAGTCTGGTTGTCGGTCGTCCCACCGAAGCCGCCGGCCACGGTGACGCCGCGTATGTATTGTAGATTGATGGTCCCGGCTCGGAAGACCTGCGTGATGCTGACGTTGCCGGCCGGAGACACGAAGGTTTCGCCTGAGATGATCGTGATAGCCGGACCGCCGTTGATGTTGACGCTCAAGGTCGGCGTGAACCGGTAGCCGAAGCCGACCGTCGGAGTGTGCGTGGCCGAGTCGTCCAATCCGTCGCTGTGCAGAAACGTGAAGCCGTATCCGAGGTTTCCGGTGAAGCGCGACGTCAACTCGTACGCGAAGGTGGTCTGGAACAGGTATTCGTCGGAGTTGACCCCGATCCCGTCACCGAAGAATCGTCGAACGCCGTAGGTCAGGTACCCGTCGATCGAGCTTCGCGGGCTGATCTGCCACCGGAGGCCGGGAGTCAGGAGATTCGTCAACGACAGCTGCCGGCCGACCGAGAACGCGCCGGTGCTGCCCGTGTTGCGATCGGCCGCGAGCGTATCCGCGAGGCGCAATGTGAGGTCCCGCGTCGCGGAGAAGTCGCCGGACAAGGTCACGTTCCCTCGACCGAACCCGTTGTTGAGGCTGCTGTCGCGCGCATACAGGTCCGCCGAGGTCGAAACCCCCGCGATCAGTCGATAGCGCGGTTGATTGATGAAGAGCGCGACGGCGGGAGTGAAGCTCGTCACCAGATCCCACTCGGGGTTCGAGCTCGAGAAAAAGACGTTGGAGATGTATTCCTCGCTCACCGCGAGCGACGGCACCAGGGTCGCCGCGCCCGGTGGAGGCGCCAGGAGGCCCAGGAACTCCAGCGGGTACGACATGACTTGCGGCGTGGGCTCGATCAGCGGCGGGCGAATGTCTTGGGGCGGGAGCTGTTCCTGCGTCGTGCCGGGCCGAGTCTGCGTCGTACCGGACGGAGGACTCTGCGCCCACGCATCGGCGAACATCAGACTCAGAATGATCGCGGCGAGCGGGGCCGCGCCGAGCCGAGACCGTAGCATCATCGCCGAGTATAGTGCAGGTTCCAGCCTGGGCCGCGGTTTTTGGACCGGCAGCGGGCCAAATCGAGCGCTCACACGAGGGGCGCGGGATCCACGAAGCGGCGGTGCCACAGGTTGAGCATCATGATGGCCCACAGCTCGGTTGCGCGATTCCTGAGCCCAATTTCATGTTCGCGCCACAACCGCTCGACGTTGGCGGTGTCGAGGTAACGGCGCGTTGCTCCGCCATCGAGCACGAGCCCCCGCGCGTAGCCTCGGAGGTCCTTGCGCAGCCATTCGGCGACCGGCACGCCGAAGCCCATCTTCGGCCGGTACAGGACGTCCTCCGGGAGCCGGCCCCGAAGCGCCTTCTTGAAGATGTGCTTGCTGTCGCTCCCCTTCAGCTTGAGCTCCGACGGAATCCCGGCCGCATATTCCATGAACACGTGATCCAGGACCGGGCAGCGCACCTCGAGCGAGACGGCCATGCTGGCCCGGTCGACCTTGGTCAGGATGTCCTCGCAGAGGTAGGTCTTGATGTCCAGGTACTGAACCTTCGACAGGTGGTCGTCTGCCTGGGCCTGGCGATACACCTCGTGGAACAGGTCGCTCGTGCGGTAGTCCGTGAGCCGCCGCCGGACGTCTTCGCCGAGGACCGCGTGCTTGTCCTCCGGGCTGAACGCGCTCACCGAGAAGAAGTACGCGTCGACGGGATCGCGCGCGATGTTCGAGAGGAACGCTTTGCCCCTGAAGATCTGCGGCAGATAGTCCGCCTTCGGGTACAGACGGCCGAGCGCCGAGAACAGCGGCTGCCTCAGCGCTCCCGGCACCATCCCGCGGACGGAGTTCTCGCGCTGATCGAACCAGTATCGACGGTAGCCGGCGAAGTTCTCGTCGCCGCCGTCACCCGATAGCGCGACGGTCACCCGCTTACGCGCCGTCTCGGAAACGTAATAGGTCGGGACCGCCGAGGAGTCGGCGAACGGCTCGTCGTAGTGCCAGGCCAGCTTCTCGATCACTCGGATCGCTTCCGGCGTGACGTGGAATTCGTGATGGTCCGTCTTGTAGAGCTCGGCGACCCGCCGCGCATACTCGACCTCGTTGTACTTCGCGACGCTGAACGAAATCGAGTTCGTGAGCACCGGCCGCTGCGACGCCCCCGCCATCATCGAGACGACCGCCGACGAGTCGACACCGCCCGAGAGGAAGGCGCCCAGCGGCACTTCGCTGATCATGCGCAGCCGGGTGGCCTCCTCGAGCAAGCCGAGCAGGTCCTCGACGATCCGGCCTTCGGATGCGCTCGAGCGCGGCTGGAACGTCAGATCCCAGTAGGGGCTGATCGTGACCCGGTCCCGGGTTACGACCATCTGGTGGGCGGCCGGGAGCTTGCGAATCGACTTGAAGATGGTCTTGGGCGACGGGACGTAGAGCAGCGAGAAATAGTCTGACAGCGCCGTGACGTCCAGGTCGCGGGAGACCCCGGGCATCTCGAGGATCGCCTTGATCTCCGACGCGAAGACGAGCCGGTCGTCGTCCAGCAAGTAGTAGAGCGGTTTCTTGCCGACTCGGTCGCGGGCCACCCAGAGCGTCTGGCGGCGCTCGTCCCACAAGGCGAAGACGAACATGCCGCGGAAGCGCTTGACGGCCTCCTCGCCCCACTCTTCCCAGGCGTGGACGATCACTTCGGTGTCGGACCGGGTCCGGAAGCGGTGGCCCTTGGCCTCCAGCTCGGCGACCAGCGACTGGAAATTGTAGATCTCGCCGTTGAACGTGACCCAGACCGTGCCGTCCTCGTTCGAGAGGGGCTGCTGGCCGGACGACAGGTCGATGATCGCGAGCCGCCGATGGCCGAGCCCGACGTGCCCGGCTCCGCTGTCGATGTGGCCGCGCAAGGTCGCGTCGCGGGTTACGTCACTCTGTGCCCACGCGCCCGGCGTCATGCCGTTGAGGAAGTAACCTTCCTCGTCGGGACCTCGGTGCGCGAGCGTTCGCGTCATGCGAACCAGCACCTGCGGATCCACCTTGTCCCCGCCGCGGTAGAAGACGCCTGCGATCCCACACATGGTGTGTTCCCTATCTCCTCGTCTAGTCCGGGCTGAAGGCGTTCTTGTAGTCCTGCCGGAGCCGCGGGTCCTGGTCGTCCTTGTTCAGGATGCAATTGCCGACGGCGAGCACTTCGATGTCGGTGCCCATGAAGCAGCGGAACGCGTCGTCGGGGGCCAGGACGATCGGCTCGCCGCGCACGTTGAAGCTGGTGTTGACGATGACCGGGCACCCCGTGCGCGTCTTGAACGCGCTCAAGAGCGCGTGGTAGCGCGGATGGGTCTCGCGATGCACCGTCTGGATGCGGGCCGAGTAGTCGACGTGCGTCACCGCCGGGATCGACGAGCGCGGGACGTTGAGCTTCTCGATGCCGAAGAGCGCCTGCTCCGCGGCGGTCATCTCGCGCCGATGCTGCTTGGCCACGTCGGCGACCATCAGCATGTACGGACTGTCCGAGTCGAGCTCGAACCAGTCGGCCACGTCTTCTCGCAGCACGGACGGCGCGAAGGGCCGGAAGGACTCGCGATACTTGACCTTGAGGTTCAGGACCGACTGCATCGACGGCGAGCGGGCGTCGCCGAGGATCGAGCGGGCGCCGAGCGCGCGCGGGCCGAACTCCATGCGCCCCTGGAACCAGCCCACCGCCTTGCCGTCGGCGAGCGCGTCGACGGTGCGCCGGATGACGTCGTCGTCGCTCACCACCTTGAAGCGGGCGCCGAGCGCGGTCAGCCGCTCTTCGATCTCCCGCTGGCTGTAGTCAGGGCCGAGGTACGAGCCCTGCATGAGGTCGTGCTCGCCGTCGACCCGCCGCGGCTGGTCGCGGAACAGGTGGTACGCGCAGAGGGCCGCGCCGAGCGCGCCGCCGGCGTCGCCTGCGGCCGGCTGCACCCAGACGCGACGGAACCGGCCGTCGCGGAGCACCTTGCCGTTGGCGACGCAGTTGAGGGCGACGCCGCCGGCCAGGCACAGGTTCTGCGCGCCGGTCTCGGACGCCAGCGACCGGGTCAGGCGCAGGACGACCTCGTCGGTCACCGCCTGAATCGAGGCCGCCAGGTCCATGTGGCGCTGCGTGAGGAGCTCGTCGGCGCCGCGCGGCGGGCCGCCGAAGAGGTCGTCGAACGCCTTGTTGGTCATCCGCAGGCCCGTGCAGTAGTCGAAATACGAGAGGTCGAGCTTGAAGGAGCCGTCGGACTTGAGGTCGATCAGCCGGTCCAGGATGAGCTTGGCGAACCGGGGCTCTCCGTAGGGCGCCAGGCCCATCACCTTGTACTCGCCGGAGTTCACCTTGAAGCCGGTGTAGTACGTGAACGCCGAGTAGAGCAGGCCCAGCGAGTGCGGAAAGTGGATCTCGCGTCGCATCTCGAGCTTGTTCCCCGACCCGAAGCCCACCGAGGTCGTGGCCCACTCGCCCACCCCGTCCATCGTCAGCACGACCGCCTCCTCGAAGGGCGAGGCGAAGAACGCGCTGGCCGCGTGGCTCTGGTGGTGCTCGGCGAACAGGAGGCGCCGGCTCCAGTCGTAGTCAGGCGCGTAGCGCTTCAGCTCGCGCTTCAGGAGCGACTTCTGGAAAAGCTTCTCCCGCAGCCACACCGGGATCGCCATCGAGAACGACTGCAGTCCTCGCGGCGCGAACGCGAGATAGGTCTCGAGCAACCGCTCGAACTTGAGGAACGGCTTGTCGTAGAACACGACGTTGTCGACCGCGTCGAGCCCCACGCCGGCCTGCTTGAGGCAGTACTCGATCGCGTGCGCCGGGAAGCGCGAATCGTGCTTCTTGCGCGTGAACCGCTCCTCCTGAGCCGCGGCCACGATACGGCCGTCCTCCACCAGCGCCGCCGCGCTGTCGTGATAGAAGGCCGAGATGCCAAGGATCCGCATGGGCATGCCCTCCGCGCTCAGAAGAGCGTGTAGATGAACGGGGCCACCGCGCTCCCCTTGGAGAGGATGACGAGGCCACCGAAGACGGCCATCATGACGATGATCGGGATCAGCCAATACTTCCGCCGCACCCGCATGAAGCTCCAGAGCTCAGCGATGAAGTCGATCATTGTGCGCCTCTCAGAATTGCCGCGGCATAGTGGCCGGCTCGGGCCCCGGCGGCGAACGCTCGATCCAGTACGTGGGCGCGTCCGGGTCGAGCCGGAGCCGAAGCGGGTCCTTGCCCATCGCTCGCATGATCAGGGCGATCGGCGTCACGGTCGTGAAGAAGAGCAAGGTCATCACGATCGGGTTGACCACGGCGTGCAGCAGGAGCCCGAACTTGGTCCAGAGCCAATTCAGCGGCGCCAGGACCCGCGGGACGAGCAGCGCCGCCGCGAAGAACGCCGCCGCCACCCCGAGGCTCCACCACCGGGGCGCCGCGCCGCGCCAGAGCGGCAGGAGCGCCACGATCGTGAAGACGGTCGTGAAGACGAAGCCGAAGGCCCGCTCGGACGAGGAGCGGATCTCCTCCTCGCGCGTGAAGCTCTCGTGCATCTGATCCGCATTTCGACGCGTCATTTCCATCTCCTCAATCGGCACATACCGGTGCTGCGGTCGCGGTCGCGCTTGGATTCGGTCGGGCCAGGTCGACCGGCAGCAGCTTGCGGTCGCGTATCCAGGTCTCGCTCCAGGCCGCGACGAGCTGATGGCCCTGGCTGGTGAGGTGCCGGTCTCGGGGAAAGCGGATGGGCTTTCCGTTGAGACGCTCCTCGTCGTACAGGCATCGGCCGAGCCATCGCTGCGGGATCCCGAGCGACGTGAAGAATTCCCTGAGCTCGCCTTCGACCCCGAGCTGGGGCTTACCGAGCTTGCGTCGCAGCTCTTCGCCCTCCATCGAGCCCCCCAGCGACACGACGGCCAGCCGCCCGCCGTTCGCGGTGACTTCGCGATTCAGGTCGCTGAACAGCGCGCGCGTGATGTCCACCGCGCGGGTCCATGCGGGCGAGCGTTTCTCCGAGTACAGCGTCTCCATCGGCAGCTGGCTCTCGCCCCCGCCCGCGCCCGTGCCCGTGCGCCGACCGAAGCTCACCACCATGCGATTGACGAGCCGAACGACACGCAGCTGGCCGACGAACCGCTTCACCGACGTCATGGCGCCGACCGGGAAGTGCTTCAAGACGAGCCGTCCGTCGACCAGCTCGAAATACGGCGCGCCGGGTACGACCGAGTCCACCGTGAGATGGAAGTTGTCCCGGATGTCCCCGTCATTGAAGAACACCATCACCAGATCGGGGCGATATTTGGCGCCCTCTTCCCGGTACATCAGCATCTCGTTGACGGTGGAGTAGCCGCCGACGCCGAGATTGACGACCTCGAATCGCGTCGGCGGCGCGAGCTCGTTCAGACGCTTTTCGAGCAAGCGCGAGAAGGAGTCCTCGAGCGGCACCTCGATCGCGGCCGTGAACGAGTCGCCGAGCGTCAGGATGCGAACGACTCCGGGAGGCTTCGCGTACGCATGCTCCCGATCGTGAAAGCCCTTGGAGTTGATCTCGACCCGCGAGTGAAACTCCGGCGAGGTGTACCAGGTCCTCAGGCCGGGCTGGTAGAGCCAGCCCACGGTATCGGTGAACTGCCACATCGGCGGCGGCTCGAGATCCAACACGCGGACGACGACTTCCGACAGCCCCAGCGCGAAGACCAGGCTGGCCGCGACGAGACCGACGTTGATCGCGAGGTTGCGCCACGTTGTGCTAGCCAGGGGCGGCTACTCCATTCCGTTCGTGAGCTTGCGCCGCGGGGACGACGCGAGCGCGCGGGGCGTCGCGTGCTCCTCGACGATCCGATCCAGCTTCGCCATCGACTGATTCCAGCTGTGATGGCTCAGGACGCGCGCGCGGGCCGCCTCCGAAAGCCGCTTCCGCTCGGCCGGATTCTCGAGCACGTAGAGGACCGCATCGGCGAACTCGCGCGGCGTTCCCGCCGTCAGGAGATTGCGGCCGGGCTCTCCGTCGACTCCGCCGGCCGCGGCGGCGCTGGAGACTGTCGGCACCCCCATGGCCATCGCTTCGAGGATCTTGTTCTGGGTGCCCCGCGCGATCTTCAGCGGCGCGATGCTGACCGCCGAGGCCAGCGCGTACGGCCGGACGTCGGGAACCGATCCGGTGACGGTCACGCCGGGCAGTCGGCCGAGCTCGCGGATCTTCGCCGGCGGTTCGGCGCCCACGATCTCGAGCGTGACGCCGGGACGGCGAGCCCTGATGAGCGGCAGCACATCGCGGCAGAAGTCGATCACGCCTTCCTGGTTCGGGTAGTAGTCCATGCGCCCGACGAAACAGACCGAGTCCGGACGATACGGCGCGTCGGCGGGCTTGAAGTACTCGGTATCGACGCCGTTGGGAAACCAGTCGGCCGGAACCCCCGTACCGTAGCTCTTGAGCACCTCGAGCTCGGCGCGGGTCGTGCACGTGCACACGTCGAATTGTCTCGCGAGCCGCGCTTCCGCGCGACGCAGCTTGGTGCCGTCCAGGTAGTAGCCGAGCGACATCGGGAACGCGCGGTTCTTCGCGTACGCGAGCCACTTCTGGGAATCCATGTCGCCGAAGTCCAGGAGCTTCCTGGCGGAGGTCACGTCCGCGACGTACCCCGCGACGAACGCGCAGTGCACGAAGACGAAGTCGAATCGCGTCTTCGCCAGCTCCGCCGTGACCCGCTTCGCCAGCGCCGGCGAGTAGAAGTAGCCCATCGACGAGGGAGTCGGGGTCGGGAGCCGGGCCACCATCCTCGCGAGCGCCGCGGGCGCCGAGATCGTCTCGGCGATCACGTTCGAGCAGTAGTTGCGGAGCCCCGCGCCGGCCTCGAGCTCGTCCTTCGTGCGCGCGAGCGAGGCCACCGTGACCTCGTGACGCTGGCTGAGGTGCCGGATGATGTTGAACGGACGGATCTTCCCTCCCCGTTGAGGCGGAAACGGAAGACGATGACACACGAAGAGAACCTTCACCGATTGAGCCCCGCCACGAGCTCCGCCTCGAGCGCGTCCGGCGCCTGGCCGTCGACGTAGATGCGACTCCACAGCTCGAAGTTCGTCAGGGCCAGCAGATGGTCGGTATAGTCCTCCCGGCTCGCCCCGTGGAGCCCGACCACGCGCTCCACCGCCTCCCAGTTGAACACCCCCCGCTTCTCGACCGACTCCTTGGACAGCACCTGGCGAACCAGCGGGGCCAGCTCGTGCTTGAACCAGGCCCCGACCGGCGCGCCGAAGCCGCGCTTGCCTCGGTCCAGAATCTCGGCCGGGAGCAGGTTACGCAGCGCGCGCTTCATGACGTACTTGAGCTCCCGGCCGTTCACCTTGAGCCGCGACGGCATCTTCAAACTCAGGTCGATGACGGTGTTGTCGAGGAACGGGACGCGGCATTCGAGCGAGGTCGCCATCGTCATCCGGTCGGTCAGCATCAGGAGGTCGTCCGGGAGCTGGGTGAGGAGGTCGGCCCGCATCATGCGGTCGAGCGGGTCACCGTCACCGTTCGCGACCACGCTCAGCGCGACGTCCAGCGCGTCCAGCTGGGAGGAGCCCCCGTCCCGGAGCAGCGCGTCGACGCTCGCGCGGGCGAAGACCTGGACGTAGGCCCGGTAGCGCTCGTCGAACGGATTCTCGTGTGATTCGACGTACGTCCGGAGATGACGGAAGAGGTTCATGACCTTCGAGTGGCGATCGCTGGGCAGCGCGCGGACCAGCGGCTGCAGGACGTTCCTGCGCAGCCACGGCGCCACGAGCCGGTAGTACCGGTCGTAATATCCGCCGAGGTACCGGCGGTAGCCGCCGAACAGCTCGTCACCGCCGACGCCCGACAGGATCACCGTGACATCCCGGCGGGCGAACTGGGCGACCAGATACGTCGTGATGAAGGCGGAATCCGCGACGGGCTCGTCCATGTGCCAGAGCAGCTTGGGGAGCAGGCGTGCCACATCCGGCCTCACGAGGATCTCGCGATGGTCGGTGTGGAACAAGCTCGCGACCTGTTTCGCGTACGGGAGCTCGTTGTAGAAGCCGGCGCCGGCCGCCGTATCGAATCCGATCGAGTACGTCTTCACCGGCGCCGAGCTGTGGCGCGCCATCAGCGCCACGACCGTGCTGGAGTCGATCCCGCCGCTGAGGAAGGCGCCGAGCGGGACGTCGCTGACCATCTGCGAGTGAACCGCGCGGTCCATCGTGTCGAGGAAGCGCGCCGCCCACTCCTCTTCGCCGCCCGTGCCGTCGAGGCGCCGCTCGGGCGTCCAGAACTGGGTGATCGTCACCTTGCCGCGCTCGCTCACCAGCAGCGACGCGGGCGGGAGCTTCTGGATTCCCTTGAAGATCGAGAGTGGGGCCGGCACGTAGCCCAGTGCCAGATACTCGCGGGTGGCGACGGGATCGGCGACGGCGCCGGTGCCGGTCGCCGCCAGAATCGCCTTGGCCTCGGAGGCGAAGATGAGCTCGGCGCCGGTGTCTTGATAGTAGAGCGGCTTGATACCCAGCCGGTCGCGCCCGACCAGGAGGCGCCGGCGCTTCGTGTCCCACAGGGCGAACGCGAACATCCCGTTCAGGTGCGTGACGAAATCGTCGCCGTATTGCTCGTACAGATGGACGAGCACCTCGCTGTCGCTCCGGGTCCTGAAGCGATGGCCGGCCGCCAGCAGGGTCTCGCCGAGCTCGCGGTAGTTGTAGATCTCCCCGTTGCAGATGACCAGGATGCTGCCGTCCTCGTTGGGGATCGGCTGATGGCCGCTCGAGAGATCGAGGATCGACAGCCGGCGCATCCCCAGGGTGACCCAGTCGTCGTGGTACTCGCCCTCGTCGTCTGGACCGCGGTGAATGGTCACGCTCGCCATGCGGCGCAGCGCGTCCATCGAGGCCCGAGGGCCCGGTCGCAGCGCGAGAGTCCCGTAGATCCCGCACATGATCAGCGTTCCTCGTGAAGCTCGCGGTCGAGCATGGCTATGACCCTGTCTCCGGCGAGTGCCCCGGAATGTCTCGGAACAAGTCCTCGTGCAGGCCCCGGCGCCGGATCAGCCGGTCGATACCGCCGGCGACGAGGACCTCCGGCGGCGTCGCGTGGCTCAGGAACGACATCGGGCTCGCCGTTCTCCCGTAGGCGCCGGACTGGAAAACCCCGACGAGATCGCCGACCTGCGCCGTCGGCAGCCGGACGTCTCGGGCGAGCGTGTCGAGTGGCGTGCACAGAGGCCCGACCACGTCGACCGGCTCGGTCCGCGGATCGTCCAGGCGGTTCAGCACGCCGATCGGAAAGTTGCGCTTGATGACTTGCCCCAGATTCCCCGACGCGGCGAGATGGTGATTCATGCCGCCGTCCAGGATGAGGAAGCGCTTTCCACGGGAGACCTTGACGTCGGTGACACGCGTGACGTAGAGGCCGGCCTCGCCGACGAGGTACCGACCGGGCTCGACGACGAAGCGCGTGCCGGCGAAGCTCGGCCGTTCGCGGACGCCGGCCATCAGCTCGAACGCACCCTCGCGAAGCCGCTCCATGTCGAGGTCGTTCTCGCCCTCGAAATACGGCACGCCGAAGCCGCCGCCGAAATCCACGGTGGCCAGCGGGCGGCCCGTTCGCCGAGCGATCCGCTCGGCGATCTCGATGCCTTTCCGGTACTGGGCGATCAGCACGCCGTGGTCGAGGATCTGGGTCCCGGCGAACAGATGGACCCCGCGAAAATCGATCGCGGGCGCCGCCAGGAGCGTGTCGAGAACCGGATCGATCGCTTCCTCGTCGATACCGAATGGGGCCGGCTTACCGCCCATTCGCATCGCGCCGCCTTGCGCCGTGGCGCCCGGATTGACCCGTACCGCGACCGGCGCGCGCGTCGTCAGCCGATCGGCGATGTCGATGATCCGTCGGATCTCGCCGAGCGATTCGGCGTGGATCTCCCCAATGCCCTCCTTGAGCACGAGCTCGAGCTCGGAGTCCGTCTTGCCGGGGCCCGCGAACAGAATCCGCGAAGGCGAGCAGCCGGCTCTGAGCGCGCCGTGCAGCTCACCGGCCGAGGCGATCTCGAGGTCACAGCCCTTCGCCAGAAAGTATTCGAGCAGGGCGGGGTTCGGGTTGGCCTTGACCGAATAGGCGATCGTGAACTCAGCCGGCAGCGCCGCCCGAAGCAGCCGCCACTTCTGCTCGAGAACCTGCGCGTCGTAGACGTAGAGCGGTGTCCCGTGGCGCTCGGCCAGCACGCCGATCGGCATGCCCCCGACGCGCAGCTCGCCTCCGGGCGCGGCGAAATAGCGAGAGACCAAGGCGGATACGCGGTCGGTCACGCCAGGCCTTGCTGACGGCGGATCGTCGGATAGTCCACCTTGCCACTCGGCGTCTTCGGGAGCGCCGCGACGATCTCGATCGCCTTGGGCACCATGTAGCTCGGCATCTTCGTGGCACAGAACTCGAGCAGCTCGTCCACGGTCGGCGATTGGCCATCGGCCGGCACGACGAAGGCCTTGATGGTCTGTCCGAGCACTTCGTCGGGGATGCCGATCACCGCGGCCTCGCGCAGCTTGCCGCTCTGGAACAGAATCTCTTCGACCTCGGTCGGGCTGATCCGGAACCCGGACGACTTGATCAACGTGTCGCGCCGGCCGACGAAGTAGAGGAAGCCGTCCTCGTCCATCTTCACGAGATCGCCCGAGTAGCACACCTTCTCGTCGCTCCGGAGCTCTGGCGGGAGAAAGGGATGCGGCCGGAGCACGCGGTCGGTCAGCTCGGGTTGTCCCCAGTAGCCCAGCGAGACCGTCGGGCCTCGATGAACCAGCTCGCCGACCTCGTCGGGCCCGCAGAGCTTTCCGGCCTCGTTGACGACGAGAATCTCCGTGTTCGGTATCGCCCGGCCCATCGACGTCGGCCGCCGGTCGAGCTCCTCCGGCGGCAGATAGGTCGAGCGGAACGCCTCGGTGAGCCCGTACATCAGGACGATCTTCGTCGTCGGCAGCGACCGGCGGAGCGTGGCGAGGACATTCTGAGGCATCGCGCCGCCGGTGTTGGTGATGTAGCGCAGATGCGGCAGCGGCGTCTTGGACAGACCGGAGCTCGGCTGCGCCAGCAGGTTCCACAAGGTCGGAACGCCCGCCAGGCCGGTCGCTTGCTCCTTCGCGAGGACCCGCACGATGTCCCGCGCGAAGGCGAACGTCGTGAGGATCACGGTGCCGCCCTGATCGAACGCCGTCATGAGCTGGTTCATGCCGGCGTCGAAGCTGAAGGGCAGTACCGCGAGGATCCGCTCCGACTCCGTGATCCCGAGATAGCTCGAGACGATCGAGCTGCCCGCCCGGATCTGAGCGTGGGTCAGCATGACGCCCTTCGGCTTGCCGGTCGAGCCGGACGTGTACAGGATCGCCGCCAGATCCTTCTCGATGGCCTCGTCTTGCTCGCGGCGCGGCCCGGTCAGATCGCAGAGCGTCTCGAAGCGGTAGCTCGGCAGCGAGACCGTCGAAGGTTCCGCGTCGCCCACGATGACCACGAACTCCAGCGACCGGAAACGGTCCAGCACGTCGGCGAGCGCGCGCAGCTTCGAGCCGGAGACGATCAGGCCCTTGACGCCGCAGTCGTTCGCGATGTGCTCGATCTGTTCGGGGAACAGCTTGGGATTCAGCGGAACGAACACGCCGCCCGCGCGGCACACGCCGAAGATCGACAGCACCTGGGGCACCGAGGGATCGAGGTAGATCCCCACCCGGTCGCCCCGCTGCAGCCCGGCTCGCTGCAGGCCCATCGCCAGGCCCGCCGTCCGCCTGTCGACGTCGGCATACGTCAGGCGCTCGTCGCCGTGGACCAGAGCTTCCTTGGCAGGAAATCTACCCGCGCTTCGCCGCAGCAAATGATGTACGAGAAAGTCCATTCGTCCCCCTGTTACCTCATATCCGTGCGGACGCGAGCTCCCAGCCTCACGGCGCCCGCCCTACGGCTCGCGCTCACGCGAGCTTGCGTTCGACGAACGCCGTGAGCCGGCCGATCGTCTCGAAATTCTCCGGCGTGAGATCGTCATCGGCGATCGAGATGCTGAACTCGGTCTCGAGATATCCGACGATGTCCAGCACGCCGAGCGAGTCGATGATCCCCTCGCCCAGAAGCCGATCGTCGATTCCGAGATTTCGCTTTCGAGCCAGCGGGAATTGCTTCGTGATGAAGCTTTTCAGCTGCCCCTGGATCGCGTCACCCGACATGCGGCTCCCTCGTCTCCCGTGACGGTTCCGGCTAGCTGTCACGATCGCCGGGCAACAAGAGCCATGCGCGCTCGTCGCCGACCTTCGCCGCGGCCTCCGGAGAGGCGTACACGACGACCGGGC
>Ga0075434_100000935_pt1 | contig 23462 bp, 21 predicted proteins | sample RhiMethybrSRZTD3_FD_75298 | JGI IMG/M metagenome (GOLD analysis project Ga0075434, IMG submission 75298) | Populus rhizosphere microbial communities from Tennessee, USA - Rhizosphere MetaG P. TD hybrid SRZTD3 | ecosystem: Host-associated > Plants > Roots > Rhizosphere > Soil | place: USA... | reverse complement strand
TGATGTCGACCGTCACAACATCATCATCTTTTAGATCCGCTTCGATCAGGGCAAGGGCGATGCCGATCTTGAGAGTGGGTGAGAAAGTGCCGGAGGTAACGGTGCCGACCTCGCGGCCGTTCGGAGCCCGCACGATCATTCCTGGTCGCGGGATCCCTCGGCCGGCCGCTCGCAACCCTCGTAACAGGCGCTTCGGACCTGCCTGCTTCTCGGCGCGCAGGGCGTCTGCTCCAAAGAACGATTCCTTCTTCCAGCCCACTGCCCAACCAAGCCTGGCCTGCACCGGTGTGATCTTCGGTGAAATGTCTTGGCCGTGCAACGGATAACCCATCTCGGTGCGCAGCGTGTCGCGTGCTCCCAGCCCGGCCGGCTGAAGCCCGTAAGGCTCGCCAGCGGCCAGCAGCGCATCCCACACACCTACCGCGGCACTGAGCGGAACCACCAGCTCATAACCGCGCTCCCCCGTATAACCCGTCCGGCAAACCGTCACCGGCGTCTCTTGGTAGTGAGAGCCGACGAAACTCATATAGTCGTGACCGGCCGGTAGACCGGTGGTCGACAACACCTCGTCGGACAGGGTGCCTTGTACGGCCAGCACAGCAAATTCGCGATGCTGGTTGGCAACGGTGACTCCGGCGGGTGCAGCGGCGGCCAGCAGCGCGACCACCTGCTCGCAATTGGCAGCATTAGGGATGAGGAATACCTCGTCAGGTGACTTGAGGTAGACGATCATGTCGTCGACTACCCCGCCGTCCTGGTTGCAGATCAATGTGTACTGGGCCTGGCCGGGCCCGATCTTTCCGAGGTCGCCCGTCAAACATCGGTTGACGAAGTCGGCCGCTCCGGAACCAGACACTGTTGCCTTGCCCAAATGGCTGACGTCAAAGATGCCGACGGCGTTACGAACCGCCGCGTGCTCAGCCAGCACACCGGCACCGGCGTACTCCAGGGGCATGGACCAGCCGCTGAACGCCGCGAACCTGGCGCCAGCTGACAAATGTCGCTCATGCAGCGGCGATTTCAGTAACTCGCCGGTTTCGCCGTTTTCCGCCACACCATCTCCATTTCTTGGAAGTGCTGCTGGTCAGGATCGAGTACGCACAACGTGGGGCTAACCTGTTCAAGCCTCATTTGATCACGCCCACGACCCCAAAGGATGTTGTCATCGTGCCCAGTCGGATGCTGCCGTCGCTCACTACCGCCAAGGCGGTGCCACGCAATGTCGATGTGCTCGTCGTGGGTTTGTCCGGCGGCGGGGTGCGCGAGGTGCCCGAGCTGATCGATCGAGCGTTCAATAAACGCTTCGGTATGTCTGTCGCCGAGATGGCGACCTCGCTCGGGGCCAAGTCCGGCCCAGACACCGAGCGCACCCTTCCGGCAGCCGGCGATGGACCCCGCATTGTCGTGGTAGGCCTAGACTCCGATCAGCCGAGTGCGGAGAACTTGCGCCGTGCGGCCGGGGCAGGGGTACGCCATGCAGTCTCATTAGCTGACAGCGACGGCCTCAGGGTCGCCGTCTCATTGGGCGCCGCCGATGTCGATCAGCTTGCTGCGGTTGCGGAGGGTGCGCTGCTGGGCAGCTATCGGTATCAGCCGATCAGCGCTGCACCAAACGACGGCGGCAAGATCGATTCCATCACCGTGGTGCATCCGAACACAGTGAAGGATGGCGCCATCCCATCGGCTGCCGAGACGGTGGTGCAAGCGGTGGTGACTGCCCGGGAATGGGTCAATATCCCAGCGAATCTGCTTTATCCGGAGTCTTTTGCTGACCAGGTGCGAACCCTGGTACGCGACAGCAAGGTGGCCGTCGACGTGCTGGATGAGACCGCGTTGGACCGCCTGGGTTACGGCGGGTTGATGGCCGTGGGTGGCGGTTCCTCACGGCCTCCGAGATTGGTACGCCTCAGCTACAGCCCGCGAGGAGCGAGCTTCCACCTCGCTCTGGTGGGCAAAGGCATCACCTTCGACACCGGCGGCCTCAACCTCAAGCCCAGCGAGGGCATGTACAGCATGAAATGCGACATGGCCGGCGCAGCTGCGGTGCTTGCGGCGGCGCACGCGATTGCGCAGCTTGGACTGAAGATCAAGGTCACGGCGTACGGGGCCTTAGCGGAGAACATGCCGTCGGGCAGCGCCTATCGGCCGTCGGATGTGCTGACTATCTATGGCGGCAAAACCGTCGAGAACGGCAACTCTGACGCTGAAGGTCGGCTTGTGATGGCCGACGCGCTGGCTCGGGCCAACGAGGACCAACCCGACCTAGTCGTCGACGTCGCTACACTTACCGGCGCCTGTGTCGTGGCGCTCGGTGAGCGAACGGCCGGCCTGATGAGTTCCGACGACGCGACAGCCGATCTGGTACTCGATGCCGCTGAGGCTGCCGGTGAGGAGGTCTGGCAGCTCCCTATCCCACGCGAGATCCGCAGCAAACTGGACTCAAAGGTCGCCGACCTGCGCTCGACCGCAGGAGATCGCTGGGCCGGTGCTCTGGTCGCGGCCGCCTTCCTTCGAGAGTTTGTGGCAGAAGGAACGCCGTGGGCACATCTCGACATCGCGGGCCCGTCGTTCTTCGATGGCAAGCCGTATGGCTACGTCGTGCCGGGTGGAACAGGGGTCGGCGTACGGACGCTCATTACGCTCGCCCGCCGGCTTGCGACCTGAAAAGACCAGCGGAAGTAACGGCGCCCCCCGGCTCGACAACTGTCGACAGATTGCATCCGGAGCTTCGTTTTGTTGCAGTCTGCCGACAGTTTCCGGGGTGCTGCTCATCGAGAAGCAGCCGTGCTGACAGCTGCCCCAGTGCCGAGTCATCCATCCCGTCGACTTGGCACCTCTGTCAGCACGGCTGAAGGTGTGAGACGCGCCCAATCTGTTCCTGTGGAGATGGTCAGGTAACCCCCACGTCGGAGACGTTTCACACACTTATGATTCGGAGAACCGTGGCGGATCGGATTGCTTTCTTTTGCAGACGTTCTTGGATCAGAGGAGGTTCAACGCAAATCCGGATGCTTCTTGTTGCGACTGTTGTAGTCGCGCATCCGCTGCGGATAGCCAACAACTGCTGCGTCGTAGCCGGGAATCTGCAATGACTCAGCGAAGGAATGCGCCCATTCCGGTGACGGGACCACTCGCCTGGTCCATTCACCGTCGAATGCGACTAGCAGCAGAGTCGTTTGAGTTACCGCCGTCTTAGGTTCGACGAAGGCCTCAACCCCGCGTCGAGTACGCGCAAACTGAGTGAGGTGCGCCGTGACGGCATCGTCGACGGTGCGACTCTGCGACGCGTAGCGGCCCTTTTTCCTAGCCCGGGTCGCCGTCCGCCGGAACCAACTCATGCGCCAATTATGGCCGCTGCCTTCCAGAATCGCGGGCCGTGGCGAGTTGAGAGGATAGCGCTATGGCAGCTTCCGAAGGCACCGCTTTCAACGGCACTGGCGGCGCGACCGACGCTCACGATCCAGAGGGGTTCGATCTCGTCGTGCTCGGGGCTGGCAGCGGTGGCTATGCCTGCGCCTTGCGGGCAGCCCAACTGGGACTAGCAGTCGGGCTGGTAGAGAAAGAGAAGGTCGGCGGCACTTGCCTGCATCGCGGGTGCATTCCCGCCAAAGCGATGTTGCATGCGGCCGAGGTCGCCGACTCGGTACGCAATGGAAGCCAGTTCGGTATTCACGCGGCAATCGACAAGGTCGATCTCCCTGGTGTTGTCTCCTACGCCGACAGCGTCGTCGAGCGCATATACAAGGGACTGTCTGGCCTACTCAGCGCTCGCGGCGTCACGATCATTCATGGCGAAGGCCAGCTCACCGAACGTGACGGCCGTCTAGCGGTTGCCATCGAGGATCAGACATATTCCGCGCCTAATTTGATCTTGGCAACGGGGTCATACCCTCGGTCGGTTCCGGGCTTGGAAGTCGATGGCGTGCGGATCCTTACCAGCGAGCACGCGCTCCGGCTGGATCGGCTCCCAGTCTCGGCGATTGTGGTCGGGGGCGGGGTTGTCGGCGTCGAATTCGCGTCTGCTTGGCGCTCGTTCGGAGTAGAAGTCACGGTTGTCGAAGCACTTCCCCGACTGGTGCCTAGCGAAGATCAAAGCATTTCCGCCGCCCTGCAACGGGCCTTCAGCAAACGCAAGATCAACGTAATCACCGACGCCGCAATCTCGGAATGTGGCTCGACAGACAGCGGCGTACGACTCGACCTCACCGATGGGCGGCAGCTCTATGCGGAGATCATGCTGGTTGCCGTCGGGCGGGGGCCGCAGACCGCCGACCTTGGCTTCCAGGAGGCTCGTGTTGATCTTGAGGATGGCTTCGTACGAGTTAGCCAGCGACTAGAGACATCAGTCCCTGGCATATACGCGGTCGGTGATGTGGTGCGCGGCCCGCAGCTAGCCCATCGAGGTTTCGCCCAGGGGATCTTCGTCGCGGAGCAGATTGCCCATGAAAGGGGCGCCCTTGCACAGGTCGCAGCGCCCATCGTTGATGCGGACATTCCACGCGTCACTTACTCAGACCCTGAAATCGTGTCGGTGGGGCTCACTGAGGATGAAGCACAGTCACGCTTTGGTGATGTCGAAACGCTGACCTATGACCTCGCCGGCAACGGCAAGTCGCAGATTCTCAAGACTCGGGGATTCGTGAAGCTGGTACGCCGCCCGAACGGTCCGGTGGTAGGTGTCCACATGATCGGTGCCCGGGTCAGTGAGCTTGCCGGGGAAGCGCAGCTCATTGCGAACTGGGATGCGTTTCCCGAAGACGTCGCCGAACTGATCCATGCACACCCGACCCAGGGCGAGGCCCTCGGTGAAGCCCATCTCGCGTTGGCCGGCAAGCCGCTGCACTCCCACCGCTAGCCGCCGAGACCGCGGGCGGACACACCGTTCGATGGATCGCCGTGGCTACTGGCGTGTCAGGCGTATATTGCCCCAGGGCACCGATAGCGTCACCAACACTTGACCAACATCTCGGGGGCCTCTATGTGGCTGCGCGCCGTCCTCTCCACATTCATCGCCCTGTTAATTGCCGCCATGGTCCCGCCGTCGGCGTCAGCCGCCCCGGTGGAGATCCTAATTGCCCATCGTGGCTTGGCGGGTGACGCCGTGGTTACACATATGCTGCCGGAGGAGAGCAAACCGGCGTGGCAGTGGGCGATCAACAACGGCGCCCAGATCATCGACATGGACACCCAGATCACCTCAGACGGCAAGCTGGCGGTGATGCACGATTTAACAATCAACCGCACCACGAACCGGTCGGGCCGAGTGGCAGATCTGACGCTCGGCTACATCAAGGGCGCCTGGCTGGAGCTCCCGGTCGATTTGAACGGCAACGGTGACCCGGACAATGCGCCGTATCATCCACCGAGCTTGAATCAGGCGCTGGACTTTCTGAAGCCGAAGGTGAACACGGTCGACGGCAACCCGATGCTGATCAGTCTGGAAACCAAGGGGGCTGGCTGGTCTCAGGCCATGTTGAACCGTCTGTTTGAAGTGATCAACGGCAAGGACATGAAGGATCGGGTGATTGTGCACTCCGCCCGCCCTGTCGAGGTCACCTATGCGAAGAACGCCGGCTTCCCGAAGCGCGGATATGTGACCGGCAGCTCTACGCCCCCGCCCGCATCGACCATTCAGGCGTACGGCCAGTATGTGTTTCTCAGACTGGGGGTGGCGAGCCAGGAAGTCGTCAATCAATACAACACCGCCAAGTTAAAGGTGTGCTTGTCGATTCTGAGCAACACATCCGACTACCGCAGGGCGTTGGCACTAGGTGACGTGTACGCCTGGGTCACCGATGACGTGATCGATGCTCAAGAGTTTTTGGAGCAGAACACCTGAGCTTCTCTGTTCGCATTGGCGGCGGCTGTTGCCGTCGTGCTGTCCCATGTCCTGCTCACTATCCGCGGCCGAGCCGTCGGCAGCTAAGACATCAACGTGCCGCCGCCCTGGCAACCTGCTGAGGCTAGGCTGTGGCCCACCGGCACCCCGAAGAGGCCCGACCGCATTCCGGCGATCCACCACGAGCGACACCAGGACCGACCAAGTACCACCACGAAAAGGAGTCCTCAGCAGCCATGTCGACCTCCGTAACCCTCCCAGCACTGGGCGAGAGCGTCACCGAAGGAACCGTCAGCCGGTGGCTCAAGCAGGTGGGTGACGCTGTCGAAGCCGACGAGCCGCTACTCGAGGTGTCAACGGACAAGGTCGACACTGAGATTCCCTCCCCTACCTCGGGCGTGCTGTTGGAGATCAAGGCGCAGGAGGATGAGACCGTCGCAGTCGGCGCGGTACTCGCCGTGATCGGCGAGCCGAACGAGGCAGACGGCGGGTCTGCGCCGGCAACTGAGTCGCCCGCAGAGGAGACTGCCGACGAGGCAGCCACGCCCCAGGCTGAAGAATCCGCTCGGCAGCCTGAAGAGGCTCAACAGGCCGAAGACCAGCAAGCCGACCAGGGTCAACAGGTCGAGGAGCCTAGAGGAGAAGAGGCACAGCCGGCGGCCCAAGAGGCGGCACCGACGACGGAACCCGAGCAGCCGCAAGAAACCAGCGAGGCTGAGCCGGCTGAAGCAGCCCGGAGCGGAGGTGGGAATGGCACTTCTGGGGCGACCCAAGTCACCCTCCCCGAATTGGGCGAGAGCGTTACCGAGGGAACGGTAAGTCGCTGGCTGAAGCAGGTCGGTGATTCTGTCCAGGCCGATGAGCCGCTGTTGGAGGTTTCGACCGACAAGGTTGACACCGAAATTCCTTCTCCGGCGACCGGCACGTTGCTCGAGATTCGGGTGCAAGATGACGAGACAGTCGGTGTAGGCGCGGTCCTTGCGGTGATCGGGCAGGCAGAGAGTGCAGCGCCACCAGAGGCGCCCGAGCAAGCAGGTGAGGCTGCGCCAGAGCCCGGGCCCGAACAGGAACCCCAGCCGCAGCAGGAAGCAGAGAAACAAGCGGAACCCGAGACACAGGCGGAACCGGAACCCGAGCCAGAGCCAGAGCCAACAGTTGCTGAACCGAGCGCGCGGGAAGACGCTCGTCCAGAAGGAGACGGCAGCGGAGGGGCTGCAGGTACGACGGCACCGGCACCTACGACAACACAGAGCGATTCGGACACCACGTATGTGACGCCGCTGGTACGCAAGCTAGCCAAAGAGCATGGCGTCGATCTCGGATCGCTCAACGGGACCGGTGTCGGCGGCCGGATCCGCAAGCAAGACGTACTAGCCGCCGCTGAGGCTGCGAAGCAGGCCGCTGCCGCCCCGGCGCCGGAGGAACCGGAGGAGCCAGCGGCCTCCGCTCCAGCACCCGCGGCCGAGGTCAGCACCCTGCGCGGCACCACGGAGAAGATGTCGCGGTTGCGCCAGACGATCGCCAAGCGCATGGTGGAGTCCCTTCAGGTTGCCGCCCAGCTGACCGCCACAGTTGAAGTGGATATGACAGCCATCTCGCAGATCCGCGCGACGGTCAAGGATGACTTCAAAAAGCGCGAGGGCGCGACACTGTCCTACCTGCCCTTCATCGCCAAGGCTGCCGTCGAGGCCTTGAAGGAATATCCGAAGGTCAACGCCACCATTGACACCGAAGAACGGACCATCACCTATCTGGATGCCGAGCACCTCGGCATCGCGGTGCAGACCGAGAGAGGTCTGCTGGTCCCGGTGATCAAGGATGCCGGGGATTTGAGCATTGCCGGCTTGGCGAAGCGGATCAGTGACCTGGCAGCGCGGACTCGGCAGAACAAGGTGACGCCCGACGAATTGACCGGCGGCACGTTCACCATTACCAATTACGGCTCCGCGGGCACATTGCTGGACACCCCGATAATCAACCAGCCACAGGTGGCGATTCTGGGAACCGGTGCGCTGGTCAAACGTCCGGTAGTGATCTCCGATTCGCGGCTGGGCGAGGTCATTGCGATCCGCGACATGATGTACCTGTCGCTGTCTTACGATCATCGGTTGATCGACGGCGCCGAAGCGGCCCAGTTCCTCAGCACCCTCAAAGCGCGCCTTGAGGAAGGTGACTTCGGCGCAGAGTTTGGGATCTGACAACCATGAAGGTCGTCGTTGTCGGCGCCACGGGAAACGTCGGGACCAGCGTCGTCGAAGCGCTCGCAGCCGACTCCACGGTTACCGAGATCGTCGGGGTTGCCCGGCGGACTCCGGCGTCATGGCAGCCGGCGAAGACGCGGTTTGAAGCAGCGGACGTTCGAAAGCCTGAGATCGTGCAACATCTTCAGGGCGCTGACGCCCTGGTTCTGTTGTCGTGGGCTTTCCAGCCCACGCACCGACCGCTGTCAACGTGGGACGTCAACGTGCTCGGCAGCATGAACGCGCTGGACGCAGCGGCCGATGCCGGGATTCGAACAGTCGTCTATGCGTCATCCCTGGCCGCCTACTCGCCGGGACCGGGCAGGCATGTGGACGAAAGCTGGCCGACCCATAGCATGCCAACCGCGGCGTACGGGCGGGAGAAGGCTTACCTTGAGCGCTTTCTCGACGCTTACGAGTTGCGCCACCCAGAAATTCGGGTCGTCCGGATGCGTACCAGTTTCATCTTCAAACGATCCTCGGCCAGCGAGCAGCGGCGGATATTCGCCGGACCGCTAATCCCGCGTGCGTTGCTCCGTCCAGGCCGCTTGCCCGTCGTCCCGCTGCCGGCTGGCCTGCGGTTCCAAGCCATGCATGGCAACGACGCCGGCGAGGCCTACCGGCTGGCGCTGCTGAGCGATGCCCGCGGCGCTTACAACGTCGCTGCGGATCCGATCATTGATGGCGAAGCACTCGGCAAACTGCTGGAAGCAAGGGCCGTGCAGGTTCCAACACGAGCCGCCGCAGCCGCTATGGCGGGCGCGTGGCGGTTGCGCGTCATCCCCTCGGACGAGTCGCTGCTCAATCTGTTCCTATCGCTCCCAACACTCGACACCGGACGCATCCGTAATGAGTTGGGCTGGCAGCCGCAATTCTCCGGAGGCAACGCGCTGCGTGAGGTCATGCAGGCGATGGCCGAGGGCGCCGGTGGTCCCACCCCGCCGCTGCACCCCACCAGCGACAGGACACCTACCTCATGAACACCCCATGAAGTGGTTGCTTGCAGGTGCATCCGGTTACCTGGGCACAGCGCTCAGAGTGCGCCTGGCAAGCGACGGAGAGCAGGTCGTCAGGCTGGTACGCCGTGAACCGGCAACGTCCACCGAGTTCCGCTGGGATCCGGACGTAGGCGAAATGGATATGGCGGCGTTTGAGGACGTTGATGTGGCCGTCAACTTGGGTGGCGTTCCTGTCGCCCCGCTGCCATGGACCCAGTCGCGACGAGAGCAAATCCTCAGATCACGAGTCAATACCACGAGCACCATCGCACGAGGCCTAGCCGAGCAGGCCAGCAGCCGAGCGCTGACACTCATCCAGGCAAGCGGAATAGCCCGTTACGGCACTACTTCTGGAGCCGAGCCATACACCGAGCAGTCACCGGCAGCGGCCGATTTCCTAGCCGAGGTAACAACGAAGTGGGAGGCCGCCACCCAGCCGGCAGCCGACGCCGGCGTACGGGTTGTGATCTTCCGCACCAGCCCTGTGATGGGCGCGGGCGGTGGCCCGCTGGCACCGATGAAGCTGGCCTGGTGGTCCGGGCTCGGGGCCGTCGTGGGCGACGGTAGTCAACGGATGCCCATGATCAGTCTCCGGGACTACCTTGCGGTCGTGCACTGGGCGGTAACTAATGATCACGCCTCCGGGCCGTACAACCTGACACTTCCGCAGCCGACAACAAACGCTGAGTTCACTGACGCCCTAGCCAACGCGATGCACAGACCTCGGTTCCTTCGGGTACCGGCTTCGGTGATCCGGACGGCCCTCGGCGAGCTGGCAGGTCAGATCGTCGGAGACATGTATGCGATTCCGAAACGACTAACCGAGGATGGCTTCGTCTTCAGCGATCCCACGGTTGAGGACGTTGTCGCCTCCGCGCTCGGATCAGCAGGACGACACTAGACTCGGCGCCATGGCAGTGCAGTTCCTTGATCTTGGGCTGGGTCGCGAACATCGCGACTACCAGGAAACCTGGGACCTGCAGCGCGCCATTCATGCCGAGGTGTCGGCCGGGACTCGACCGGATACGGTGCTGCTTCTGGAGCACGCCAGTGTGTATACCGCTGGTAAGCGCACCGAGCCTCAGGAACGGCCTGTCGATGGGACGCCGGTCGTCGATGTCGACCGCGGCGGTAAGATCACCTGGCACGGGCCTGGGCAGCTGGTGGGTTACCCGATCGTGCGGCTGCCTGAGGCGGCTCTTGTCGTTGACTATGTACGACGACTGGAAGAGGCCATGATCGCGATGCTTGGCGAGTACGGCCTCGGCACCGGTCGCATCCGTGGTCGGTCGGGGGTTTGGCTTGCCGCGGATGATCACCGGCCGGAGCGCAAAATAGCTGCCATTGGCGTTCGCGTTGCGGCTGGTACGACAATGCACGGACTTGCGCTCAACGTCGATCCCGATCTCTCCGCGTTCGGTCTCATCATCCCGTGTGGATTGACCGGTGTAGGCGTGACATCAATGGCTGCTGAGCTGGGCCATCAGGTGATGATCACCGATGTGGCACAGGCGCTCATCCCGCAGTTGCGGCGCTACCTGGCTTTCGAGGAATACGTCCAGTCCCCTGACATTGGATCCGCACCAGACCCGGCCCTTCCCAGGGTCACAGTCGGTGCCGCGTGACGAGCTGACGTCGGCCAGCGGAGCTCACCGTCGGGCCGTCGTCGCGCCGCCAGTCGACTATGCCATTGAGGCGTACAGCCTGAAAAAGGTGTATCGGACCAGGCATGGCAAACAAGCGGCCGTCGACGGGCTGGACCTGCGAGTGCCGGTAGGCGGAGTCCACGGCTTTCTCGGTCCCAATGGCTCCGGCAAAACAACCACAATCAGGATGCTGCTGGGACTGACCGCCGCGGACTCTGGTCACATCCGGATCTTCGACCATGAGGTGCCACTTGCGATCAACGAGATCATCGACCGGGTTGGCGCGATCGTGGAGCAGCCCAAGTTCTTCCCGGCATTCTCGGGGCAGAGGAACCTCGAGCTGCTGGCCCAGGCCATCGGAGCCCCGCGCCGCCGCGTCGATGCGGTACTGCAGGGTGTGGGCTTGGGCCGTCGCCGGGAAGACAAGTTCCGTAGCTATTCATTGGGGATGAAACAGCGCCTTGCGATCGCCGCCACGCTGCTGAAAGATCCTGACCTGTTGATCTTCGACGAGCCAACCAACGGCCTCGACCCAGCCGGCATTCACGAGATTCGCATGATGATGCGGAACCTGGCCCGCCGTGGCAAAACCGTCTTGGTATCCAGCCACATCCTCAGCGAGGTGCAGCAGATCGCCGACACGGTCACCATCATTGGCCGTGGTCGGTTGCTCGCCGAGGGCAAGGTCAGCGACATCCTTGCCGCCGACGGACAGCTATCCGTACGAGTTGGCGTGTCGGACCATCTGCGCGCCACTGAGATCCTCTCCGCCTCGGGCTTCACGGTCGAACCGCTGCAGGAGCGCCAGCTCAAGGTCAGTTCCAGCAACCGCGAACTTGACCCCGCGGTCGTTAACCAGGTGCTGGCAGATCATGACTTGTACGTCTCCGAGCTGGTCCCCATCCAGCCGGATCTTGAATCAGTGTTTCTGAATCTGACTGCTGGAGATCAGCGGCCGTGAGCCGGCTTGTGTGGGCCGAAGTCACGAGGTTGCTGAGCCGGCGGTTCACCGGCATCGCTCTAGTGGTGTTGCTGCTCGGGCTCGGCGGATACCAGCTCGTGGTCAACGACTCATTGTCACCACTGACCGACGAACAGCTCGCCGCCGCGCAGGGGTCGTACGAGCAATCGCACAAGGACTGGGTCGACAACCACAAGAAGTACGAGCAGAACTGCCGCGAGACTGGTGGCACACCGGAGGAGTGCGCCATACCGGAGCCCAGGCTGAATGACTTCACCGTGGAACCAACGCCCTTCAGCCAGGCCGCACGGACGGCACTCAGTATGTCGACGGTATTAGTCTCGCTGGCCGCTTTCATGATCGCCGCCAGCTTCATCGGCGCCGAGTACAGCTCTGGCTCGATCTCCACCTGGCTGACTTTTGTGCCGCGCCGCGGCGCCGTCTTCTGGTCAAAACTCCTTACCGTGATCGGTTTTGCGGCGCTGCTTGCCGCAGTGAGCAGCGCGTTGGTGCTCGCCGCGACCCTCGTGCTGGCCAGGCTGCACGGTGCTCATGTCGAGTTACTTCGCGATCTTGCCGCGATGGCAGCACGCAGCGTTCTTGTCGCCGTTGGACTGGCTGTTCTCGGATTCTGCCTCGGTCTGATGACTCGCCACACGGCCGGCGCCATAGGCGTCCTACTTGCGCTGGTCGTTGTCTCGTTTGTCCGGATCGGGCCTTTGAACTCGCTGGCTTGGGCGCAGCGCATTACGCCGTGGACTCCGGATGGAAACTTGGCAGCGATCGTCGCCCGCGGCTACAGGTACTACATGCCGGTGGAGAAACTCACTCCGGAGGGCGTCAATGTCGAATTCACCCAGCACAGTCTGAGCCTGGCCCACGGGGCCACCTATTGGGCGATTCTGCTCTTGGTGCTCGTAGCGAGCTCATTATTGATCTTCCGCCGCCGGGAAGTGCTCTGACATCAGGCTGCCACTAGGCTGGGACGGTGACCATCGCTCCCGAAGGCCGCAAGCTGCTGCGTCTGGAAGTTCGCAACGCCAGCACGCCGATCGAGAAGAAGCCGTCCTGGATCAGGACGACGGCGCGGCTGGGGCCCGAGTACCGCGAGCTGCACGAGCTGGTCAAAAGCCAGGGCTTGCACACTGTCTGCCAAGAAGCGGGATGCCCGAACATCTTCGAATGCTGGGAGGATCGCGAGGCCACCTTCCTCATTGGCGGAGATGTCTGCACCCGCAGGTGCGATTTCTGTCAGATCGACACCGGCAAACCAGCCACCTTCGATGCAGGGGAACCGGTCCGGGTCGCCGAGTCGGTGCAGAAGATGGAGCTTCGCTATGCAACGGTCACCGGTGTGTGTCGCGATGATCTTGCCGATGAGGGCGCCTGGCTTTACGCGGAGACCATCCGCAAGATTCATGAGCTCAATCCCGGCACCGGCGTCGAAATGCTGGCACCGGACTTCTCAGGAAACCATGAGTACCTGAATCAGATCTTCGAGACCGAGCCAGAGGTCTTCGCACACAATGTTGAGACCGTCCCGCGCATCTTCAAGCGGATTCGACCGGGGTTCCGATATGAGCGATCACTTGATGTGTTGCGCGCATCACGCACGGCCGGTCTCGTCACAAAATCCAATCTGATCCTCGGCATGGGCGAATCCCGTTCCGAGATCAGTGAAGCGCTTCGGGACCTGTACGACGCCGGTGTGGAGATTGTCACGATCACGCAGTACCTGCGACCATCTCCTCGTCATCATCCGATCGAGCGCTGGGTTAAGCCTGAGGAGTTCGTCGAGCTCGCGGACGAGGCAACTGCCGTCGGTTTCGCTGGCGTGATGAGCGGACCCCTCGTACGCTCCTCATATCGTGCCGGTCGCCTGTACCGTCAGGCACTGCAAAACCGCCAGGCTCTGTCGAAGAGCGCTTCGGCGGTCTAGGCAGCCAGCACACAGAATCAAGAGCGGAAAGTGAGTGGCAATGGCTGACGCGGCGGCCAAGAACGCTAAGACCGGCGCCAAGGACCCGAAGGCCGCGGCCAAGGATGCAAAGGTTCAGGCCAAGGCCGCGAAGAAAACGGAGAAGGCCCGCAAGAAGGCAAGCAACGATCCGAAGGATATGGGCCGATTTCGGCAGCTGATTCGGGCTTATCAGGTCACCCATGAGTACGACCGAGCGCTGCCGTACATCTTGCTCGGCGCCTTCTTATTGCCAATCGCGATCGCGGTGGTCATTGGCTTTCTCTGGGGCCACGTCTTCAATCTGGTCTTGATCGGGCTCGGGCTCGGGCTCTTGGCGGCGATGGCTCTATTGGTTCGCCGCGCAAAGCGGGCCACCTACAAGCGCTACGCGGGAAAGACAGGCTCTGCCGAAGTCGCCTTGTCGATGCTGCCCAAGAAGTGGATCTCTTCGCCGGTCATTGCGGCCAATCGCAACCGTGATGTGGTGCATCGCACAGTTGGCCCCGGTGGACTCGTGTTGATCGGTGAGGGCGAAACTGGCCGGGTACGCCAACTTCTCGCCAGCGAGGTGAAAAAGCACGAGAGGGTCGCGTACGGGATCACCGTGACGACGATCGTGATGGGCAACAAAGAGGGCCAAGTGCCGCTGGATAAGCTCGCCGACCACATTCGCAAACTGCCGAAGGTGCTTCAGGCGTACCAGATCACCGACATCAAGCAGCGGCTGCGCGCCCTTGACGCACTCCGTCCGCCGGTGCCGATTCCCAAGGGCCCGATGCCGACGAGCCCGCGCCAGGTAAAGGGCGCCCGCCAGGCGATGCGCGGACGCTGACTCGGCTCCTCGCCTAAGTGTCCGACCGCGTTATTGATCAATGGTGAATTTGATCAACGCCGAACTCGTCACGATGAGTTATGGCACTCATACCCTGCTCGATAGTGTCAGTCTCGGCTTGGACCGCGGCGAGGTTGTTGGGATCGTCGGCCGCAATGGAGCAGGAAAGACCACCCTGCTGCAGATTCTGGCCCGGAGGCTTACGCCGGACAGCGGCCGCGTGATCCACACCAGAAACCTGACGATCGGCTCCTTGGAGCAGACTGACGACAACGGAGCAGACGCCTCCGTACGCGACCTCATCGTCGGCGGCGCGCCAGACCATGTTTGGGCTGCCAATCCCGGAACCCGGGCGATCGTCGGGCACTTGCTGGCCGATGTCGATCTTGATGCACCAGTCAGCAGCTTGAGTGGTGGAGAGCGTCGCAGAGTGGTGCTGGTAGAACTGCTGCTTGGCGATCACGACCTGTTGATCTTGGATGAGCCAACGAACCATCTCGATGTGGAAGCAATCGATTGGCTGGCCAAGCATTTGAATGATCTTCGAGCAGCCGCTGTTGCGATGTTGATCGTCAGCCACGACCGCTGGTTCCTCGATGCCGTCTGTAGCCGGATTTGGGAGGTACACGACGGCCGTGTCGACGCGTACGACGGCGGCTACGCGGCGTATGTGCTGGCACGGGCCGAGCGTGAACGCCAGGCGACCATGATGGCTACCCGGCGGAAGAACTTGCTTCGCAAGGAGCTGGCTTGGCTACGACGGGGACCCCCGGCGCGTACGTCCAAGCCCAGGTTCCGACTCGATGCGGCCGCCGCGCTGATCGCAGATGAGCCTGAGGCGCGGGATCGGCTGCAGTTGCAACAATTCGCCACAGTCCGATTGGGCAAGGACGTTTTCGATCTTGACCGGGTGGGCGTGACTCTGGGCGGCTGTCCCCTACTTCGGGATGTCTCCTGGTCTATCGGGCCGGGCATGCGGATTGGTGTCATCGGCGTCAACGGCTCCGGCAAGACGACTTTGTTACGGCTACTGGCTGGTGAAATCGCGCCGAGTGCCGGCACCGTCAAACGCGGCAAAACGCTTCGCATCGGATATCTCAGCCAGCTGCCAGCCCACGTCAAGGGCACCGACCGGGTGCTTGAGTCGGTCGATCGGGTACGTCGGCAGGCGCGGCTTGCCACAGGTGCCGAAGCCAGTGCCCGGTCACTGCTGGAGGATTTCGGATTCACTGGCGACCGCCTGACAGCCCGGATCGACGAGCTCTCCGGCGGCGAACGGCGGCGGCTCCACATTCTCCGCTTGTTGCTCGATGAGCCGAACGTGCTGCTGCTGGACGAGCCCACCAACGACCTCGATATTGAGACCTTGACGGTGATCGAGGACTATCTGGACCGCTGGCCCGGCACCCTGCTTGTCGTTACCCATGATCGCTACTTCTTGGAGCGGGTATGCGATGTCAGCTACGCCTTGATGGGTGACGGCTCATGTGTGCTGCTTCCGGGCGGTGTTGATCAGTACCTGGCGTCGAGGCGTGACCGGCCGGCTGAAGTTCCGGCCGCAACAGCATCCATCAAGGGTCAATCGGCATCACCGAGCGCGGCGACCCGACAGGCCAAGAAGGACCTCGCGCGCATCGAACAACAGATCGACCGACTCGACCGCCAACTCACAGCACTGCATGAGCAGATGGCAGCTTCGGCAAGTGATTACCAGCAACTGACCGCGCTACAGCGCGAGCTGGATGTGATCACTGCTAACAAGGATGAGCTGGAGCTTGCTTGGCTAGAGGCGGCCGATATCGCTGGTTCCTGACTCGGTGATCTAGGTTGGGCCGCATGGAGACTGCGTTGCAGCAGCTCGTCGCCACTCTGGGTGACGCCGTACGCACTGATCCCGTGACCTGCGAGAACTACCGCTTCGACTGGTCTCGCGATCCAACGGCTGGAATCCCTATCGCAGTCGCCCGCCCGGCTGATGCGGCCGGGGTTCAGACCGTCATCCGCTGGGCAGCCGACCATCGGGTACCCGTTGTGCCGCGCGGTGCTGGCAGTGGTCTATCGGGTGGATCATCAGCGGTTTCGGGAAGCATTGTCGTCAGCTTGGAACGCATGCGCTCGATCGAGATCGATACGGCCGCCAGGGTTGCCATTGTCGAGCCGGGAGCCTTCAACGCCGACGTGAAGTCGGCCGCAGCCCAGCATGGTCTGTGGTATCCACCGGATCCGTCTTCGTACGAGATCTGCTCGATCGGCGGGAACATTGCGACCAATGCCGGCGGACTGTGCTGTGTGAAGTATGGCGTCACGACCGACTACGTCCTGGGACTTGACGTCGTACTCGCCGACGGAACCCTGATCACCCTGGGTGGCAAGCGGATCAAGGATGTTGCCGGACTCTCGCTCGTCAAACTCTTCGTCGGCAGTGGAGGCACTCTCGGCATCATCACTCGCGCCATCCTCCGCCTGATACCGGCCCAGGGAACTCGATCGACTCTGGTCGCGTACTTCCCCACCGTGCAGGCAGCCGCCGACACCGTCGTGGCGATCGGTAACAAACTGCGCGCCTCCATGATGGAGCTGATGGATCAGACCTCGATCAATGCCGTCGAGGATTACCGCAAGATGGGACTCGACCGCTCTGCCGGTGCGATGCTCATCGCCCAGTCCGACGCGCCGGGTGCCGCATGTACGGCGGAGATCGAGTTCATGGAGGCTGCCTGCAGCACGGCCGGCGCCAAAGAAGTCTTTGTGACCAGCGATCCGGAGGAGGGCGAACTCTTTGTTGAGGCTCGCCGCGCTGCGTTTCCAGCGATCGAGGCCCGCGGCTCGATCCTGCTGGAGGACGTCGGTGCACCAGTGCCGCAACTACCACAGCTGCTCTCAGGCATCGCTGCCTTGGCGGAGCGGTACGACGTCGAGATTCCGGTAGTCGCTCACGCCGGTGATGGAAACACTCACCCGATCATCGTCTTCGATCGTGGAGACGAGGAGTCGCAGGAACGGGCTTATCTTGCGTTCCACGAGATCATGCAACTGGCAATCCAGCTCGGCGGAACCATCACCGGTGAACATGGAGTGGGCCGAGCCAAGAAGGCCGCCCTGCCGGATCAGCTTGGTCCCGACGTAATGGCGCTAACTCACAAGATAAAGAACGCCGTCGACCCGCTTGGCATCCTCAACCCAGGAGCTATTTTCTAGTTACCCGCTGTCACTCGTCGGCAGAAAAAGTGTGGGCGAGTGACGCATTCTCGGGCCTCAAAGTTGCCACTCACCCACACTTTTCGACAGTCAGAGGGCTCGCTTCCAATGGCGCTGGGCCCGCGCTCGACCGGCCGGCCGAAAAAGCGAGTCATTCAACAGCGCCTCCCACCGCGTAAGGTGTCGCGGATCCCAGCGGCGGCCCAGGAGGCGGTCAGCGCTGGCGATGATGGAGGCGCCTTCGTGAAGTAGCTGGGCCGAGGTGAAGCCCATCCGGTTGGCAGTCGATCTCGACGAGTCGGCGATCTCGAGCCAGGTCGCTGCGGTGAGTCTGACGCTCACGATGTCCGTCTCCGTCGTACTCGTGAATTCGTCGAGTACCGACCAACCACAGGTCGGCCCGAGCGACGAAGCGGCCCCATTGATCAAAGATCTCTTTTTGCGGCTCGACACGGATGCCGGCCGCCTGATGCAGAACTCGCATGACCGATTCCCACGGGGATTCACTGCGATCGTCCAGAAGCGGCAACACCGCTCGGAGGCGAGGAGCGCCACGTCGTTGCTGTGCGGCGGTGGCTTCGAGTTCCTCCACGGTGCAGTCGCCGGTACGCAACGCAGAGTCACCGAGAATCACCAAGTCAAGGATTCCCAGGTCACGGGCCGCGGCAAGCAATGTTTCGGCACCGGTCGTGATCTTGAAACCGTTGACTGTCACAGACGGCACCGGGCGACGATGGCGGCACACGAGTAAGCCTTTCCGATGGGGGTACCGTTCCCCGATGGGCACTGCGGCGAAGACAGGGTGAGGAACCGACTGAGGAAGCCACCAACCTCTGAGTTCAGCGGCAGTGAGCGAAGTGAATGCGGCACACTTTGGCAGCACCAGCCCCCAACCACGGAGAACGTCGATCAGTGTGCGTGCGCGCGGAATGTAGAGCCCGCGAGAAAGCTGCTCCCATTGGCGTTGCCGCGTCCTCCCGCTGAAGGGTTCTGCCGCCGTCTTCGAATTAGCTGGCGCCACACAGGGAGCATGCGTTTGCGAGGTCTACATCGATCGGCCCTGATGGAATCTGTGGATAGACCTGGGCTCGTCAACAGCTGCAGAAACTGTGGGCGAATGGCAACTTTCCGGCGCGGAAATGTGTTACTTGCCCACAGTTTCTCAACGCCCGTACGAGATGATCACCGCCGGTTGATGACTACGGTGCCCGCTGCAAGATCTTGAAGACCGCGCCGATCTGTCGAAATGACCAAGGCCGGCAGCGCGAGCGACACCAAGAATGCCCGCAGCAGCGCTCGCGGCAGGCCAAGCGGCTTGACATCGAGCCGCACTACGGCAATGCGGCTCAGCAGCTGCCCAAAACTGCCGCCAGCCAGCCAAGACAGCACCGTGGATTCGACGAAGAAGACTGTCAAGATCATCCAGGCCCGCCAACCACCTCCGGTGAGGACCCCAGTCCCGAAGAGGCCAACCGCGACCGCCATGCAGGCGGCCCAGTCGATGATCAAGGCGCCAATCCGCGCTCCCCAGCTCGCCAGAGATCCGCGACCCTCGGATGGCAGGCCGAGACGCTGACCGGGATAGGCTTCGCTCTCCGAAGCCGTATCCGGAGCGTTCTCCACCACGTGGCCGAGGCTACCTGTCGCGTACGCCGGGTGCGCGTTTCCGTGCCTGCCGAGGCCGTGTTACATGTGTGAAACAGTTGTGCAACTGGACAGAAATCGCATCTCCATTAGGCTCTCGAAAACAACCGAGCGCGGAACTGGAAAGATCCGCATTCGTCCAGCATTGCCTGCTCAGCGTGGAGTACGCTCCGGCTGCTCAACGTTGAGCGGGATTGTCCATTTGCGTGCCTTCCAGCGCGTAACCACACCGTGTGCCAAAGGCACGTTTACCTCACCGGAGGACAGATGTTCCAAGGAGCCGACGACCTGTTGGCCTATGTCAAGGATGAGGGCATCGAGTTCATCGACATTCGCTTCTGCGATCTGCCCGGCATCATGCAGCACTTCACGGTCCCGGTGGGCAGCTTCGGCCCTGAGTTCTTCGAGGATGGTGTCAACTTCGACGGTTCGTCGATCCGCGGCTTCCAGAAGATCCACGAGTCCGACATGGCCCTCTTTCCGGACCCCAGCACGGCCTTCGTTGACCCGTTCCGGACGGCGAAGACGCTGGCCGTCAACTTCTTTGTCCATGACCCGTTGACCAAGGAACCGTACAGCCGCGACCCTCGCAACATCGCGCGCAAGGCAGAGAGCTATCTGGCCTCGACCGGCGTCGGCGACACCGCATACTTCGCACCTGAGGCCGAGTTCTACATGTTCGACGACGTGCGGTTCGAGACCAAGCAGCAGACCGGCTATTACGCAATCGACTCAGTGGCCGGCGCCTGGAATACGGGCCGGATCGAAGATGGTGGCAACCGCGGCTACAAGGTCCGCTACAAGGGTGGTTACTTCCCGGTGCCCCCGGTCGACCACTTCGCCGACCTTCGCGACGCTATCGTCAAGAATCTCGAAACCTCAGGTCTCAAGGTGGAGCGAGCGCACCATGAGGTCGGTACTGCGGGCCAAGCCGAGATCAACTACCAGTACGCCACCATGCTGACGGCCGGCGACAACCTGCAGAAGTACAAGTACATCGTCAAGAACACTGCCTGGGCGGCCGGGAAGACGGCGACCTTCATGCCGAAGCCGATTTTTGGTGACAACGGGTCGGGCATGCACGTTCATTCCTCGATCTGGAACGAGGGTGAGCCGCTTTTCTACGACGAGGCCGGCTACGGCGGCCTGTCCGATGTCGCGCGCTGGTACATCGGCGGCATCCTCGAGCACGCTCCATCGCTGCTGGCCTTCACCAATCCAACGGTGAACTCCTTCCACCGTTTGGTTCCTGGTTTCGAGGCGCCGGTCAATCTGGTTTACAGCTCGCGCAACCGCTCGGCCGCGATGCGGATCCCGATCACCGGATCCAACCCGAAGGCCAAGCGGGTCGAGTTCCGTTGTCCTGATCCCTCCTCTAATCCCTACCTGGCATTCGCGGCCATCCTGCTCGCTGGGGTGGACGGAATCTTGAACAAGACGGAGCCAGCAGCACCGATCGACAAAGACCTCTACGAACTTCCACCGGAGGAACACGCCTCGGTGCAGACGGTTCCCGACAGCTTGGATGGAGTGCTGGCCAACCTGGAAGCCGATCATGATTATCTGCTCGCCGGTGACGTGTTCACGCCCGATCTGATCGAGACCTGGATCGAGTTGAAGCGCGAAGACATCGACGCTGTACGGCTCCGCCCGCATCCGCATGAGTTTGAGCTCTACTACGACGTCTGATTCCGGTCGTTCGCCGAAACCCCCAGATTCACGCGTGGATCCGGGGGTTTCGCGCTTCTCGGGGAGACTCGATCGGAACCGGATTCCGCAGGGATTCCGCAGGAGATCCGCTCCAGATATATCGCCGACCAGGCCGCTGGCCGGGGCGACGATCGTTTGTACCGGTCGAAAGTCCGCCCGTCGTGATCGGCGCTACTGGCACTGCGGCCATCCTGCGCTGCCTACTGCTCCATGATTCGAAAGCCTGCATACGCCTGTCGCAAGCCGATCATCTAGCGGGTCGCCTGCAGTTCGAGGCGTTCGCAGTGAGTCATTTCAGGGCAGGCCGGCGCGATCGAATTCCTGTTGGAGCCGTGGCCGACGGCGGTGTGTCTCGCGGAGGTCGGCGATGAGCTCGTCAACTCCGGCCGCCTCGGCTGACCCGCTGGCCAGCTTGCGCATTTTCGCCAACCGACGAGCGGCGATCCGGTAATGCTGCGCCCCCGCCTGGGTCAGTTGGTTGTCGACGAGCTGGGCGTGAACCGGCAGCACGGCGAGCGGGTCGATCTTCTCGTACGCCATGGCCAGCCGCTCCCACACATCGTCGCTGTCGAGGCCGAGTGAGTTCGCCAGGTTCCAGGCGAACTTGACCTCCTTGAGGGTGAGCAGCGCGAAGAGCACAGCGTCGCGTGGGCTTGCGGTCAAGGTGGCGACCACCTCGGCGCGGTAGCTCGGCCATGACGGCCCGGCGTCCTGGTAGAGGTGGGCGGCTGTGCTGGAGCACGGCCACCGCCGGAACACCTCCAGGCGGGCCGGGAGGAGCTCAGCGCGCTGGTGCTTGGCCAACAGGTTGCACCAGTATCCGGCGGCCTTGAGCGACTGGTGCCCGCGGTCAAAGTCGGTCGCCTGCTTCGCCCAGTCGAGGGCCAGGCCGATCTCGCCGATCTCCTCGAAGGCCTCGGCGGTGTCCTGAAGCCACGCGGCGACCTTCCGGTCCCGGGCGTAGGTGCGGATGATGGCGTCCGTGTCGCGGTCCAGAATGGCTAGGCGCCGAGCGTTCCACTCGATCATGAACCTCAGCCGGATCCGTCGTTGGGATTGCCGCCTCCAAGATGTCGACGGCTTCATGCATCTGCCGACCGTGCGCATTCGACGCGCTCCACCGGGAGAGGTCTGCTCGAGTCCTGATCAGCGGGAGGACGGTCTCGGCGAGTGTGGTCACGGTACAGATTCTCTGTCAATCGCTAACCGAGACGAGTCTTGCCCATGCCCGACGGGTCACAGGAGGATTCGCTTGCAGGCGGCGTTCACCGCCTCGGCGAAGTCGTTCCGTACCGCGACCGGCTACCGGACATCGCGACAATGTCGTCGGGTCGGTCCCAACCGAGTAGAACATTCGCAATGTCGCCTGCTTGAGTTACAGAGATCACCCGCCCGTTGGCCTTGCCCCGGCAGGTTGCGACCACTCCGCGAAGCACTCGCTGATCAAAGACCTAACGAGGTTTCCTTCCGCGTCGGTGTAAAAATCCAGGCGTCCTCGTGAAACGCCTCTTCGAACATGTTGATGTTGCCTGCGCCGAAGGCGTCGCTGTACAGGTGAACAACCCGCACGATCTCGTTGTAGTCCGGCGCACTGCTTCTCATTGGCGCAGTCGCTGTGGTCATTCCGGCCCTCCTGTAGCCGGGTTGCGTTGGCGCCCTGCGCGCGAGCCGCTCGGTTGGCCGACATCTCTGCGACAGCGCCTGCCCCACGAAGCCGAGTCCCGTGGAGGACCCTCTAGCGACACATCAATGCGCGCCTCGACGGCGGGACTGACACAGGAAACCACCTCAAATTCAATAATCTGTTTCAGATGCGACTGGTCGTGAGGGTATGCCGTTCGGCCAATGGGTACCGGAACTGGCCGCGGGTCGCAGTGTGGATCTGAGGCGACACACGTCAAAATCAACATGATCAAGATCAACTTCAGAACAGCGAGAGTGTTCCGCAGACGGCGTCGGCCTGGCTGATCATCCGATGGTCCGCAGCTTCAAGTGGCCGTTCATTAGGTGGTGTTTGCAGCGGCTCCAAGGGCCACGCCGACAACTCGACAGTGCACGATGGCCGCCGCTAAGGTCCCGGCCGAGATGAATTCTTTGGCTTGTGATGCGTCACTGTGATGCGATTCGCGGGGCCCAGCTATCGCGGCGTCGATTGGCACACCTGCGTCAACGCTATCGAGGTTCATGCCGACGCTCGAGTTGCCAGTCGCCGTTGCGAGGCGTCTACAGGGCAGCTACTTGGTCATGGATTCCACAGTTCAGATCCGAACTCAATGAGAGTTGACTCTCTGGATGCTTAGGAGAACCGCCGTGATCGGCCCTTCGCTGCTCTCTGCGGCTTCCTAGCTGGAGCCGGCGGCAGAGAGGATTTCTTGTGAGGGCGCCGCGGCGAGGAGCGGCCCTGCCCGCTCCGAGGCCAACGTGGCGGCAAAGG
>Ga0075434_100000931_pt1 | contig 23521 bp, 23 predicted proteins | sample RhiMethybrSRZTD3_FD_75298 | JGI IMG/M metagenome (GOLD analysis project Ga0075434, IMG submission 75298) | Populus rhizosphere microbial communities from Tennessee, USA - Rhizosphere MetaG P. TD hybrid SRZTD3 | ecosystem: Host-associated > Plants > Roots > Rhizosphere > Soil | place: USA... | reverse complement strand
GCTACTTCCCCTTCGCCGCCTGCTTCAGCGGCTCGATGTCGAGCTTGACCATCTGCATCATCTGCTTCATCACGCGCTCCCGCACGGCCGGATCCTTGTCCTGCATCAGCTCGGCGAGGATCGTCGGCGTGACCTGCCACGACAGGCCGAACTTGTCCTTCAGCCAGCCGCACTGCACCGGCTGTCCGCCCTCCGTCAGGCGGCCCCAGTAGTGATCGAGCTCCTCCTGATTCTTGCAGTTGACGACGAACGAGATGGCCTCGGTGAACTGGAACTGCGGGCCTCCGTTCAGCGCGATGAACTCCTCTCCATCGAGCTCGAAGTTCACGACCATCACCGAGCCCTTGGGCCCGGGGCCGGCCTCGCCGTAGCGGCTGACGCCCTTGATCTTGGAGTTCTTGAAGATGGAGGTGTAGAAATTTGCCGCTTCCTCGGCGTCGTCGTCGAACCACAGAAACGGGGTGATTCTCTGCATGTCGTCGCTCTCCCTTTCTCGTCTACTTCCGCGGCTTCGGTTGCCAGAGCCCGATGATCGCGCCGGTCGGATCCTTGAAGATGCTCAGCCAGCCCATGTCCATGACCTCGGTGACGTCCTTGAGAATGTTCGCGCCGAGTGACTTCGCCTTCTTCGTGGCCGCCCGGATGTCGTCGACCCCGACGTACGGCATCCAGTCCGACGAGGCGCCGGGGATCATCTGCTTCATGATTCCGCCGCCCGTTCCCTCGCCGACGCCGATCATGGTGTACGTCTCTCCTTCGCCCATCGGAATGTCCTCGAGCTTCCAGTCGAAGAGTTTTCCGTAGAAGGTCTTGGCCTTCTGGACGTCGGTCGTGTTGAGCTCCGCGTGCACGAATGCGTTTGCCATGTTCTCCTCCAGTCGTTTATCCGTCGGCGCCCCGCCAAAGTTCTCATCCATATCGTTGGACCGGCGGGGGCCCTCGGAACAGAACATCGCCTGCACAGATCGAGCCAGCCGGACGTGCTCACATTAGAGTGAAGGGATGAAGAAGGTCCGTCCGTCCCTCCGCGTCCTGCCGTGCGCCTGCGCGAACCTGCGCCGCGCGGCGAGGGCGGTGAGCCAGGTCTACGACGACGAGCTGCGCGGAACGGGCCTGACCATCGCGCAGTTCACGCTGCTCCAGGCGCTCACGCTGGCCGGGGAAATTACGCAGGGAGGCCTCGGGCGGCTGCTCGTCGTCGACAGCACGACGCTGACCCGCACGCTCAAGCCGCTGGAGCGAAACGGCTGGATCCGCCGCCGGACCGGCAACGACCGGCGGCAGAGGCAGATCCTTCTGACGAGTGCAGGCAGGGCCCGATTCGAACGCGCCGTTCCCGCGTGGCACCGGGCCCAGGATCGCGTCCGGCGGAAGGTCGGCCGGAGGCGGTGGACCAATCTCATGAAAGAGCTCTCTCGGGTCGCCGAGGTGTCCCCCCGGGCCTAAGAGCCTTCGCGGAGAGAGGGGGCATGCAACCGTCGTGCCGGAAACCTTTCGATAAAGATGTATGTACATCTAATTGGAGGAGGAAGCCATGCTGTTTCTGGTTGAGCTCGACCACGTCCGGACCGGCCCGCCGCCCACGCCGGAGACGGGGCGCGCATTCATCGAGCAGGTCATCTTTCCGACGCTCGCCCGCGCGGATCAGCTCTTCGCCGAGAAGAAGATCGTGGCCGGAGGACCTGTGGCCGGGAGGATCGCGCTTCGGTTCATGATCGAGGCGGACTCGGCCGAGCACGTCGACCGCATCGTCACGAGCTTTCCGATTTGGACGCAGGCGGAGACGAGGATCACGCCGTTGATCTCGGTTGGCGAGCGGCGCCGCCACGTCGAGGCGCTCCTTTCGACCCTGGCGGCCCGGTCATGACGATTCCGAAAAAGTGGTGGATCCTGCTTCTCGCGGCGGCATTGACCGCGTCGGCATCCGCCTGCCGCGGCCGGGCGCACACGGTCACGCCGGCGAATCCCGAGCTCGAGTACCTCAAGGCGGTGAACGTGCAGCCGCCCCGGGACCCTCAGCTGCTGTTTCTGCTGATGGCCCAGTACGCCAACGCGAACCGGCATCGGGAGGGCGCGGAGTTCCTTCAGGCCCGCCTGGACCAATTCGGGCCGCGCCTGACCGATGTCCAGAAATCTCTCTACTTATCCGCGATCGCCGTCCTGCGGGCAGGCGCCGCCAGTGACATTCCTTTCCTCAAGCGGATCGGATGGGTCAACGACACGGTCGGGATGCTGCAGCAAGCCAAGAAGCTCTCAGGCGGAAACCTGTTCATCGTGCGGTGGGTATCCGGAGTGGTCTCCGCCCAGCTGCCGGGGATCTTTCGCCAGAAGGCGACCGCGTTCGAGGATCTCAACTGGTGCGTCGCCCACGCGAGCCAGGCGCCCGCTCCGGAATTCATGAATGAGGTCTATCTGCGGCTCGCGAACCTCTCCCGCAAAGACGGGCAGACAGCGAAAGCCGACGAGTATCTGAAGCTTTCCGGCGCTCCCCGCTTCGATACTCCGACGACGCAGCTGTCACCCTTCCGGGAGGATCCCTCCAGCGGCCACACCTTTTCCGCAAAGCGCATCGCCGAGGTCGTCCCGGGAAAGGTCTACGTCCTGTCGGGCTTCGAGTTCACGGAGTTCTACTTCGTCGTCTCGGACGACGGACGCGAGTTGATCGCCGTCGACGCGGGCACGCGTCCGGATTCGGCGCAGGCCGCCTACGAGGCTCTCCGGGCCCGTGCTCCGAACCTCCCGCAACTGACCACCGTGCTCGTGACCCACTCGCACTGGGATCACGTCGGAGGGCATCGCTATTTTCGGAGCCTCAATCCCAACATCAAGTTCTACGCGCGCGACAACTACGCCCGAGAAATGGCCCGGATTTCGTCCGCTCCCCAGAACTTCGGTCAGCCCTTCTTTGGCAGCCGCTATCGCATGGAGGAAGTGATGGATTTCCGCCCCGACGTGACGATCGCCGATCGCACGCAGATCCGCATCGGCGGAACACGCATCGAGGCCATTCCGGCCCAGGGCGGGGAAACCCAGGACGCCCTCATGTTCTTTCTTCCGGACCAGGGAGTGATGTTCGTTGGGGACATCATCATGCCCTACCTGGGCGCTCCGTTCGTCGAGGAAGGGAACCTGCAAGGGCTGCTGGACGCGCTCGACGTCGTCGTCCAGATCAATCCGAGACTTCTGCTGCACGGCCACGAGCCGCTCACGCGGGTCTTCGCCTCTCCGGAGATGTTGGGCCACCTGAAGACACATCTCGCGTGGCTCCAGGACCAGGTCCTCGCAGCGATTCGGCGGGGGGAAGAGCGAGCGGCCATCCAGCAGGCGAACCTGATCCCGCCGGGCCTTCCCGCCGACGATGTCCGCACGCATCAGCCGTACCTCCTGCTGCGTGAAAACGTGATCAACCGCTTGTATGACCAGAACGTCGGCTACTGGCAGCCCGACCTGCAGGGCGTCGACTATGTGAGTCGGGCGGATCGCGGAGTGCTTCTGGTCGATTATCTCGGCGTTTCCGAGGACCAGATGGTCGGCGCGGCGAAGCGGATGATCGCGGATGGGAACTATGCGCTCGCTGCGGAGGCGCTGGATTGGACGAGAGGCCGATTCGGCGCGAATCCGTCATTCCGGGACGAGGAGCGGCTGGCCTACGAGAAGCTCATGGAGAAGTACCAGGCGTTCAATCCGTTCAAATTCATCATCTACTCGTGGAAGGCCTCGTCTCCGCCGCCCTCCGGACAGGGAACCGGACTCCCCGCCGGCACGCCGGCCGCGCGTTAACCGGCCCTGGCCGATCGCTCGAAGAGCGGGCTCGCCCGCTCGGCCGCGGCGCGCGCGAGGTGGACGGCCGCATAGGCGCGCCAGGGCCGCCAGCGTTCCGACAGCGCCGCCAGCTCCGCGTCCGCGTCCGAGGGGAATGCGTCGGGCTGTCGGAAGGCTCGAAGCGCGACGTAGTCGGCGCCTGCCGGGGCGAGGCCCGCGACACCGGGAAGCGTCGCCTCGTCCAGGCGCGAGAGCGCGGTCTCGGCGGCCGCGCGAATCGCGCGCCCCGCGGCCGGTGAAAAACGCTCGAGCCGCGCTCGGGCGAGAGCCAGAGGCGTCGGGAAAACGGTCGTGAGGCGTTCGGAGTCGGGTATGTCGAGGCGCTCGCCGAACGCCCGAACGAGATCTTCCAGTTCGCCGGCCACGCTTTCCGCGAGGGATTCTCCGAGGATCGCCCGGATCGTCATCTCGAACGGATCCCAGACGCCCGGCACGCGAAGCCCCGGCCGCCGGTCGACGAGCTTCCGGAGCAGAGGCTCCCGGCGGAGGTGCCGCGCGATGGCCGCGGTGTCCGCGGACAGATCGAACATCCCGCGGATCCGGTGGGCGATCGGCAGCAGCGACACGGGTCCCGCGGACCGGACGCGAACGACGAGGACGCGCCGGCGCGGGTCGTTGCGCACTTCGAGGATGCCGTGCCGCCCGTCCTCCGCGAAGGCCCGCCGATATGCGCCGGCGGCGACGTCCTCGACACCCGCGATCGCCCGCGCCTGGAGAAACGTGAGGAGTGAGTCCCAGTCGTAGGGAGGGCGGTAGGGAAGCCGCAGCACGTAGTCATCGCCGGCGCGGCCCGCGTCCGGGCGGCGGCGCAGCTGCGACGGAGTCCGGCCGCACGTCGTGCGGATCGCGGCGTTGAAGCGGCGAACGGTGCGGAAACCGGCGGAGAGCGCGACGCGGGACATCGGCAAGTCGGTGTCGCGGAGGAGCCGCCGGGCGAAGGCGAGACGCCAGGTCTTGGCGACCGCGGTCGGCGAAACGCCGAGGTGGATCGAGAACAGGCGATGAAGCTGTCGCGCGCTCACGCCGAGGCGGTGGGCGAGCTCCGCGAGGCTCTGCTCCTGCAGGGCTCCCTCCTCGATCAGGCGGAGGGCCCGGCTCACGGTGCTCGCCGTTCCCTTCCACCGCGGCGTGCCCGGCGCGGCTTCCGGGCGGCAGCGAAGGCAGGGGCGGAAGCCGGCGGCGACGGCCTCCGCGGCGGACTGGAAATACCGCACGTTTTCGCGTCGCGCGTGCGGCGAGGGGCAGATGGGGCGGCAGTAGATGCCTGTCGAGAGAACGGCGATGAAGAACCGTCCGTCGAAGCGCGCATCTCGAGCGATGCGCGCCCGATCGCAGACCGCCGCGTTCAAGTGCATCGCAGGTTCAGCCTACTCCTCGCGGCGACTCCCGGATCGCCGTTTTCGGACGCGATAGTCGGAGGATTCTTGCGCCTCCGCGAAGCCCCTCGAATACTGGGAGCGGGTCATGGCCGGATTCGACACGCTGCGCGCATCGCCACCGCCCCGCGTTCCCACGGAGGCCTCGACCGCGGACGAGATCCTGGCGTGCGCCGAGACCCTCGGGATTCCCTGGCGGCGCGTGCTCGTGGAGGAGATCGAAGCCGAACAGAAGCTGCGGCGCTACTTAGCCGACGTGGGATCCGAGTGCCCCCTGGACTCGGCGCTGTCGATCCTGTCTCTCGCCGCCCAGCGGTCGTGGCGGGTGCGCGACCAGGTCGAGAGCCTCGCGGGCCAGGCGCGGGCCTCCGCTCGCGGCGCGCGCCGGGGGCTGCTTCGCTTCCTGCGGTCCCTCGCCGGCGATTCCGAGCCCGCCTCGGCCGCTTTCGCGCGCCAGTGCGGCTTCGCGTACCAGCGAATCCTGCTGCTCCAGCGCGCCCGTCGCTCGGCCGCGCGAAGCCGTGGAGCGATGCCGGAGCGGATCGCCTTCGTCTGCTCGTCGGCGCGCTGTACCTTCGAGGATGCCGAATGGGCCCTCCGCGAAGAGGCCTTGCCGCGGCGCGGACGACGCATGGAAGCCGCGGTTCGAAAAGTGCGCGAAGAGGGCTTCTTCGTTCCGCGGGCGCAGAGCGAGGCGCGCGCCCTCGAAGAGCTCCGGAAGATCGTCTTCGCCTCCGCCCGATCCGGAATTCGCGACGCGTCTTCAAGATCTCGCGCTTCGTAGCGCGTCTTAAGGAAATTCGTCCGGACGACGAACCTCCCGATTCCAAAGCGCTTCACGCGCAATCCGCTCTGATGGCCGCCGCATTGCTCCTGCTTCGTGCCCGGCCCCGGATCTCGGAGGCCAGGAGGAAATATGAGAACGAGAGCCTGGACGACCCTGATTCTGATCGCGATGGCGGCGGCACTGTCGGTGGCCGACCGCGCGGCCGGCGTGGAGCTGGCGACAAAGAAGAAAACGATCCGCTACAAGGTCGTCGTCCTCGACACGCTCGGTGGAACACAGGGCGCAGGCATCAGCATCAACAATCCCGGCTGGGTCACGGGTGTGTCGACCCAGGACGGCGACCTGACCGCCCATGCCACGCTGTGGCGCGATGACGAGACGGTCGACCTCCTCACGCTCGGCGGTCCCAACAGCGCCCTGGCCTTTCCGTCAAAGAACAATAATGGGGGCATCGTCGGCATCTCCGAGACGGACGAAGACCAGCCGCTCGGAGAAATCTTCTCCTGCGTCGCGTTCTTCGGGACTCCGCGCAGCGGAAAAGTCTGCCGCGGGTTCCTGTGGCGGGACGGGGTGATGACGGGGCTGGATCCCCTGCCGGGCGGCGACAACAGCTTCGCCGCCGGTGCCAACAACCACGGCCAGGTCGTGGGATGGGCGGAGAACAGCGTCCACGACACGACCTGTACCGCGCCTCAGGTCCTGCAGTTCCGGGCGGTGATCTGGACGAACGGCGGCGACGCCATCCAGCAACTCCCGCCTCTCGGCGACGACCACACCTCCGCCGCGGTGGCGATCAACGACAAGGGGCAGGTCGTCGGCATCTCGGGAATGTGCGACCGAGCCCGGGGGCGGCTCAGCGCGGTGCACGCGGTGATGTGGGAGAACGGCGTGCCGCGGAATCTCGGGGACCTCGGCGGGGTCGCCTGGAATACACCGACCGCGATCAACCACTACGGCGACAGTGCGGGCTTTTCGAACCTGCCCACCGACCCGCCCGGGGCCCTGAACGCCCACGCGGTCCTGTGGCCCCGGACGGGCGGCATCGTGGATCTAAAGACCCTGGGCGACGATCCGTTGAGCCTGGCCTTCGGGATCAATGCCCAGCGGCAGGTCGTGGGCCAGTCGATCGGCGCCGACGGCAGCCGCGCCTTCCTCTGGGAGGACGGCGTCCTCATGAATCTGAACGATCTGGTCGAGGACGGCTCGCCGTTCCTGATTTTTGCCAACGACATCAACGACAAGGGAGAAATCGCGGGGCAGGGCTGCACGGACTGCGCCTCGGGCGCGACCTTCGCGGTCAAGCTGATTCCGCAATAGTTCGAAGGATGCGGGCGCTTCGCGCCGTCTCAGGTCGTTCGAGATAGATTCGGGCTCCGAGCAAAGGAGCAGACCGATGACGTTGAAAGAGATCTTTCTCGCCGACATCGAGCGCGAAGTGCCCGCGAGCCGCCGGGTTCTGGAGCGCGTTCCCGAGGGACGCTACGACTGGAAGCCGCACGAGAAGTCGATGAAGTTCGGCTATCTGGCCACGCTGGTGGCCACGATGCCGTCCTGGATCGACGCCATGGTCAATCAGGACGAGCTCGACTTCGCACCCAAGGGCGGATCGAATTACAAGCCGCCGGAGCTGAAGACGTCGAAGGATCTCCTGAAGGCCCTCGAGGATTCCGTGGCGAAGGCGCAGGCCGCCCTGCGGGGGACGACCGACGAGCACCTCAAGACCAACTGGAAGCTGAAGGCGGGAGGCCACGTCGTGACGGATCTGCCGCGACACGTCAACATTCGCGACGGCGTTCTGAGCCACTGGGCGCACCACCGCGGGCAGCTCACGGTCTACCTGAGACTCGTCGGCGCCTCGGTGCCGCCCGTCTACGGTCCGACAGCGGACGAAGGCCTCGGAGGCTAGAAGGCGATGGAGACGCTTCATCTCGCGCAGATCAACATCGCGCGTATGCGCGGGGCCCTCGAGGACCCCGTCATGCGCGGCTTCGTCGCGCGGCTCGACGAGATCAACGCCCTCGCCGACGGGAGTCCCGGATTCGTCTGGCGGCTGCAGACCGACGCCGGCAACGCGACGTACCTGCGGCCGTACGACGACGAGCGGATCATCATCAACATGAGCGTCTGGAAGTCGATCGAGGACCTGCGCCGCTTCGTCTACCGGGGCGATCACGCGGAAGCGTTGCGCCAGCGCGCGGAATGGTTCGAGAAGCTGGAGCAGCCCGTCGTCGCATTGTGGTGGGTGCCGGTCGGGCACAAGCCATCGATCGACGAAGCGAAGAAGCGCATCGCGCATCTGCAGGAGAGTGGACCGACGCCATTCGCGTTCACTTTTCGAACACCATTTCCTCCCGACGAGCAGGTCGTTCTGTCCACCGACTGGTCGACGTTCGAACGCTGCTCCGCAGTTTGATTTGCTTCGCGGACCGAAAGGGCTAGAATTATTTCGGGTGGGGCCGTTCGAGGCCGAGGCGGGCGCCGATAGGCGCCCGTTCTCTTGATGGCGCGGTTACCTCTTCTTCTTCTCCCGGAACCGTCGCTCTCCCTGCTCGACGAGCGTCTCCGCCCGCCGGCGACCGGATCGGCGGAGAACGCGAAAGATTCTTCCTCGCTCCTCGTTGTACGAGACGAAGAAGCGTTCGATCTCGCCGAGCAACCGGTCGGGGATGTCCGAGAGCGCCTTCCACGCGGCGTAGGTGCGCGACTCGGCCGCGGCTCCGATCAGCCGGTCGTTGCGCCCGGTCTTGCCTTCGACGGTCTGCTCGGCTTCGAGCGCGCCGAGCAGGCGCACGGGAACCAGGCAGCCGGCAAACGTCGGCTCCTCGATCAGGACGAGCACGTCCATCGGATCGCCGTCCTCGGCGAGAGTTCGCGGGATCGAGCCGAAGTCGAACGGAAAGACGGCTCCCCCCGGCAGGATGTGAGAGATCGTGTAGCAGTGCTTCTCGACGTCGAACTTGAACTTGATCCGGCTGTCCCTCGGAGTGTCCACGACGACGTGGAGGAGGCGCGTGGAGCGGTCCCTCGCAGGAAGTGTCTCCAGGAGATGATCCGTCTTTCCGGTCATTCCATCTCCTCTCCGGCGCGCGTCACGAGCGCCACGTGTTCCAGTAGATCTCGATCCGGCGCGTGAACGGACCCGCCTTTTCCGCATAGACGAGCTCGCCCAGAGGCCGGGCCGCGGCCTTGAGCTCCGCGCGCCGCCGGTCGATCAGCTCCAGTACGGTCCCGATGCCGTGGGCTCCCGAGACGAGCTTCGTCGAGCCGGTCAGCGTTTTCTTCAGCTCGGCGAAATCGTGGTCGTCGCCGAGCCGGTCGGTCAGATCGTGCAGCGCCTGCTCGACGTCCTTCATCGCCTCGGGCCAGACCGGCTGGAGCAGCTCGGTGCCGTAGCGCAGGTCCTTGGTGCGCTTTCGCCACTCGTGAAAGTCCTCGTCGATCTGCGACGCGTAGGCGCGGGCCTCGGACCTGCGGCCCTGGCGATAGATCGTCCGAAGCCCCGCCGCGAGGCCGTCGAATCCCGGCTTGCGGATCGGCCATGCGGGAATGCGGCGCCTCAGCGTCACCAGCTCCCGGCGGATCGGCGAAAACGCCGGTTTGCGGCGCAGAGGGCGCAGGGCCGCTCCGCGCCGGTCCTCCAGCCGTTTTTTCACCGGTACGACGCCGTCGGAGGGGAAGTCCTTTTCGTAGGCTTCGCGCAGGCGATCGAGGGTGGAGGCGCGGATCGACGCGTCCCTCGCGGCGGCCAGGCGGCGCCCCAGGCCGCGGAGCGCTCCGTTTTCACGATCGTAGACTTGCTCGCCGATCTCGTCGCGCACCAGCCGCAGGACCGCCCGGATCCGCTTGAAGTGCTTGCGAAGCTCGTGGACCGCCGTCTCGGGATCCGCGGCGCCCTTCTTGACGAGCTTAAGAGCCTCGTCGATCTCTTCCCGGACGACCCGCCGGACGCCGGCGGCGGCGCTCTCGTTCTTCTTCAGCCGAAAAGCCATACCGTCCTCGTCTCCGTGTTGGTCTAAGCAAAAGATGGACCGCCGTGCGGTTCGCACGCCTCCGGTGTATTCTCGCCGGCCGGCGATCGGTCTCGTACAAAAGGAGGTTCGAATGTCCCGCAAGCTTCTCGTTCTCGCCGCCGCCGTGCTGGCCGCGGCGGCGCTCTCCGCGCTCACTGCCCCGGAAGTCGGCCAGCCCGCTCCTGCGTTCACGCTGACCAACCAGGAAGGCAAACCCACGAAGCTCGAGGACTTCCGCGGAAAGTGGGTGGTCCTCTACTTCTATCCGAAGGATTTCACCACCGGCTGTACGCTCGAGGCCCACAACTTCCAGCGCGACCTCGCGAAGTACCAGGCGGCCAACGCCGTGATTGTCGGCGTCAGCGTGGACACGGAGAAGTCCCACAAGGACTTCTGCGCGAAGGAAGGCTTGAACTTCGTGCTCCTCTCCGATCCGGACGCGAAGGTCTCAACAGCCTACGACTCCCTCATGGAATATGAGGGCACGAAGCTCTCAGCGCGGAATACGTTTCTGATCGACCCGCAGGGCAAGATCGCGAAGACGTTCATGAAAGTCTCACCGCCGAATCACAGCGAGGACGTGCTGGTCGCGCTCGCGACCCTGCAGAAGAAGAAGTAGACGCGCCGGGCTACGCCGGCTCGATGCGGAAGTCGTAGCAGCCGGCCGGCGTGTCGCGAACCAGAACGTAGTCCACGTCCGGCCGCGCGAGCATCCGGGCGACCGTCGGCTCGACGTCAGCGCCCGTGGCGCGTTCCTCGGCCCGCTGGTGCCGGCCCTTGCCGTAGGCGACCAGTGTGAGGTCGTGGCCCAAGATGTCGGCGGGGAAGCCGGCGTCCTCGGGATACCGGGGGCACTCGTCTTCGTGGACGAAGACCGGTCCGGGAAGAGGGAACTCCTCGATCCCGAAAAACGGATCCAGGGTAAAGAGAAGCCGGCGCTCGACGCCGATCTCGAAATCGCGCAGGCACGACCGGCAGGGACCGTAGCCGGTGGCGACCTCGGCGTGAACGGGATGCCCGTAGCCCGGAGACTTGCGCGTCTCGCGGACCTTTCGGGCGACCTTTTCGCTGACGGCCAGCACGCGGTACGGGGTCATTGCGTCCTCCCGCGGCCCGAAACACGGCCCCGCGTCGGAAGGTTGCAGGCGGGAGGGGAATTAGTTGACAAAAGCAACTAATTGCGAGAGGCTTTTCATGTGGACTTGGAGCTCGACCGCCGGATCGCCGCGGTGCGGCGCTTCAATCGCTTCTACACGCAGGAGATCGGAGTCCTCGAGGACGGGCTTCTCGCCAGCCCGTACTCGCTGACCGAGGTCCGCATCCTGTACGAGCTGTCGGTCCGCGGGAAGGCGACGGCTTCCGAGCTGGGCGGCGATCTGGGGCTGGACGCCGGTTATCTGTCCCGGATCCTCAAGGCGCTCCGGCGCGACGGCTTGATTGCGCGCCGCCGGTCCGAGGAGGACGGCCGCCGCGGCGAGCTCTCGCTGACGAAGAAAGGCAAGGCGACCTTCGCGCCGCTCGACCGGCGTTCGCGCGACGCGGTCGCGCGGATGCTGGCGCCTCTTTCCGACGCCGAGCAGGATCGCGTGGTCTCCGCGATGGGGACGATCGGGAGCGCGCTCGGAGAGAAGCCCGCGTCGGCCGGGGAGCCGATGCTCCGACCGCCGCGCCCGGGAGATCTCGGCTGGGTCGTCCATCGCCACGGCGCGCTCTACGCGCAGGAGTACGGCTGGGGAGAGGATTTCGAGGCGATCGTCGCCGAGATCGTGGCGAAGTTCGGCGCGAGCCACGACGCCGCGGCCGAGCGCTGCTGGATCGCCGAGAAGGACGGCGCGATCGTCGGATCGGTCTTCCTCGTGCGCAAGTCGAAGACCGTCGCCAAGCTCCGCCTTCTCTACGTCGAGCCTGCGGCGCGGGGCCACGGGATCGGCGGACTCCTGGTCGACGCGTGCGTGCGCTTCGCGCGCGCGGCCGGATACCGGCGCGTCACACTGTGGACGCAGAGTAACCTCGCCGCGGCGCGCCACATCTACGAGCGCGCCGGCTTCGTTCTGACGCACAGCGAGCCCAACTCCATCTCCGGCAAACCGACCATCGCCGAGACGTGGGATCTCGCGCTGTAACTCTTCGAGAACCCCAGCCGGCGTGGCATAATCGCCGCAAGCACTCCATGGGCCCTCGATGAGCACGAAGCCTCCGTCGCAAGAAGGCCACGTCGACCCGTTTCCCGAAGACGATCTCGAGGGATTCCATTCTCCCGAGCCCTGGAAACAGGACGGGCGCTACGTGCGCGACGCCTCCGGGGCGATCGTCGTCCGGGGACGCTCGTTCGCCGACGCGCGGCGCATCGTCGCCGCGATCAACGCGACGCGTGAGATTCCCACCGACGCGCTCGAGCACTGGCGCGCCGAAGACGTCTCCGACCCGCGTACGCGCCCTCCGCTCGAGGTCTTCGAGGAGCTCGACCCGGTCCCGTCCCGTTTCGCGGTGACGCCGCCCGATCGCCGCACCGGCGAGCGGCGCAAGGGCGAGCGGCGAAAGGAGGCGCCGCCCTTCGAGGATGGCGCGCTCCCGTTCGACCGGCGGGTCATGGACCGACGGATCGCAGAGCGGCGCGTCGCACCGGCCTGACGGGCCGCGGCCGCGTCAGCGCGAGGCCGAGATCGACTGGCGGACCGCGCCCAGATGGTACGCCGCGTGCGCGATCGCTCCGATCGTCGTGGAGAGCTCGACTCCATTGGCCGACGGCTCCTTCTCGATCGCCTCGAGGAGCGACGCGTACTGTTTGCGGAAGTTCCGGCGAAGGGCCGCCCAGGCCGGCTCGTCCACCGTTTTGACCTCCCAGCTCCTGTTCCAGTCTCGAGGCTCGCGGTCGCCGCGCAGCCACGCGCTCGACATCTCGAGGTGGAACCCGGCGTGGTGCGCGTGACCCGCGACCGTGGGCCCTCCCGGACGCATCGGCCGGGACGCCTCGGCCGCGGACAGCGTGTCGAGGACGGCGAAGAAGCCGGCCTTCGGATCGTTGTCGATGAAGTAGGTCGAGGGGCCGCTCGGTCCCTCGAAGGTCTCACGCAGCAGGGTCGTCGTGGCCGAGTCGATCGTCGTTGGAGCGGACATGGGTACCTCCCTGAGCCGAAATAACACCGCTCTGGGTCGAATGGTTGCTGAGGCTGTCATCCCGAGGCCGGCAGCCCGAGGGATCCCGTGCTCGACGAGCCCAGTGGCGATCAAGTGCGGTATCCCTCGCTGCGCTCCGGATGACGGCGTTGTGAAACCCTCGGCGGACGGGCCTTCGAGGGGCCACCGCGCATCGGGTATCTTGACGGCAGAGGAAAGGGGGACTCGATTTGATCAGCCGAGCTCTGTTCGCATCGCTCCTCGTCGCCGGGGCCGCCGCAGGTCCCGTCGCCGCCGCCGAGAATCCTCCCTCGCTGTTGGAAGCCGGCGAGTTCGTGAAGATCTACGACCCGAGCGTGGGGGAGCATGAGAAGTGGTACATCAACGACCACTGCTTCATCCGGGGCCAGGACGGGACCTGGCACCTTTTCGGCATCACGCACGCCGAGCCCTCCGACGCGGTCGACGAGGACAACTTCGCCCACGCCCGCGCGCGAACCCTGACACAGCAGCCCTGGGAGAAGCTCCCGTTCGCGCTGTCGGTCGCGCCGAAGGCGCCGTGGCGCGAGGAGCATCTCTGGGCGCCCCACGTCGTCTTCCACGACGGCGTCTACTACATGTTCTATTGCGCCGGCGCGAAGGACCACACGAAGTACAAGATTCACCTCGCCACGTCGCCGGACCTGGAGACCTGGACGCGCCACCCGAAGAACCCGATGGTCGTGGACGGATTCGACGCCCGGGATCCTTTCGTGACGCGCATCGGCGACGAGTGGGTCATGTACTACACGGCCACGAGCGCGCCGTCGGGGGGCCATCACGTCGTCAAGTACGCCACGAGCCCGGACCTGACGAGCTGGAAGATCCGCGGCACCGTGTTCACGGACCCGAGCCAGGGCAAGTACGGCGGCCCGACCGAGTCGCCCTTCGTGGTACACCGCGGCGATCGCTGGTACCTCTTCATCGGCCCGCGCGACGGCGACCGGGACGTCTTCGACGGAACCGACGTCTTTGCGAGCACCGACCCCTTCCACTTTCGCGTCGAGGACCGCGTCGGCCACATCGCGGCCCACGCCGCCGAGGTCGTCCAGGACGTGGACGGGAGGTGGTACGTCAGCCGCTGCGGCGCGCAGCGCGGCGGCGTGTACCTGGCGCCCCTGACCTGGAAGGACGGTCCGGCGGCGAGCGCCCCGGCGCCGCCGGCGGGTTTCTCGGAGCAGGTCGACCGCGCCGTCGAGGAGATCCTGGCGTCGTCGGGCGCGCCGAGCGCGTCGGTCGCGATCATCGAGGACGGGAAGGTCACGCACGCGCGCGCCTACGGGAGGGCGCGCCTCGAGCCGGCCGCGGCGGCAACCCCCGAAATGCGCTACGCCATCGGCTCGGTCAGCAAACAATTCACGGCGTCCGCGATCCTGATGCTCGCCGAGGAAGGCAAGCTCTCGCTCGACGATCCGGTCGCGCGGTTTCTCCCCGAATTGACGCGCGCGCGGGAAGTGAAGATCCGGCAACTGCTGTCGCATACGTCCGGATACCAGGACTACTGGCCACAGGACTACGTACCGCTCTTCATGCAGAAGCCGGCGACGGCCGCTGAGATCCTGAGCCGCTGGGCCAAGCGCCCGCTCGACTTCGAGCCGGGCACGCAGTACCAGTACAGCAACACGGGCTACGTCGCCGCCGGCCGCATCGTCGAGAAAGCGAGCGGCATGCCCCTCCTCAAGTTCCTCGCCACGCGGATCTTCGTCCCGCTGAAGATGGAGAGCGTGTGGGACGTGGATCAGAGCGGCCTGAAGGACCCCGACCCGGTCGGATACATGCGGTATGCGCTGGGCCCCCCGCGCGTCGCGCCCAAGGAGGCGCCGGGCTGGCTCTTCGCGGCCGGAGAGCTCGCGATGACGGCGCAGGATCTGGGACGCTGGAACACCGCGATGCTCGAAGGCAAGCTGCTGCGTTCCGCGTTGTGGCGCCAGATGCAGCGCGAGGTCCTTCTGGCCAACGGCCTCGGGACGGGATACGGGCTGGGCCTGTCGATCGGCAGCGAGGCGGGGCACCGCATGCTCTCCCACGGAGGCGAGGTCTCGGGATTCACGGCGTCCAACTCCGTGTTCCCCGACGATCACGTCGCGGTTACGGTGCTCATGAACCTGGACGCGAGCGACGCGACGTCGGATCTGGCCAAACGCGTCGCGAACCTGGTGTTCGCGAAGAAGGAGGGATCGACCTCGGCCGAAGCGCGCGCCCGCTCCGTGTTCGAGGGTCTCCAGCGCGGAACGCTGGACCGGTCGCTCTTCAGCGAGGACGGCAACGCCTACTTCGACGAGACAGCGGTCCGCGACTTCGCCGACAGCCTCGCGCCGCTCGGAGCGCCCACCGCCGTGAAGCAGACCAACCGCCGTGAGAGAGGCGGGATGACCTACCGGAATTTCGAGGTCGAGTTCCCCAACAAGACGCTTCAGATCTGGGAGCGCGATCTTCCGGACGGACGGATCGAGCAGTTCCAGGTGATGCCGAAAGCGACGCCCTAAGCCGGCAGGCCCGACAGGATCTTCTGGAAACGCGGCGTCCCGCGGAGGCTCTCCAGATCGTCGTCCGTCTCGATCAGGCGCCGGTCACGGAATCCGGAAGCCACGGCGCGATCCAGCCAATCCAGCGCCTTGTCGGTTTGCTTGAGCACCGCATAACCGCAGGCCACGTTGTAGAGGTCGATGGGCGAATCCGCGCCCATGGCCACGGCCTTCTCCAGGTTTTCGGTTGCCTGGGCCGCCTCGCCCGAGTAGGCCTGGGAGAGACCGAGGCGCATCCGGGCGGTCGCGTCGTCGGGATGGGTCTTCGCGTAGTCGGCGTAGGCCTTCGCCGCGGCGCCGTACTCGCGGCCGAACCAGTACGCCAGCGCCTGGCGCGCCGGGGCGGGCGTGCGAAGTGCCGGCGGCGGCTCGAAGACGAGTCGCACGAACTCGACGGTGTCCTTCACGATCCGGCGGCTCTCCTCGGTGTCGTCGAGGACGTCGAAGGCATGATGCGAGGTCGGCGCGTTGACCATGATCCAGGGAGCTCCGGCGGAGACGGCGCGGGCCCAGAGCGCGTCGATGCGCGCGTTCAACCCCGGATTGTCCTTGCCGGCGCGCGCGTAATAGATCGGCAGGTCGGTTCGGATCCTCACGTCCTTCGCGTCGCCGTAATAGACGACGGCGCCCTTCACGCCGGGATCCGCGCCGTCCATCAGAAACGGCAACCCCGACACGACGTTGCCCGAACAGACCCAGGCCGCGATACGGTCGGCGTCGACGCCGAGCCGGGCGCCGTCGCTCCGAAGAAACCGGAAGAGGTCGGCGATGTCGATTCCGGACTTGTCGAAGGGGCCGCGCGCGTCGAAGGTCACGGCGATCCAACCGGAGGCGGCCATCAGCCGGGCCCACGAGCGATAGACCGGCCAATCCTTCAGGTGATTGTCGGGCTGATCGCCCACGCCGTTGATGAAGACGACCGCCGGAAGGCGGGTGCCTTCTCGGAAGTCGGCAGGGTAGTAGAGGTCGAGCTTCAGGTCCCCGGCGCCGGTCTTCTTGTATGGGATCCCGGGCTTGACGGTGACTTTGTCCATACCGGGGACCTGGTAGACCAGCTCCTGGTCGGTCACGTTGTGCTCGGGGCGAGGCGGCGAAGGCAGCGCGGCGAGAGTGGAGGCGAAGAGGGCGGCGAACCAAACGACGCAAACGGCGCGCATGGGAACCTCCGCCGATTTCTTACGGCGTCGGCGGAGTCGAGTTTTCACCGGGGTGTTTTTGGCGTACGATTGCCAGCGCCAATCGAGAGGAGACATTCCCCTATGCGTCGTTCCGGAGTCCTCGCCGCGGCAGCTGTGTGCGCGGCGCTATGGTCGGTATCGAGTCTGGAGGGTCAGGCCTCGCCGAAGAAGGCGGACGCCCCTTCCGCGAAGAAGGTCGAGCGCGGAAAGTACCTGGTCACGATCCTCGCGTGCACGGATTGCCACACTCCCAAGAAGATGGGGCCGAACGGTCCGGAAGAGGACCCCACCCGCTTCCTGAGCGGCCACCCCGAGGGCACGAAGGTGCAGCCGCTTCCGAAACTGGCGGATACGCCCTGGATCGTCGCGACCAACGGTGACATGACCGCGTGGACGGGTCCCTGGGGAGTGAGCTATGCGATCAACCTGACGCCCGACGAGAACACGGGCATCGGAAGCTGGTCGGAGGCGACGTTCATCGGCGCCATCAAGACCGGTAAGCACATGGGCGCATCGCGGCCGATTCTGCCGCCGATGCCGTGGCCGGCGTATCGGAATCTGAGCGACGAGGACCTCTCCTCGATCTACGCGTACCTGCGCACGATCAAGCCGATCCGCAACCGCATTCCGGATCCCGATCCGCCCGCCGCGCCGCCTGCGGCTGCCGCGAAGCCGGCGCGGTAGACACGCACCGCCCCCTCACCCTTACCCTCTCCCCCCGTAGGGGGGAGAGGGAATGCTTTAGAGATCCCCTCTCCGCCAGTGGGGGAGAGGGCCAGGGAGAGGGGTCTCTACGGCCCCTCCAGTTTCTTCAACGCCTCGACAGAAGACTGAAGCTTCGGATCCAGCTCGACGGCCTTGCGATAGGCGGCGATCGAGGCCTCCCTGTGGCCGGCCTTCGCCTCGAGCTCGCCCAGGCTGTCGTAGAGGTTCGCCGCCTTCGGGTGGAGCTCGGTGGCGAGGTGCAGGGTCTGTATCGCGGCGTCGAGCTTTCCCGCGCCCGCCAGCTGGTACGCCATTCCGTTGAGAAAGTCCGCGCTCGTGTAGCGCTCGCCCTCGTCTAAGGCGCGCGCGTTCTGCAGGGTGGTGCGCGCCTGTCTCGTCTCTCCGAAGCAGAGCTGCGTTCCGGCCAGTGAGGCCGCCGGCGCTGCGGCGCCGGGGTAGAGCGCGGCATTGAGGCGCGCGGCCTCGAGGGCCGGCTCTTTCCGGCTGTTCTCGCAGTTCGCGCGGGCGACGTCGGCCAGCTCCGACGAGAGATCCGGATAGATCGAGGCTCCGGCGAAGGTTTGACGCAGCCGCCCCGCGTCGACCGGCTCGAAGAGCGTGACTGCGGTCGTGCGGGTGTAGTCGTCGAACGTGCGCGGCCAGTCCCGATTCCATAGCGCGACTTCCTTCTCGATTGCCGGAGAGAAGCGATACGCGCGAGGGATCGCGGCGTCCCGGCGATATGCCGCGATGTAGTCGGCGAAAAACGCCGCCGGTCCGCGCGCGTGATACGCCTCCAGCGTCCCCGGGCCCCCGCGCTCGGCGAGCACTTGGGCTATCGACGAGCCGACGGCGGTGAAGGGCTCGCCTTCGGAAGGTTGGATCCCGCGGTCGCACTTGTCGGGGGAAGCGCCCGCCTTCCGAGGCTTCGGCGCGGCGCAGGCGTTGAAGAACAGAAAGGCCCGCTCCAGCGACTTCGCGTCCCGCGCGGCAGCCCCGTCCTTCTCGTACTCCGAAAGGCCGTACACGTACGTGTCGCGCAGGGCCGTGAACGACGCGCGTGCCGTCCGGTCCGCAACGTAAGCCGCGGAGCCGTTGGTGAAGTCCCAGCGTTCGCCGAAGACCTGGGCGACGAGGGCCTGGACGTACCAGTAAGGCCGGCCGGCCTCGAAGTTCGTGGCCAGGGCGATCGCGGCGTCGCGGCCGGGGATGACGGCCACGAAGGTCCGCGTCTCGTTCTGCGATCCGCTGTGGGAGAACATGTACCGGCCGTTCTGCGGATCGACGCCCCAGCCCATGCCGTAGTCGGTGAGCGTCCCGTCGGCGAGCCGCATGGGGGTCGTCATCTCACGGACGCGCGCCGGGGAGACGAGCCGGCCGTCCGTGAAGCCGCGCGCAAACTTCAGGAGGTCCAGTACGGTCGAGCGCGTGCCCCCTCCGGCGAACCGGCTGGAGACATCCACGAACTCCGAGTTGCGCAGCGTTCCGTCCTCCCAGTCGTAGCCGCGGACGCGGTTGGGGATGATGGCGGCGGGATCGTCCATCCGCGTGTCCTTCATGCCCACAGGCGACCACACGTGCTCGCGCATGTAGTCGCCGTAGCTCTGGCCGGACGCGCCCTCGACCGCGGCGCCGAGCAGGTTGAACCCATACGACGAGTACCGGTACTTCGTCCCCGGCTCGGCCACCAGGTCGTAGTCCTTGAAGATGTCGATGGCTTCGCGCGTGGTCTTGTGCTCCTTGATGTGGAGCTCCTTCTCGAAGTTCTTGTAGTGCGGGATCCCGCCGAGGTGGCCCAGCAGCTGCCGCACCGTCACCGGATGGCTCTTGCGCGGGAAGTAGGGCACGTAGGTCTGGATCTCCGCGTCGAGATCGATCTTCCCGGCGTCGGCGAGCTGGACGATCGCCACCGCCGTCATCGGTTTGGTCACCGACGCCAGTCGAAACGACGCGTCCGGCTTCATCGGCACGGCGTTCTCAACGTCGGCGTACCCGAACGCCCGGGCCCAGATTTCGTCTCCGATCCTCAGCGCGATCGCCAGCCCCGTCGTGTGCGTGGCCTCCATCTGCTTGCGGGCGAGGTCCTCGAAAGCCGCGAGCCGCGGACCGTACTTCTCCTCGAGGGACTGTGCGCGGGCGGAAGCGGCGCTCGTCAACAGGGCGAACAGGACGAGGCCCAGGGTCGACGATCGGCGCATGACCACCCCTTTTCGGCAGGAGACGATACTTCGGAGCGCCGGATTTCCGGTATTGGGCCTAAACGGGCAAGCCCCTTGCACGGTCTGTGCTCGGGCTGAGTGTCCCGCAATGGGCCCTCGCTTCCCCAGAGTGAAAGGACTCGACGGCATTGCCCTCACAACGAGCGCAGACGGGTATCCGGGGCCTCGACGACGTCCTCACCGGAGGTCTTCCCCGAGGGCGCATCTATCTATTGAAGGGGGCGGCGGGCGCCGGAAAAACGACGATGGGCCTGCAGTTCCTGTTGAACGGCGCGGCGCAGGGAGAGAGTGGCCTGTACGTCGCGCTCTCCGAGAATCGCCCCGAGCTCGAAGAGGTCGCGCACTCCCACGGCTGGGACCTGGACGCGATCGAGGTCCAGGAAATGGTGGATTCCGGGGAGGTCCGCGTCGAGGATGACAACACTCTCTTCCTGCCCGCGGAAGTGGAGCTCGGCGAGACGACCCGGAGGATCCTGGAAGCGGTCGAGCGCACCGGCCCTTCGCGCGTCGTCATCGATTCGCTGTCGGAGATCCGCTATCTGGCGGGGACCGAAGTCCGGTACCGCCGCCAGGTCATGGCGCTGAAGCAGCTCTTCATGTCGAAGAACTGCACGGCGTTTCTCGTCGACAACGAGGTCGAAGGAGCCGGAAGCACGCTGCTCGAGTCGATCGCACACGGCGTGCTCCTGCTCGAGCAGATCTTTCCCAAGTACGGTCCGGAGCGGCGTCAACTGCTCGTCACCAAGCTCCGCGGAGTCAAGTACCGCGGCGGCTTCCACGACATGCGGATCAAGACCGGCGGGCTCGCCGTGTTCCCTCGTCTGATCCCGGAGGAGCACCGCAAGCCCTTCTCGCCGGAGGCGCTGTCGAGCGGCCTCTCGGAGATCGATCGGATGCTCGGCGGCGGGCTCGACCGGGGGACCACGACGCTCGTCATGGGTCCGGCGGGAACCGGCAAATCGGTGTTGGCGACCCAGTACGCCACGGCGGCCGCTCTGCGGGGCGAGAGTTCACTGTTTCTGATCTTCGAGGAGAGCCGCGAGACGCTGTTCGCGAGGACGCAGGCCCTCGGAATTCCGATGGTCGAGCAGGTGGACGCCGGACGCATCCGTCTGCAGGCGATGAACCCGGTCGAGATCACTCCGGGCGAGTTCACACAGATCGTGCGCGACGCCGTCGAGCAGCACGGTGTGCGCCTGGTGGTGATCGACAGCCTCAACGGCTACTTCAACGCGATGCTTGAGGAGCAGCTGCTCGAACTCCAGCTCCACGAGCTCTTCCGCTACCTGCGACAGCTCGGAGTTTCCGTGATCCTGACGCTCGCGCAGCAGGGCGTCGTCAACACGGTGACGGCGGGACCCATCGATCTGTCCTACCTCGCCGACACCCTCGTCCTCCTGCGGTACTTCGAGGCCGGAGGCCAGATTCGCAAGTCGATCTCGATCCCGAAGAAGCGCGGCGGCCGTCATGAATCCACGATTCGAGAACTGGCGATGGATCGCCGGGGACTCCACGTGGGAGAGCCGCTGACCGCGTTTCGCGGGGTCCTGACCGGACTTCCGGAGTACACGGGAGCTCCGGCCAACGACCTGATTCCGGAGCCTGAGCAGCCCTACTCTGGAGACCGATGAACACCGCCGAAGGATCCGAGCTGCGCGTCCTGGTCCTGGCACCGGTGGGCCGCGACGCCGCCCTCGTCTCGGAAACCCTGGGCGACGCCGGCGTCTCATGCCGCGTCTGCCCGGACCTGGACGTGCTGCGCCTGGAGATCGCGGAAGGCGCCGGCGCCGTCCTCGTCACCGAGGACGTGCTCATGCCGCGAGCGGTCAAGGAGCTGGGGGAGATGTTCCGAGGGCAGCTTCCCTGGTCGGACCTGCCGCTGCTGATCTTCTCGGCCGGGAGGGACGGGGACGGTCCGAGCGCCCTCGAAGAGCTCAAGAAGCTGGCCGCGTACACGCTGATCGACCGTCCGACCCGAAAGAAGACGCTGATCTCCGCGGTCCAGACCGCGTTGCGCGCGCGCCGGAAGCAATACCAGGTCCGAGACCTTCTCGTGGAGCTGGAGAAGAGCGTGCGCTCGCGCGACCAGTTCCTGGCCATGCTCTCGCACGAGTTGCGCAATCCTCTCGCCGCGATCCTGACCGCCGTTCAGCTGATGGAGCGGCGCAATCCGGCCATGTTCGTTTCGGAGCGGGGAATCGTCCAGCGCCAGGCCCGGGTACTCGCGCGACTCGTCGACGACCTGCTCGACGTCTCCCGCGTCACGCTCGGAAAGATCGTCCTCTCGCCCGGCCTCGTGGACATGGGGGCGCTGGTGGAACGGTGCGTCAAGGCTCTGTCGGGAACGGCGGGCGATCTCGGGGTCGCGGTGTCGCTCGAGCCGCCGCCTTCCTCGTTCGTCGTCGAGGGAGACGCCGTGCGGCTGGAGCAGGTCATCACGAATTTGCTGACGAACGCCTTGAAGTACACCCCGCGAGGCGGGCACGTCGACGTCTCGGTCCAGTTCGAGGAGGGATCCGGGCGCGTTCGCGTCGCCGACGACGGGGTGGGCATCGACGCGGAGGTGCTTCCGCGCATCTTCGAGCTGTTCGCCCAGGACGACCAGACGCTCGACCGCTCCCGGGGAGGCCTCGGCGTCGGATTGACGCTGGTGCGAAGTCTGGTCTCGTTGCACGGGGGAAGCGTCGTCGCCGAGAGCGAGGGCCGGGGTAGGGGCAGCGTCTTCACCGTCCGGCTGCCCCGCGTCAACGGAAAGGCGAAGGCCTCGCCGCGCTCCCAAGAGTCCGCTCCGGCCGCCGTGAAACCGCTGACGGTCCTGATCATCGACGATAACCACGACATTCGCGTCGGGCTCGGGGATCTGTTGCGAAGCGCCGGCCACGAGGTCCTGGTGAGTCCCCGCGGCGAGGACGGAATTGCGCTCGCGCTCGAGCGCAAGCCCAACGCCGTGCTGATCGACATCGGCATGCCCGGGCTGGACGGCTACGCCGTGGCCCGGCGGCTGCGGAAGGAGTTCGGCGACTCGGTGCGGCTGGTCGCGCTGACGGGTTACGGTTCGACGCAGGATCGGAAAAAGGCGTTCGAGGCCGGGTTCGACCAGCACATCACCAAGCCGACGACCCTCGCGGTCTTGAACCGCGTCCTCTCGGAGGCGCCCGTCCGGGCGTCGGCCGCCGTCAACTCCTGACGGGCGATTCCGATCCGGCGGCGGCGGGCCGCGCCTGGATCTCGGCGAGCCGCTTCTCGTCGGTCAGGTCCAGCCGCAGCGGCGTCAAGGAAATCCATCCGCGCTCCACCGCCCAGCGGTCGGTTCCCTCCTCAGGCGCCTCGAGTGGGCGGATGCTGAACCAGTAGACCGGCCGTCCCTTCGGGTCCTCCATCGGAACCACGGTGCCGTCGTAGTGGCGAACCGACACGCGCGTCCACATCAACCCGTGCGGAGCCTTCGGAAAGTTGACGTTGACGAGCTTGGTCGAGGCGTCGGGCAGGAGCGTTTCGAGAACGCGCCGGATCCAGGGTTTCAGCGGCTCGAAGTCATACTCACTGTCGACGGGCGCCGAGAGTGCGACGCCGCGCAGGCCCAGGAGAGCGGCCTGTTTCGCCGCCGCCAGCGTGCCGGAATGCCAGATCGAGTTGCCGAGGTTGGGTCCCAGGTTCACGCCCGAGAGAACCACGTCCACCTTCTCTTCCCAGTGGTGCGCCCCGAGCGCGACGCAGTCGGCGGGCGTGCCGTTGACGCGATA
>Ga0075434_100000926_pt1 | contig 23539 bp, 29 predicted proteins | sample RhiMethybrSRZTD3_FD_75298 | JGI IMG/M metagenome (GOLD analysis project Ga0075434, IMG submission 75298) | Populus rhizosphere microbial communities from Tennessee, USA - Rhizosphere MetaG P. TD hybrid SRZTD3 | ecosystem: Host-associated > Plants > Roots > Rhizosphere > Soil | place: USA... | reverse complement strand
TCGGGGCACGCATGGTTGATCGAATGGCACTCGTCGTAGGTGACTGGTCCCCGTGCGAACACCGCGCCCGATGACGAGGGCGGCTACCTGGCGGCGACGCTCCTGCTACGTCTTCCTCGCGGTGTTCCCGCTGCTGTTGCTGCCAGTGACCGGGCTGGGCTTTGCGCTCAGCGGCGACGCGAGCCTGCAGCGGCGGGTGCTGCACTGCTGCTGGCCTTCACAAGAACCTGCCCGGGGTGACTAAGCGGCGCCACGTGGCGGGCGAGCTCGTCGCCCACTAGCGAGCCGATGTAACGCAAACAGCCGGGCGGTGAAGGGGTTGGTGCTATCCTTTTGGTGCCGGTCCAACCGAGGCGAGATTGCCGTCGCTCCTGTCCGCACCGGCTCGGGATTGTTGGCCGCCCGCACGCTGGCCACCAGAGTTGTCAACCCCGTTCGGACGATAAGCGGCGAGCCTGCCGATGTCCCCCGCCGCGGTTGATGAGAAGGGATCACCATGCTCGCCGTCGCCGTCATCATCGTCGCGGTCGTGGCGTTATTGGCCATTGTTGCGTCGGTTCGGATTCTGAAACAGTATGAGCGGGGCGTCCAGTTTCGCCTGGGCAAGGTGAAGGATGGCGCCCGCGGGCCGGGCCCGATCTTCATCGCGCCGCTCGTCGACCGGGTGCATCGGGTGTCGCTTCGGATCGTGACCATGCCGATCCAGTCGCAGGGCATCATCACCAAGGACAACGTGTCGGTGGACGTCTCGGCGGTCGCGTATTTCCGGATCAAGGACGCGGTTCGGTCGGTCGTCGCGATCGAGAACGTCAACGAGGCGATCAGCCAGATCGCGCAGACGACGCTGCGGGCGGTTGTCGGACGCCACACGCTGGACGAGACACTGTCTGAGACCGAGAACATCAACAGCGACATCCGGGCCATCCTCGATGTCCAGACCGAGGACTGGGGCGTCGAGGTGACCGTCGTCGAGCTGAAGGACATCCAACTGCCCGAGACGATGAAGCGCGCGATGGCCCGCCAGGCCGAGGCCGAGCGCGAGAAGCGCGCCAAGATCATCGCCGCCGAAGGCGAGGCGCTCGCAGCCGGCGAGCTCGCACACGCCTCCGACGTGATGATGGCCCACCCGCTCGCCCTGCAACTGCGAAACCTGCAGTCATTGGTCGAGATCGGCGTCGACAAGAACACCACCGTCGTCTTCCCCGCCCCCCTGATGAGCACCATCAATGAGCTGACAGCCTTCCTGCAGCGCGAAAATGCCGCCAGCAGCGGTTCGTTCGCTGTCACGCCGGCCGCCACCAACGGCGGCATCGCAACCCACGAACCGAGGACACCATGAACACCGCCTTCCACGCGAACAAGCCAACCCTGACCACGCACCCCGTGAACGGCGGCGACGCCCTCATCTTCACGATCACCCCCTCACCGCCGAGATGGTGGTGGCGGGCATTGCGCCACCACGCCACCGCCGACCCCACCCTGGTACGGCCGTGGGATCAGGAGCACAAGAACCAGATCGCAGTGGTGTGCCCGAATCTCGCGAACTTCACCGGCGTCATCGATGCAATCGACCGCGCCGTCTCACAGTCGAACAGCGACTACGCGGCAGAACTCGCTCTCCAGCGCGACTCGGCGACGCAACTCAAGACGGACGAGGACGAACGCGTACAGTACCTGAGCGACATCCGCCAGGCGATCGACGCTCACTACGACAAGCACGACGCGGTTGTCGCATGAGGTACGTCGTCACCTATCGACGCATACCACAGGAACTCCCAAGCGGCCGCCGAACGACCGACGGCTTCTACGTCGTCGACCGCTCATCGACCCCACCGCGAAGCGTGTCCGCCCACATCAACAGGGATTCCGCTATGGACGCTGCGCGCAAGCTGAACGCGCCGTAGGCATTCCGCCATCGTGGAAGTCGACGCCTCATCCGGCGGCGGACGCACCACAGCCGAGATCTCAGGTCAGACGCCGTCCCTCGTCACCGGCGACAACCACCTGTGGATCACCTGCCCACACGGTCGCAGCATCGCGCAGCTCGATCCGTCCAGCGGAAGCCTCACATCGCGGACCAGCCTTCCAGCAGGCGGATCAGTCGTCGGCATCCGAAACAACCACGCCTGGGTCACCTACCCCAACGCAAACCTGCGGATCGTGCCGCTCAAACCCGTGAGCAGTACCGGTCGCGGGCGGCTGCTCTTCAGTCCCGCTATCTGATCAACAGCCTCGCTGGCTGCATGGAGCTGGCGCGACGGCCACGACAAGCGCCGCGACGCCGTCGTTCGCAAGGAATGACGGCGCTGGGGCCTCGAACCTCTGCTAGCCGTCTTCCAGACTCCGGTCAACGCCGCGATCACGGTCTTTCGGCGACATGCGCTCATGGAGCTCTCTAATCGTCGTACGGGGGTGTTGCTCGTTCGAGTACCTTCCTCTTTAGACCATCGGGTTGGTCAAGCGACCGCATTTCTCACAGCGTCGAGGCGTCGAGCTCCTCGGCGAGCAGCGCCTCGACGCGCCGGCGGATCTCGTCGCGGACGCTGCGCACCACATCCGCCGGCTGACCGGCCGGGTCGGTCAGCTCCCAGTCGATGTAGCGCTTGCCGGGGATGTACGGGCACTCATCCCCGCAGCCCATGGTGACGACGATGTCGGCCCATTCCATGTCGGCGCGGTCGAGCCGGCGCGGGACGTTGCCCGACAGGTCGATGTCGAGCTCACGCATGACCTCAACGACCGCCGGATGGACATGCTCGGCCGGGCGACTGCCCGCGCTTCGGGCCTGATGATGCCCGCGGGCGGCGCGGATGAACAGCGCTTCCGCCATCTGCGAGCGGCCGGCGTTCTGGATGCAGACGAACAGGACATGGCTCACGCCGCCACCTCCTTCCGCTCCACCTCCGGTGCGGCCGCCGCCGACGGCTCCCCACGCAGGAACTGATAGATGACCGCTGCCAACGCAGCACCGGCCAGCGGGCCGAGCAGGTACACCCAGACCGCGCCGTAATCGTCGGCGGCGATCGCGGGGCCAAGGGAGCGCGCGGGGTTCATGCTGGCGCCGGTGATCGGTCCGCCGAACATGGCGTCCAGGCCGACCGTGCCGCCGATTGCGATCGCCGCCGCCTCGCCCACCGCGTGCGTATCAGTGGCGACCGCCATGATCACGAACATCAGGAAGAACGTCAGCACGCCCTCCCACAGGAACGCCTGCTGATCGGTGCCCGAGGGGAGAGTCGCACCGACATCGGCAATATCCCCAAGCGACCCGCGAAGCACCAGCGCCGCCCCCAGCGCGCCCGCCAGCTGCGCCGCCCAGTAGAGCGGCACACGCTCGCGTGGGAAGTGTCGGCTCAGGGCGAACGCGAAGGTGACGGCCGGGTTGAAGTGGGCGCCGCTGATATGGCCCACGGCATAGATCATCACCATGATCACCAGGCCGAAGCTGATGGCGACGCCGACATGGCCGAGCGCGTCGGTCTTGGCGTCGACCATGATCGCGCCGCATCCCGCGAACACGAGGGCGAAGGTGCCGACGACCTCGGCCACCAGTGACCGCGCAAGCGCCGGCGTCATCAGCAGCAGCCCGCGCGTGCGGCCGGCTGGATCACGGGCAGGCCCTGCTCGGCCGGACGGGTCGTCTTCACCGCCTTCACGATCGCACCATGCATGCCGTCGGCGACCTCGTGCGTGTACACGACCTCGATCTGCTCGAACCCGGCCGCCTTGAGTCCGGCCTCGTACTCGGCCTTCGACAAGGCGCCGGCGATGCAGCCGACGTAGCTGCCGCGCTCCGCCCGCTGCTCGGCGGTGAGCGTGTCCTCGGCGACGATGTCGCTGACGCCGACCCGGCCACCCGGCCGCAGCACCCGGCTGATCTCGGTCAGCACCGCCGGCTTGTCCGTCGAGAGGTTGATCACGCAGTTGGAAATGACCACGTCCACCGAGTCCGCCGGCAGCGGGATCTGCTCGATCAGCCCCTTCAGGAAGTGCACGTTTCGAACGCCGGCATCTCGGGCGTTCTGCTGCGCCAGCGCCAGCATCTCGTCGGTCATGTCCACGCCGTAGGCGGTGCCGGTGGGGCCGACCCGCTTGGCGGAGAGGATCACGTCGATGCCACCACCCGAGCCGAGATCAAGCACCGTCTCGCCCTCGTGCAGGTCGGCGACCGCGGTCGGGTTGCCGCAGCCGAGCGAGGCCAGCACGGCGGCGTCGGGCAGCTCGCCGCGCTCCTCGGCCGCGTACAGCGCTTCGCCGAACTTGCCGCCCTCCGCGGTGTCCGCGCAGCATCCACCGCTACCGCAGCCGCACCCGTCGCCCTGGCCGGTGACCGCGCGTGCCGACTCGGCGTACTTCTCCCGCACCTGCTTGCGCAGCTCTTCAGCTGGCGTAGCCATCGCAACACACTCCCTTCAGGTCAGCTACGGCGGCCAGCTTCTCGGCGGCCTCCGGCTTCAACGTGTAGTAGGCCCACTTGCCGCGCTGCTCACGCTCGAGCAAGCCGGCGTCGGTCAGCTTCTTGAAGTGGTGTGAGACCGTCGGCTGGGACAGGCCCAGCGGCTCGATCAGGTGACACACGCAGACCGGCTCGCCACCGCTCGTTGCAAGCACGTTCAGGATCCGCACCCGCGCAGGGTCGGCCAGCGCCTTGAACACATCCGCCGTCGCGTGGGCCTCCTCGGCGGACAGCACGGGCGCCGAAAGCGGCGCGCAACACGCCACCGGCTCTGCCATCTGCATCATCCAGTCATCTCCCTCATATCGACAAGAGTCAATGTATCGAAGATCGTCGATCAACGCCAGGCAGTCTCAGCACACGGCTCGGTAGGGTGGCCGCGATGCCAGCCGACGACACTCCACCGCCGGACCCGCCCGTCGCCGCGATCCTCGGTATCGCGGTGTGCTTCGCCGGTGCCGCCTACCCCGTTACGGCCGCCGCTCTTCACTTCACCAGCGCCTCGGTGATAACCACCTCGCGCGCGCTGGTGGGCGGGCTCCTGATGTTGCCGGTGCTGCGTCTGGTCGGCTCGTCGCTCCCGCGCCGCGTGCGCGGCTGGGTTTGGGCGGCGGCGATCTCGGTCGGAAACGTCGTCCTCACCCTGGCGGGCATCGCCGAGGGCACGCGCCTGGCCGGGGCCGCGATCGCCTCCGTCCTGCTGAACAGCGCCCCGTTCTTCGCCGCCGTCTTCGCCTGGCTGCTGCTTGGCGAGCGACTCACGCGCCGCCACGTCGCCGGCCTCGTCGTCGGCTTCGCCGGGATCCTCTTGATCGTCGGCTCCCCCAGCGGCTCCGGCTCCAACGTCACCGCAGGCATCCTCATCTGCCTGGCCGGCGCGATCGGTTGGGCCGCCGCCGGGCTCGCGATGCGCTACCTCAGCATCCGCGAACCGAGCTTCGACGTGTACGGCGCCACCACTGCCCAGTTCCTGGCCGGCGGCATCCTCCTCATCCCGTACCTGCTCACCACGCGCCCGACCCCGACCGACTGGTCGTCGGCCAGGCTCTGGGCGAGCCTCGTCTTCCTCGTCGTCGGTGCCCAGGTCATCACCTACATCGGCTTCTACGCAGCCCTGCGCTGGTGGACGAGCGCCCGCGTCTTCTCGTGGACGTTCCTCGCACCCGCCGTGGCCGTCGCCATCGAGGCAGGTGAAGGCAGCCTCCCGGGCGCTGGTGCGACGCTCGGGCTGGTCGTTGTGATCGCGGGCGTCGCTCTTGTCACGCGTGCCGGCTGACTGAGCGCCGCACTGTTTCGATCAATCGACTGGGTCGTCAGAGAGTCGGATCGACTGGCTCGCTCTCGAGCGCGAGCACCGCGAAAACACATTCGTGGACGCGGTAGAGGGGCTCGCCGCGGACGAAGCGTTCGAGAGCTTCGACGCCGAGTGCGAACTCGCGTAGGGCGAGGGAGCGTTTGGCGGCGAGGCCGCGGGAGCGGAGGCGCTCGACGTTCCCTGGAGCGGCATATTCGGGGCCGTAGATGATGCGCAGGTACTCGGGGCCGCGGCACTTGACGGCTGGCTGGACAAGGCCGCGCTGGCCCTTGGCGATGAACTCGAGGGGTTTGACGACCATGCCCTCGCCGCCGCGGCCGGTGAGCTCCTCCCACCAGAGGATGGCATCCGCCTCGCTACGCGGGTCGGAGAGGTCGACCTCGACGTGGTTCGTGGCGTGGAGGACGGGCGCGTCGCTTTGGCAGAGGCGCGCGAGCGTCTGCATGTGCCAGCGGTGATCGCGGTCGGTGTGGACGGCGCCGTCGGTGGCGAGGAGGTGGAACGGTGCCAGGCGGAGGTCGTCGATGGTGGTGACGGGCCAGCAATAGCGCCGGTACGCATCGCCGTAGCGGCTGGCCGCGTCGCGGCGACTCGCGAAGCGGTCACGGAGGTCGGCGACGTTGACGCCGCGCGCCTCCGCCGAGGAGAGCGCGGCCAGGGCCGGGGGCATCGAAGCGCCCGCGGCGGCCGCGACGGGCGCGTACTGGCGTTGGAGCAGTTCGACGGCCTTCGCCGACCACGGCATGAGCTCGCAGTCGAGGCACAGCCATTCGGTTCCGAGCTCCTCCCAGAGGTCGGCGGCCGCGGCAGCCCGGGACACTCGCGCCACGAGTGCCGCCTCGAGGGCTGGATCGTCGAAGAAGTGGCGGCCGGTACGGGTGAGACAAACACCGGCGCGACCGTCGCGGACGCCGAAGCGGCGCGCCGCGACCTCGGCGTCCCGGCAGGCGATCACGATCGAGCGCGAGCCCATGTGCTTCTCCTGGCAGACGACTCGCTCGAGGCCGGCGTGGCGGTAGTAGGCGAACGCCTCGGCGGGGTGTTCGAGCAGGTCGTCGCGGCGGCTCGTCTCCGAGGGAGACATGGTGGGAGGCAGGTGGATCAGCCAGCGGGGGTCGGCGGCAAACCGGCTTATCACCTCGACGGCGGCGATCGCGTTCTCTTCGCGGACGGTGACGTTGCCATGGAGGCGAGTGGAGACGATCCGCTTGCCGAGCACGTCCTTGATGTCGAGCAGGGCATCCGGGCGAGCCTCCCATTGGGGTTCTGCCGTGCTGATGAAGGGCTTCGGCGACTCGTAGTAGGTGCGGTGGGCGGGCACCGACACGAGCTCCCGCTCCGGGTAGCGAAGTGCCGTGAGCCGGTGGCCGAAGACACACCCCGTGTCGATGTTGATGGTGCGGTTCACCCACTCGGGCTCGGGTACCGGAGTGTGGCCGTAGACGACCATTGCTCGGCCGCGGTACTCGCTCGCCCAGTCGTAGCGGATCGGCAGACCGAGCTCGTCGGTCTCGCCGGTGGTCTCGCCGTAGAGCGCGAAGTCGCGAACCTTTCCGGAGCCGCGGCCCTGCATCTCGGCCTTCATGCCCGCATGTGCGACTACGAGCTCGCCGTCGTCCAGGACGTAGTGGCTGACCAGCCTGTCGAGGAACGCGCGGGCCGCCTCGCGGAACTGGTCGCCCTCAGCTTCGAGCTGTTCGAGCGAGTCGGCCAGTCCGTGGGTGATCTGGACGTCGCGGCCGTTCAGCTTGCGCACCAGCTTCACGTCATGGTTTCCCGGCACGGCCAGGGCGACAGCGTCTGCCACCATGCGCATCACCAGCCGCAGCGTCTCGGGGATGCGCGGTCCGCGGTCGACGTAGTCGCCTACGAAGATCGCCTTTCGGGCCTCGGGGTGGGTCGCCCGCGGCCCGTCCGCGCGGGTCTCGACGATCCAGCCGAGCGCCGTGAGGAGCTCCACGAGCTCGTCGTAGCAGCCGTGGACGTCGCCGATGATGTCGAACGGCCCGTGCTCGTCGGTCCGGTTGTTCCAGAGCGGCTGTCGTTCGATCGTCGCGGCGTCGATCTGCTCGGGTGAGCGGAGCACGTGCACGGTGCGGAATCCCTCGCGCTTGAGGCTGCGGAGCGATCGGCGCAGCGCTTTCGTCTGGCGGCGGACGACGTGCGGCCCGAAGCTCCGATCCGGTCGCGACCCGTTTCGCTCCTGGCAGAGCTGCTCGGGAAGGTCGAGCACAATGGCCACCGGGAGGCAGTGGTACCTTCGGGCGAGCTCGACGAGCGGCTTTCGCGCCTCGGGCTGGACGTTGGTCGCGTCGACCACGGTCAGCCGTCCCAGGGCGAGCCGCTTCCCGGCGATGTAGTGCAGGACATCGAACGCGTCGTTGGTCGCGGCCTGGTCGTTCTCGTCGTCGGCCACGAGCCCCCGGCACTCGTCCGAGGAGAGCACCTCGGTGGGGAGAAAGTGCGTGGCGGCGAAGCTCGACTTGCCCGACCCGGATGCCCCCACGAGGACGACCAGCGACAGCTCGGGGATGGTGAGGTTCACGCCTCGCTCCGGTCGAAGATCGCCATCTGCGTCGGTGCGCCCGTGTCGGCCTGGTCTGGGCCGATCGGCAGGTATCGGACGCGGTAGCCGTGGCGTTCGGCGATCGGATCGGCCCACGCGGCGAACTCGTCGCGCGTCCATTCGAAGCGGTGGTCGCGGTGGCGGAACTCGCCCGCCGGCAGCGACTCCCAGTTTGCGTTGAACTCGGCGTTGGGCGTCGTCACGACGATCGACCGAGGCCGGGCGTACTCGAACACCGCCCGCTCACATGCGGCCAGACGGTCGTCGTCGAGGTGCTCGATCACCTCGACGAGGGCCGCTGCGTCAAACCCGTTCAGGCGCTCGTCGCGGTAGAGGAGGGAGCCCTGGAAGAGCTCGATCCGCTGACGCTGCATTGGCGGCAGGCGCTCCAGTCGCAACCGTCGCGAGGCGATCTCCAGCGCTCGGTGCGACACGTCCATGCCGGCGATGCGGGTGAACCGGCGATCGGCCATCAGCTCGCGCAGCAGGCGGCCCTCGCCGCACCCGAGGTCGACCACGCTCGTCGCACCCGAGGAGCGCAGCGCGGACACGACCGATCCCATCCGCTGGTCGACAAGTCGGATGCGCTCCTCGACCACGGTCTCCTCGGCGGCGGCTTCGTCGTCGTGCTCGTCGGGATCGGGCTGCTCCTCGGCAACCAGCCGAGCGATCGCGCGCGCAGCCAGCGGCCGCTGGTACTTCAGGTACCGGTTTGCGATCAGCTCCCGCTCCGGGTGCGCCCGCAGCCACTCACCGCCGCGGCGCAGCAGCTTCTCGACCTCGTCCGGACCCACCCAGTAGTGCTTCTGGTTGTCCAGCACGCCGATCAGGACGTACAGGTGGTTGAGCAGATCGGCCAGGCGACACCGAGCGGCCAGACGGACGGTGAGGTAGCGGCTCTCGCCCCATTCCGGGAAGGCCGGGTCGAGCGGGTGACCGCGTGTCTCCACTGCGTAGCCGAGCGGCTGGAACATCCGCCGCACGAGGTCATCTCCGCCGGCGCCGCACGACAATGCCGCGATCTCGACCTCGTACGGCAGGGCCTCGGCGGCCAGGTCGGGCCGTTCTTTCGACCGTCCTCCCATCGCTGTGGAGAACGCCTTCGCGAGCGCGACGCTCATGAACGACGAGGCGACGTACGGCCGGTCGTTCACGTAGTCGTAGCGGGTGATGCCGCCCGGCTTCCGCCCGCGCACCAAGCCGACCGCGTCGACATCGACCAGAACCGCCACCGTGCACCGCTCCTCGGATGCCTCCGGATAGAAGACGTGCGCGCCGCCGAACCAAAACTCGTAGGACTTTCGCTCCGCCGGGTTCTTGTGCAGCAGGAAGCCGAGATCCGTTGCCGGCCGGTGGGTGGTGGAAATCGTAAGGAGCATTGCCCGCCGCGACTCTATCGGCGCTTCGCGGTGGATCCGTAAATCCGTTCGGAGGCGGTACTTCGCCAGCCAGCCCGCCGTGGTCAACTTTCTCGGCTACATGAACAATCAGCGCGAACGCCTCGGCGGAAGCCGCGGTCAGATGCGGGTCAACCGTCCCGCGTCTTCGCCGTGCGCCTCGGCGACGTTCCAATGCGAGAAGTTCTCGACGAGATCGCCAAGCTCGAACACGCCACACGACAGGCGCTTGGAGCGGGGTCAGTGCGCGCGGCTCGAGCCCGATGGTCCGGGTGTCCGGAGCAGGACGATCTCGCGGGCTTCCGGGGCGACGGTGACGGACAGACGCGGCCGCAGGTTGCCGGCCTGGAGAATGGCCACCTTGCCGTCGAGGAGCGAGGTCGTTGCGACGATGGATCCCGCGGTGGAGAGGTTGAAGGAGCCGTAGGGCAGTGTGGCGCGGTGCAGGATCCGTCCGGACGCGATGTCGACCATCTCGAGGCTGCGGCCGTAGCCGCTGGCGACGTAGGCGCGGGCCGGGGTGGCCTGGCTGAAGGCGACGTGTTGGGGTGCCGTGCCCGCCGGGACCGATGCCACCGGTCGGCCGGTCGCCGCGGTGTAGACGGTCACATAGGGGGCGTCGGACGATGTCACCCAGACGGTCTTGCCGCTTGGGGAGAAGGCGAGGTCGTGCGAGGCCGTTCGGGGGTGAACCCGACCCGCAACGCGTAGGTGCTTCGGGTCGGTGATGTCGAGCCGGACGATCGTGTGTGCCGTCTCACCGAGCGCGACCCACGCGACCCGCCCGTCGGGGCTGATGGCCATGTGGTGGGCGCCGCGTCCGACCCAGACGCGGTCCGCGATGCGATGGCTCGAGAGTCGGATCGCCGACACCGTGCCGGCGGCGTCGCTGACCAGCGCCCACTCACCGTCGGGAGCGATGGCGGCGATCTCCGGTGTCCGGAAGCGGTGAAGGGCAGCGACCGGCCGCAGTCCGGGCCACGAGAGAAGCGTCACGGTGCCGGCGGCGGGGCTGCAGGCGACGACGGGGCCAGTCGGTGCGGCGGCGAGCGTCGTTGGATCGCCCGTGACCGCGACGCGGCGAAGCACCCGGCCGGTGACGGGCGACACCTCGAGCACGGCGTGCTCGGTCTCGGCCGTTACCACGGCGGCAAGTCCGCCCCGCGCCGCTCGATGCGCCGTCGCGGTGACCGAGCCGGCGGTTCCGCCAGGCGCAGTGGTCGTGCTTGCGGCCGGCGTGCTGCCTGCGGACACGGTCGGAGAGCTCGACGCCGTGCCGGAGCAGCCGGTGACCACCACCGCGACGAGCGTGACGAGCAGCGTCTTCACATCCCATCTACCGTGGCGGAGATGATTCGCGTCCCGACGAGTACGCAAGCCGACACAGCGGCGGCGCCACGGACGGGCACCTCGACCTGGCCGCCGCCGACGTCGAGCCCGCCGCCAACCACCTGACGCGGTTTGAGAACTCCGCCCTGACGGGCATCCCAACTGCGAAGGGGCCAGACACCCGAACACATGGAGGGAACAGCATGACGACGCGCGGCAGGAGCGGAATCGGCGGGATCACGACCGGCGGGATCATCGTGATCATCGGGATCATCGTTGCCATCGTGTGGAACCTTTGGCTCGGGATCATCATCGCCCTCATCGGCCTCATCGCATTCGGTGGGTTCGCGCGGGGCAAGTGGTACTGACGCGCGTCGCCGCGGTAGCCGTGGAGTCGTAGCGTGGCCGACGACGCACCGCCGCGGGTCGAGGGCCACGTCCGCAGCGAGCACGATCTGCGGAATCAGCTGCGGATCGCGACTGCCCGCATCGGCATGCTGGAGCGGGCGCTCGGCGTGGCGGCGGACTATGCCTACGGTGCAGGAGGACCGGCGGATCTGCGCCGGCTGAAGGCGGTCCTCGCCAGGGCCGGCTTCCCCGATCCCAAGGCGCACGGAAGTCGGGCGCCGAGTGAGTCCCGTCCGGAGAGCTCGATGTGAGCCGCGGCGTCGCGGCCATCGGCCGGCGCCGGCTCGACTATCCGGGATCCGCCGATGTCTGCGACCAGCCCCGGGAGGTGGCGCCGGCCGACGGCTTGACCGCGGTACGCGTGGGAACGTACCCGGCCCACGCGACTTCGCGAATCCCCGCGTGAGGAGCGGGTTTGCGGCGGGTACCAGCGGCATCGCACCGAAGACGACGATGGCGATCTACTCGCCGGCCGGCTCCTCCTCCTGCTCCTCGGCCTCATCGCCGCCGGCGCGTCGCTGGTCGAAAGCCGCCCGGCAACACGACGGCGAGCCCGCGCTCGTCGGCGCGCTCCGCCGCCCGCAGGGGCGGTGCGGCCGACCTACGCATCCTCCGGCCAGAGGCCGTAGCGGCGCGCGCCCGTCAGCTCTGGCCGCCCTGTCGGGTAGCACCAATCGATGGCCATGCGCAGCGCCGGGAGCGTCACGAGGACCGCCCGCGCGTCGGTAAGCTCGAACAGCCGCGCAACCTCACCGGAGGGCGGGACGAGGACAGCGAAGCGGCGTCGCCCTGCACGATGATGTGCCGGGTGACGATCTGTGGCGAGACGGACAACACCGGGCAGCCCTCCCGAAGCTGCGATCCGGGCGCGCCGGTTTCGACGCCTCGAACAGGATTCTACGCCGCTCGAGATACCCCGACAGCGGCGGGTTCTCAACCGCGTCCAGGGCCTGTGCACGCCCTCCGTATCAGCCGGGAAAGCGCAGGCGACCTGGGCCGAACAGCCTCTCGATGAGCCAGAACGGCGCGGCGACGATGATGATGACCAGGTAGACGAGGACGGCGACCGGCACCAGCGGCCAGGGCAGATACAGGCGTGGCCGGCGACGGCCGGAGCTCGTGCCCGCCTGCTGCGCCCTCTCGCACTGCGAGTCACCCGCCATTGCACCGCCTCCTGCCACGTCGATGTCCTACGCCCCCATGCGACCTGTTACTACCCGAATCGCCGCATGCGGCAACGCGGCCGAACATGACCCGTTCGTGACACTCGCGCCGGTACGGCCGAAAGCGCGTTAGTCCGGGCCGCGGCGGGGCATCAACGCCCCGATGACCATCGCAACGACCAACACGATCCGCGGGCGCGTCCTCCGGTACGCCGTCGCCGGCGCGGTGCTCCTCAACATCGTCACGCTCGTCTGGGCGTTCCACGCGTCGGCGCGCACCACCGTGATCGCCGCGATCGCGCTCACCCTCGTGGGCGGAGCGCTCGGCGGCATCATCGGCTGGTCGACCGCCCCGAGCCGGTGGGGACGCTGGTGGGCGAACGGTCGCACTCGCCGCCGCGGCTCGGTGCGCACGCCTCGCTAGCGCGCCGGCCAACCACCCCCCAATCGCCTCGGGCGACGCTTCGACTCGTGCGGGGCACGGCGGCACTCATCGTGTGCGTGGTGGGGCTCTGCGCCGCGTGCGCGGGCGGGAGCGGGGGAAGCTCCGGGCGGTCCGTACCGTCCGTCCCGTCCACGCCCTCGCCGTCATCGTCGACCGCGCCTCCGACGAGCGGCCCCGCGACTGCGCCGGCCGGGCCGCGGCGTGCGCCGATCGTCGTCGTCTTCATGGAGAACCACGGCTACACGGACGTCGTCGGCAACCCGTGCTGCCCCTACGAGACGCGGCTCGCCCACGAGGGCACGCTCTTCACCCACTTCTACGGCGTCGCCTACCCGTCGAAGCCCAACTACCTCGCCTTCGGCGGCGGCGGCACCTTCGGGCAGGTGGGCAGCGACGATCCGCTCCCGCCCGTTTCCGGGCAGAGCGTGTTCGCGCAGATGTCGGCGCATGGCGTGGACTGGGCGGCCTGGGCGGAGAGCTATCCCGGCGGCCCCGGTCACTGCTCGCTCGTGCCCACTGCGCCGAACTACGCCCTGCGCCACGTCGCGCCTCTGCTCTTCGCCGACGTGGCCGAGACATCGCTCTGCAACCGTGTCACCGCCGTCGAGCCCGGCCGGCTGCCTGCGTTCCTCTGGGTGACCCCGAACATGTGCAACGACGACCACGACTGCCCGCCGCCCGCCGGCGACCGCTGGCTGGCCGGGCATGTCCCGGCATGGTTGCGCCAGGGCGCTCACGTGTTCATCACCTACGACACGGGCAACCCCGACACGACCAACGGCGGCGGGCATGTGTACGCGGTGCTGGTGGGCCACGGCGTCCCTCGCCGGGCCGACGGCCGGACGCTGAACGCCTACGACGCGCTCGCCGGCGTCGAGCGGGCGTTCCATCTCCCGCTCCTCGGCGCCGCCCGTTCGGCCGCCGCGCTCCGGCTGTAGCGCAGTACTGTCCGCCGGTGGCCGACCCGCGCATCGAGCGCTATGCGACGTTGCTGGTGGATACCTGCACCCGCGTGGAGCCGGGCTGGCAGGTGCTCGTGTGGGGCATGCCCGCCGCCCGGCCTCTGCTCGAGGAGATCATGCGCCGCCTCGGCCGCCGCGGCGCATACCCGCTGCTGCGCCTGACGTTCGGCGGCGGGCTGGTGTATCACCGCGAGTGGCTGCGCACCGCGCCGCTCGAGCTGATCCAGGCGCCGGCGCCGCTCGACCTGCACGTGCTCAACACCTGCGATGCACTGATCGCCGTCTCGGCGCCGGAGAACACCCGAGACGGCAGCGATATCCCGCCGGAGCGGACGAGCGCGGTCAGCCGTGCGTACCGACCGGCGCTCGAGCGCGTGAACGCCGCGACCTTCCCGTGGGTGATGTGCTGGTACCCGACCGCGGCGCTGGCGCAGGAGGCCGGGATGACGCTCGCCGCGTTCGAGGAGTTCCTGTACGGGTCGGTGCTGCTCGACTGGGAGGCGGAGCATGCCCGGCTGCAGCGCTACGCCGACCTGTTCGACGCGTGCGACGAGGTGCGGATCGTCGGCGAGGGCACCGATCTGCGCCTGTCGCTCGCCGGCCGCCGGATGGAGGTGGACGCCGGCATGGGCAACATGCCCGGCGGGGAGTTCTTCGGGTGTCCCGTCGAGACGTCGGCGGAGGGGACGATCGCCTTCACCGAGTTCCCGTCGGTCTGGGCCGGTCGCGAGATGAGGGGCGTCCGCCTGCGCTTCTCCGCCGGCCGTGTCGTCGATGCGTCGGCGGACAGCGGGGAGGAGTTCCTGTTGCAGACGCTCGAGACGGACGCCGGCGCGCGCCGCATCGGCGAGCTCGGGATCGGCTGCAATCCGGGGATCACCCGGTACATGGGCAACGTCTACTTCGACGAGAAGATCGACGGAACCGTCCACCTCGCGCTCGGCTTCGGGTTCGCCGACATGGGCGGCACGAACGAGTCGGCCATCCACTGGGACATCGTGAAGGACATGCGCCCCGGCGGCCGCATCGAGCTTGACGGCACGGTCGTTCAGGAGAACGGCCGATGGATCGTCTGACCCAGTGTGCGGCCGTCGCGTTCGTGCTGAGCTTCAACCGGCTCGCGTGCCCCGCGGCTCAGCCACGGGCGAGCCGGCCGACGAGCCGGCTCGCCCGTTCGGCCACCGGCCGCAGCCCGCGGTACGCATAACCTGGCTCCGTGAAACCGGCACGATCGCACCCTTCGACACTCGTCTCCGTGCTCGTCCCGGTGCGCGACGGCGAGGCCTATCTGGACGAGGCACTCGGCTCGCTCGCCGCGCAGACGCACGAGCAGCTCGAGGTGATCGTCGTCGACGACGGCTCGCGGGACTCGTCCGGCGACATCGCCGAGGCCTGGGCGCGGCGCGACCGGCGGTTCCGCGCCGTGCGCCAGGAGCCGCAGGGATTCGTCGCGGCGTCGCAACGCGCCTGTGCCGAGGCCCGCGGCGCGTACGTCGCCGCGATGGGCGGCGACGACGTCGCCCGGCCGCACCGGCTCGAAGTGCAGCTGGCCGCGCTCGAGGAGGAGGGGCTGGACGCGTGCGGCGGCGGGGTTGAATACTTCCCCGAGGCGACCGACGGCCTGCGCCGGTACGAGCGCTGGCTGAACTCGCTGACCACGGTCGAGCGCGCCCGGCGCGACGTGTTCGTCGAGTGCCCGATCGGCCATCCCACGCTCTTCGCGCGCGTGAGCGCGATCTCGTACCGCCAGGTCGGCTGGCCGGAGGACTACGACCTCGTGCTCCGCCTCTGGGCCGCGGGCGGCCGGTTCCGCAACGTGGAGGAGGTCGTTCTCGACTGGCGCGACCATCCCGCCCGGCTCGCGCGAACCGACGAGCGCTACTCGCTCACGGCATTCGCCCGGTGCCGCGTCCACTACCTGCACCGGCACGTGCTGCGGGGGCGGCCGGCCGTCGTCTGGGGATCGGGGCCCGTGGGCAAGCTGCACGCGCGGACGCTGCTCGACGCCGGGGTTGCCATCGCCGCGTTCGTCGACGTCGACGAACGCAAGATCGGCAGGACGATCTACGGGATCCCGGTCGTCGCCCACGACGCCGGCCCGCGCGACGGCGTCGTGCTCGGCGCCGTCGCGGGGGAGGCGGCCCGGGCCCGCCTGCGCGAGCTCGCCCGCGAGCAGGGCCGCGTCGAGGGCGAAGACTTCGTCGTCGTCGCCTAGAGCGAGGTGTAACGATCGAGCCTGCGGGCAGACGATGCGAGACCCGTCCCCGAGCAGAGGAGGTTGCAGCAATGGCATTGGCACGAGTGGTTTCGTTCGACGGCGTCACCGAGGAACGCGTTGCCGAGCTGCGGCAGCGGATGGCCAGCGAGCCGCGGCCGGACGACCTCCCGGCCAGCGAGATGCTCCTGCTTCACGACGCACAGGCGGGTTCTGCGCTCGCGATCCTCTTCTTCGAGAACGAGGACGACTACCGCACCGCCGACCGGACGCTGAACGCGATGTCTCCTGAGGAGACGCCCGGCACCCGCGCGTCGGTCGGCAAGTACCAGGTCGCCGTCCGCATGACCAGCGCGACCGCCTGACAGGTGGAACCCGAACCGGGCCCGCGCCTGCAGGCGCCGGCCCGGTTCAGTACCCTCATAGCTCGTCGCACGGAGGGGGTTTGCATGCACATCTCGCGCGGGTTCCACGGGCGTGGCCGCGAGCAGGGTGACCCGTCCCGGGTGCCACCGGGCCAGTACCTCACGTCCGATTTCCCCGTTCTGTCGGCCGGTCCGACTCCTCGCGTGTCGCCGGACGACTGGACGTTCTCGATCCGCGGGCAGGTCGACGAGCCGCGCAGCTGGAGCTGGGCCGAGCTCCAGGCGCTCCCGCGCGAGGACGTCACGGTCGACATCCACTGTGTCACGAAGTGGTCGAAGCTCGACACCGACTGGGCCGGGGTCTCCCTGGACACGCTGCTCGAGGGCGTCGAGACGGCGGCAGAGCACGTGCTGGTGTACTGCGACGGCGGGTACACCACCAACCTGCCGCTGGAGGACATCACCGGTGGCCGGGCGTGGCTGGCGTACGGCTACGACGGCGATCCGCTCGACCCGGAGCACGGTGGCCCCGTCCGGCTGCTCGTCCCGCACCTCTACTTCTGGAAGAGCGCGAAGTGGGTGCGAGGCATCGAGCTGCGCCTGGACGACGAGCCCGGGTTCTGGGAGGGCTACGGCTACCACAATTACGGCGATCCCTGGCGCGAGCAGCGCTACGCGGGCGATTGAACTGGTCGATCGCCACCGTGGTGGACGTGCTGGCCGAGACCGACCGGACGGTGAGCATCGTCCTCGGGGTCCCGGGCTGGCCGGGACACCGCGCCGGCCAGCATGTCGACGTGCGGCTGACGGCGGAGGACGGATACCAGGCGCAGCGCAGCTACTCGATCGCGTCGGCCCCCGACGACGACGCCCTCGTTCTGACCGTGGAGCGGCTGGACGACGGCGAGGTGTCCTCCTACCTGGCCGGCGAGCTGCGCGCGGCGGACGAGCTGGAGCTCCGCGGGCCGATCGGCGGCTACTTCGTCTGGGATGGATCGTTCGGCGGCCCGCTGATGCTCATCGGCGGTGGGTCCGGGATCGTGCCGTTGCGGGCGATGCTCCGCCACCGGGTTGCAGCGGCCGGCGCGGTGCCAGTGCGGCTGCTCTACTCGGCCCGCACGCTGGCGGAGGTGATCTACAAGGACGAGCTTCTGGCAGCGGCGCAGGAGCCGGGTGTCGACGTCCGTTTCACCCTGACCCGGGAACAGCCGGACGGATGGGACGGCTACGATCGCCGCGTCGATCGGGACCTGATCGCCGACGCGGCTTGGGCGCCGGCCGACCGGCCGCTCGCCTACGTCTGCGGCCCGACGGCGTTCGTCGAGGTTGCGGCCGACGCCCTGGTGTCGCTCGGTCACGAGCCGGGGCGGATCCGCACCGAGCGTTTCGGGCCGACCGGCAGATAGGAGGGATCGATGCTGGACGGAAACGCGATCGCAGGCACGCTCTCGGCCGCATTCGGCGGCGACATGACCCTCGTCGTTTCGACGTGCGGCGGCTGCGGCGCCCGCGGGCCGCTCGCGGAGACGGCCGTCTACCTGCGCGCGCCCGGGCTGGTGGTGCGCTGCCGGAGCTGTGACGCGGTGCTCGTCGTCATCGTCGAACGCGACGGCAGGTACTGCGTGGACATCCGCGGTGTCGCCGAGCTGCGCGGGTCGCCCACCATGCCCACAGTCCCGTGACGATCGTCGAGTAGACGCCGGGCCGGTCACGCCGCACGGATCGCGGACCTGGTCAGCTGGCTCGCGACCGTCTTCGACACGATGCGATTAGCCCTTCGGCTGCCTGGCTGGATTGCGAGCGTTGACGCAGATCACGCGACGTCCGGGCCGATCCGTATTCTGCGCCCTTGGGTACCTGACGTGAGTTGCGTCGCGTCGCATGTCGCGCGAACCACCCGTACGATGGATTCGGGGATACCCAGATCCTGGAAACCTGGGACCGGGAACCGAACGAGGAGATACATTCGATGAACTTGACGCTCTGGCCCGGCAAGCGCCTCGAGCTCGCCGAAGAGGCGTGGCTGCGCAACCGGGTGGCCAGCCTCCAGCGGGCCGAGGACGCCCGCGCGGACGGGTGGCAAGGGTCGCGGAAGGAACGCCTCTCGCTCGAGCGCTACCTCCCGGAACACGAGGGGCGCTGGACGCCCGATCAGCTCGAGGGGGGTGCCCACATCGGACCGTGGTCCGACATGGAGGCGGGCGTCTCGCTCACCGAGCCGTCATGACGCGGCCGGCGCCTGCAGGTCGGCGTACTCGGCCTCGCTGATCACACCTTCGTCCAGTAGCCGTTTGGCGGCGGGGTGAGGCTTCGCCGCCGAGCCGTTCCGTGGCCGCGTCGCACCGGCGGGTGTGACGACCTGGATGAGGTCACCTGACGCCGCGTGCCGCCAGAGCGGCGGGTCGGTCGGGTCGTGGGGGGCTGGTCGGAGCTCGATGTCCGCAACGAGCCGATAGAGCCCGGGCTCCAGCGGCGGCCCGGCGGCCGAGTGCGAGACGCCCCGATCGACGTGCACGACACCTCCGAGGCGCACGATCGGCGTCTCGCCGTCGCCGTCGAGCCGGCGGGCCGCGATCGCGGCCGTGTACGCGAGGTGCGGTGCCGGCGCCGCCACCGGCCCACGCCGGAGCTCCAGCCCCACCGTCGTTGGCCGGTCGCTCCGCGAGGGATCGTGGGCCGGCCTCATACGCGCACGCCCGAGCCGCACGACCTGCAGGAACGGCGTGTCATGCGGCGGCGGCTCGTCGACGACCGGCCGTCCACGTCGCGGTTCCGCCCCAGCCGACGGTCGAGCGGGTGCCCGGGCGGCGGCGAAGCGCCGTGCCTGTCCGATCCAGTCCGCCGAACGGATCCGGTCTGCCGAGCAACCCGGGAGGCCGACCAGCGCCGCGGCGAGCTCCTCGGGTGTCGCATCCGCGATGCCACGGTACGTTCGAATCCCGGCCTCGGCGAGGCGGCCGGCGACGACCGGCCCGACCCCGGAGATCCGGGTCAGGTTGTCGCCCCCTTGTTCGGGCGGCGGCAGTGTCTGCGTGCGGCGTGACGCCATGGGGACCCCCAGGGGATGCGAGCCCGCCGGCGCCCCGGTGGCCGGAGCGCCGGCGGACCGGCCGTCTCGCTCAGTTGATGAGGTAGAGGCCCATGTCCGCGAACCCCGCGATGTCCGTCGCCTGGCCCTCGTACATGAACTTGGCCAGCAGGTGGTAGATCTGCGACCCGCTGGACGGATCGGGCAGGACGCTCCCCCCGAAGTTGATCGTCCAGTGGTACACCTTCGGGTTCGGCTCGGTCGTCGAAGGCGTCAGCGTGATCGTTGCGCAGGGGGACAGCGCCTTGTCGATGGCGCCGCCCTGCTCGTCGGCCCAGATGCACACGGTGGCCGTTCCGGCCAGCCAGTTGGGCAGGGTGACGGTGCCGCTCACCGTGAAGCCGAGATCGACGTCGAGCACGTCGGCGGGCGCGCCGCCGGGGTCGGTGACGCTGTCGACCGTGAGTTTCGCGCCGCCAGGCGGCACGAACTGGATGTCTCCGGTAGCGGGAACGCTCATGATCGATGCTCCTTCCGTCGTCCGTCTCGGCCTCGAACACCCCCGAGACCCGCGAGTGCGGGATCCACGATCCCACCGGCAACCCACGCCGGACAAGGACACCATGGGCTGGATTCGGACGATCTCCGATGCGAAGCGTTCGGCTTACCGGGCGGTTGGGTCCGGGCCGTTCGGTTCAGGCTCCGGCGCCAGGTCTGCGATTGCGAACACCTGCGATCGCCGGCGCAGGCGCGCCTTCTGGAGGATGCTGTGCACGTGGTTCTTCGCCGTCGACTCGGCGATGTAGAGCGTCGCGGCGATCTCCTTGTTGGTCTGCCCGCGGCGCAGCAGGTTCAGCACCTGGAGCTCCCGGCGCGTGAACGGCGTCCCGTCGCCGTCGTGTCCGTCGTCCGCGGGCTCGTCATGCTCGCAGGGCAGGCTCGACACGGTGCGGCGGATGTCGGCCGGCGACGCCTCGGGCGGGAGATAGTCGTCGATCCCGGCCTCCACGCACATCGGGATGAGGTCGTCGTGCGCTCCGAGGCCGACGATCTGCAGCTCGTCGTTCACGGCGCGCAGGGCCCTCACCACGTCGGCGCCGTCGGGCATTCGGGCATCCATGAGCGCGACCGTGGGGCTCGTCGACGCCACCCGGTGGGTCGCCTCGTTGGTATGCGCGGCGACGCCGACGACCTCGATCCCGGGGTCGGCGCGAAGCGCTGCGGTGACGCCTTCGCGATAGATCCGCACGTCAGAGACGATGAGCGCTCGGACGAGTCCCACACCCACATCCTTTGCCCAGCCCGACCGTGAACCCGTGATGGTAACGATCGTTACAGAAGCCGTCAACCGGGCTGATCCCAGGCCCGCGCATCCGTCGGCACGGTGACCACGATCGTCGCCCGCTTGGCGTCGCTGCTGCTGCCCGAGCGCTCGGCCCAGTTCTCCAGGCTGCGCATCCACTCCGGGAGGCCGGCGGGGAGGTCGGCGGCGGGGATCTCGACGTCGTCGCCCGGCTGGAACGCGGTGCCGTAGAGGTGGAGCGGCGTCACGACGTCCGGGTGGCCGATCCTGGGATGGAGCGCCTGGAGGGCCGAGTTCCAGTTGGCGAGCATCGCCTGCACGAGCGCGTTGTAGTTGCCGCCGGCCGCGGCGCCCGAGTTGGGCGCGGTCGGATGGGTGATGTGCCGGTAGGGGATCGAGGCCGTTCCGGAAGGGGCCTGGGGGAGCCAGTGGTGGTACGCCGTGTCGGCCAGCGAGCCGAGGGTCACGATCGCCTCGAGCTGGTTGGCGCCGACGATGGCGTTCAGCCAGGCCTGGCGGTAGTCCGAGATCGCCTGGTCGGAGATGTGGGCGTTGGCCCCGCCCTGGCCGTAGACGCTGTACAGGTAGGTGTTGACCATCACGTAGCTTCGGGTGATCCCGAGCTTGGCCAGGAAGCCCTGGGTACGCTGGCCGGCCTCGCCGACCAGGATCCGGCGTGTGATCGCCTCGTGCTGGGCGGGGTCCTGGCCGATCAGGAGCACCCGGGCGCTGCCGTCGAGGCGGCCGCGGTGGAAGAGCGGCCCCCACTCGACCCGGAAGTCGGACGCGGGATACACGTCCGCGCCGGGGTAGCCGCGGCACAGGCCGGCCCACGGCTCGTCGCCATAGCCCGGATCGAAGTCGATCGTCATCGGATGCCACCCCCATCGCGAGAACGTCGTCGCAGCCACCCTACGCCGCGGGTCGCCGGCCCGTCAAACCCGGTATCGTCCGTCCCGGCGCAGGTGGGACGGGCCGGTCCGAAACCGAAGGAGCGCAGGATGCCGAGCGAACGATCCGAGCATCACGCCACCCGCCAGGCACTGGTCGAGGTGTACGACTACATCAGCCCCGGCACCAACGAGGGCATCTCGTTCCTCGCCAGCCGGCTGACGGACGACATGTTCACCGACTCCTTCCTCGGCGGCGGCGACATCAGCCTCTTCACCGCCGGCGGGGCGCGGGGCGTGATCAAGAGCAACACTGGCACGACCGCGCAGATGTTCGACCCGGCCGGCGGCGCCCCGGCGAGCTTCCCGATCGAGCTCACCCTCGACCTGAACGACGGCGAGGCGACCGGCTCGTGGACGCTCCCGGACGGCACCCAGCAGGCGCCCACGTTCGGCGTCCAGCTCGTCAAGAAGGCGACGATCCCCGAAGGCGTCCTCTACCTCTTCTGCGGCGAGACGTCCAGCGACGACGCGGTGTACAGCCTCACGCTGTTGCTCATCTGAGCGTCGCCCGTGAGCGCCCGCCGCGCGTGCCACAGGCACCAGACCACGAGCGCGATCTGGGCGGGCGCGCCGAGCGCGAGCGAGACCACGACCAGGCCGCCGACGCCGCTCACGAGGAGCGCGCCCAGGCGTAACGCGGCCGCGGCCAGGCAGTAGACGCCCCAGACAACCGACTGCATCCCGAACTCGCGGCGATAGGCCCGGCCGGCGCGGAACTCCTCGGGGAACGGGTACCAGGCCCGGGCGAACGCGCCCACGAGCGGCTTGCCGATCGCCGCCGAGACCAGGAACGCGATCCCCCAGCAGGCGCCCAGGACGACGGGCTGGGCCAGGTAGACCGTGGCGCTGTGGGCGGCCAGGCCGACCACAGACTGCACGACGATGAAGACGAACGTGGCCGCAGCAAGCGCAATGTCCTGGCCGCGCCGGTGCTGCAGGCAGACGACCGCGCCGGCCGCGATGCTCGAGGCCACGATCGCGGCGGGCAGGCTGCCGGCGCGCAGCACGACGTAGAAGACCAGCACCGGCAGGACGCCCTCGAGCGCGAAGGTCGGCAGCCCGCGCGAGAGGACCAGCCGCCAGGTCGGTTCGGGCAGGTCGGTCATGCCGCCCGGGCCAGGCGCTCCAGCTCGCGGTCGCACCAGGCGACGCCCCATTCGCAGTAGTCGAGCGCCCAGCGGTAGACGAGCTCGACGAACGGCGGGTCGGGGCCGAGGCCGTCGTCGAGGCCGCGCAGGTACTCGAGCATCTGCCGGTAGCCCTCCCGGCGGGCGGCGAGCAGGCCGAGACCGCGGTCGCGGGGCAGGGTGTCCGAGAAGAAGAGGCGCAGGAGGGACTCGTCGCGCAGCTCGACCCGCGTGTCCGCGCCGGCGAGCCAGCCGTCGAGCGCCGCCGACCCCGCGGGGGTGATCCGGTAGATGCGGCGGGCTCGGCCGCCGCGGGGCGCGTCGTCGCCGGCGATCCAGCCCGCGGCCTCGAGCCGGCGCAGATCGGGATAGATCTGGCCGTAGCTGGCGGCCCAGAAATGGCGGATCGTGCGATCGATCGCCCGCTTGAGGTCGTAGCCGCTGCGCGGCTTCTGGGCGATCAGCCCGAGGATCGCCCATGTGGCCTGTGTGGGTTCCATATCTCGT
>Ga0075434_100000925_pt1 | contig 23543 bp, 23 predicted proteins | sample RhiMethybrSRZTD3_FD_75298 | JGI IMG/M metagenome (GOLD analysis project Ga0075434, IMG submission 75298) | Populus rhizosphere microbial communities from Tennessee, USA - Rhizosphere MetaG P. TD hybrid SRZTD3 | ecosystem: Host-associated > Plants > Roots > Rhizosphere > Soil | place: USA... | reverse complement strand
GATTGAGAAGGTCAAGCCGGCGACCCGACAGCATACGCTGCCATGCCCGCGCCACGCGCGTGCCGTCGCCGACGACTGGATCCTTCTCGCTCATGCGGCTGGCCGCGCGCCGGGCGGCTTGAAGCGACGTTGCAAGGCGGCGCAGGCCGCATGCCGGTGGCAGCTGACGAGATGGTCGTTGACCATGCCGACGGCCTGCATGAAGGCATAGACCGTGGTCGGACCAACGAAGCGAAAGCCATGCGCCTTGAGCGCTTTGGAGATGGCGATCGACGTCGCTGTCTGGGCCGGAACGGTCTTGAAGGAGCGATGCGTGTTGACCTGCGGGCGCCCGTCCACCAAGCCCCACAGGAACGCGGCGAGACCCCCTCGCTCGTCGAGCTTCAACAGGGCGCGCGCGTTGTCGATGGTGGCCTCGATCTTGAGGCGATTGCGCACGATGCCGGCATCGCGCATCAGGCGCGCCACATCTTTGGCGCCGTAGCGGGCGATGCGCTCCGCATCGAAAGCATGGAAAGCGGTGCGAAAATTCTCGCGCTTCTTGAGGATGGTCAGCCACGACAGGCCGGACTGGAAGCCCTCGAGCACCAGCTTTTCGAAGAGTGCGCGATCCTCGCTCTTGGGCACACCCCATTCCTCGTCATGGTAGCGCGCGTATTCGGGATCGGCGATGCCGACCCAGGGACAGCGCCGCAGCTCGGCCGCCGTCATGGCACCTCCGTGCGCGCCGGCGGCGTCATCTCGAACTGCGCCCAGGCCGGCTTGCTGAGGCGGACGGGGACCGCCTCGGCGCTGAGGACGACACCCTTGGCGAGGGCCTCCGCGGCACGATCGAGCCGCACCAGCGCCAGCCCACGGCGGCCGTCCACCGAACCGATCGATCCCAAGCTGACCGGCCCGGCCATAATCGGCGCGCCGGGCGCCAGCGCCGCAGCGCCCTCGACCTCAACCACGCGCTTGCGTCCGCCGCCGCGATGTTGCATGCGGCTCGCCACCTCCTGGCCGATGAAGCAGCCCTTACTGAACGAGACGCCGTTGAGCTGATCGTAATTGGCCTCGTGCAGAAACGTGTCGCCCAGCCGATAGTCCCGGCCCGCCTCGGGGACGCCGAGCGCGATGCGATGGCGATGCCAGTCGTCTTGCCTCGCCGGGCGCGCCCCCGTCGCGGCCGCCACCGCCGCTTCTGCCGCAGGCAGCGCAATGATGCGCACGCCCAAGTGTGGCAGGCGTGGATCGACAAAGACCGTGGCGCCCGGCAAGGCGATAGGGCCGGTCACCCCCTCTCCCCACAGCGCAAAGACGGCCGACGGTGCCGGGGTTTCGCCGATCTCGACGTTGGCGCGCAGCTTGTAGAGCGAAAGCCGCTTCGACAAATTCGCCGCCTCGGCCGCGGCCGTTTCGAGCAAGAACGCAGCCTCCGCCTCGACCACAAAGAACTCAAACAGGATCTTGCCCTGGGGGCTCAACAGGGCGGCATGCACCGCCGCGCCTGGACCGATCTCATCCATGTCGTTGGTGATGAGACCTTGCAGCAGCTTTTTGGCGTCGGCACCGGCGACGCGCACGATGCCGCGGTCGGCGAGCAGCGCGAGATTACGAGATCGCATGGAAAACGTGCTGTTTATGGTGGCCAAAGGGGCCATCGCTGCCTGATCCTCAGGCAACAGGTAAGCGCGTCGGCTGCAACAGGCAAGCCTCCGAGCGCGGCCGGCACGGCCCCGGCGCCGCCGCGGCCGTTGAGGGCGCGGAGAAAAAAGCCGGAGGGCCGCGACGTTCCCGCCGCGGGCCTCGGTTTGCTCTCAAGCCCAGCTTACTCTTGCGAAAGACGCCTTCGCTCGCCTTAGAAGCGTTCGATCGAGCGGCTGGCGCGCGGGCGGTAGGGATCCCTGACTTGTTGCGCCACCACCCGGTCGAGCTCGGGCGGCAAGCGGTGCACGACGGTGACGGGTGTTCCCACCTCCACACGACCGGCCAGATCGACGATGTGCGCATTGAGCATGCGGAAACACCCCGAGGAGGCGGCCTGCCCGATCGATTTGGCGTCGTTGGTGCCGTGGATACGGTAGAGCGAATTGCCGAGATAAAGCGCCATGGCGCCGAGCGGGTTCTTGATCCCGCCCGTCATCTTTTCCGGCAGGCGCTCATCGCGCTCGCGCATTTCCTCCGGCGGATACCAGTCGGGCCACTCCGCCTTGCGGCTGATCTTCTCCGTTCCGGTCCAGGTGAACCCCTCGCGACCCACGGAGATCTGATAGACGAGGGCCGTGGTCGGCGATTGCACCAGGAACAGGCGGCGGCTGCGGGTGTCGATCACAACACTGCCGACCGGATAGCTGCTGGGAAAATTGAGGCTGGGCGGCGCCTGCGGGTTGATCGCGGGACGCGCGCCGCCCGACTGCTGGGCCGGCCCGCGCTGTCGCGGCCGATAAAAACCGTCATCGTCGTCGTCCCACCCGTTGAAGAAGCCGTACCGCGGTTGCGGACGGTAATAGGAATAGCCGCGATCGGAGCCCCAGCTCCAACTCTGCGCCTGCGCCTCCGGCGCAAGCACCAGGAGTCCCAAACCCAACAGTCCCAAGCGCCACATGATCTTGTCCTCGTTTGGCCGATGACGGTTGCGGGGGGAAAAACGTCACGGCGACCCCCGCCCCCACGGGCATTTCTGCCGGCAACGTTATCGTTGCTTTGAACGGTGCACCAGCGCCTTAGTTCCCGGCGCCAAGGCCTTATGGCATTTTGCGAAAAGAATGCCAGACGCCATCGGCACCGATGGCGATCCGCCACCAGGAATAGCGCCCCGTCGCCCTCAAATTAAGCGCGGTCGCCGCGCCAAGCAGTCGCATCAGTTCCACGTCTTGGGCGGGGGTGAGGCCGGCGAGTGGCACCTCGGCAAAATAGGGCCACACGTAGATCCTGTTGTTTTCCAGATCGCGCCCGGTTGGCAGCACGACGTAGCCCGCCTCCAGGATCTGTCCGAGCGCCGCCAATACCTCAAAGCCGCGTCCGTCGCCCGAGATTCGCTGCCAATAGGCGACCGGATCGGCCACCGGCTCGGCGGCGAGATCGGGCTTCAGCTCGTTCAGCTCGTAGGCGTGACGCAGATCCTCGATGCGCCCGGTGCTGACCGCGCTCAGGATCGCCTCGCGCATCTCTTGCACGGGAGCGGGCAAATCGGCCGTTGCGTACTTGACCGCCTGCGGCCCGCGCGTCGTGCGCTCAGGTGCGCGCTGCACTTGCGTCAGCCCGACGCCCGTCAAGCCAACGCAATGGACAAGGGCCAAGGCCATCAGTAGGAATAGCCCCGGCGCACCGGTGTGCGGTCTAATTCGCGGCTTCTGCCCCATGGGAGGTCCTTGTTTTGCCATGTTGTTCGCTTGCGGGCGCGCGAACACTCACGTGAGCATTGGGACCGTGGCGACGGTGTAGGGCCGCCCGTGAGTTATATCCCCAATCCGTTTATCATACCCGTGGGCATTGCGATGGGCATCCTCTTGGCCATGCCCTTCGGCCCGGTCAATCTGTTGGGTATCCAGCGCGCCGTCGAGCGCGGCTTCTTCGGCGGCATGGCGGCGGGCCTCGGCATCATGGCCGGCGACGGGCTGATCGCGCTCGGCACTGCGCTCGGGGTCAACGCCATTTCCGGCGCGATCAGAGACTATCGCACCGCCATCCAAATCGTCGGCGGCCTGGCCCTGATGGGCATGGGTCTCACGCTCTTTCTGACGCGTCCCACCATCGCCACCGAGCCGCACGCGGACAAGGCTTCGCTTTGGGACTACGTCTGGGAAATCCCACAAACATTTTTCCTGACGCTCACCAATCCGGGCGCCGTCATTGGGCTCGTTGCCATTTTCGGCGGCGTCAGCTCATTCGTCGAAGTGGAATCCCATATCGACGCGCTGACCATGGTGGCCTCCATCATGGGAGGCAGCTTCGCCTACTGGTTCGTGGTTTCCCAGTTCATCAGCACGATCCGGCACCGGTTCGACGTGGCCCGGCTTGGCCAAATCAATCGCATCGCCGGCCTCCTCATGATCGGCTTCGGTTGCGTGCTGATCGGCGAGATGGTGGTGAAGCGGCTACGCTTTTGGTGAGGCGCGCCGCCCCCGAGGCTTTAGTGGCGCGCCCGATAGATCGTGAACTCGCCCTTTTGCACGCGCGGGCCGAGGCTGGCGACCAGGCTCACCACCGACTCCTCGCCGAACGAGGCAACGAGGTCGGTCAACGCGGTATAAAGGGCGGCATAGGCCATGAGTTCGGGGGCGATCCCGCTTTCGGTGCCTTCCTCCCATGCCTCCAGGATGTAGTTGAGTGCCTTCACGCTTGCGTCGTCGGTCTTCACCGGCCCAAGTTCCATTCCAGTCTCTCCCCATTTCCCCCATGATCGGCTGTGCAGCGCGCGTGGCCCGCCTCACGCACGCCCCCCAGCAGCCGATCGTCGACGCCGCTTGCGCGGCACCCCCCGTGCCTATCACGGCCCCGGGGGTCGGGTATCTGCTACAACAGTTAACGATTAATTATCGTCGTCCTTGCCCGCTGACGCTCAAGGCACAGTCTTGACCAGGGTGTCCGCGATTTCGGCGCCTTCGGTCAGAAAGCGGGCGATGGCCGTCTGCGCCGAGGCCGTACAGCTATAATAGGTGCGACTATAGCTGCGGTAGCCGTCGTTGAAGCTGCGCGTCAGCTTGGCGCGGCGCAGCGCGGAGGAGCCTTCTGCGTTGATCAGATCTTTCATGCGATCACGCCAGAGCTGGCCATCATTGTTGCCGCACAACTCGCGCAAGTAGTGAACCGCGCCCAGGATTTCCGACAGCCGCAATAGCTTGTCGTCGTAGGGACGGTTTTCCGGCGAGCCGACCTGGGGCTGGGCAAGCGCGGCAGTGCTGAGCCAGGCCGCGAGGGTAAGCGTCACGGCGGCGCGGGGCAGAAGCAGCATGGGACCTAATGTCGGGGCAACGGCAAGCCAAGAAAAGCGGCCGGTTCGCAACGGACGCGCATTGGGACAGGCGGTGAGCTCCCCGGCGCGCCTGCGCATCAGGCTGCCTCCCCGAGGCGCTTCCAGGCGCGCAAAATCAAGGCTGCCGCCCCCTCGGTCAAGGGATATTGCGCCAGCTCGTCGAGCGCGAGAAAGCGCGCCGCGGCGGCATCGCCGCCCGCCACCGGCTCGCCTGCGACCCAGCGCCCGAAGAAGACGGTGATGAGATAGTGGGCCAACAGCTGGCTGCCGGGGTCCCGCAACACCACTTCATGGATGTCGAGCAGACCGGCAAGCTCCGCCTCGACGCGGGCCTCCTCGTAAAGCTCGCGGCTGGCCGCCGCCGCCGCCCGCTCGCCGGGCTCGATATGCCCGCCAGGTAAACTCCACAGCCCCTTGAGCGCGCCGCTGCCACGCTCGACCAGCAAGACTGTCTCGGCGCGGAAAATGGCGGCACTCGCCGCGCAGCGCGGCCACGGCGCGCCGTTCGCCGGCGCCGGTCGATGTGTCTTCGCATCGCTCGTCATGGCACTTGAGCTTAGCCCGCCGGCCGCCCCGGCGTCGATCGCCTGGCCCAGAACTGGCCCAGAACTGGCCCAGAACTTGCCTCGTAAGCCGTGGGCGTCGAGGGTGGGTCGCAAGACGGGACGACAGGATGCTGAGCGGGTATGGGAGATCTGGGCCGCGGATCGCGGTGCTGATCGCGGGCGGCCGGCTGGCGCACATGCTGGTTGACCGGCTCGAGGCGCGTTTCGGAGCGCTGTTGGTCCTCAAGGAAGCGCCCGAATTCTAGCTCGCGATCGTGCGGCGACGGGCCCGTTTGATCGGCTGGCGCCAAGCCCTCGGTCAATTGGCCTTCGGGCTGCTGCGGCGGCTGGTGCAGCTGCGCAGCGCCCAGTGACTGGGCGCGATCTGGCACGCGCATGCTCTCAATCCCGAGCCGCCGCGCTCGGGTTGGCAGGAGATCGGCTCGGTCAATGCGCCCGTCTGCCGTCAGGCCTTGCGGCAGTTCCGGCCCGACGTGGTGGTCGTTTACGGCACGCGCATCATCAGGTGGCGCACGTTGGGCGCGCTGGCGGCACCCTTTATCAACTGCCATGCCGGCATCAACCCCAAGTACCGCGGCCAGAACGGGGCCTATTGGGCGCGCAGCCGGGCCGATGATGCCCATGCCGGGGTCACCGTCCATCTCGTCGATGAAGGCGTCGACACCGGCGCCGTTCTCTACCAGGCGAAAGTGTTCGCGCGCGACGACAACAATCGCTACTTACCAGCACCGGCAGCTGGCCGTGGCCTTGCCGCTGTTGATCAGGGCCGTGGAGGATGCGCTGGCCGGGCAACTGCGGCCTCGGCGCGTAAACCTGCCCTCGCAGCAGTGGTTTCACCCGACGCTGTGGGGCTATCTGAGGACCGGGCTTCTCACCCACGTTTGCTGAGCCCGCTCGCAGCCCTCAGTGGGCTGAGGGAAGTGCCTTGCGGCGCACCATGAGCTTGGAGAGAAAAGGCGTACTGGTAAGATCGGGTTCGAGGCCGTGCGCCTCGAACACGCCCTCGAGCCCATCGCTCAGATAGCCTTGATAGTAGGGCTCATGGAAGCGGTAGGGAAAGCTTTGCAATAAGCCATCCCAGGCCGGCTTGTCGCCGAGCTGCAGGCTGTCGAGAAAAATGAAGACCCCGCCCGGCCGCAACACGCGTGCGATCTGCGCCGTCGCTGCGCGGCGCACCTCCGGCGGCAATTCGTGGAAGAGGAAGATGCAGGTGACCACGTCCACGCTGGCATCTCCCAACGGCATACGCTCGGCCGCCGCCTCGATCCACTCGATCGGACGCAGCCGACCCAAATGGCGGCGCGCTTCCTCCAGATAGGCGCGGGATAAATCGAGGCCTTTGAGGCGCAGGGCCGGATAGGCGAGCCGCACCTGACGCAAAAAGCGACCGGTGCCGCAGGCAACGTCGAGGAGCGTGAGGCGGCGCTGATCGCGTCCAGCCAGAGCCTCGGCGAGCGGCGCCAAAGCCGCCCGCCGCATCGGGCCGGCGGCCCCCATGAACAGCGTCTCCACTTGCACGTCGTAAAGCCTGGCTGAGCCTTCGCTGAGATAGCCGCCGGTTTGGAAGTGGAAGTCTTGCGCGTAGTAGGCCGGCAGCTCGGCGGCACCCGGCTCGGCCTGCACGCTCGTTGCATCGTTCGCGGCCCGGCGGCTCAGCGCCTCGGGCAGGTCGGCGAACATGCGACCGATCCGGGTCAAGTGCCGCAGCGGCGGGGTAGCGTCGTCCTCCATGCTGGGATAGAGCCCGTCACGCACGGCAAGCGCGTCGCTCAGCAAGAGTTCGGCTTGACTGGCAAGCAACTCGCTCAGCGACGGCACGGGGCCACCCGGCCGCTGGCGCGCTCCCTTACCCAGCTGCGCGCTGCGCCAATCGAGCAGGCGATTGAGCGTAAAGTACCAGCCAAAGCGCAGCGATTGACCTGCAAGCTGCGTCGCCATGCCGATCCGGTTGGTCATGCGCGTTCCACCCTTGCGCCGCACGCCTGAAACCCGCTCAGGCTTGGGGCAACAAAAACTCAAGATACAAGGTGCCAGGTCACGGGTTACTTTGCCCCTCGGCAACGAGAATCGCAAACCATGCAGCAGCCCCCAGCAAGTGACGTCGCTTTCAGCCCCGCCGTCAAAGCAGTCCAGGCGCGGCGCGGTTCCCGCGAGGGCTACGCCCAGCGGGAGCAGAAGGGTGGTTTTTACACCCGCATAACGCCCGAGCTGGCGGAGTTTCTCGCCAGCGCACGCTCGTTCTACTTCGCCACGGCGAGCGCCGAGGGGCAGCCCTACATGCAGCACCGCGGCGGACCGCAAGGGTTCTTGCGCGTGCTCGATGCCAGCACGCTTGGCTTTGCCGACTATGCCGGCAACCGCCAATACATCACGACCGGCAATCTCAGCGAAAATGCACGCGCCATGCTCTTTGTCATGGACTACCGGGCACGCCGGCGCGTGAAACTGTGGGGCACGGCGCGCATCCTTGCCGAGCCCGCCCAAACGGCGCCTCAGCTATGGGCCGAGCTCTGTCCGCAGGGTTATGCGGCGCGCCTGGAGCAGGCGATCCTGTTCGATGTCGTGGCCTGGGACATGAACTGCGCCCAGCACATTCCCCGCCTGCTTGCGGCCGAAGACGTGGGCGAGACCATCCGCCAGTTTCAGGCACGCATTCGCGAGCTTGAGGCAGAAGTGGAGCGCCTCAAGAGGGCGACGCCGCCGTGAGAGGCGCGCTTCTCACCGGGGCTGTGGCAGTCCGCCCGCGCCAATCGTAGCCCGGCGGCGCCGGCAGCAATGGGCCTACTCCTCGCGCGGGTGACCGGAGCTACCCGCGCTCAGCCGCGGATCCAACCGTTACCGGTCAGTTGCTCCTGCGGTTGGAAGCGGCGCTTGTAGCTCATTTTCGGCGAGCCGTTGATCCAATACCCCAAATACAGGTAGGGCGCGCCCAGCTCTTTGGCATAGGCGATGTGATCGAGGATCATGTACGTGCCGAGGCCGCGCCGACCGGCCTCGGGATCATAGAAGCTGTAGACCATGGAAATGCCGTCGGAGAGGCGATCGCACAGCGCGGCGGCGACAAGGGGCGCCTTGTCGCGTCGGCCAGTGCTCGGGCCGGCAAACGGCAGGCGATACTCCGTGAGGAATGTGTCGATGATGCTGTCCTCGACCATCATGGCATAGTCGAGCACCGTCATGTCGGCCATACCGCCCTCGGCATGTCGGGCATCGATGTAGGAGCGAAAGAGCGCGTATTGCTCCGAAGTCGGGGTGGCCTGCAGCCGCCGCGCCGCCAGATCGCGGTTCATGTCGATCACACGCCGCATGGAGCGGCTGGGCGTGAACTCGTCGACCAGCACGCGCACGGAGATGCAGGCCTGGCAGCCCTCGCAGTAGGGCATGTAGGCGATGTTCTGACTACGGCGAAAACCGCCCTTCAGCAGGTTGTCGATCAGCGCCGGCGGCTTGTCGTGCGTAAGATGGGTGAAGAGCTTGCGCTCGAGGCGGCCGGCGAGATAGGGGCAAGGCTGCGGCGCCGTGACGTAGAACTCGGGGAAATGCTTCTGCTGCTCGGTCATGCGTACGCGTCACTCGGCGCTACCCGAAGCGGGACCGGCGTTGCGCGAAACCCTCTGGCTTCCGGTGCTCGGCAGGCTTGCTTCGAACGTTACAGGTAGAGCATTCGCCGTCAAAACGGTGGTGAAGCACACGTCAACGCGCACGGCGATCCTGCCCTAGGCTCTTGCCGATGATAGGTGAGGGGCGCGCCTTCAAGCAAGAGCGACGCGACGCGCCGGTCGTCGCCTATGCAACGTTTCTTCGGCTGGCCGCTGTTGGCTGCCTTAAGCCAGCAGCTTGGCGGCACGTGGCGCAAAATAGGTGAGCACGCCATCGGCGCCGGCGCGCTTGAAGGCCAAGAGGCTCTCCAGCATCACCTTGTCGCCCTCGAGCCAGCCGTTTTGGGCCGCCGCGGTCAGCATCGCGTATTCGCCGGACACCTGATAGGCAAAGGTCGGCACGCCGAACGTCTCCTTTACGCGGCGCACGATGTCGAGGTAGGGCATGCCGGGCTTGACCATCACCATGTCGGCGCCTTCGGCAATGTCGAGGGCGACCTCCCGCATCGCCTCATCGCTGTTGGCGGGATCCATCTGGTAGGTCCGCTTGTCCCCTTTGAGCGTCGCCGAGGAGCCCACCGCGTCGCGAAACGGCCCATAGAAGGCGGAGGCATACTTGGCCGCGTAGGCCATGATCTGCACGTTTGCATGGCCGTGCGCCTCCAGCGCCTTGCGGATGGCGCCGACACGTCCATCCATCATGTCGGAGGGCGCAATGATGTCACAGCCGGCCTCGACCTGGACCAAGCTCTGGCGCACGAGCGCCTGCAAGGTCAGATCGTTGACGATTTCGCCCTCCAGCATCAGCCCATCGTGGCCGTGGCTGGTGTAAGGGTCGAGGGCGACGTCGAGCAGGATGCCGACGTCAACCTTGGCCTTGCGAATGGCCCGCGTTGCCCGACACACGAGGTTGTCCTCGTTGAACGCCTCGCGACCATCCTCGCTGCGCAACTTGGGATCGGTGTAGGGAAAGAGCGCGATCGCCGGAATGCCCAGGCCCGCCGCTTCGCGCGCCGCGGCCACGGCAAGATCGAGGCTGATGCGCTCGACCCCCGGCATGGAGGCGACGGGGGCGCGGGTGCTGTTGCCTTCGCTCACGAACAGCGGCCAGATCAGGTCGGCGCTGGTCAGGACATTCTCCGCCACGAGCCGGCGCGACCAGCCGTGCATGCGATTGCGGCGCAGGCGCACCGCCGGAAAGCTGCCGGCCTCGCCAGGGGGCTCTTTGAGAGAGCGCGCGGCTTGAGGGGACCGCCGCGCCAGCGGCTTCATTTCGGTCATGATGGCTCCTTGCCCCGCTCCTTGGGCGCGTCGCCTCGCCGCAGGCGCGCCGCGCGCACGAGGCGCCAAGTTTAGCGCTGAGCGCGCAGCTCGACTACTCGCAAATCACCCCGCGCGGGCGCTCGGCCATGTCGACGTGAAAGTGGTTCTTGTGCCAATTGTTGGCCTCAGGACCGAGCACGGTGCCAAACTGGCGGCAGGCCGCGGCGTGTACGGCACGCAAAAAGTCCAGGTGCGCATCGGGGTTGGGGATGGCAGCGGCGCCGGCGGTCTTGGCTTTTGGACCGCCCAGGCGTTGCGCCGGCGCAAAGGCCGAATCGGCGGATTTGTCGGAGCCACCGCCGATCTGCACCATGACCCCTGGAATGCTGAGGCTAAAGCCGGTAATCGCCGCCGCTGCGGCCCGTCCCGCAGGCTCGGCGGTGGGCGCCACGCTCGCCACCGGCTGCGCGGGCGGAGCAGGCTCGCCTTTGGCTTGGCGCTGCGCCGGCGCGCTCGCCTGGGCCGCTGCTCTCACCTCGGCGGCAGCGGCGGCGGCAATCTCGCGCGCGGTGGGGCCCCAGTCGGAGATCACCAGCGCCGCCTGACCCTGCGCGGTCACGAAGGAGCCGATATCCACGGCGTTGGCGCGCCCGTGCTCGCTCAAGCGTCCGTGCGCGCGACCATAGGCATTGCGACAGGAATAGGAGCTCATGGTCTCGATGCGCACGATCGGGGCGGCCAGGAACTTCTTCGCCAAGGGCTGCACGTCCCGCTCCACCCACTTGCTGAGTTGGGCGATCATGTCGCAGGTCAGCGTGGGCGGCGGCGAGAAGGCCACTTGCGGGTCTTTGCCGACGCTGATGAGGCGCATGGGCGCGGGCGCGCCGCATTCGTTGCCCTCGCGCAAGGGCCCTTCCGGCACCGCCACGACGGGGAGACCCTTGAGCAGGACGGCGCAGCGCGCCTGGGCAAGCTCAATCTCCTGGGCCGACCAGCCTGGTTCCGCCGCCGCTGGCGCAGGGCGCGCCGCCGCTGGCGCGGGCGCGCCGGCAGGCTTATGGCTCGCGCCCGGCCGGGTCGCCGTACCAGGCTCCGTCGCCGGCGGCACACCTTGGGCTGAGGCCGCTTGCGCGGCCAGCAGGAGCCAGCCTGCAGCCGCCACCGAGCTCATGCCACGCATTGAGACAGCCCCCATTTCGGTACCAGGCCCCGAAGCAACGCCCCCACGAATCGGAACCAGGAGTATGCTGACATCAATCGGTCATACATAGCCCCGAATTGTGGCCGGCACGACTTTCGCGCTCGACCTTGCACAAGGGCGGAACAAGTTGTGGACCAGAGTGGGTCCCTTACGACCGACGCAGCAGCGCAACATGCACAGTTTATTGCAAGAAGCTAACGAACTCCTAATCGCCCAAGAGGGCGCCGCGGGACGCATCACTCTCAACCGACCCGCGCGCCGCAATGCCTTGAGCACCGCCATGCGCGCCGAAATCGCCGCCGCGCTGCCAGGCTGGGTGCGCGACCCCAACATCTACGGCGTCGTCGTCGCCTCGGCCGCGCCCGGGGTGTTTTGCGCCGGCGGCGACCTGCGGGAGCTCGCCGACTGGGGCCGCAACGCCCAGGCTGAGGCGCGCAGCTCGCTGGCCGCCGAATACGCGCTCAATTGGCGGCTTGAGTGCTTTACCAAGCCGACCATCTCGCTAATCGACGGCCTCGTGGTCGGCTCCGGGGTCGGTCTCAGCCTCTATGGCACGCATCGCGTTGCCGGCGAGAATTACCGTTTCGCCATGCCCGAAACGCACATCGGCCTCTTTCCCGATGACGGGGTGTGTCACGCCTTTGCGCGTATGCCCGACCATCTCGGGACCTTTCTGGCCTTGACGGGTCACAGCATCGGGCCGGCCGATGCCTTTCTGTTGGGGCTTGCCACCCACTGCATCCCGGCCGCTGACTTCGCCGCCATCGCCGCCGCGATCGCCGAGGCCGAACCCGTCGATCAGGTGCTCGATAGCCGGCACCAGCCGCCCCGCCCCGGCGAGCTGACGGAGGGCGTGCGCGAGGTTGTGGCACGTTGCTTTGCCGCCGACACGGTCGAGGAGATCATCGCCCGCCTGCAAAGCCTTGGCGGGCCCCGGCAGGACTGGGCGCAAGCGGTTGCCGGCGAGCTGGCGCGCCGCTCCCCAACCTCGCTCAAGCTGACGCACCGCCACCTCATGCAGGCGCGCGGCCTGGATCTGCGCGCCACGCTGGTGCAGGACTACAGAATCGCCCACCAGTGCTTGGAAAGCCATGATTTCTACGAAGGCGTACGTGCCGTGGTGATCGATAAGGACGGGGCGCCGCGCTGGTACCCGGGGCGGCTCGCGGACGTCACGGAGGCGCTCCTCGCCCCCTACTTCGCGGCCCCCGTGGGGGGCGATCTGGCCCTTGCCAGCCGGGCGGAAATGCAGGCGCTGCAGAGTTAGGCGGCGGCGCTTTCGTTAACCCATTGCTTTAAGGTCGAATTAGAGCCTTTCGGCTACCGTCGGCGGCAACCGGGAGCAACACCGGCAGCGTCAGAACGGATCGAGGGCTGGGACCATGAACCTTGTTTTGGAGGCCGCGCGCCCGCGCGCGCCGGCGGGCGACGACACGTTCCGCAGCGAATATTTGCGCGCCTTGCGGCTAATCGAGCGTCTGCATCGGCTGCTGCTCGACGTCATCAAGGACGAATTCGATCGCCGCGGCGGGGCGGAAATCAACAGTGTTCAAGCTCTTTTGCTCTACAACATGGGCGAGAGCGAGCTGACCGCCGGCGAACTCAAAAGCCGCGGCCACTACCTCGGCTCCAACGTCTCCTACAATTTGAAGAAACTGGTCGACATGGGCTACCTGCACTACAAGCGCTCCGACAAGGACCGCCGCTCGGTGCGGGTTAGCTTGACCGGCAAGGGCCAAGAAGCCCGCGACGTGATCCACAAGCTCTATCACCGGCAACTGGGCTCGGTGGAAGCCGTGGGCCAGGTGACGGCGGAGGATTTCCGGGAGCTCAACCAGGCCCTGCTGCGCCTGGAACGCTTCTGGACCGACCAGATCCGCTATCGCCTCTAGGGGCCGCGCGGCCTGACGGCGCGCCGCGCTTGCCGCCCGGCAACGTCGTTGCTCGAGAGCCTTCGCCAGCGCGGGTGCTCCCGGCGCCCCCCTGCAGGGCGCGCTGCAGCTGCCAGATCTGCCTTCAGAGCGGGGCCGCAGGGAAGGCGGGGCCGCAGGGAAGGCGCCGCCGCCGGGCCGGTCCGAACCCCTGCAGCCCACGCCAGATGTCGCAGGCTCGGCCGAGACGGAAACGCTGCCGCTCGCCCGTTTGGTCTTTACGATGATCGGTGGTGAGAAGGACCTCGCGCTCGGGGCGCGCAGGTCCTAGAATTGCATGGGTAAGGGGCGGATATCCGGGCTGGCTGGGGCCGGCCGGGCTGGGGACGCGAGTGCATGAAGGCCAGGCGAACAGGCGTGATCATGGTTGGCGCGGCGGCCGCCGCGGCGGCCGCCTATTTTTTTTGGCCGCAGCTCAGCGTCAGCATCGGCGCGGTCGAGACCAAGGGGGCCGGCAAGCGCGATGACGGCAAGGCTCGCGCCGGCCCCGCTCCGGTGATGGCGGCCGAGGTCGTCGAAGGCACGATGCCCGTTATCCTCAAGGCGCCCGGTACCGTTGAGCCCCTCGCCAACGTTGCCGTCAAGCCGCGCGTGGACGGACAGATCGTGGAGGTGGCTTTCCGCGAGGGCGACCTCGTGCGGGAAAATGATGTCCTGTTCCGCCTGGATGACCGCTTCGTCAAGGCCCAAATCGCCCAAGCGGAGGCGGCCATTGCCAGAGACCAGGCCAGCCTGCGCGACGCGGAGGCTACCCTGACGCGGCGGGAGGCGTTGATCGACCGCAAGATCGTGAGCGAGGCGGCACTCGATCAGGCGCGCTATGCCGTAGAGGGCCTCAAGGCCAGCATCAACGCCGGCAAGGCCATGCTTGAGACGCAAAGAACCCAATTGGACTACCTGACGATCCGCGCCCCCATCACGGGGCGCACGGGCAGCCTGGCGGCCAAGCTCGGAGCGACCGTGCGCAGCGCCGACGCGCAAGCCCTGGTCACGATCAATCAAACGCAACCGATCAATGTCGGCTTCGCCGTGCCGCAAAGCGAGCTCGGCGCCTTGCGCCGCGCGCTCGCAAGCAAGGCGCCCGCCGACGTGACCGTCGCCGAGGGGGGCGAGTCCAGCGTGGTGCGCGCCACGATCGGCTTCGTCGACAACCAGGTCGACCGCAGCACCGGAACCGTGACCGCCAAGGTCGTGGCCGAAAATGCCGACGAGACGCTGTGGCCCGGCCAGTCCGCCGAAGTGGCTTTAACCGTGGAAGTGCGTCCGCGCATGCTCTCGGTACCGGCGGCGGCCGTGTTGCCGGCGCAGCAGGGCATGATCGCCTGGGTGATCGGGCCGGACAGCAAGGTGACGCCGCGTGTCGTCACCGTTGCGCGTATCGTCGGCCAGGTGGCCTACCTGAGCAATGGCCTCAACGTGGGCGAGCGCGTCGTCACCGACGGGCAAATCCGCCTGGCGCCGGGTGCGCGGGTGACGATCGAGGAGCCACGGCGCGCGCCTGCCCCTACCCCGCAAGGGTCAGAGCGGCGGGCCGACGGCCGAGGTTGAGAAGCGAGGTTAGGCCAAGTCAAGGCCGGGATCGAACCCATGCGTCTATCGGAGCTGTGTATCCGCCGCCCGGTCATGACCACACTCGTCATGGCCTCATTGTTGCTGGCGGGCTTTTTCGGCTACCGCCAGCTGCCGATCGCGGCGATCCCGCGCATCGACGTGCCGACCATTACCGTTTCCGTGCAGTACCCAGGCGCCAGCCCCGACACCATGGCGGTCTCGGTCGCCGCCCCGCTCGAGCGTCAATTTTCCACCATTGCCGGCGTCACCGCCATCACCTCGCTCAACACCGAGGGACGCACGCAGATCACGCTCGAGTTCGACCTCAACCGCAACATCGATGCCGCCGCGCTCGATACGCAATCCGCCATTTCTGTGGCTGCAGCGCGCCTGCCCGAGGACCTGCCGACACCACCCGCCTATCGCAAGGTCAACCCGGCGGACTCGCCGGTGATTTTCCTGGCACTGACCTCCGAGACCGCGCTGTCGCAGGAAATGAACGAGTTTGCCGACAAGGTGATGAGCCCGCGCTTGTCGATGCTGCCCGGCGTCGCCCAGGTCAACATTCAGGGCGCGCAGAAGCAGGCCGTGCGCATCAAGTACGATCTCGATGCGCTGGCCACGCGCGGTATTTCGGTAGAGGACATTCGCCAGGCCGTTGCCGCCCAGGCAAACATCTCCCCAATCGGCAGCATCCGCACCCAGAACCAGATCTATATCCTCGACGTAAAGGGGGCGGAGCCGACGGCGGCCTATTTCAAGCCGCTGATCGTCACCTGGCGCAACGGCGCACCCGTGCGTCTGCAGGACATCGCCAAGGTCGAGGACTCCGTCGAGATCGAAGAATCGCGCGCCGAGTTCAACAACATGCGCTCGATCATCGTCTCGATCCAGCGCCAACCCGATGCCAACACGGTCGCCGTGACCGATGCGGTGCACGGGATCCTGCCCGATTTCGAACGCGAGATGCCGCCAACCATCAAACTGTCGGTGCTCAGCGATCGCTCCGAGTCGATCCGAGACTCGGTGCATGACGTGCAGATCACGCTGATGCTGACCGCGGTGCTGGTCATTCTCGTCATCCTGGCGTTTCTGCGCGCTTGGCGCGCCACCTTCATCCCAGCCTTGGCGTTGCCGCTATCGATCATCGGCACCTTCGCCGGTATGGCCATGTTCGGCTTTTCCCTCGACAACGTAAGCCTGCTCGCGCTCACCCTGGCGCTCGGGTTTGTGGTCGACGATGCCATCGTCGTGCTGGAGAACATCGTGCGCTACGTCGAGCAGGGCATGAAGCCCTTCGAAGCGGCCATCAAAGGCGCCAATGAGATCGGTTTTACGGTAATGTCGATCACCATCTCGCTGGTGGCGGTGTTCATCCCAATTCTGTTCATGGGCGGGATCGTCGGCCGCTTCTTTTTCGAATTCGCCATGACGATCAGCCTCGCCATTCTGTTGTCCGGGTTCATCTCGCTGACGCTGACGCCGATGCTCTGCTCGCGCCTCTTAAAGGCGCACCACGACGGCGAGGCAAAGCCCAACCTGCTCTCGCGCGCCTTCGAGGCCGGCTACAACGCCATGGCCACGGGTTACCGCGTCACGCTCGATGCCTCGCTGAAAGTGCCGAGCCTAATGATCCTGTTGACGCTCGGCACCATCGTCGCCACCGTCTATGCCTTCGGTATCGTCAAAAAGGGCTTTTTGCCGACCGAGGATACCAACATCATCATCGTGCGTACGGAAGCTGCGCCCGACATTGCCTTCCAGGCCATGCTCGATCGCCAACGCCTGGTGTCTGAGCGCATCCGCGCCGATGCCGACGTGCTTTACGTCAATTCCAACGTGCAACAGACGAGTTTCAACCCGACCTTGAATCGCGGTTCCATCTTCGTCCAGCTGAAGGCCCGCCCGGATCGGCTGAACCGGGGCAGCATCAGCGATGTGCAAAACCGCTTGCGCCGCAGCCTGGCCGGTATTCCCGGCATCCGTGCCTTTCCCGTGCCGCTGCAGAACCTGCGCATCGGTAGCCGCAGCGGCGCTGCGCTTTATCAGTACACTTTGACGAGCGTCAATCAGACCGAGCTCTATGACAACGCTCAGCGACTGATCGAGCGCGTCAAACAGGCCCCCGGGTTTACCGATGTCACCAGCGATTTGACGCTGGGCGCCCGGCAGCTGACGCTCAATGTCGATCGCGATGCGCTGGCGCGCTACGGCGTCACCATGGATACCTTGCGCTCAACGCTCTATTCCGCCTTCGGCACGCGCCAGATCGCCACCGTCTACACCGCCTCCAACGACTACCAGGTGATCATGGAGACGGACAAGGCACGCACGCTTGATCCCGGCGTGCTGTCGAAAATCTACGTGCGCTCGAGCAGCGGCCAGCAGGTGCGGCTCGACTCCATGGCAACCGTAACGCTGGGACCGGGCCCGGTGTCGGTGGCGCGGCAAAGCCAGCTACCGGCCGTGACCATCACCTTCAATCTGGCGTCGGGCTACACGCTGGGCGAGGCCGTGCTCGCCATGCGCGAGCTGGAACGCGAAGTGAAAATGCCGGCGACGATCACCGGCCAGTTTGCCGGCACCGCGCAGGTCTTCGAAAGCTCGTTCCGCGATCAGCCGCTGCTGATTGCCGCCGCCATCCTCACCATCTACATCGTGCTTGGCATTCTCTACGAAAGCTTCATCCACCCCATCACCATCCTGTCCGGGCTGCCCTCGGCAAGCCTCGGCGCGCTGCTGATCCTTTGGCTGTTCGATATTGAGCTCACCATCATCGCCGTGATCGGCATCATTTTGCTGGTCGGGATCGTCAAGAAGAACGCGATCATGATGGTGGACTTCGCCATCGAGGCGCGCGCACGCGGCGCCTCGCCGCTCGACGCCATCCGCGAGGCGTGCCTGTTGCGCTTCCGTCCCATCATGATGACCACCATGGCGGCACTGTTCGGTACGCTGCCCATCGCCGTCGGCTGGGGAGCGGGTGCGGAGTTGCGCCAGCCCTTGGGCCTGGCGGTGGTCGGCGGTCTCGCGGTTTCGCAGCTGCTGACGCTCTACATCACGCCCGCCATCTATTTGATGATGGAAAAGCTGGGCACGCGGCTCGGCGCGGGACGGCGTGAGCACATCCCGGCGAGCCCGGGGACGGCCGAACAAGAAAGGCCGCTCGCCGCGGAGTAACGCCGCAGCCCCCTCGCGCCACCCTGCGCGGTGGTCAAGCACTTGTTTGCGCGCGCAAAACGCCGACCACCCGGCGACGCCGGGACGCCCGGCCGGAGCTTGCCCTAGCCTTGCCAAGCCTTTCGTGGCTATTCTTCTCTCGACGCGAGAAGGCCGCGGCGGTGGGGGGTCCTGGATGCGCAAGCTCGTTTTTCTGATCATGGGTGCCGCACTCGTGCTCAGCGCCCTTCCGTCCGCAAGCCAAGCCGCGCCCGAAAAGCGCGTCGCGCTCGTGATCGGCAACGCCGCCTACGCCGGCATCAGCCCGCTGCAGAAGCCCATCAACGACGCGCAGAAAATGGCCGAAGTGCTCCGTGGCCTGAACTACGAGGTGATTATTGGCATCAATGCCAGCAAGCGCGAGCTCGATGCCCTCGCGCAGAGGTTCCGCGCCGCGCTCAAGGGAGCCGACGTCGGCTTCTTCTTTTACTCCGGCCACGGCTTTCAGACCAACCGGATCGAGCAGCAGCATCCTATCAATCACATCGTGCCGGTCGACTTCAATGTGCAGGACGTCAACACGGCGCTGGGATCGCTTGCCCTCGACGTCATCATCGAAGCGATTCGCAGTCAGGCGCGCGTCGGGTTCATCTTTATGGATGCCTGCCGCAACGATCCGCGGCTGACGGCAGCGGCAGAACGATTGGCCAGCAACACGCGCAGCGTGACGATCGCGCGCGGCTTCGCACCGGTTGCCGTGATCGAAAAAACCTCGACCACGAAAGGAGCGCCCGCCAAAGGTCCAACCGGACTGCTGATCGCCTACGCCACCGATCCCGGCAATGTGGCGTTCGAGGGCGACACGGGCACGCTCAGCCCGTTTACCGGGGCGCTCAGCAAGCACCTCGTAACCCCCGGGCTCAGCGCCGCCGAGATCATGGGCCGCGTCTCGGCGGAGGTAGCCACGCAAACGGGCGGCCAGCAGACGCCCTGGAACGTATCATCGCTGACGGCGGGCACCTATCTGTTCACGCCCCGGCCTGCGGCCCCGCCCGGGAGCGGCACGACCGCCAAGGGCCCGGGCGCTCGCCCGGCCGGGTCGGGCCTGCCTCCCAATCTCGGCGTCGGCGTCGGCAGCGGGCTCTAACCACCTCCCGCCACGGCCTCATTTGACGATTTCGTAGCGCGTCAGGGCGTAACCCCAGCGCTGCAGCTCATCGCGCTCGCTGCCGCCGGCACGCGCCCGCGCCGCGAGCGCGACCTCGATCTGACGGATGATGCGCATCAGAAAACTTGGCGGATCATTCACGGGCTGGAAGCCCTTGCTGACCACCGCCTTGTTGGCGGCGAAGCGCTCGACGTCGAAGTCCTCGGGCGCGACCACGGCCAACAGCTCCCCCTTGCCGATCGGCTCGACCGCTTGGAAGGCGGTAAATCCGGGATAGTCGGGACCCGGTACGGCAACCTGCTGCGCGGCGCGGATGCGGCCCGGATCGGCGGCGGCCACAAAGCGGTTCGGATAGATCAGTGTCACCTCGCGGCTCGCATTGATGTCGAGAATGATCAGCCTGCCTGCGATATCGCTGGAGGCTTCAAAGATCACCTGTTGGCCAAGGCGTACGCGATTGCCGCCGCGGATCCCGAGCTTGAGCCGGCCTTTGCTGGGGCCGAGCAGGGTTGCAAGCTGCTTCAGCCCCTCTTCTAACAACACCGGGCTCAATGCCCCCGCGCCCGAGGCCTCGCGCACCGGGGCGGCGCCAGCGAGGGGACCCGTGTGCTTTTGAATCCAATCCGCATAATGCGAAATGCGCGTATAAACGCCGTAGGCTTTGCGCTCCGCGCAGCCCTCACCCCAGCTGACCAGGCCGACCTGCCAAGGGCAGCCCTGCGCGTCGGTCATGATCAACGGCCCGCCACTGTCGCCCTGACAGCTGTCCTTGCCGCCCTCCTCCAGCCCGGCGCACAGCTGACCGGCACCGATGGCCGCGTTCGCATAGCGGCCCTTGCAGGTCGTCTGTGCCACCGTCTCGACCGCAGTTTCCAGGAGCACGGCCGAGCCGGCGTAAAGTTCGCCCCTGCCGTCCGACCGGTTGAAGCGGTTGAGCCGCTGCGTGCTGGTGTAGCCAAACCCCGCCACGCGGACCTGCGCGCTGCCCGAGGGCTCCGGGTCCGTCGTTCCCGACAGGGAGATGCGGCTGAGCTGACCGGCCCAGGGTCTGGCGAGCTTGAGAAGGGCAATGTCGTCGCCCTGGCTGGGCGCGATCGCCTCCAGCGCGTCCGCCTGTTCACCTTCCGCCCGTCGGAAAGCGGCCTCGACGGCGGCGCGGTAGTGCTCGTGCATCACGACCGCTTCGACCGGGTAGACCTGCTCAGGCTTGGCGCCCCGCAGATCGCCCGCGCCGAGCACCACCTCAAGGCGCCCGACGTGCTCCTCGCCGCGGGAATTGCGCAAGGATCCGGTCAGCCGGCCGACATAGCTCGGCAAGCAGTGCGCGGCCGTCAAGATCCAGCGTTCGCTGATGGCCGCAGCGCCGCAAAAATAGCGCGACACCTGGCCGTTGTCGGAGTGCAAGCGCAAAGTCGCAATTCCCGGCCAATCCGCCAGGCGCGCGGTCTCGCCACCGACGATTTTGCTGCGGGCGCTCAAGCACTGACGCGCCTGAGCCCAGGCGGCCTGGAGCGGCAGCAGGAGGCCGCAGGTCAGCACCACCACGCCAATCATCACCCTTGAGCCCATCTCCCCCACCCCCTCAAGTCCCCAGGCCGCATCCCCGATCGCCTTGGCACCGCGAGCCGTGCGTCCACACTAGCCGCAGCGCAGCGCTGCTCCAAGTCGGCGCCAGCTTCGGGCCGAGGCGAGCAAAAAAAGCCCCGCCCCGGCGCGGCCGCAAGATCGCGCGCGGGAAGGGGCCTTGGGCGCCGATCAGGAGATCGTCCGGGTCCGGCTTGTCGTTTCGCGGCGGGTTGCGGCCGCCTCAGGCAGGCATCCGTCCCATCAGAGCCATGAGGAGCACGACCACCAGCACCACGCCCACGAGGCCGGACGGGCCATAACCCCAGCCGCGGCTGTAGGGCCAGGACGGCAGCGCGCCCAACAGGGCAAGGATCAGAATAATGAGCAACACGGTTGAGAGCGGCATTGGCAACTCCTATGCATTGAAGCGTTAGGATCAGTGGCGCCAATGCGCACCACCCCAGCGTGGTTCGCCCTGCCCCGTGCGGGCGAATGGCGAATGGCCACGGCGCTTGATTGCGAAGGCGCGGGCACGCACCGTCCCCACGGCATAGCGCGGGAACGTTCAATCAGCCCGCGCGTTCCTCAGCGTGAACTGTGCAAGGAGCGTTAGATGGCGCGACGTTATTCGAAGAAGGCTGCCAAGACCGTGAAGACGGCGATGAGCCGGCGCAAGCGCGGCGCCTTGAAAAGCGGCCGCAGCGGCAAGACCGTCAAGAGTCGCAAACAAGCCATTGCCATCGGCCTGTCAGAGGCGCGTCGGAAGGGGCAGAAGGTGCCCGCGCGCAAAAAGGCAGGAAAGAAGCAATAACTCCAGCGCACGTCTCGGCGGCAGGCTTTCCTGCGCCGCGCGCCACCCGATGCCGACCTCAGCGTTGGGGCGGCGCGCGTCAGCGCGCACGCGTCCAGGCTTGGTAGAGGCGACCGTACGTGCGGTTGAGGTCGCGCTCTTCGTAGCGCTTGGCGATCAAGACATAGACCGTCAAGCCGGCCGCCAACAGGCCATGCCCAAGCGTCATGTAGGGCGTGGCCCACACGGCCAGCAGCACACCGACGTACATCGGATGTCGGAGCCAGCGGTAGAGCCCCGCGGTCTTGAGCGGCAGCGGCCGCGGCTCCCGCTCCCAGTACCAGTCCAAGACCTGCCGCACTCCGAGGAGTTCGGCGATGCCGAACGACACGGCTCCCGTCAGCAAGATGATCCAACCCAGGGCGAACAAGGCCCAGCAGGCATCGCGCAGCAGCGAACCTTCGATGCGCCACACGTCGATGGGGATCGGCTGCCAGAAGGCGACCAACGCCAGCAGCACGATATTGGCGGCATGAACATAGGTCGCGCGCTCGAGCGCTGGCGGTACCAGCGCACGCCAACGCCGCTTCAGCCCGGGCCGCGCCATCAGCGAATGCTGCAGGCCAAACGCCGCGATCAGCGCCAGATCGATGGCGCCGGCAAGAAACGGGTTGGCCAGCCCGAGCCCCACGTCGGCCGAGCGCTCGAGCCAAGGTGAGCCAAGCCGCGGGGCATTGCTGAGAAACACCCCGAACAACGGCCAAAACACAGCCATGATGGCGACGCCAGCGAGGCCATAGACGAGGCCGGCAAGGCGCCCGAGGCGCAGTACCGGTGCGCTCGCCGCGAGCGAAGATCTGGGGGTGTCAGCAAGGGCCACGCGACGCACTCCCTCATCACCTGCCGGATCGGCAACGTCCCCCCGAGCCCAAGAGTTCCTGCCTGACGTGGCGAAAGTACGGTCACGACCTGACGGTGAGCCGCCGCCTGCCGCCGACAGACCGCGCCGGGCGCGGTTGCGACAGCTGTTCCAGCGTACACTGACGGGGCGACTTGTCCGGTCGCCAGCGCAGAAACTTGGTGCCGTGCCGAAAGCGGCCGCCGCTAACGTGGTCGTAGCGCACCTCCGCTACCAGGCTCGGTCGCAGTGGCTCCCAAGCGCTCGAGCGCTCGTTGCTCCAGCGGCTTGGCCCACCGGGTTGGCCTCCGCTGAAGCCTGGCGGCGCAATCAACGCCTCGAGCCGCTTGGTCAGGGCGGGCCTTTCGGCCGCGGGAATCGAAGAGGTGAAGCCTACATGGTGCAGGAGGCCCTGCGCGTCATAGAGCCCGAGCAGTAGTGACCCGACCAGCCGGCGTGCCGTTTCGTAGCGAAAGCCGCCGACCACGCAGTCCGCGCTGCGAAGGAATTTGATCTTCAGCATGGCGCGCTCGCCCGGCTGATAGGGCAAGTCGAGGCGCTTGGCGATGACACCGTCGAAGGAGCTTTCTGTCCCCCGCAACCATGTTTGCGCCTCATCGCAGGCGCGCGTATAGGGCGTGAGCAGCAACCCGCGGGTCTCAGCGCGGCTACCCCCGAACGCCTCTTGCAAGACGGCTCGGCGCTGCAGCAACGGCGCCTGCAGCAGCGGCTGGCCGCGCTTGACGAGCAGGCAATCGAAGGCCACGAAGGTCGCCGGCGCCTCCGTCGCCAGGCGGCGGATCCTGCTTTCGGCCGGGTGCAGGCGTGCCTGCAAGGCGTCGAAGGACAGCGCGCCGTCGCGCACGATCGTCAGTTCCCCATCGAGGACGAAGG
>Ga0075434_100000924_pt1 | contig 23561 bp, 18 predicted proteins | sample RhiMethybrSRZTD3_FD_75298 | JGI IMG/M metagenome (GOLD analysis project Ga0075434, IMG submission 75298) | Populus rhizosphere microbial communities from Tennessee, USA - Rhizosphere MetaG P. TD hybrid SRZTD3 | ecosystem: Host-associated > Plants > Roots > Rhizosphere > Soil | place: USA... | reverse complement strand
GCGGGCAACCGGTGGGTTTTCCCGGAGCAGGTCGACGACGAGGACCTCGAACCGCACGCCGTGCGCTGGCTCATCGTCCCCGGGCTCGCCGGCTTTGGCGCGACCCACGGCGTCGAGGTCACGGGTGAGCCACTGCGCCGCGGCATCGCCTCTCTCGAGGCGCACGCCGCGTACCTGGGCGCGCTCCCGGACCACCCCGCCCCAGGGGACTTCATCCCGAAGCTCACCGCGATGAGCGGCAAGGCCATGGGCGTCGAGCACGCCGTTCTGTTCCGCGCCCACGACCTGCAGGCACCACCGGAGTTCTTCACTGAAGCCATGCAGGACTGACTCGGGGTCGCTCGGTGACGATGCCCCAGACCCAGCTGCCGGGACCTTCAGTCTCGCGTGCGAACCTGGGTCAGGTTTCGCGCAGCGGAAAAGTGAGGACCGGGGGGCCACCGCCCGGGTCCCGGTCGAGGAGCAGGAGGTAGCGCCGTGACGGTCCCGGCCACAATGATGGCGCTGCGCGCGCATGCCCGCGGCGGGGCTGAGCAGCTGGTATTTGAGCAGGCCCCGGTCCCGGTGCCTGGGCCTGACGAGGCCCTGGTGGAGGTGCATGCGGCGGGCATCACGTTTGCCGAGCTGACCTGGGACGAGTCGTGGACCACCCGGGACGGCCGGGATCGCACGCCGGTCATCCCCTCGCACGAAGTGTCCGGCGTTGTTCGCGGGCTGGGTAAGAACGCGCCCGGCCTGTTCACCGGGGAGGAGGTGTACGGCCTCATCGCGTTCGACCGGAACGGGGCCGCCGCCGAGTACGTGACAGCCCCGGCGGCCGACCTGGCGGACCGGCCGCGCTCGGTATCCCACGCGCAGGCCGCGTCGCTGCCCCTGGCCGCGCTCACAGCCTGGCAGGCGCTGACGGACCACGCCGGCCTCCAGCCGGGCGAACGCGTCCTCGTCCAGGGCGGGGCCGGCGGCGTGGGAGTGTACGCGGTCCAGCTCGCCGCGATCCTCGGCGCGGATGTCACCGCCACCGGACGCGCCGGGCAGGGCGACTTCGTCCGGTCCCTGGGCGCGCGGACGTTCACCGAGGATGCGCGGGACGTCAGGAACGGGTTCGATGTTGTCGTGGACACGGTGGGCGGGCCGGTACTCGAGGCGTCCTACGGCCTGACGCGGCGCGGCGGCCGACTAGTGACGCTCAGCGCCCCGCCGTCGGCGCAGCGCGCAGAGCAGCTCGGCATCCACGCGATGTTCTTCGTTGTCACCCCGAACGCGGCACAGCTTTCCCGGCTGGCCGAGCTCACCGACTCCGGCAAGCTCCGGCCGGCAGTGAGCCAGACCTTCCCGCTTCGCGAGGGCCGCGAGGCGTTCGGGAGTGCCACCCGGCCGCACCCGCCAGGCAAGACGGTACTGCTCGTCCGCTAACCGGGGGCGTTTCGATGCGGGCGGCGGGAACCGCTTGCCGTCATCATCGCTGTCACCGCGGGGGCAGGTATAAACTGAACTATATGGTTAAGTATTCTGGGCTCGACCGCACGTTCGGTGCGCTGGCGGACCCGACGCGGCGCGAGATTCTGGAGCGACTGGCGCGGGGGCCCGCCAGTGTCAGCGAGCTGGCCGGGCCTGTCGGCATGTCGATGCCCGGCCTGCTCAAGCACGTCCGGATTCTCGAGCAGGCGCAGCTAGTCACCACCGAGAAGCACGGCCGTGTGCGCCAGTGCCGGCTCGATCCCGGGCACCTGGACGACGCGGCTCAGTGGATCCAGGCCAGGCGGCGCTGGGAGCGGCGGCTTGACCGGCTGGGGGCCTATCTCCAGCGCCAGACGGAACGGGAAGGAACGGCGCTGTGACGCACGACCTGCGGGTGGAGCGCGTCTACGACGCCGCGCCCGAGATGGTCTTTGACGCGTTCACCGACCCGGAAGCCCAGCAGGAGATGTACGCGGACGAGCAGGACTGGATCGTCCGGTCAGAGTGCGACCTGCGGGTGGGCGGCCGGTGGACCATCGAGTTCGGTCCCCCGACAGGCCCGCCGTCGCGGGAGACGTGCGTGTTCGAGATCATCGAGCGCCCCTGGCTGCTGGTGTTCCGGTCCACCATGTCGATGCCGAACGGCTCCAGCCTCGCCACCCGCACTCACGTCACGTTCACCGAGACGGCCAGCGGGCAGACCCGGCTGACCGTCGTGCAGACCGGGTTTCCCGCCGCGGGGCTGCGCGACGAGTTCACCGAGGGCTGGGGCGGGATCTTGGCCGGCCTGTCCCGTGTCGTGGCGGCGAGGACGGCGTGACCGTCGGGCCTGGTGCCGCACGGGCCAGTCGGCGGGAGTGGATCGCGCTGGGCGTGCTGACGCTGCCGTGCCTGCTGTACGCGATGGACCTGACCGTGCTGAACCTGGCGGTACCGGCGATCAGCAAGAGTCTGCGGCCAAGCGGCGTCGAGCTGCTGTGGATTGTGGACATCTACGGCTTCGTGCTGGCCGGGTCGCTGATCACGATGGGGGCGCTGGGCGACCGGATTGGCCGGCGGCGCCTGTTGCTGGCCGGCGCGGCCGGGTTCGCGGGCGCCTCGGTTCTTGCCGCCTACGCCGCCAGCGCAGGGATGCTGATCGCGGCCCGCGCGCTGCTGGGCGTGGCGGCGGCGACGCTCGCGCCGTCCACCCTGTCGCTGATCCGCAACATGTTCCAGGACCCGGACCAGCGCAGGATCGCTGTTGGCGTGTGGATCTCCAGCTTCGCGGTGGGCGGGGCGGCCGGGCCGCTAATCGGCGGGCTTGCCCTTGAGTGGTTCTGGTGGGGTTCGGTATTTCTGCTAGCCGTGCCGGTCATGGCGCTGCTGCTCGCTCTGGGGCCGCTGTTGCTGCCGGAGTTCCGTGATCCGGAGCCCAAGCGGCTGGACCCGGGGAGCGCGGCCTTGTCGCTGGCGGCCGTGCTGGCCTTGATCTACGGCGTTAAGCAGCTCGCCGAGGGCGACGGCCCAGGCTGGATACCGGCTCTGGCGATCGCGGGCGGCGCGGCTGCCGGCGCGGTGTTCGCCCAGCGCCAGCGAACGCTGGCGGACCCGGTCCTTGACCTGCGACTGTTCCGGCTCCCGGGCTTCAAGGCCGCCCTGGGCAGCAACATGGTCAGCTTCTTCACCGGCTTCGGCGTCCTGCTGTTCATCGGGCAGTACCTGCAACTCGTGCTGCGGTTGTCCCCGCTCGCCGCGGGCCTTTGGATGCTGCCCTCCTCAGCCGGGGTCATCGCAGGCTCCATGCTGACGCCGGTGCTGGCCCGCCGGGCCCGGCCCGCGTACGTGCTGGCGTCCGGGCTCGCGCTCGCCGCCGCCGGATTTGGGCTGCTCACACAGCTCGGTACCAATCGCGCCGCGGGCCTGGCGCTGCTGGTAACCGGGTCGGTGGTGTTTTCAGTGGCGCTCGCCCCGGTCGACACGCTGGCAACCGACCTGGCGGTCACCGCGGCGCCACCGCAGCAGGCCGGGGCGGTGACCGCGATCACCGAGACCAGTGCCGAGGTCGGCGGGGCGCTCGGCATCGCGCTGCTTGGCGTGGTCGGCACGGCCGTGTACCGCAGCCGGATCGCCGGCACCCTCCCGCCCGGAGTCCCGGGGCACGCCGCCCGGGCCGCGCGCGACACCCTCGGCGGCGCGGTGGCCGCGGCCGCGCGGCTCCCAGACCAGGCCGGGTCCGAGCTGGCCGGCACGGCCCGGCAGGCGTTCGGGTACGGCATGCACGTGGCCTTCGCGATTTGCGCCGTCCTCACGCTGGCGGCCGCCGTAGCGGCCGCAACGCTGCTCCGACACCTGCGCACCGCCGGGCCGGAGTTCCAGCCCGACCTGGGGCAAGCCCGCCCAGGGGCCTGACCTGGGGTCGGTTGTTCTTACAGCCTGGCTAGGTCGGGTTCTCTTGGCTCCACCTGGGGGCAGCGGTCCTTGGGCTTTCCCGTGAGCTTCGGGCGCGGGCGGCGGCGATCGCCGAGGGCAACTGGGCATTAGAGGCGGTGCGCAAGGCGATCGAGAAGATGATGGCCGCAATCATTACCGCCATGACCGCTGCCGCCGTCGCCATCACCGCTGGGTCCAGAGGCTAGGCATCGCATGACGAGCCCGGCCAGCGCTGCTCGCGCCGCACGGACCAGGCCCATCAATGGGGTCCGCGCGGCCCTGCCCGGCGCCGGCTAGAACACCGACCAGCCAGTCAGGGTCGTGAATGCGTCGAGAGCCGCGATCCCCGCGATCGAGTTGCCTTTGTCGTCGAGACCCGGGCTCCACACGCAGACGCTGCACCGCCCCGGAATGATCGCGAGGATACCGCCGGCGACGCCGCTTTTGGCCGGCACGCCGACTCGATAAGCGAACTCGCCGGCCGCGTCGTAAGTACCGCATGTCAGCATGATCGCGTTAATGCGCTTGGCGTCACTGCGTGACATCAACCGGGAGCCGTCGCGGCGCACGCCATGACGCGCCAGGAAGCCTCCTGCCAAAGCGAGCTCGGCGCAGCTCATCGCGATGGCGCAGTGGCGGACGTAGTGATCAAGCACACGACCGACCGGGTTTTCAAGGTTGCCGTAGCTCGCTAGGAAATGAGCCAGTGCGACGTTCCGGTGGCCGTGGTCAGCTTCCGAGGACGCAACCACGTGATCGCTAGCGATCTCTGGGCAGGCGCACTCTGTCCGCAGGAATCGCTCGACGGCGCCGCACGCGTCTCCGGTCAGCGTCAGCAGACGGTCGGTGACGACCAGAGCGCCGGCATTGATGAATGGATTGCGCGGGATTCCATGTTCGTACTCGAGCTGGACAAGCGAGTTGAACGGTGTGCCCGACGGCTCGCGTCCCACCCGAGTCCAAAGCGCCTCGCCGTCTTTCTCGATCACCAGCGCGAGCGAGAACACCTTGGAGATGCTCTGGATCGAGAACCGCCGGCGCCACTCTCCGATCCCGTGCACTTCGCCCTCGACGGTCGCCACGGCCAGACCGAACGCGCGTGGATCCGCGCCGGCAAGCACGGGTATCTGATCCGACACGCGCCCGCTGCCGAGCACGTCCCGCGCGGCGTCGGCCACGCGGTCAAGGACGGCCCGGTTCTCAAACCAGCCGACCGCTGAAGACTTCTGCGAGGCCATGATGACTCCATCCTGATGATGCCGGGCCGACGCCCGCCGACCCTCATGCCGGCCGGCCCCCGGAGGAGCTCCCGCCCTTCTGCGCCCAGTCGCTGGCACGCCTGGAAAGGGAAGCACAAGCGGTGCCCCGTGATCCCCGAACCCGACAGCTCACCCGTCCTCAGCAGCCTCTATGATCTGGCGGCCCCCGCGCTGTAACAGACCCAACTTGCCGCTGCTTGGAGCGCGTCCCCTAGGGCAAGATCTCGACGTACCCGTCCGTTCCATGCACGCGGATCCGCTGCCCGTCCCGGATCAGCCGGGTGGCGTGCTCCACCCCCACGACGGCCGGCAGGCCGTACTCCCGCGCGATCACCGCGCCATGGGTCATCAGCCCCCCCACCTCCGTTACCAGGCCCTTGATCGCAACGAACGCAGGCGTCCAGCTGGGGTCCGTGTAGGCGGTGACCAGGATGTCGCCCGTTTCGAGGTCGGCCTCGGCCATGTCCAGGATGACGCGAGCCCGTCCCTCGACGGTCCCGGCGGAAACGGGCAGGCCGGTCAGCGCGCCGGCCGGGACATCGACGCGTCGGTACGTCCCTGAGATGGCCTCGCCATCTGAGGTGAGAACCCGGGGGGGCATGAGCGCTTGATACGACCTGAACGCTTCCTTGCGCTGGCGGATGAGCTGGTCATCCACGTGGTTCGTGCGCACGACGTCGTGGAGCTCGCCGAACCTGAGGTAGAAGATGTCTTCCCTGTCACCGAGTACGTGGGCTTGTACGAGGCGCTCGGCTTCATCAAGCAATGCCTGCTTGTAGACGAAGTATCGGCTGATCATGCCGTACTTCGGATACTCCCGGTACCCGATGAAGGTCCGGATCCGGTCGATCATCCGCTTGGCCTCTTCGGCCTTCCGCTCCCCGTCCGGCAAGGCCCGCAAGCGCGTCAGCAGTTCCTGTTCCTTCTCCCAGGCCTTCTGCCGGCCTTCCTCGAAGCGCCGCTCGCCGGCGCCCGGCTCGAAGTTCTTGATGTTGCCGAGGATCATGGGCACGAGCGTGGTGGGGCGTTCGCTCCAACGTGGCTTCGTGATGTCGATCTCGCCCACGCAGCGCATGCCATACTTGTCGAGGTAAGCCTGGATAGCGTCGCGGGCTTCGCGCCCGCCGGCGAGCGTGGGCAGCACGTCCAGGAAGTTCTCGTTCTGGACGTGCTGCAGGAATGCCACGACATCCGGATGTGGACGGATCACGTCCGCGACGTCCAGAAGCGCCAGGCCCATTTCAGCCGTGACGTCGTGGGGGACGGACTGCGTGAGCGCGTCGGCGGCGTTCTTCTCGCCCAGCCACGCTTGCACCTGCTCGTTGAGCCACCAGGCGGCCTGCATCGCCGTCATGAACACCTGGTGGCTTCGCGGATCGAACAGGATCCGCTTCAGCTCCTGGAGGTCCGCAAGGATGAAGTCGAGCAGCGCCGGCCCGGACTTCGTCAAGATGTCGCGCTTCAACGTGGCGATCGAGGCCTGGCTGCGCTCGATCAGCTCGGCGACGATGGCCGGATCGGTCTCGATCGGGGCGGGAGCTCCGTCAGCCGGCGTCCAGCCCGGGTCCTCGTCCGGGAGGGCCGGGATGAAGTCGCCGCGTTCGAGGATGGTCTGCAGCGCGTCCCCGATCAGCGGATCGGATCTCCCCAGGGCCTCAAGGAGGCTTGTGCGACTCGTTGGTGAACCCAGCCTTTGGGTGACGTCGACGAAAAGTCTCCCGCCGGCCTCGGACATGGGCCGCGGGGTCGTCAGCTGCCACATGGAGAGCCCGAGGGGTTTCATGGGGTCGGTCATCATCTGCTGATGACCGACGGAGACGTAGACGTGGTTCGCTTGATCGCTGGTGGCTGGGATGGGGAACAGCGTGGTGATCGGCCGGCTCTGGACAATCTGGAACTCATCGTCGACCAGGCACCATTCGATGTCCTGGGGGTGGCCGAAGTGCGCTTCGATGCGCCGGCCCAGCTCAGCGAGCCGCACGATCTGCGCATCGGTGAGTGCGGGCCGCTCCTGGCTCTCTGGCTCGATCGCCAGTTCCTGGGTTCCGCCTGCGGGCCGGGCGTGGATGGCAAGCTTTTTGGTGGCGATTGCCTTGGCGGCAATTTCGCCGTCCCGCACCTTGTAAACGTCCGCGTTCACCAGACCGGCGACCAGGGCCTCGCCGAGGCCGAAGCTGGCCTCGACGGAGACGACCTTCCGGTTGGAGGTGACGGGGTCGGCCGTGAAGAGGATGCCGGCCGCCTGCGGGAAGACCATCTGCTGCACGACCACGGCCATGTGGACCTTCCGGTGGTCGAAGCCGTTCCGCAGGCGGTAGGTCACGGCCCGCTCGGTGAACAGGGAGGCCCAGCATCGGCTGACGTGCTGGAGGATCGCAGCCAACCCCACGACGTTCAGGTACGTGTCCTGCTGGCCCGCGAAGGAGGCCGTCGGCAAGTCCTCGGCCGTGGCGCTAGACCGGACGGCGTAGGCAGCTTGCCCGCCAAGCCGGGTGACCGAGCGGGTGATCGCCGCCGCCAGGTCGTCAGGGATGGCGATCCCCTCGAGCGTCCGGCGGATCTCCGCACTGAGCGCGCGGATCGCCTGCCGGTCGCCGGGATCCAGGCCCGACAGCCGAACGAGCTGATCGTCGATCCAAGGCGCCGTTGACATGATCCGCCGGAAGGCGTCCGTCGTCACGCAAAAGCCAGCCGGCACGCGAAAGCCCTCGATCCGTGAAAGCTCCCCCAGCTGCGCGCCCTTACCGCCAACGAGCGCGACCTGCGTCTTGTCGATCTCTTCGAGGCCCAGCACATAGCGCTCGGTCATCGCGATACCCCAGGGTTGCCGTGCTCGGCAGCGCGCACCTTCGGATCACCCATTCCATAGACTCCGGGCCCGGCCTGCGATTATGCGGCACGACCCGGGCCTTGCCGCAAGTCCCCAGGTGCGCTATATATTGAAAGTGGCAAGGAGCGGGATCTCCTTGCCTTTACTTTTGCCGTCCGCCGGGGCTGGACGGGCCCCGGACGACCTATCGGCCGCCCGGCCGGTGTCGTGCCACTCCTCTCCCCCGCTGCCGGGTTTGTTCATCGCTGTGCCGAAGGACGCCCGCGGGCCAGCGCTGTGGCGGAGCCGGCGCACTCGTTGAGCTGCTTACTGGCGTGTGCCCAAGGGATGACCGATGACGGCGCGGCCGCGGCGTCCACAGAGAGCTGCACGGCCCGCGGTGATGCAGCTGGTAGTGCAATAGGGAAGCAACTGCGGCCGGGCGCCCAAGGGAAGGAAATACGCACTCCCCTCCATTTTCAATCTATAGCGCACGGGGGGGCTTGCGGCAAGACCCGGATCGTGCCGCAGAATCGATGGCCGAGGCCAGAATCTACGAAATGAGAGCCACAGAATGCGCGTGTTGTTTTCGACGTTCGGGTCGCGCGGGGACGTCGAGCCGTGAGTCCCCTGACCACCAGCGTGTTTGACCTTCCTGGCCGTCTCGCGGGCAAGGCGGACCCGGCGCTGATCGCCGGCGATGAGCGGCATTTCGCGGCCATCGCGGAGAGTCTCGAGCAGTCGATCGCCGACCTGGCCGACCGCCTCGATGCCGAGCGCAAGGCGCCCGGCGGGATCGGGCAGAAGGCGCTGGACCGGGACTTGGAGGTCCACCGGCTGACCGGTCGGCTGCGCGCCTTGCGCCGCTTCGGCCTGGACCTGTGCCTTGGCCGCGTCGTCGCCGCGGACCAACCCGGGCCCGTGTATATCGGCCGCCTGGGCCTGCGGGACAGCGCGGGTCGTCAGTTGCTGGTCGACTGGCGCTCCCCCGCAGCCGAGCCGTTCTTCGGCGCGACCCATGCGAACCCGATGGGCCTGGCGTCCCGGCGCAGGTACCGGTGGACGGGCGGCCGGATCAGCGATTACTGGGACGAGGTGTTCACCCCGGGCGGGCTGGAGGGGCACGCGGCGCTGGATGACCAGTCTGCGTTCATCGCCAGCCTGGGGGCCAGCCGGTCGCCCCGGATGCGGGACGTGCTTTCCACGATCGCCGCCGATCAGGACGCGATCATCCGCGCCGGATCGGCCGGCGCCTTGGTCGTCGACGGCGGCCCGGGCACGGGGAAGACCGTCGTCGCCCTGCACCGCACCGCCTACCTGCTGTATTCCGACCCCCGCGTTGCTCACCGGCGGGGCGGCGTGCTGTTCGTCGGCCCGCACCAGCACTATCTGGCCTACGTCGCCGACGTGCTGCCCAGCCTGGGCGAGGAGGGCGTGCAGACAGCCACCCTGGCCGACCTCGTCCCCGAGGGAGCCACGGCGGCGGCCGAGGCCGACCCGGACGTGGCACGGCTGAAATCGTCCGCGGACATGGTGCAGGCGATCGAATCAGCCGTCAGGTTTTATGAGAACCCGCCTGCTACGGGGATGACGGTCGAGACCCCCTGGTCCGACATCCGGCTCAGTGCCGGCGACTGGGCCGAGGCGCTGGAGGCACCAGAGCCCGGGACCCCGCACAGCGAGGCGCGCGATCAGATCCTGGAGCGGCTGATCGCGATCCTGGTGGACTCCCGCGAGGGAGACGTCCCGGCCGGCCTGCTCCGGAGGTCGCTCCTGCGGAACAGGGAACTGCTGGCGGCCCTCAACCGCGCGTGGCCGGTCATCGACCCGGCCGACCTGGTCGCCGACTTGTGGTCGGTGCCCGCCTACCTGCGCCTGTGCGCTCCCTGGCTCAGCCCCGGCGAGGTGCGGCAATTGCAGCGGACGGACGCCCAGGCCTGGACGGCCTCCGACCTGCCGCTGCTGGACGCGGCGCGGCAGCGGCTCGGCGACCCGCGGGCGTCACGACGCAGGCGCCGGGAGGAGGCCTCCGCCGCCGCCGAACGCGAGTACATGGCCAGGGTCGTCGACGACCTGATCGAGGCCGCCGACGACGAGTACGGCACCGGCCTGGTGAGCATGCTGCGCGGCGATGACTTCCAGGACGCCCTGGCCGGCGCGGCCGCGTTGCCCGCCGCCGGCCCGGACCCGCTCGCTGGGCCGTTCGCGCACATCGTCGTGGACGAGGCCCAGGAACTGACCGACGCCGAATGGCAGATGCTGCTGGCCCGCTGCCCGTCCCGCAGCTTCACCATCGTCGGGGACCGCGCCCAGGCCCGGCACGGGTTCACCGAGTCGTGGCAGGAACGGCTCCACCGGATCGGGCTCGAGCAAATCAACTTGGCCTCCCTGACCATCAACTACCGGACGCCGGAAGAGGTCATGACCGAAGCCGAGCCGGTCATCCGCGCCGTCCTCCCCGACGCCAACGTGCCGGTCTCCATCCGCAGCACCGGGCTCCCCGTGCTCCACGGGCCCGTTTCAGATCTGGGCCCGATTCTCGGCACCTGGCTCGCCGCGCATGCTGAGGGGATCGCCTGCGTCATCGGGGATCCCGCGTTCCGGGCGTCGCCTCGCGTCCGGTCGCTGCCCCCGGAGCTGACGAAGGGGCTCGAGTTCGACCTGGTCGTCCTCATCGACCCGGAGGCGTTCGGCACGGGCATCGAAGGAGCGGTCGACCGCTACGTCGCGATGACCCGGGCGACCCAGCGGCTCGTCATCCTCACCAGCCCCTAGGCACGCGGTCCAGGGTTGCAGCCGTGCGCCGCGCCGGGACCGATGGCTGGACCGGATTCACGGAGACGGGACAGTGACAACCTGGTCGCCTAGCGCGGCGCGGGCCGCGGCTTCGTCATCAACGCAGATCACGGCGAAGAACAACTCATCGGAAATACGCACTGGCAGGAGCAGGTCCACGTTGACGCGGGCGTCGGCGAGCTTCCGGAAGGCCGCCGCGCCTGCACCGGGCAGGTTCTCCAGCTTGATGGTGAGCGCGGGCCGCATCAGGTACTCAAGGCCCGCGGCCTCAAGTACATCCTGGGCGGCAGCCTCGTCATCGGCGATAAACGCGGCGACACCGCTGCCGCTGTAGGTCGTCGCGCACAACAACAGGTTGACGCCACTGCCGGCCATCGCCTCGCACAGGCGGGCAAGCTCGCCGGGCTGGTCTTCCACTGACACGGCGAAGGCACTCATCTGAGCCCCTCTCCCCGGGCAGCATCGCGCACACTGCCGTCCACCCCGAACTTACGCGCGGGTGAGGTCTGGGGCCACCCTTAGCTGCCGAGGTAGGCGAGCACGGCGAGGACGCGGCGGTTGTCGTCGTCGGAGGGCTGTAGGCCGAGCTTGGTGAAGATCGACGAGGTGTGCTTGGCCACCGCCCGCTCGGTGATCACCATCCGCTGGGCGATCGCGGCGTTCGACCGGCCCTCGGCCATCAACTCCAGCACTTCACGCTCCCGTGGGCTAAGCCTGCCCAGGTCGCTGTCGTCGGCGTTGCGGGCCAGCAGCCTGGAGATGACCTCGGGGTCCATCGCGGTGCCTCCCCCGGCAACCCGCCGCAGCGCCTCGGCGAACTGGGCGCTGTCGAAAACCCGGTCCTTGAGCAGGTAGCCGACCCCGCCCGAGCCGTCCGCCAGCAGCTCGCGTGCGTAGATCTGCTCGACGTACTGCGACAGCACGAGCACCGGCAGCCCAGGCACCCGTCGGCGGGCCTCAAGGGCCGCCCGCAGCCCCTCGTCGGTGAAGGTCGGCGGCAGCCGGACGTCCACCACGGCAGCGTCGGGCCGGTGCTCGTCGACCGCGGACAGCAGCCCGGCCCCCGTGTCCACCGCCGCCGCGACCTCGAAGCCGTGCGCTTCGAGCATCCGGATCAGGCCGTCCCTCAGAAGGAAGAGGTCTTCGGCGATGACAACTCGCATGGCAGCTCCAAGGTCGCCACGGTCGGCCCGCCCGGCGGGCTGCTCAGGGCGAGTATGCCGTCGAACGCCGACAGCCGCCGCTCGATGCCGCGCAGGCCGGTCCCCTCGCTCGGGTTGGCTCCGCCCCGGCCGTCGTCGCCCACGTCGATCCGCAGCATGCCGCGCTCGTGGCGCATGTCGATCCACGCCTGGTGCGCGCCGGCGTGCTTGGACACGTTGGCCAGCAGCTCGCTGACCGCGAAGTAGGCTGCCGACTCGACCGGCGCAGGCGGTCGGCCGGGCAGCTCATTGCTGACCAGAACCCGCATTGGGCCGTCCATGGCCAGCGCCCGGACCGCCTCGCCGATCCCGCGGTCGGCCAGCACCGGCGGATGGATCCCGCGCACCAGGTCGCGCAGCTCGGTGAGCGCCTTGGCCGACGCATCGCGGGCCTCGAGGAGCAGCGCCCGCGCGGCCGCCGGGTTGTCGTCGATCACCTGCTCGGCCGCGCTCAGCGTCATGCCCATCGCCACGAGCCGGGCCTGCGCCCCGTCGTGCAGATCCCGCTCGATCCGGCGGATCTCCGCGGCGCCGGTGTCCACGGCCTCGGCGCGGCTCTCCGACAGGTGCGCGACCTGCCGCTCAAGCGCCGCCTGCTTGGTCGGCGCCAGCATCGAGTAGGCCAGCTGGCCGTACCAGCGCAGGAAGAGCGGCGCGAGCCACAGGCCGAGCGCGATGAACGCGATCCCGAGCGGCACGCACAGCAGAGCGGTGAGCCAGCTGGTGACGGGGATGAACGCGTACCAGTTGTTGCCGCCCGCGTGCTCGATCGGGCTCCAGTAGGCAGGCATGAACATGCCGAACAACCCGTAGAGGATCACCCCGGCCGGGATGATGGCAACCACCCAGCCGACCGTGGAGTCCACGGTCATCCAGAGCAGGTCCCGCCAGGTCGCGGACTCGGTGACCAGCTGCCCACCGGATTGCCCGAAACGCCGCCAGGCGCCGCCCTGGTCGCCAGGTGCGGCGTATTCCCGGTACGGCACGGGGATGGGTACCCCGCACCACTGGCCGGACAGCCTCCTGGTCACATTGGCCAGCCGCCGCACGGCCAGCAGTGTCGGCGGGATGAGCAGCAGCGGGTAGACGAAGACCGCGAAGCTCAGCTCCAGGGTCAGCGCGAGTAGCAGCCCGGCCTCGGCCAGGGCCAGGGCCAGAAACGCCAGCCCCCGGCCCGAGCCGAGGAGGCGCTCGCCAGCCCAGGAGCCACGCCGACGGGGCGTGATCGAGTTCCCTGTGGCTACCGTTCCGCTGCTCATGACTTCCTGTCCCTTCGCGTCGCATGCCGCCTCCAGCCAGTGTGGCTGCCCGACTGCGGCGGGCGCAGTGACGCTTTCACCCCAAACGGGGGTGTACCTAGGTGTACCCGAAGACGCCGCTTAGCCGTCTGTCGGGGTGATGGCGTGCCCGCTTAGCGTCCCTGACGAGCCGGAAACCCGGCCATAAACGCAGATTGAGGGAGCACGCGATGGCACGCAATCACGCGGCGCGCGGAAACGAGTCCCCGCGGCGCAACCTCGCAGCCGCGCTGGGCGGCTGGAGCGCGCGGCACCGCAAGACCGCGATCGGAATTTGGCTGCTGTTCGTCGTCGCCACGACGTTGCTCGGCGGCGCTGCGGGCCGGGCCGGGCTGCCGGATTACCGGCAGGGCGCCGGTGACTCCGCCCGCGCCGAGCAGATCCTGGCCAGCGCGCACATCAACCAGCCAGCCACGGAGCTGGTGCTGGTGCACAGCACCGCCACCACCGTGACCACGGCATCGCCGGTCTTCCAGCATGCGGTGAACCGGGCGCTGGCCGAGATCAACGGCACCGGCCTCGCCCGGCAGCTGCAGAATCCCTACACCAGCCATCTGCTGTCCGCCGACGGCCGGGACGCGCTGATCCGGTTCAACCTGGCCGACGGCGCGGACTCGCGGGTTGGCACGGTACTCGCCGCGGTCGCCCGGGCCGATGCCAGCAGCCCGGGTGTCACGATGACCGAGACCGGCGACGCCAGCGCCAACCGGGCGCTCAACGACACCATCGGCACCAGCTTCAGCCGCGCGGAGTGGACCGCCGTGCCGCTTGCCATCGGGATACTACTTGTCGTTTTCGGCGCGCTCATGGCCGCCGTCCTGCCGGTAGTTCTCGCGCTCACCGCGTTCATCGGCTCGGTCGGGCTGGCCGACCTGCTTAGCCACCTGGTCGGGATGAACGATTACGCGAACTCGGTCATGCTGCTGATGGGCCTGGCCGTCGGCGTCGACTACTCGTTGTTCTACCTGAGCCGGGAACGCCAGGAGCGGGCGGCAGGCCGGGACCGGGCCAGCGCGCTGCGGGTGGCGGCCGCGACCTCCGGGCGTTCGGTACTGATCTCCGGCCTGATCGTGATGACCGGCCTGGTCGGCATGCTGCTGTCCGGCATGGCCACGTTTGAGAGCCTCGGCCTGGCGGCCATCGTGGTCGTGTTCGTGGCGATGCTCGGCTCGGTCACCGTGCTGCCCGCGGTGCTCTCGCTACTCGGGGACCGGGTGGAGCTGGGCCGGATACCGCTGCCCGGCCGCCGGCGCGGCACCACTGCGCCGGACGGCGGCCCGGTGGGGCGCAGCGCCCGCGGCGGGGCCTGGGACTTCATGCTGCGCCAGGTGCTGGCCAGGCCGGTGCTGTTCGCCGCGGCGTCAGCCGCCATCATGCTCGGCCTGGCCGCGCCGGCGCTGGGTATGCACACGCAGACGCTGAGCCTCGGTCAGCTTCTCCCCTGGAACAGCGCGCAGGCGTCGGCGTCCCGGCAGATCGCGGCCGAGTTCCCCGGCGGCCCCGCGCCAGCCGAGATCGTCGTCAAGTCGCGGGACATCGGGGCGCCCCAGGTGCGGCGGGCCATCGCGTCCTTCGAAACGGCCGCGCTGCACGCCGGGGCGGTGCGTCAGCCGGTCCAGCTCACCGTGTACCGGGCCGCGAACGTGGCCGAGATCACCGCGCCCCTGCCGGGTGACGGCAGCGGCGCGGAGTCGGTGCGCGCGCTGACCGCGCTGCGGCAGCGGCTGATCCCGCAGACCCTCGGCCGGGTTCCCGGCACCCAGGCGCTGGCTGACGGCCAGCTGGCCGCCTCACTCGATTACAACGCCGCGCTGCGCAGCGCCGCCATCAGGGCTTTCGCCTTCGTGATGGCCGCGGCGTTCGTGCTGATGCTGGCGTCGCTCGGGTCCGTCGTGATCGCGGCCACCTGCGTGCTCCTCGACTTGCTCTCGGTGGGCGCCGCCTACGGCGTGATGACCGCGGTCTTCCAGCACGGCTGGGGGGCGGCGCTGGTGGGCACGCACGCGGTGGGCGCGATCGAGTCCTGGATCCCGCTGTTCCTGTTCGTGATCCTGTTCGGCCTGTCTATGGACTACCACGTGTTCGTGGTGTCCCGGATCCGCGAGGCGCGCGAGCGTGGCATGACCACGGCGCAGGCGGTGTCGCACGGCATCCGGTCCACGGCCGGCGTGGTGACCAGCGCCGCGGTCATCATGGTCGCGGTATTCGCGGTCTTCGGCACGCTGTCCATGCAGGACTTCAAGCAGCTCGGGGTCGGCCTCGCGGTGGCCATCCTGCTGGACGCGACGCTGATCCGGGTGGTGCTCCTGCCGTCGGTGATGGCGCTGCTCGGGGAGCGCAACTGGTACCGGCCGAGGTGGCTGGCCTGGCTGCCGCGGATCTCGCACGGCGCACCGGACCTGTCCCGCGGCCAGGGCCAAGCGCCGGACGAGAGCCAGCGGTTGCCCGCGCCCGTGGGCGGCTGACGCCGGGTCCGCCGGACCGGTCCTGCGCCCGGCGCTTGGAAGGGCCGGGCTCAGGACCGGTCCGGCCCGCCAAGCAGGGCCGCGCCGAGGGTGTCGCGGACCCACTCCTCCAGCTCGTCGTAGCTGTAACCTGCCTGGCGCACCAGCAGGTCGTGGGTGTCGGGGCTGGCGATGACCCACGCGGTGTCGGCGGCCCCTGCGTTCGTCAGCCCCGGGCGCAGCGCCTTGGCGGGCAGCCGGGCGAAGAACGCATGGAAGGCCCGGCGGCGGAGGTCGCTGAGCTGTTGCCAGTCGGCGGCGATGTCCGGATCGACCCCGGCACCGTCCCGGTAGGTCTGCCAGCCGACCGCCGATCGCTCGGCCAGGAGCCGGTACTGGCGGCTCAGGTGGGCCAGCACCCGGACCGGATCCGCGGCGTCCGCGGGATCGAGGGTGGCGGTGATGACGGCTGGGGGCTGCCCGGCGACCAGGACCACGTCCTCGTCGCCGGTCACCGAGCTTTCCATGACGGCGCGCAATAGGTTCCGCTTGTTGCCCCAGTTGGAGTAGATGGTCTGCACCGACATGTCGGCGCGCTCGGCGATGCGGATCACGGTGGCCGCCGCGTAGCCGCGCTCGGCGAACTCGGCCTTGGCGGCGGTGAGCAGCCGCCTGCGGGTTTCGCGCCGGGTGGCCTCCCCCGCCTCGCGCTGCCGGCTGACGCGCCGTGGCTTGGGCGCCTCCGCCCCTGGCTCGGTCTTGGTCTTCGGTGAGTCGGTCACGGGACCATCATATCAAGTTCTTGACTATCGTTCTAGAGATATGTAACGTCATTCTAGAACATGATTCCACTCGAGACAGGAGCCGGAGATGATCGCCGTGACACCTCCCCCCGTGAAGTCCCCGGCCGCGGGCGCCGTGCGCAGCGGCGCGGTGACCGCCGTCGTCTGCGTGGCTCTGGCCGCCGTCGTCGCGGCCATGTCGTCACTGAACGTGGCGCTGCCCGAGATCGCCCGGTCGACCCACGCCACCCAGACCCAGCTGGCGTGGATCATTGACGCGTATTCCCTGGTGTTCGCCTCGCTGCTGCTCCCCGCAGGTGCTTTCGGCGACCGCTACGGCCGCCGGCTGGCGCTGCTCGCCGGGCTGACGGTCTTCGGGGCCGGCTCGGCGGTCGCCATGACCGCTCACTCCGCGACCGAATTGATCGCCCTGCGGGCCGTCCTGGGGCTGGGGGCGGCGCTGGTGATGCCGGCCACCTTGTCCACGATCACCGGGACCTTCGCCAGCGAGGAGCGCACCCGGGCGGTCAGCGTCTGGGCCGCGGTGGCGGGCGGGGCCGCGATCCTGGGGCTGCTCACCTCCGGGATCGTCCTGGAGGTGTGGTCGTGGCCGTCGGTGTTCGGGCTCAACGTGATCCTGGCCGGCGCCGCCATCGCCGGCACCCTTCGTTTCGTCCCCGAGTCGGCTGACCCGAAGGCCCCCCGCCTCGACGTGAGCGGAGCCGTGCTGGCGGTGGCCGGCATGGTCGCGCTGGTGTACTCGATCATCGAGGCACCCAGCCATGGGTGGCTGTCGGCGCGCACCCTGATCGGCCTCGGCGCCGGCGTCGTGATCCTGGCCGGTTTTGTCCTGTTCGAGATGCGCCGGCGCAACCCGCTGCTCGACCCCCGGGTCTTCGCCCGCCGGAGCCTGTCCGCCGGCAGCCTGTCGATCTTCGTGCAGTTCTTCGCGTTCTTCGGCTTCATCTTCCTCGTCCTGCAGTACCTGCAGCTCATCCGCGGGGACTCGGGGCTGGTCTCGGCGGTCAGCATGCTGCCCATGGCGGCCGCCATGATGCCCGCGGCCCGGCTGGCCCCCGCACTGGTCACCCGGATCGGGGTCCGGGCAACCTGCACCAGCGGGCTCCTGCTCATGGCCGCGGCCCTGGTCGTGCTGGCGCAACTAACCGGCACCAGCAGCTACGGGCTGGTCGCCGTGGGGCTCATCCCGCTGGGCGCCGGCATGGGCCTGGCGATGACCCCGGCCACGAGCGGCATCACCGCCGCCCTGCCCGCCTCCCAGCAGGGGGTCGGTTCGGCGATCAACGACCTGTCCCGTGAGGTCGGCGGGGCGGTGGGCATCGCCGTACTGGCCAGCATCCTCACCAGCACCTACCAGAGCCACCTGCACATGAGCCAGCACCTGCCCGCCGCGGAAGCTGGCCAGGCACGGGCTTCGGTCGCCCTCGCCACCCACCTCGGCGGAACCGTCGCCGCCCAGGCGCACACCGCCTTCGCGGACGGGTTCCACCTCGCCCTGCTGCTCGCGGCCGGGCTCGTCGCCGCCGCCGCGATCGCGGTCGCCACCCTACTGCGCAGCCGTGACCGCTCAGCCGGTGGCACAGCCGCCTGAGCCCCGCCGCGAGTCCAGGCCGGCCCTCGTCCAGACGGCCGGCCGCACGCCGGCCGCGCATCGTGGACAATGCCCGGATGGACACCATTCCGCCGGATGCCGCCACGCTGCCCCCTTTCCTGCCGCTCCCGGAGGCAGGCCGGGTCTTCACCGGCGGCTACCCGATCCGGCGCACGGATGTCACCCCCGGCGGCCGGTTGCGGTTCGACGCACTGGCCCGCTACCTGCAAGATGTCGCCGAGGATGACATCGCGGAGACGGGCCTGCGCGAGCCCTACGACTGGCTGGTGCGCTGCTATGCGATCACCATTCGCGGCTACCCGCAGCGCGGTCAGCGGTTGCGCCTCGCCACGTTCTGCTCGGCGACCGGGCCGCGGTGGGCGGAGCGCACGACCACGCTGAGCGCGTCCGGCACCGAACTCATCCAGGCGCGGGCGGTATGGACGGCCGTCACGCGCGCCACCGGGGAGTCCTGCGCGATCGGGCCGGGCTTCCACCACGTCTACGCGCCCGCCGCGCAGGGGCGCCGGGTGTCCGCGCGCCTGTCCCATCCGCGGCCGGACCCGTCGGCACCGGTCCGGGACTGGCCGGTGCGGGCGAGCGACTTCGACACCGCCGGGCACGTCAGCAACACGATTCACTGGCAGGCGGCGGAGGAGGTGCTCGCCGGGCTCGACTGGCTGCCGGTCCGCGCCGAGATGGAGTATCACCACCCGATACTTCCCGGTGACCGGCTGCGGCTTGCTTACCGGCTCGCCCCGGGCCGCGCCGATATTTGGCTGCTAAACGACGCAAGGCGGCTGGCTTCTGCCCAGCTCACCGGGGATTCGGGGGACCCAGGCCCCGGCGGCGGCCCGGTGGCGGGCAACGGTGGCTGACACCCGGGCCCTCCCCTGGCTGGCCCGACCCGGGGCCCGGTCGTGGTCGTGCGGCGGCTCCGCGGCGGTGCTGGACGGCGAGGTCCGCGCCTACCACGCCAGCCTCCCCGGCTATGCGCCGACGCCGCTGGCCGACGTCCCGGCGCTGGCCGCCGAACTGGGCGCGGGCCGGGTCTTCGTGAAAGACGAGTCGGCCCGGCTCGGCCTGCCCGCGTTCAAGGTCCTGGGTGCCTCCTGGGCGGTGCGCCAGGTCCTCGCCCGACATGCGCCGGACGCAACCGCTCCCCCGCCGGGGCTCGCCGGGCTGCGCGCGCTGGCGGCCGGCTGGCCGGACCTGGTGCTGGTCACCGCCACCGACGGAAACCACGGCCGGGCGGTCGCCCGGATGGCGCGGCTGTGCGGGGCACCCGCACGGGTGTTCGTGCCCGCCGTGACCGAGCCCGCCACCCGCGCGGCGATCGCCGGGGAGGGCGCCGAGGTGGTACAGGTGGCCGGGTCCTACGACGAGGCTGTGGCCGCGGCCCGGCAGTGGGCCCAGAACCACCAAGGCGCTGCCCTGGTGCAGGACACCGCGTGGCCCGGCTACGAGCAGGTGCCCGGCTGGATCGTGGAAGGGTATTCGACCCTGTTCGGCGAACTGGATGCCCAGCTCGCCGAGACCGATGCCGGGCCTCCTGCGCTGGTGGCCGTGCCCGTCGGCGTCGGCTCGCTAGCCCAGGCGGCTGTTGTTCACTACCGGCCTGCTGCCGAACAGGGGAAAGCGACGACCGAGGGACCGTCTGCACGCGACGGTCCGTGGGCCCAAGGCGCCATTGGACGGCGCGGGCGGGCGGCCAAGGGATGGCCTGGGCGCGGACAGAACTCCGCGCCCAGGCAACCCTTGCCCTCTCCCACGGCGGTTCTGTCGGTTGAACCCGCCACCGCTGCGTGCCTACTCGCGAGCCTCCGCTCTGGCGCACTGGTGTCGATACCCACGGCGGCCACCATCATGGCCGGGCTCAATTGCGGCACCGTCTCCGCGATCGCTTGGCCGGTTCTGACGGGCGGGCTGGACGCCGCGGTGGCGGTGACGGATGACGCGGCGCGCCGTGCGGCCGCGGATCTGGGTGCAGCGGGCATCTCGTCGGGCCCCAGCGGGGCGGCATCGCTGGCCGGTGTGCGTGCCGCGCTGACCGGGAACGGGAGCGCGGAACGTCGTGCGTTCCTGGCGGTGGATTCCGCCGCCGTGATCGTCCTGCTCAATACGGAGGCTGCGACCCCCGGATAGCCTCGCGGCCGACCTCAGCCGTTCCCTCAGCCAGGGATCCGGCGCGGGACGGACGGAGGTTGCTCTGGCGCGGAGTTCTGTCCGCGCCAGAGCCATCCTCCGGCCGTCCCCTCTCGGCCTGCCTCCGCGAGCCTGTCGTCGGTGGCTATGGAGCGTCCGGGCGCTTCAGCGCATCATGGAATTGCGCAGAGGGGCAGCGCCTAGCCCGGCATGGCGTGGTCGCAGTATCACAAGGGGGACACATGGAGGCCGCACCGAGCAGGACGGCGATGCTTGCGGCGGTGGCGCGGGGGCTGCTTCGCATGGACGCGACGCCGCCCTGGGTGCTGGACGATGCGTTCGCCTTGGTGCTCGTCGGACCAGCGTGGCAAGAGCTACGCGAGTTGCTGTTTTCGCTGTTCCCCACCGAGGTCATTCGCGAGGTCCTTGCCGCTGTCTGTACTCGAAGCCGGTATGCCGAAGATCGGCTGGCTGCTGGGGCCTTCGCTCAGTACGTCATTCTGGGCGCGGGGCTTGACTCGTTCGCGTGGCGGCGCCCGGACCTGCTCCGCTCCCTCAGGGTGTTCGAGGCCGATCACCCTGCCTCCCAGGCTTGGAAGCTCAAGCGGGTGAGCGACCTCGCGCTGCCGCGCAGTGACTCGCAGGTGTTCGTCCCGGTCAATTTCGAGGCCGAGTCTCTTCAGGACGCTTTGCGCACGGCCGGGTTCGACTGGGGCCAGCCAGCGCTGTTCTCCTGGACCGGCGTTGCCCCCTATCTCACCGCGTCGGCGATCGCGTCGACGCTGCGCACGGTCGCGCGGGCTGCGGTCGGCTCCGAGGTGGTGCTCTCCTACCGGGCGGAGGAGTCCGTGCTCGATGAGGTCGGGAGAGAGTTCGTACGGATCTACGCCCCGCTCGCGGCCTCACTTGGCGAGCCGCTTCAGCCCGGCTGGCCGGTCGTCGGGATCGAGCGGCTGATCAGCCAGTCTGGGCTCAAGGTCGTCGACCACCCAACACGTGCAGACCTCCAAGAGCGGTACTTCGCCGACCGGACCGATGGCCTTCGGCCCTACAACGCGGAGACCCTGGTCACCGCGCGGGTCACCTGAGGGCCCACCTGCCGCGGCCGCCTCTGGCGGCGAGCGGTTAGAGAATGTATAGTGCTAGCATGAGTAGCACCAAACTGGCGGTGCGGGTCGACCCGCTGAGCCCAGTGCCGCTGCACGAGCAGGTGGCGGCGACGCTACGCCGGGCGATCGCGGACGGCGAGGCCGGACCCAGCGAGCGGCTCCCGCCGGCCCGTGATCTTGCCGCGGTGCTGGGGGTCAACGCCAACACGGTGCTCCGGGCGCTGCGAGACCTCCGGGACGAAGGGATCGTCGAGTTCCGCCGCGGCCGCGGTGTGACCGTCGCGGGTCCCGGTCCGCAGCGCAGCGTGATCGTGGCCAAGGCGCGGGAACTGGTGGCGCTGGCGCGGCGCTACGGCGTCCAGCCGGAGGAGCTCGCGGAGATCATCGCGCAGGTGTCGTAGGAGCGGCCATGAGCCAGGACGTGCTCACCACAGAGTGCCCGGCCGGGACCGACGCGGACCTGGTGATCAGGGAGGCGCGTCGGCGGCAGCGCCGCCGGCGGCTGGTAGTGGGCCTGGTCCTAGCGGCGTTGCTGGCCGGAGCGATAGGCGTGGCAGCCGGCCTCACGTCGCGAGGCCGGCCTCCGCTGAGCCACCCGCGGCCCCGGTCGTCTGCCCCGGCTACCAGGCAGCAGGTACTGCCCCCGCCGATCCCGCGCAGCGTGGGCACCACTGTGCTGCTGTGGCCGGTCGTCGCCCACGGCGAGTACCCCACGTTCGGCCCGGACCAATGGCCGCCGGCCTACGTGGATGACCTGGCCACCGGGCGCCTTTCCCGGCGGCACAAGCTGGCATTCGCCGGGGGGGACTTCCGGCCGTACCTGGTGCGGGTCGGCCATTGGCTGGTCTACGTCGGCGGCGGGGGCGCCATGGTCATCCGCGACAACTTGACGGGCAGGCCACGGGTTCTGGGCCATACCCCGTTCTTCGCTCCCGCGGCCTCCCCGAGTCACATCTGGCTGGAGCGCATCCACGGCTACCTGGCTCCGGGGGAACAGGCCAGGGTATGGCGCGTATCCGTGCGCACCGGGCACCGCGGCCCGGTGATCGACCTGCCCCGCAACAGTCAGCTGGTCGCCGGGACCGGCGCCGGCCTGCTGCTGGACGTGCTGCGCGGCCACGACTTCAGCCTGGCACTGTGGCGGCCAGGCGGCGTGCCGCGACTGCTGCCGTACTCGCCGCAGTCGGGGTCTGGCCTTGACGCCAGCTCCCGGCTGGTCACATACGGCACCGGGTGCCGGTACCACGACACCGTGAGCAACGACTCCTACTCCGCCTGCCAGGTGCTGCGGATTTACAACGTAGTCACCGGCAGGCTGCTGTCCTTCCGGGCGCCGCCGGCCACCGTTGGCTGGTTGCCCCTCGGCATCGGCATCACCAAGGCGATCGCTCCCGGCGGCCGACTGGTCGCCGCGTATGCCGCGACGCTGCCCCTTGCCCGCAGCCGGGGCCGGCTGTTCGTGCTGCGCCTCGGCGGCACCGGCGGCCCGCCCCGGGCCGTGCCGTCCTCGGCCGCGGGTGCGACCCTGTCCGCGAGGACGGCCTGGTCGGCGGACGGCTCATGGTTGTTCTACCAGGGGCCCGGCGGGCATCTGTGGGCCTACCAGGCAAGCAGGGGCCGGGTCCGCGCTTCCGGCACGCCGTGCTGTGAGTACACGGTCATGACCGCGTTCCCGAGTGCACACCGCTGACCTCTCGGCCTGCGGTTCGGTGTGCCCTCTCTGCACGCCGACGGGGCTGGCGGCGGCCGTGGGATGGCCTGGACGCGGACAGAACTCCGCGCCCGGGCAACCCCTCCATCGCTCATTTGCCTCCGTCGATTTCGAGATATATCGTTTCTAGCCTGGGCGGCTCCGGGGACGCAAGCCCAGCGACGGGAGGCAGGCATGGACATGTCAGGTAGCTGGGACCCTGGCGCGCTGAATCAGGGATCGCGGAGTCACGGTGCGTGGCGCGAAGACGCAGGCATCGAGGGCACCGTGTACCCGCCCGGGTGGAACCCCGGACCCGGATTCGGCGGCGATGGTGCCGTTGCGGAGGACTGGACCGTTGCCACGGCGGCGGCGCGGGAACTGGGGCGCCGGGTCGCCCGGTTCTTCGCGATTGGCGCACTGACCGGGCTCGCTGGCCTGGCATGCCTGATCACGCTGGCGGTGCTGGCGTTCCAGCAGGGCGGGACGCTGGCCGCCCTGCTCGTGCTGCTCGGGGTCCCGGCGCTGCTGGTGACGCTCGGCAT